>Ga0224501_10001306_pt1 | contig 19414 bp, 13 predicted proteins | sample SF_Oct11_sed_USG_4_FD_169105 | JGI IMG/M metagenome (GOLD analysis project Ga0224501, IMG submission 169105) | Sediment microbial communities from San Francisco Bay, California, United States - SF_Oct11_sed_USGS_8_1 | ecosystem: Environmental > Aquatic > Marine > Sediment | place: USA...
AAGGACGAGAGGAGAAGCGAGCTCGTCGCCGTGAGGGACGCCCACGGCGTCAGGCCGCTGTACCTCGCGATGAACGAGGACGAGCTGTTCGTGGCCTCGGAGTCCGCCCCCATCGACGTGATGGAGAGCATGGGCCAGGGGATAGAACAGAGGCAGGACATCGCGCCGGGCTCCCTCGTGAGGAGGAGCGATGAGGGGCTGACCGAGAGAAAGCTGGTCGAGCCGCAGCACGCGCACTGCGCCTTCGAGTGGGTCTACTTCGGCAGGCCCGACTCGGTCATGGAGGGGAGGAACGTCCACTCGGTCAGGAAGAGGCTGGGTCAAGCCCTCGTGGAGACCCATTCCCTAAGGGCGGCATACGGCGGCCCGCGCAAAGACGTAGTGGTCATACCCATCCCCGACTCGGGCAGATCCGTCTGCGTCGGCGTGGCGGAGGCGCTCGGGGTCACCGCCGACGAGGGCGTCATCAAGAACGCCTACCTCGGGAGGACCTACATCATCGACGACCCCGAGTTCAGGAGGATAGCCTCAGACCTGAAGCACAACACAATAAGGGATACCGTCAGGGGCAAGAAGGTCATAATCACGGACGACAGCATCGTCAGGGGAACCGTTAGCGAGTCCGTCGCAAAGAACCTGATAAAGGTCGGGGCCGAGGAGGTCGATTACCTCGTCAGCTACGCTCCCATATACTACCCCTGCTTCTCGGACCCCCCTGATAAGCACCTCGCGGCCGCTCCCTATGAGGGGTGTAGCCTCGCTGAGATCGGCGAGCTGGTCGCACATAGCCTTCCATCGATCAAAGAGGTGAGGTACAACTCGCCGGAGAACGTCATAGACGCCATCGGCCTCCCGAGGGAGAGGCTGTGCACTTACTGCATCACCGGGGAGAACCCGCTGGTGAAGACCCGGGCACCCGAAATCACGATGCACGATTCGTCCCCTGAAGACTAAAGGAAAATTGAATAGCCGGGAGCCCACCTATCTGTGGTAAGGTGGCGTGTCCATGGAGGAGAAGGTCATCGGGATCCTCGGGGGCATGGGGCCCGAGGCTACCGCCGATCTGTTTCACCGCATAATCAGGGCAACGCAGGTCGAGAGGGACCAGGACCACCCCAGGACCATCATATACAGCAACTCGAAGGTCCCCGACCGCACCCCCGCGATCACCGGAGAAGGGCCGAGCCCCGTGCCGGAGATGGTGAAGGCCGCCAGGGCCCTCGAGGCAGCCGGCGCCGACTTCCTCATCATCCCGTGCAACACGGCTCACCACTTCATCGGGGAGCTGCGGGAGAGCGTGGTGATCCCGATCCTCCACATGATAGAGCTCGCCGCGGAGAAGGTCTGCTGCGAATTGCCCCAGGTAGAGCGGGCGGGCCTGATCGCCACCGATGGGACCGTGAGGAGCGGCATCTACCACAGGAGCTTCGAGCAACGGGGGATCGAGATAATGGTCCCCCCGGATGAGCTCCAGCGGGCCTCAATGGACGCCATCTACGGGCACATCAAGACGGGGGACCTGGAGGGGGGCCGGGGGATAGTGCTCAAGGTGGCGAACTACCTCGTTGACGGGGGCGCCCAGGCCGTCATCTGCGGGTGCACGGAGATATCCCTCGTGCTGAAGGATGGGGACGTCCCAGTGCTGGTGGTAGACCCTCTCCAGGTGCTCGCGGAGGCAGCCGTGGGTATCGCTCTGGGAAAGGTTGAATTGCCATAGCTTTTTGTGCCCGTGAGAGGGCCTCGGGGGTTTCAGTCAGACCAGGAACGCATCGGAAAAGACGGTCTCTTCAGTTCACCCCTTCCCCCACGCTGTCATCCGATGGGCTCAACGAGTATGTGGCCAGGTATGTGTCGCACCAGCGTGCGCTTGGTCTCCCTCGACAAGTGGAACAGTGGGAGGGCCGCGAGGCTCAGAACTAAACACTTCATGAACAGAAGGGTCTGTACTCTGGGAAACACCGCGTACATGGGGAACAATAATATCAGGGTTGGGCTGATGTGGATGGCGCAGTAGTTTCCCTTCGTGTTCAGGAAAAGCTCTGCTGTATATAGGAACCATTTCCCCCCCGAAAATAGAGGAGTAGAATAACTGATTGAATATTCCCAGGTCCCAGCCGAAACTAGGAAATGAGTAGTGTTTGATCCAGGTGACATATGAAAATATTATCGTGTAAAAAAATATGATTAGCAATAACGTGGCTTTATATTTTCTATTTAAAATCGTTTCCCTAAAATGCATCTTTTTCAATGGTTAGGGAATTGTATGAAAATTTAAAAGGGTCGTGACGCCTCCGCGTTTATATTTGTGACTCGCGATGAAAAACCCTAATTCCTGCGATCGAATCTTGTGCGCAATCCCCTTCGCCTCTTTTCATATTTAAAGTATTTAAATAGCGGTATTTGTATTTATATGCGGAAGGCTATGAAATTCGTCCAACTCAAGTCGCTGAGGGACCTCGTGATGCTTGTCGCATCATCACCCACGATGAACGTGATACAGCACCTCAAGAACGGGGATTCTCACCTGTATTTCATCATCGGTGGGACCCTCAGCGAGATTTTCCTGTACTTCGTGAAGCAGACCGAGGCGCTGGACGGGGGCTTCATCACGTACAACACTTACACGGGCGAGGTAAGCTCAAGCGACAGGCTGCTGCACGAGCCGAGCATCAACTCCTTTCCGGTGGTAGATATCGAGAACCAGGATCTCCTCCCCAAGGACCTTCTAAGCAGGGTGGACAACCTGTAGGTGGGTTAGAGCCTTCTTACGAGTGGTGTGTTGAATGTCTGAGAAAAAGGTGGATATAAGCATCGAGAACGTGGTCGCATCGGCGTCGCTGGATCAGAAGATCGACCTGCTGGCAATCATGAAGGTCTTCAGGAACGTCGAGTACCGTCCGAAACAGTTCCCCGGGCTCGTCTTCAGGCTCAAGAGGCCCAAGACCGCCACGCTGATATTCGGCTCGGGGAAGATGGTGTGCACCGGCGCCAAATCGGAGAAGATGGCAAGGAGCGCGGTGAACAAGGTGGTGCGGGAGCTGAAGAACAACGGCATCATCATACTGGGGAAGCCCAAGATCGTGATCCAGAACATAGTCGCGTCGGCCAACCTCCACGGCAAGATCGATCTTGAGACCGCCGCCGACATCATGGACAACGTGATGTACGAGCCGGAGCAGTTCCCGGGCCTGATCTACAGGATGTCTTCGCCGAAGGTCGTGATGCTCCTCTTCGCCAGCGGGAAGCTCGTCTGCACGGGGGCGAAGCACGAGGACATGGTGAAGGAGGCCGTCCACAAGCTGCACGGCATCCTGGAAGAGGACGAGCTCATCTACTATGAATAAACGGTTCTGAGGTCGGGCAGTGACGAGGAACAACGATCTGGAGCGCAGGGCGTTCCAGCTGATATTGGACTCCGACGACGATGGAGTGCTTCAGAGTGATATGTGGAAGGCGCTGGACCTGACCAGCCGGGAGGGGTCGAGGCTCGCCCTCAAGTTCGAGGAGAAGGGTGTAGTGGAGAGGAGGAAGGTGCTCCACGAGGGGAGGTGGACCTATAAGCTGTTCTCCCAGACGAAGCCCGTGACCATCGGGTCGATCAAGGACTGCCCCTGCATCGCCTGCGGCGACATAGATAAGTGCTTCACGGGAGGCCAGATGTCGCCCATAACTTGCCCGTCGCTCACGGCGTGGGTCGACTCGAACACGGGCTGATGAGACGGGATCCTGAATTGGGCGACGGCTTGAAGGAGTATCTGAAGTACTTCGCCTTCTTCGTCGTGCTCGCCGCGGCGCTCTTCGGCGGCGTGTACGCCCTGAAGTACGCGCTGAGGACCGAGTACCCCATCATGGTCGTCGTTTCCGAGAGCATGGTCCCGACCCTAGGCGTGGGCGACTTCATCCTTGTCGATCATATCAATAACTTCGAAGATGTCGTCGCCGCCCCTCCCCCCGAGGGAGACATCCTCGTCTTCCTCAGGTACGAGGCATCGGACGAGTACATCGTTCACAGGGCGATAGACAAGTTCTCAAGGAACGGTGTATGGTGGTTTGTCACCAAGGGCGACAACAACTCAGTGCAGGACGCCCAGCCCGTTCGGGAGGGGAACGTCATGGGGAGGGTAATATACAGGATCCCGATCTTCGGTTATTTCCCACTCTTCATTAAGACCTCCAGGGGCTTCGCCCTCGTGGGCGGCCTTATGCTCCTCATATTCTTTGCGGACTACATAATGCCTGATAAGAGAGAGAATAAAGCAGGCGGGAGGTTCCCTTGGCTCACTCTGTTGCCGTTCCTGTTGAGCACTTTAGTATACCCGCTTTTCTGGGTTTTACCTGGATTCCATCTCAAATTGGAGTTTGTTGCCCTGGCTTCTTGGTATTTAGGTTGTATCGTCGCACCATTGGCGTTCGAGGACGACGACATGGGCCTCATGTTCTGGCTCTATCACTTCGTCCTCATCATGATACCGCTGGCATGTGACCTCGTCTGGTGGACAACGGGGATAACTCCGAGCAACTGGTGGTACGAAGCGGGAAGCACGGTCCCAATAACGTGGCTGCTGCAGAAAGAGACCGTTATGTTCTACCGAGCGTTCAACCAGTTCGCCCTCTTCCTCATCCCCGGTTGCATCCTGTTCCTGGTGTTGATGGCGGTGAAGAGGAGGGGAAGCCGAACTCTTGTCAATATGAACCGTAGGTTCCGATCATCTGCGGTGTAAGCGCATATATATCACCATCTAACATCTGAAAAGGAGCGGTCTCGAAATGGAGTCTATACTTTTCAACGAGGAAAATATTGCTATATTGAAAGAAATTATCTCGAAATACGGTGGCAGGCCCGAAGGACTAATAGAGGTCTTACATCAGGCCCAGGAGGCTTTTGGTTATATTCCCAAGGATGTACTGGTCGAGATTGCGAGGGGGCTCAACGTGCCCCTCACAAGAGTGTACGGGGTTGTGACATTTTACAACCTCTTCACTATGGTGCCCAAGGGGAAGCATACCATCAGCGTGTGTCTGGGTACATCGTGCTATGTCCGAGGGGGCAAAAGGATAATGGAGCATGTGAAGGATTTATTGCAGATCGAGGACGGGGGGACGACGGAGGACCGGAGGTTCTCCCTCGATGTCGTCCGCTGCGTCGGAGCCTGTGCGCTGTCGCCTGTTGTGACAGTCGACGACGATGTATACAGTCATGTCACTGTGACAAAGATTCCAGAGATTCTATCGAAGTATGAGTAGGCTTGCGGGAGGTGTCAGAGGTAATAATCAGATCCGAGTCAGATCTCGACGCCGTCAGGGCAGAAGTAGAGGCGGCAGACAGCGGATACAGGTATAAATTACTCGTCTGCCTCGGTGCAGGGTGCATATCCTCGGGGAGTGAGGCCGTTCGGGACGCTTTGTTGGAGGAGCTTGGAAGGCGCAACCTATCGGAAGAGATCAGGGTTGTGGGGACTGGGTGCATTGGCTGCTGTGGTTCTGGACCGGTCGTCCTAGTGCAGCCAGACGGGGTCCTATATCAGGGCCTGAAACCAGAGGACGCCATAGACATTATAGATGGGCATATCCTGAATGGCGTATTCATCGAGAGGTTGCTCTATAAAAAACCAGACGACGGCGACGTCGTACCCCTTATGAAGGACATACCCTTCTTCAAGTATCAGACAAAGAATCTCCTCAGGTTCTGCGGTCAGATAGATCCTACCAGGATAGAGGAGTATATCGCCCTCGATGGCTACCGGGCGTTGTCAAAAGTTTTAGGGTCTATGACTCCCGAGGACGTGATAGAAGAGATTAAATCTTCAAAGCTCAGGGGGCGCGGTGGGGCTGGTTTCCCAACCGGTCTTAAATGGAGCTTCACGAGGACGGCGAAGGCAGAGCCAAAATATGTCGTCGCAAACGCAGATGAGGGCGACCCAGGCGCCTTCATGGACAGATGTCTATTGGAAGGGGACCCCTACAGCCTCATAGAGGGCATGGCTATAGCAGGCTACGCCATCGGGGCTCATAAAGGATACATATACATCAGAGCCGAATACCCCCTCGCGGTAAATCGGCTCAGACAGGCCATCGAGCAGGCGAAAGACTGGGGGCTGCTCGGTAACGACATTATGGGGTCGGGCTTCAGTTTCGACATAGAAATGCGCATGGGAGCTGGGGCCTTCGTTTGTGGCGAGGAGACCGCACTCCTGGCCTCCATAGAGGGGAAACGGGGGGTACCCAGGCCTCGCCCCCCCTTCCCAGCCGAGAAGGGGGTCTGGGGGAAGCCTACTGCTTTGAACAACGTGGAGACCCTTGCCAACGTCCCTATGATCATCAGGGAGGGTGCTGAATGGTTCAGTGGCTTCGGAACCGGTAAAAGCGGCGGCACGAAGATGTACTCGCTCGCAGGAGACGTCAAGAACACCGGGCTGATCGAGGTCCCCATCGGGACTGAGATGGGGAGAATAATCTACAACATTGGAAGGGGATGCCGAGAGAAAAAGGATTTCAAGGCCGTCCAGAGCGGTGGGCCGTCTGGTGGCTGCATCCCGAAGGAGCACCTTAGCGTGAGGGTGGACTACGAGACCCTCGACGAGTTGGGTGCCATAATGGGCTCCGGCGGCCTCGTGGTCATGGACGAGGACACCTGTATGGTCGACATCGCCCGGTACTTCCTAGAGTTCTGCCTGAGCGAGTCCTGCGGTAAGTGCACCCCTTGCCGAGAGGGCTTCCTGAGAATGCTGGAAATCTTGGAGAGGATTACGACAGGCGAGGGAAAGGAAGGGGACATTGAACGCCTCGAGGAATTGGCTCACATAATAGTCGACACAGCTCTCTGCGGCCTGGGGCGCACGGGCCCCAACCCTGTCCTTTCCACCATCAGGTACTTCAGGGACGAGTACGAGGCCCACATCAAGTACAAGAAGTGCCCTGCAGGGGTCTGCGAGGCCCTTTTCGATTCCCCCTGCCAGAACGCCTGCCCTGCGGGTCTGGACACACATGGATACGTGGCCCTGATATCAGAGGGGAGATTCGGAGAGGCCCTGTCGCTGATCAGAGAGAGGAACCCCTTCCCCTCCGTCTGTGGACGCATCTGCACCCACCCCTGCGAGTTCAAGTGCAGGCGCGGCGAAACCGATGACCCAGTGGCCCTGCGGCTGCTCAAGAGGTTCGTCTCGGAATACGTGAGTGCCGCTCCCAGGTCCTATCAGAGGAGTTCTAATGGGGTGAGGGTGGCCGTCGTGGGCTCGGGGCCATCAGGGCTGACCGCCGCCTACCACTTGGCAATGATGGGCTACGAGACCACCGTCTTCGAGGCATTGCCGGTTGCCGGTGGCATGATGGCCGTGTGCATCCCAGATTATCGGCTTCCCAAGGACGTCCTCAATGCGGAGATAGAAGCCATTCACGAACTCGGCGTCGAGATAAAGACCAACCAGCGTCTGGGGGAGGACTTCACATTCGACAGTCTTTTTGGACAGGGATTCAAGGCTGTCTATTTGGCCGTAGGAGCACAGAGGAGCAGAGCTCTTGGGATCCAGGGCGAAGACCTTGAGGGAGTCTACAAGGGTTTACGGTTCTTGATGGACGTAAATCTCGGAGAGAAGATCGAGCTTGGCGAAAAGGTTGTGGTCATTGGCGGAGGCAGCACTGCTATCGATTCCGCCAAGTCGGCGATCCGGCTCGGGGCAAGCGAAGTCACCGTGTACTATCGAAGGGAGAGGGAGGACATGACCGCGACAGACGAGGAGATCACCGAGGCTGAGAACGAGGGCGTCAGGTTCAGGTTCATGGTTGTGCCGACGAAAATTCTGGGTGAAGGTGGGAAGGCGGCGCAGATGTTGTGCGCCCAACTCAGGCCGGGGGAGTTCGACAGCAGCGGTCGAAGAAGGCCCGTGCCTGTCGAAGGTCAAGAGTTTACGGTTGATATCGACTCGGTCATTGTCGCGGTCGGTCAGACAACTGATCTCTCCTTCTTCACCAATGAGGGAGAGGTCTCTACGACCAAATTTGGAACTATTATCGTGGACGAGGACACCATGGAGACCAGTAAAACGGGTGTCTTCGCCGGAGGAGATGTTATCAGGGGACCTGCGACGGTCGTCGAGGCAATAGCCGATGGAATAAAGGCGGCCTCGGCCATCGACAAGTTCTTGGGCGGCAGCGGAAAGTTGGTCGAGGTCACGAGGAAAAAGGCAAGGATCGACGAGATCCCGTTCGATTTGGAAGCGGAAATAGTCGAGCAGAGGAGAGTAGAAGCCCCCCTCCTCCCCCCAGAGGAGAGGGTCCTGGGCTTCAGAGAGGTCGAGCAAGGTTATACCTTGAACGATGTCATCGAGGAGGCGAAAAGGTGCCTCCACTGCGACAGGAAGCTGATGGAATAGGTGGTCTCAATGAGCGAGGTTGAGCTAACAATCGACGGGAGAAGGGTCTCAGGCAGGTCCGATCAGACCATCCTTGAGGCTGCCAAGGAGAATGGCATACGAATCCCAACCCTTTGCCATCACCCCCGACTCCCTATAACGGGGGCCTGCCGCGTCTGCGTCGTCGAGATAGAAGGAGCTCCTCGATTAGAGGCATCGTGTGCCACGCCAATCAGGAAGGACATGATCGTTCGTACCGATAGCGAAAGGGTCAGACGGGCCCGCAGGATGGTGGTGGAGCTGCTTCTCACGAGGCACAAGATCCACTGCCTCACGTGTGAGAGCAACGGCAACTGCGATCTCCAGGACCTAGCATACGAGATGGAGATCGACATGGACAGTCTGAGCTTCGAGATCGAAGAGCCCGACGATCCAGTTGACAGTTCCAGCCCAGCTATCATCCGCGACCCCAGTAAGTGCATTCTCTGCGGCAGGTGTGTCGCCGCCTGCCAGGACGAGAGGGTTGAGCATATCCTGGGCTTCGTGGAGCGAGGGAGCGATGTCCGGGTCGCGTCGGGTATGAGCCAGCCGCTCTTCGATACCGACTGCACCTACTGCGGAGAGTGCCTGCAGGTGTGCCCCACGGGCGCCTTGATAGAGAAGCAGTCGAGGTTCATGGGGAGGTGGTGGGAGCTGGAGAGGGTGGAGACCACCTGCCCTTACTGCGGCGTGGGCTGCGCAGTAGAGCTGTACGTCAAGGACGGGCGGATAGTCAAGGTGAGGGGCGCAGAAGGCGGCGTCGAGAACATGGGGAGCCTCTGCGTGAAGGGGCGTTTCGGCTACGACTGGGTGAACTCCCCGGACCGGCTCACCACTCCTCTGATAAAAAGGGAAGGCAAGTTCGAGCCAGCTACATGGGAAGAGGCGCTGGATCTGGTCGCCTCAAAATTCCAGAAACTGAAAAAGGTTTACGGCAGCAGCGCTCTGGCGGGTCTCGCATCGGCCAAGTGTACCAACGAGGACAACTATGTCTTCCAGAAATTTGTGCGCGTGTGCTTCGGTAATAACAACGTCGACCACTGCGCCAGGCTCTGTCACGCGCCAACGGTCGCCGGGTTGTCGAAGGCCTTCGGCTCCGGCGCCATGACGAACTCCATCAGGGAGCTGCTGGGCGCCGACGTCATCTTCGTCACCGGCTCCAACACCACCGAGAACCACCCGGTCATCGCCATGTACATAAAACAGGCCGTCGCCGAGAGGGGAGCGAGGCTGATCGTCGCTGATCCTCGCAAGATAGACCTCGTCGACTACGCTACTGTCTGGCTGAGACAGAGGGGCGGCACGGACGTAGCTCTGTTGAACGGCCTTATGAACGTCATCATCGGGGAAGGCCTGCACGACGAGGAGTTCATACGGAGCCGCTGCGAGAACTTCGAGGAATTCAGGAGGACGGTTGAGAGATACACGCCAGACCTGGTCGAGGAGATCACGGGGGTACCCGCGGACAAGATCAGGGAGGCGGCGATCCTCTTCGGAGGCGCCGAAAAGGCCTCCATAGTCTTCAGCATGGGCATCACGCAGCACATCACGGGCACGGACAACGTGCTTTCGACGGCGAACCTCGCCATGCTCACGGGAAACGTGGGCCGGGAGTCCACGGGGGTCAACCCACTGCGGGGGCAGAACAACGTACAGGGAGCATGCGATCTCGGGGCGCTACCTAACGTCTATTCGGGCTATCAGCCGGTCGACGACGAGGCCACAAGAATCAAATTCGAGGAGGCTTGGGGCGTCCCCCTCAGCGGTGAGCCCGGCCTTACCGTCGTAGAGATGACAAATGCGGCCTACAATGACGATCTGAAGGGGCTCTACGTGATGGGGGAGAACCCCTTGATGAGCGATCCCGATCTGAACCACGTCAGGGAGGCCCTCGACAAGCTTGAGTTCCTCGTCGTCCAGGATATCTTCTTGTCAGAGACAGCCCAGATGGCCGACGTCGTGCTACCCGCCGCATCATTCGCCGAGAAAGACGGGACCTTCACGAACACGGCCAGACGCATTCAGAGGGTGAGGGAGGCCATAGAGCCCATCGGCGAGAGCCGCCCTGACTGGGAGATCATCTGCGGGATCGCGGAACGAATGGGTTACAGGATGGTGTACGGCTCCCCGGGCGATGTCATGGAAGAGATCGCAAGCCTAACTCCGATCTACGGGGGGATCCACTACAACAGGCTCGATGGTGAGGGCCTTCAGTGGCCCTGCCCCGACAGGGATCACCAGGGCACCAAGTTCCTTCACGAAGGCCGTTTCGCCCGGAGGAGAGGCAGGTTCCACGCCGTTGAGTACAAGCCACCCGCAGAGAATCCTGACGAAGATTACCCCCTGCTGCTAACAACCGGGCGTCAGTTACAACATTTCCACAGCGGGACCATGACTAGACGTTCGGGAGTACTAGACACTCTGGTCCCGGAGTGCCTCGTGGAGATCAATCCTGTAGACGCCTCGCGATTGAGGGTCCAAGATGGAGATAGAGTGAGGGTCGTGTCCCGAAGGGGCGAGATCATTTCGAATGTGAAGGTGACGGGTCGTACCCCTGAGGGATCGGTCTTCATACCGTTCCACTTCTCTGAAGCCGCTGCGAACGTGTTGACTAACGCTGCCCTGGATCCCTTATCGAAGATACCCGAACTCAAGGTTTGCGCAGTCCGTCTTGAGAAAGAATGTTAGGCAACCCATACCATAAGCCAGCCCAACACAATTCGCTTTTCTTCAAAAGCAACGGAAATAGCCCCTCAAGATTCAGGTCATAAGGTTTTTATGCTGTTCTTGAGAAATCAACTGAAAACAACGGATTCAACATTCCAAATGGAGTCCAAGAATGAATCTCGATCATCGCAGTTATGGCGTAAGCACGAATGGGTCATCTGACATAATTTGGTGAGGTGTGTATTTGGGGGAGAAACCTGGATCCGTCCTCATTATCGGTGGTGGAGTGGCTGGTATCCAGGCTGCCCTCGACCTCGGCAACATGGGGATAAGGGTGCACCTCGCGGAGAGGGCACCGAGCATCGGCGGGAGGATGGCCCAGCTCGATAAGACCTTTCCGACGAACGACTGTTCCATCTGCATACTGTCGCCGAAGATGGCCGATTGCTCCAGGCACCCCAACATCACTCTCCACACCCTTTCCGAGGTCACGAACGTTTTGGGTCAAGCAGGGAGCTTCAAAGTAAGTGTGAGGAAGCGCGCGAGGTTCGTCAAGGAGAAGGACTGCATCAACTGCGGGGCCTGCTCCGCAAAGTGCCCCGTCAAGGTGCCCGACGAGTTCGACGCGGGGCTGAGGACCCGAGGGGCCATCTACCTCTATTACCTCCAGGGAATCCCCCCTGTTATGACCATTGACAAGGAGCACTGCCTATACCTCACGAGGGGCATCTGTAGGCTTTGCGAGACCGTCTGCCCGAGGAACGCCATAGACTACGAGCAGCAGGACGAGGAGTTAGTTCTGGACGTCGGGGCAATCGTAGTCGCCACGGGCTTCGACCCCTTCGACCCTTCAGTGATCACCCAGTATGGGTACAAGAGGATTGCGAACGTGATCACCTCCTTAGAGTATGAGAGACTTATATGCGCCTCGGGGCCGACGGGGGGGCACTTGAAGAGGCCTTCCGACGGTGGACATGTCGAGAAGATAGCGTTCATCCAATGTGTGGGCTCACGTGATCTGTATCACAACCCCTACTGCTCATCGGTATGCTGCATGCACGCGACGAAGGAGGCGATACTCGCCCACGAGCACGACCCCAACGTGAGTTCCTACATCTTCTACATGGATCTCAGGGCGGCGGGGAAGGGATTCCAGAAGTACGTTGCGAGGGCGGAGAGAGATTACAACATTTCCTACATCAAAGGGAGGGTCGCCAGCATAACCAAGGATGGTGATGAAAACCCCATAATCATCTACGAGGACGTCGACAGCTCGGAGCCTAGGAAGATGGCAGTGGACCTGGCCATTCTGGCCACAAGCCTCGTGCCGAGGAACGGCGTCGAGGGGCTTGCGAAAATCCTCGCCGTTGAGACCGACGAGTTCGGATTCCTCAAGACTGATCCGTTCTCGCCGCTGAATACGACGAGGCCTGGGGTTTTCGCCTGCGGCTGCTGCCGGGAGCCAGTAGACATCCCCGAGTGCGTCTTACAGGCAAGCGGTGCAGCGGCCAAAGCTGCAGAGGTGTTGAGAAGGTGAGCGGGGAATTGGTCGAGGGCTCCGACGCAAGGATTGGCGTTTTCGTGTGCCACTGCGGGACGAACATCGGTGGATTCTTGGATGTCCCTGACCTCGTAGAGTATTCGAGGCGCCTGCCCAACGTCGTTTACTCGAAGGACAACCTCTACACCTGCTCCGACACCGGGCTGACAGAGATAAAGAATGCAATTAAGGAGAACGAGCTGAACAGGGTCGTAGTCGCTGCGTGCACGCCGAGGACCCACGAGCCCCTCTTCCGCTCAGTATGCAGGGAGGAAGGTCTCAACCCTTACCTTTTCGAGTTCGTCAACATCAGGGACCAGTGCTCATGGGTGCACATGCGAGAGGGCGAGGCCGCCACGGAGAAGGCGAAGGACCTCATAAGGATGGGTGTCGCCCGAGCAACGCTACTGAAGCCCCAGGAGGAAATTGAGATCGACGTCACCCAATGCACAATGGTGATCGGTGGGGGAGTGGCGGGGATGACTTGCTCCCTCAGCCTGGCCAACCAGGGGTTCGACGTGAAACTCATAGAAAGGGAGAGCCAACTTGGCGGCCTCCTCAACAGTCTCCACAAACTTTACCCAAACAACGAGGATGCATCCCGTCTTGTCTCGAAGCTGAAAGGGGATGTGAAGAAGAACAAGAGAATAGACGTTTTGATCTCAACGACCGTCTCTAACATAGAGGGCTTCGTTGGCAACTACGACGTCACGGTCAAGCATGGGGGAGAGGACGAGCATTACAAGGTAGGGACGATCGTCGTTGCGACGGGTGCTGAGGTGTATAGGCCCGAAGGGTTGTATGGATACGATGGGGAGAATGTCGTAACCCAGCTAGAGCTGGAGCAGCTGCTCAGAGACGGAGGGCTTGAGGCAAATTCAGTGGTAATGATACAGTGCGTGGGATCGAGGGATCGGGACAGGCCCTACTGCTCAAAGATCTGCTGCATGAACGCCCTCAAGAACGCCATGATTATCAAGGAGGTGAACCCCGAATCCCAAGTCTACATACTTTATCGGGACATCCAGACCCACGGGACGAGATACGAGGAGCACTATAGGGAGGCGAGGGAGAACGGCGTCGTCTTCCTAAAATATTCACCAGAGAGACAGCCAGTTGTCGAAGACGGTACAGTAAGGGTCTTCGACGAGCTTCTCGGGGAGGAGTTAATCCTTCCATTCGACTTAGTCGTCCTATCCGCGGCGATGGTCGCTCATCCGGACGTCAAGGACCTCGCTCAGATGCTGAAGGTCCCTGTGGACGAGAGTGGCTTCTTCCTCGAAGCCCACGTGAAGCTCCGCCCCGTCGATTTCGCCACAGACGGACTGTTCCTCTGTGGGTGCGCCCGCTGGCCCTGCGACATCGGAGAGAGCATCTCCCAAGCCTTCGCCGCCGCCTCGAGGTCTTCCGTGATTTTATCGGCGGGTCGCGTCGTAGCCGAGCCCATCATCTCATTCGTCGATGAGGAGGAGTGCTCTGGCTGCGGCCTCTGCGAGATGAACTGCCCCTTCAAAGCAATCAGGGTAGAGGAGACCGAGAGGGGGAGGATAGCCAAGGTAATCGAGGCCTCATGCAAGGGATGCGGGATGTGCGGGGCAGGCTGCCCCCAAAGGGCGATAAGCATGAAGCACTTCTCGGATGAACAGCTAGTCGCCCAAATTAACGCCCTTACAGGGGGAGGTCTTTGAATTCAGAGGAAGGCTTTGAGCCCGTCATACTCGGCTTCCTCTGCAACTGGTGCTCTTACGCTGGCGCCGATCTCGCAGGGGTGAGCCGCTTCCAGTATCCACCAAACGTTAGGGTCATGAGGGTGATGTGCTCGGCGAGGGTCGACCCGACCTTCGTGCTGGAGGCCTTCACCCAAGGGCTCGACGGGGTCTTGGTTTTCGGCTGCCACCCCGGAGACTGCCACTATATGACTGGGAACTACCAGACGGAGAGGCGCATGGTGATGACCCAGAAGATCCTCAGAGAGGTAGGGTTATCCCCGGAGCGTCTTCTCGTTGACTGGGTATCGGCGGCCGAGGGAGAGCGTTTCGCCTCGCTCGTGAGCAAGTTCACCGAGAAGATAAGGGAGTTGGGCCCGTTGGGGAGCGAGGCCGTTTTTGAGAAGGAAGAGTTGGTTAGACGCCTCAAGGCGTCCAGTGATGCCCTCGCTGACGACAGGCTGAGGTGGCTAGTCGGCAGGGAGAAGGAGCTAATCGAGGAGGGGAACGTCTTCGGCGAGAGGCTACCCCAAGAGGAGTTCGATCACGTGATGCTCGAGTCCATCAGGAGGGAGTACGAGAAAAACAGGATCCTCCTCTCTCTTGGAGACGGGGCTCTCACCGTTAAGGAGATGGCGGGCAGAGTCGGCCTCTCCACCAGAGAGGTCCTGAAGAACCTCGTCGTGATGGAGGGCGAGGGGTTAGTCACGGTGTCCCATATCGAGGGTAGCAGCCCGAAATACATCAAAACCGGAGGGTAGTCGGCAAAACCACACCTAACTAGAGGGGGCTGAAGCGATGACTGAGAAAAAAGCGGAGACTAAAGCTGGAAAAGTCGGCTCGGTGCTTGTAGTCGGCGGCGGGGTCGGGGGCATTCAAGCAGCGTTGGATCTTGCAGAGTCTGGGTTCAAAGTCTACATCGTGGACAAGTCTCCTGTGATCGGGGGCATAATGGCGAAGCTCGATAAGACTTTCCCCACCAATGACTGCTCGATGTGCATCCTTTCCCCCAAGCTGGTCGAATGTGGCAGGCACCTAAACATCGACATCCTCACCTGTGCCGAGGTCACGGGTGTAACCGGGGAGGCTGGTGACTTCACCGTATCCGTTCACCAGTCACCGAGATACATCAACGTCGAGACATGCACCGGTTGCGGGCTCTGCGCTGAGTACTGCCCTGTCGACGCTATAGACGCCTTCAACGAGGGTCTCAGCGAGAGGAAGGCGATCTACATAGACTATCCCCAAGCGGTCCCCTTGGTCTACAGGATCGACAGGGATAAGTGCATTGGGTGTGGGCTCTGCAGAAACATCTGCCTAGCAGACGCACTCGTATACGACGACCAGGAAGAATTCGTCGAGCTGAATGTCGGGGCCATAATCCTCGCTCCTGGCTTCGAGGCCTTTGACCCGACGCCCCTCACCGGGTACGGCTATAGAAGATACCCCAACGTGTTAACGAGCCTCGAGTTCGAGCGGATCCTCAGCGCCTCAGGGCCCTTCATGGGGCGGATACAGAGACTCTCGGACGGTGATATCCCTAAAAAGGTCGCCTTCGTCCAGTGCGTAGGCTCAAGGAACGACTCATGTGGGAACTCGTACTGCTCCTCTGTCTGCTGCATGTACGCTACGAAGGAAGCGGTGATCGCCAAGGAGCATATGAACTCCATTGAGCCCACCATATTCTACATGGATATGAGGGCCTACGGTAAAGACTTTGACAAGTACATCGAGAGGGCTCAAGTCGAGCACGGCATCAGATTCGTCAGGTGCAGGGTGTCGAAGACCGAGGAGGAGCCTGAGACCAACGACCTCTACGTCACCTACACCAATGGAGACGAGGTGAGCAGGGAGAGGTTCAACATGGTCGTCCTCTCGGTCGGGTTCACTCCCTCAGATAGCATCGTAGAACTCGCCGAGAGGCTCGGGATCGAGCTCGACAAGTACGGCTTCTGCAAGACGAAGGCCCTCCGCCCCATTGAGACTTCAAGGCCCGGGATTTATGTCTGCGGTATGTTCTCATCGCCGAAGGATATCCCCGAGACGGTCACCCAGGCCAGCGCGGCCGCCTGCTCAGCGGGTGAGCTTCTGTCCCCAGCTCGTGGGACTCTGGTTAAAAGAAAGGAGTATCCGGAGGAGATCTTCGTTGGCGGCCAGCCCCCCAGGATAGGAGTCTTCGTTTGCCACTGCGGGATTAACATAGGAGGAGTCGTCGATGTCCCTAGCGTAGTAAGGTACGCCGAGACCCTGCCCAACATCGTCTTCGCCACTTTCAACCTGTACACATGCTCCTCCGACACCCAGGAGAAGATCAAGGAGGCGATCGTCGAGTACGGCCTCAACAGGGTCGTCGTGGCGTCATGCTCACCGAGGACCCACGAACCCCTTTTTCAAGAGACCATCAGGGAGGTGGGCCTCAACAGGTACCTCTTCGAGATGGCGAACATCAGGGACCAATGTTCCTGGGTGCACATGAGGGAGCCTGAGGCGGCGACCGAGAAGGCGAAAGACCTCGTCGGGATGGCCGTCGCTAAGGCTAGGAGGCTGGAGCCGTTGGAGAGGCCAATCGTAGGAGTGACGCCGAGGGGCCTTGTGATAGGGGGTGGCCTCTCAGGGATGACTGCCTCTCTCGCTCTCGCCGAACAGGGTTTCGAAGTCTACCTGATCGAGAGGGAGAAGAAGCTAGGAGGCCTCCTGAGGAAGTTACACTACAATATAGAGGGAGACGACCTGCAAGTCTACCTTCGGGATCTTGTCGAGGAGATCAGAAAGAAAGAGCTGATCCACGTCTTCACGGACGCCAAGGTGGAAGAGGTCTCTGGATACGTCGGGAACTTTAGGAGCATCATTGCTCACAACGACAGTGAACGGTTGAAAACGGAGCTCGAGCACGGAGTCATCATCGTGGCTACCGGAGGGGAGGAGTACCACCCCGATGAGTATCTCTACGGAGAAGACCCGAGAGTTCTGACGCAGGTAGAGCTGGAGGAGCTCCTCGCAACAAACACTAGCGATAGGGGCTACGGCAACGTCGTCATGATCCAGTGCGTGGGGTCCAGGGACGAGGAGCGCCCGTACTGCAGCAGGGTCTGCTGCGGGGAGGCGATCAAGAACGCCCTGAAAATAAAGGAGGTGGACCCCGAATCAAACGTCTTCATCTTGTACCGAGACGTGAGGACCTACGGGCTGATGGAGGAGTATTACAATAGGGCTCGCGATGCCGGTATACTCTTCATCAGGTACGACGAGGTGGAAAAGCCCAAGGTCTCCAGCGGCGGAGGCGAGGGCGGATTGGAGGTTTCGGTCTTCGATCCGATTCTTGAGGAAACGATAGTCATCGACGCCGATCTCGTTGCGTTGAGCACCGCAATCGTTCGACAGGAGGATAACGAGGATCTGGCCAAGATGCTAAAGGTCCCCCTCAACGAGGACGGCTTCTTCCTCGAGGCCCACGTGAAGCTCCGCCCCGTAGACTTCGCGACTGAGGGTGTCTACGTGTGTGGAATGGCCCACTCGCCGAAGCGCATAGAGGAGAGCATCTCTCAGGCGAAGGCCGCGGTCTCTAGGGCATGCACGCTCCTGTCTAAGGAGGAGATCGAGGTAGAGGGTGTGATTGCCGAGGTGGACACGAGACGATGCTCGGGGTGCGGCCTCTGCGTTCGTGTCTGCCCGTACAACGCTGTCGAGATCGACGAGGAAAAAAGGGTGGCCGTGGTGAACCGGGCCATGTGCAAGGGGTGTGGGGCTTGCTCCGCTACATGTAGGAGCTCGGCGATAGACGTGATGGGCTACACTGACGGTCAGGTTTACGCCATCATAAACGCACCCGTAGGTGATTGAGTTGGACGAGAAGGAAGGAATCAGGATCACGAAGGAAAATATCGACTTCAGGCGACTGCTCATGGAGACGCCGGGCGCCGAGAAGCTGATGCGATGCTACCAGTGCGGCGTGTGCACGGCCGACTGCCCCGTCGCCATGCGGGTGAAGGAGTTCAGGCCAAGGCGCATTGCTAGGCTTGCCGCCCTCGGCCAGAGGGATCGCCTACTCGGGGGGGACACCGTCTGGCTCTGCGCCGGCTGCTACACGTGCTACGAGCGCTGCCCAGAGCAGGTCAGGGTCTCCGAGATCATCTCCGCCCTCAGGAAGCTGGCGCTCAAGGAGGGGATCATCCACCCCACTTACAAGGCCCTCATGGTGAGCATAGCAGAGATGGGCTACATCTACGAGATAAATGACTTCCAGAATGAGATGAGGGAGGACGAGGACCTCCCCCCGGCCCCGGAGCCCGACATCGACGAGATAGAGTCTATAATGAGGAAAACGGGATTCCTCGACCTCGTGGAGGGTGGCTAGGATGAGGTACGCTTTCTTCGTGGGATGCACGACCCTGGCTCGCCTTTGGGGGTATGAGGTCTCGGCCAGAAAGGTCGCTGACCACCTCGGCGTGGAGCTTGTAGACATGCCTGGTTCGGGCTGCTGTGGGACAACCTATCTAGAGACCCTCGACCACAAGACAGCGTTAGCCATTGCTGCTCGTAACATTTGCATCGCCGAGGAGATGGGGTTGGACATAGTGGCCGTATGTAACGGCTGCACTGAGGTTCTCACCAAAGCGAACAAAGAGCTGAAGGAGGACCCAGCCCTAAGAGCTGATGTGAACGAGGTCCTCAAGGATTTTGGGAAGGAGTTCAAAGGGACAGTTGAAGTCAAGCACTTCGTAAAGATGCTGAAAGAGGATATTGGCCTTGAGAAGATAGGATCAGAGGTGAACCGTCCGCTAAAGGGCCTAAGGGTAGGCGTCCACTACGGGTGCCACATGCTCAAACCCTCAGACGTGATGATGTACGACGATCCGGAAGTACCTACTAGTCTGGACGAGTTAGTGAACGCCACAGGAGCGCAGAGCGTCGCATATCCTAACAAGCTGGAGTGTTGTGCGGGACCCATAATGGGCGTCAGGGAGGATGTCACTTGGAGCGTCGGCTTGGAGAAGGTGGAGAACGTGAAGAAGTACGCTGACATCATGGTGACCGCATGTCCATTCTACTACCTGACGTATGAACGGTGCCAGTTGATCCAGGAAACATCCCCTAATCTGCCCATCGTTCACTAC
>Ga0224501_10001307_pt1 | contig 19414 bp, 18 predicted proteins | sample SF_Oct11_sed_USG_4_FD_169105 | JGI IMG/M metagenome (GOLD analysis project Ga0224501, IMG submission 169105) | Sediment microbial communities from San Francisco Bay, California, United States - SF_Oct11_sed_USGS_8_1 | ecosystem: Environmental > Aquatic > Marine > Sediment | place: USA...
TACCTGAGTTAAAAAGACTGGTTTCAAGGAAGATCTGGCCATCAGTAATGGAGATTACGTTGGTGGGTACGAAGGCTGATACGTCACCCGCTTGGGTTTCGATCACTGGCAAAGCGGTCAAGCTGCCTGTTTTGCCTTTTACCGCGCCATTTGTAAACTTCTCAACATAGTCAGCATTTACACGTGCAGCGCGCTCCAATAAACGGGAGTGCAAATAGAAAACGTCTCCGGGATAGGCTTCACGGCCCGGTGGACGACGTAGCAACAAAGAAACTTGTCGGTAAGCCCAAGCTTGTTTGGTCAAATCATCATAAACGATAAGCGCATCTTCACCACGGTCGCGGAAGTATTCACCCATGCAACAACCCGAATAGGCTGAAAGATACTGCATCGCAGCAGAATCAGACGCGGTAGCTGCAACAACGATGGTGTGCGCCATAGCGCCATGTTCTTCCAGCTTGCGCACTACGCTCGCAATAGAAGAGGCCTTCTGACCGATGGCAACGTAAACGCACTTAATACCGGTCCCTTTTTGGTTGATGATGGCGTCAACTGCAACAGCCGTTTTACCTGTTTGACGGTCACCGATAATCAACTCACGTTGACCTCGACCTATGGGTACCATGGAGTCTATTGATTTCAGACCTGTTTGAACGGGTTGATCAACAGATTTACGTTCAATTACGCCCGGTGCAATTTTTTCGATAGGCGAGCTTTCTTTCGCATTGATCGGACCTTTACCGTCGATAGGATTGCCAAGCGCATCAACCACTCGACCTAATAGTTCTCGTCCTACCGGAACTTCTAAAACGCGACCTGTACAGCGTACAGAGTCACCTTCAGCAATCCCTTGGTAATCACCCAGAACAACCGCACCTACAGAGTCTCTTTCCAGATTCAATGCCAGACCATAACGTCCGCCATCAAACTCAAGCATTTCCATAGACATAGCGTCTGAAAGCCCATGTATACGCACGATACCGTCAGTCAAACCAACAACCGTGCCTTCAGTGCGTGCTTCTGTTGCTGCACTGTAATTTTCAATTTTCTTTTTAATCAAGTCACTGATTTCAGTTGGATTCAGTTGCATGATTTATCCTCTTAAACTTTAATGCGTCAATTCGGTTGTCAGCTTGGACAGCTGTGCTTTAACACTACCATCAATTACCAGGTCGCCGGCTTTGATACGGGCACCACCAATAAGACTGTTGTCTATGGTAGTACTCACTTCCACCTCTTTACCCAGACGTTTTTTCAACGCAGCTTTGATAGCTTCTTTTTGGCTGTTGTCGATTTCAAAAGCAGAGGTAACTTCAGCTACGACAGTCTTTTCTGCTTCTGCCTTTAATGCTTCAAAAAGCACAGCCATTTCTGGCAATAGTTTCAATCTACCGGCTTCCACCAAAACATCCGTGAAGTTAAGGAGCTCTTTTGGTTTATCACCCTTACACATGTCGGCCATAGCGCGCCCGACCGTTTTTTGATCTACTTTCGGGTTACCGATGATCTTTTTAACATCAGGTGAAGCAGAAACTTCGGCCATGGTTAATAGCGCCTTTGACCAAAGAGCTAATGTATTGGTCTGTCTGGCAAGATCGAAGACTGCTTGTGCATAAGGTCGAGCTACTGTTACTAGTTCTGCCATTGCTGTCGTCTCTTAAATTTGGGCTGCCAGGTCTTTGACAAGAGCAGCGTGTGCCTTGGCGTCGATCTCTTTCTTCAAGATCTTACCTGCACCCGCCAGGGCAACATTGGCCACTTCTTGGCGAAGATGTTCTTTGGCCCGATTAATCTCTTGCTCAATTTCCGCGTTAGCCGCAGCGACTATACGATCAGCCTCTTTGCGAGCTTGCATTTTCGCTTCTTCAACAATCTCAGTCCCACGTTTTTGGGATTGAGAAAGGATTTCAGCGGCTTGCTGCTTCGCTTCTGAGATGACCTGAGTTGCTTTTTTCTCAGCAAGCTCTTGCTCTTTTTTACCTTTTTCGGCAGCAGCAAGGCCATCGGCTATCGTAGCGCTACGCTTTTCCAGCATGCTAGACAGGGGCTTCCACAGCACCTTGTTAACAAACCAGATCAGGATGATAAACGCGACCACTTGGGCAAGCAGGGTCACTGTAATATTCATGATCTAATCCCTCTTTTGCTCGTTGCGATAAAAATATTAGCCGCCAATTGCAGCTTGCAACGCACCCACGAATGGATTCGCAAAAAGGAACCACATGGCAAACGCTAGGATGATAAATGGGAAAGATTCCATCAAACCTGCGAATATGAACATGTTCGTCATCAATTGTGGACGCATTTCTGGTTGACGAGCGATACCCTCAAGAGTCTTCGCACAAATCAGGCCCCAACCAATGGCAGAACCTAAACCAGCAGCAGCCAAAATAACACCAACGCCTACTGCAGTGTAAGCATAGATATTGGCGATCATATCAGGCGTCATAGTTTCATCTCCTCGAAACGTTGTAACTAAAAACTAAAAATAAAAAGAAACAAATTAATGGTCTGTCGTATGAGCCATGCCCAGATAAACGATAGTCAAGACCATAAAGATAAAGGCCTGTAAGCTGATAACCAGAATATGAAATATCAACCAGGCAAGATCCAAAATAACCTGAAGCGGTAGTATATAAAGCAGCCCCGCTCCTATCGTTGCTGCACCACCCAGCAGGGCTATAAGCAGGAATACCAACTCACCGGCAAACATATTTCCAAAAAGTCGCAGAGCCAGACTGAGAGGCTTTGCCAACTCTTCAATGGCTGTCATCACGACATTTACAGGGATAAAAAACTTACCAAAGGGATGGAACAGAAACATTTTGATGTAACCACCAAGACCCTTCATTTTTATGCTGTAAAAAACTATTAACCCAAATACCGTTAACGACATAGCCAGCGTGGTGTTCAGGTCTGTGGTTGGAACCACTTTCAAGTACTGCACGCCCACATAACTCGCTAACAAAGGCAAAAGATCAACAGGGATCAAGTCCATAAAGTTCATCAACCACACCCACACAAAAATAGTGAGGGCCAGTGGTGCGATAAGGGGGTTATGGCCGGGGAAGGTGTCTTTTACGGATTTATCGACGAATTCGATAATAATTTCCACAAAGTTCTGAAATCCAGAAGGTGCGCCAGTTTGTAACTTACGCCCTAGACTCCAACTCACCACAATAATTAAAAGAGCGAGCAGGGAACTAACTATAACGGTATCCAAATGCAAGGCCCAAAAACCGGCTGCCTGGTGGGTGACTGGATCGCAGTCCCCAATACAAAGATTCGTTAAATGGTGCTGTATATACTGAACAGTACCGCCACCGGATGAATTTTCTGAGCCAGCCACTTATTAAGACTCCTACTTAGTCAATTCCTAGTTTTAACTCTTATTGCTGCTATGCATACCGACAATGTTGGACACCTGCGCAGCGATAAAGCCCACGCTGATCCCTAATGGATCCAGCGCAAGCGCCTTAATTCCAATTATGAAAAATACTACAATCAACACAAAGCGTTGAACTGCACCAAAATAAAGCAAACCCATGCTTTTTTTGGGATCTACCAACGCCGATTGTTCAGCGCGACGCACGCCTGAAGACAAGAGCAACATGGAAACGATGCTGATGCCCACACCGAAGAGCGAGGAGACAGCCGGGTCTAGACCCTGGGTGAACCCAAACGCGATCGCAACTATGGCACCACACACTAATTGTATTATTAGTAGGCGGCGGGCGCTGCTTGCGACTCCACTCTTGCTGCTATTCAACTCTTATTAAAATCCGGATGAGTTAAAAGTTTATACACTTTCAACGTGCCGCCCAGTAAACCCAGAAAGCCGAAACCAAGTAGAAACAGAGGCATAGTATCCAAAAAATAATCGGTTACATAGCCCAATAAAAAACCGGATATGGTCATGGAGCTGAGTATCGTACCCACTCCAAGCAATAACACACCGGCTGGTCTACTGGTTTTTCCCATGCGGATGGCGCTCGCTTAAAAGCGGGGCGAATTATAGCCTGTTGCTAACGAGCACTGCAAGGGCTGACTGTGCCATGTAATCGACATTATCCGAGAAAAATTTTTGTGGGGTATAAAAATTAGGCGATTATTTGATGTGTGAGATGATTCCGTCCAGCTCGTCCACACTATTATATATGATTTCCATTTTGCCCTTCCCTTTCTGTCCGTGGTGAATCAACACCTTGGCCCCCAGACGCTCAGACAATTTTTCTTGTAACCTTTTTATATTCGGGTCGTTTTTGCTCTGATCTGACTGTTTAGGCTTGGGTGGCTCGAGCATGGACCTGACCAGACGCTCGGTTTCACGAACAGAAAGTCCCTTGGCCACTACCGTACGTGCAGCCTGAACCTGCTGGGCAGTAGAAAGGGAGAGTACTGCCCGGGCATGACCCATTTCTAGATCCCCGGAGGACAGCATCTTTTTCACTTCGTCTGTCAGTGAAAGTAAACGTAGGAGATTTGTCACTGCGGCCCGAGAACGGCCAACCGCTTCGGCGACTTGCATATGGGTCATCTCAAATTCATCTGACAAGCGCTGCAGGGCAATCGCTTCTTCAATGGGATTTAACTCCTCCCGTTGAATATTTTCGATCAAGGCCATGGCCACGGCGGCCTCGTCGGGAACATTTCGAATGATCGCTGGAATCACTTTTAAACCGGCCTGCTGAGAAGCACGCCATCTGCGTTCGCCCGCGATGATCTCGTACATTTCATTGTCTACGGGTCTGACAACGATAGGCTGGACAACCCCTTGCGCCTTGATAGAGTTGGCTAAATCTTCCAGCGTTTCAGGGTGCATATCAATTCGTGGCTGATACTTACCACGTTTGATGATTTCCAAGGGTAAATCCCGTAACTCACCATCGGTGCTACGTTCAGATGTTGCCGTTGCAGCGGGTGCAACAACCGGTGCAGGAGATTTTCCCAGCAGTGCATCAAGCCCTCTACCGAGACCTTTTGGTCGTTTTGTCGACATCCTCAGACAGACTTCCTAAAATTAGCGCTTTATCAGCGGCTTATGTGACTGAAGAAAATTATAGCCAGTTTCTGCGCTAAGTGAATACTTACAGCAGGGAAAAGTCTAAAACTTTAGGCTGGAACTGGCTGTTTCTTCGCTTCTTCTCGTCTTAACATCTCTCCAGCCAGGGCCAGATAGGATTGGGCCCCTTTGGAAGGCCTGTCATATTGCAGCACGGGCATACCATGACTAGGCGCCTCGGCCAGTCTGACATTGCGCGGAATCACGGTTCGATAGACCTTGTCCCCGAAATACTTGCACAGCTGTTCGGTAACTTGAATGGCCAGGCGGTTACGCGGGTCATACATGGTTCGTAAAAGCCCTTCAATTCTGAGAGTTGGATTATGAACTTCACGTATTCTGTTAATAGTATCCACCAGCGCTGAGAGCCCCTCCAGGGCATAATATTCACACTGCATGGGAATAATAACCGAATCCGCTGCGACCAAGGCATTGACTGTCAGCATATTTAGAGAGGGAGGACAATCAATGAGAATATAATCAAAATCGTTTTTTGTTGGCCTCAACGTTTCTCGTAAACGGCTTTCACGGTTGGGTAATTCCAGAAGATGTACTTCAGCAGCGGTAAGATCACCGTTGGCCCCAATAATTGAATACCCCACGGAATCAATAATGTCTGTTAGCGCTTCCTTGACGGGCGTGCCTTCAACTAATAGGTCGTAACTGCTTTTAAGTAAGGTATTTTTATCCACGCCGCTACCCATAGTGGCATTACCTTGCGGATCCAGATCGATTAAGAGAACTCTGCGCTTTACGGCAGCCAATGAAGCCGCCAGATTCACGCAGGTTGTCGTTTTGCCCACCCCACCTTTTTGATTCGCGATAGTAATGATCTTACTCATGTCAGCAGACCCTTTTGTTCGTCTTTCCTTAGTAAAACCAGATTGCGCTCTTCATCCAGTCCAGGGATGTTAAGCCGAATTGTTGAGACCTCAAATTGCTGACCAAAGGCCTCTAATTCCGATTGTATGGTGGAATCTTTTCCCTTTAAACAAGCAATTACGCCGTTTTCTTGAAGCAAATCCTCAGAAAGTTCCACAATCCTTGAAATGCTTGCAAAGGCGCGGCTCACCACGGTATCAAATTCGTGCCTTTGTGTCAGTGTTTCTATGCGACTATTGATAACAGTTAGGTTCAGCAATCCCAACTCTATCTTAGCCTGAATCAGAAACCGTGCCTTCTTCCCGTTAGACTCAATCAGGGTGAAATTCTTATCCGGAAATAATATCGCAAGCGGAATCCCTGGGAAACCAGCACCACTACCAAAATCCACAACATTTACACCAAGCAACTGGGGAGCAAGGGCGAGACAGTCTAAAAGGTGACGCTGCACCAACTCATCGAGCGTGTTAGGCGAGACAAGATTGTAACTACGATTCCACTTTTGTACTAACTGCAGGTACTTATTGAGCAGCGCACATTCTTCCAAACTCAGTTTAAGTCCCAGCTCATGTGAGCCTTGCAGGATCGCTTGAGTATGGTCCATAAATTTAGACTGTCCCCGTGGACCTGGTGGATGAGTAGCGTTTCAGATATATCAAAAGGATTGAAATTGCTGCTGGCGTAATACCTGGAATACGCGAAGCCTGTCCTATGTCTTTCGGACAAACTGCTTGCAGTTTTTGTTTTAACTCGTTTGATAGTCCTTGAACCGATGCGTAATCAAATTCTGTGGGGATACACACATTATCCTGGGCCTTGGTACGCAGGATCTCATCCTTTTGCCGATCAATATAGCCCGAGTACTTGGCCCTGATTTCCAGTTGATCCACAATTTGCTCTTCATTCTCTCCAGGCCCTACATCGGGCAAAGTCATTAGTTTACGGTAAGTTAACTCGGGCCTTTTAAGTAAATCATGAATATTGGTTTCACGGCGCAAAGGCTGACCCAGTACCGATTCGGCCAACTCAGAGGGTAAACGTTCCGGGCGAATCCAGGTGCTACGTAAACGGGCTTCCTCTTTTTCTATCTTGTCCTGTTTAATACAGAAAGCATCCCATCGCTCATTGTCAACTACACCCAGTTCACGACCTTTTTGAGTCAATCGAGAATCTGCATTGTCTTCCCGCAACATGAGCCGATATTCGGCACGACTGGTGAACATGCGATACGGTTCCTGGGTACCACGGGTAGTAAGATCATCGATCAAAACCCCGATGTAGGCCTGGTCGCGTCGTGGAGACCAGCCTTCTTTTTCATGGCTTTTTCTCGCGGCGTTCAGACCCGCAATCAAGCCTTGTGCCGCCGCCTCTTCGTATCCCGTGGTGCCATTGATTTGCCCGGCAAAAAACAGATTGCTGACGTGTTTGGTTTCAAGGGTGTCTGTCAATTCACGGGGATCAAAATAGTCATACTCAATGGCGTAGCCTGGACGCACGATATGGGCGTTTTCAAAACCGCGTATGCTGCGCACCAGATTGAGTTGCACGTCAAAGGGCAAACTGGTGGAGATGCCATTGGGGTAAATCTCGTGGGTGTCCAACCCCTCGGGCTCCACAAAAATTTGGTGTGAGGTTTTATCTGCAAACCGCACGATCTTGTCTTCAATGGAAGGACAATAGCGCGGACCAGTTCCTTCTATAACGCCCGTATACATGGGGGAACGGGATAAGCCGGTTCGGATGATTTCGTGCGTTTGCTCGTTGGTGTGGGTGATAAAACAGCTGACCTGCTTGGGATGTTGGGATACATCACCCAAAAAGGAAAAAACAGGGGTAGGTTTATCTCCTTCCTGCTCCGTCATGACCGAAAAATCGATACTGCGACCATCAATACGGGGTGGAGTGCCGGTTTTGAGTCGTCCAATCTGGAAAGGGCGCTCTCGTAAGCGCTGGGAAAGAGTCACGGAGGCTGGATCTCCCGCGCGTCCGCCTTGATAGTTGGATAGACCGATATGGATCTTACCCGCTAGAAAAGTTCCCACTGTAAGAACCACTGTATTGGAATTAAAACGCAGCCCCATCTGGGTCACTACGCCTGTCACCTGATCTTTTTCAATAATGAGATCGTCTACCGCTTGCTGGAATATAAACAGGTTTTCCTGATTCTCCAGTTTGCCGCGGACGGCCTTTTTATAGAGTGAACGATCACATTGAGCACGGGTGGCGCGTACCGCAGGGCCTTTGCGTGCATTGAGGGTGCGGAATTGAATTCCGGCCAGGTCGCTGGCTTGGGCCATCCAGCCCCCCAGGGCGTCTATCTCTTTGACCAAATGACCTTTGCCGATGCCTCCAACGGCCGGATTACAGCTCATTTGCCCTAATGTGTCGACATTATGCGTTAAAAGTAGCGTTCTTGCACCGAAACGCGCGGAAACGAGCGCGGCCTCAGTGCCAGCGTGGCCACCGCCCACAACGATTACGTCAAACGAGTTTGGATAGATCATATTTTAACCAATGGCCAAAAAATGGGCCTAGATGGTACCTGTAAACACCAAATATGGCCAGAAAAAAGCTATTTTCCGATACAGAAGCTGCTAAAGACTCGGTCTAAAAGGGCCTCGTTATCAAAATCCCCCGTAATGGTATTAAGGGCCAATTGTGCCAGCCTTAATTCTTCAGCCAATAATTCCACGGCGTGGGTCTGATGCCAGATTCGCTTTCCTTTTTCGATCGCCTCTATAGTCTGGTTTAGGGCAGTAAGGTGCCGCTGTCTGGCGGTAAAAATGCCTTCGCTATTGCTGCTTTGATAACCCATCACGTTTTTTAAATGCGTTCTGAGCTCCTCCAAACCCAAGTCGGATTTTGTGGACAAAGCAATACACTCCCTTCCTTCAAGGGTAGTAAGGCCGGGGCTACGCTGGCTCAAGTCTATTTTGTTCAAGATGATGGAAATTTTAGCCTTAGGCGGAAGGAGGGCCAAATAGTAGGCTAATTTTTCCAGACTTTGCATTTCGTCCGGCAACACCAGAAGTAAACGATCTGCCTTTTCCGCTTCAATCAACGCTCTGCGAATTCCCTCTTGTTCGACTAGATCCGCATCCTCCCGCAGTCCAGCCGTGTCTAAAATATGCAGCGGCATGCCATCAATATTAATCCGCTCTCTAAGTACATCCCGCGTAGTACCTGCAATCGGGGTAACAATGGCGACATTGTCTTGAACCAATCGATTTAGCAGGCTGGACTTACCTGCGTTGGGTGGGCCAATAATAACCACTGACATACCTTCATTGAGCAATCGACCCATCCCAGCCTTTTTGACTATCTCTTGTAAGTCTGATTTTAGTTTGTTGAGACGTGAATCGATTTCCTTATCACTGAGAAAGTCTATTTCCTCTTCAACGAAATCGATATAGGACTCGATATAGACCCGGGTTTGAATCAGCTGCTCCAGCATTTCCAGGATAAGTCGGGAGAACTCTCCCTGTAAGGACGCCACCGCCGAACGGGCCGCCTGCTCCGTGGAGGCATTGATCAGATCGGAAATGGCCTCGCATTGCGCCAAATCCATCTTGCCATTGAGAAAGGCACGCTGGGAAAACTCACCCGGTTGGGCTGTGCGCGCACCCGCATTGATCGCTGCTTTGAGAATCAAATCCAGAACCACAGGCCCCCCATGGGCTTGAAGCTCCAAAACATCTTCCCCCGTAAATGAATTGGGAGCAGAAAAATACAAGGCCAAACCCTGATCCAAGAGTCTGCCCTGAGGATCAATAAAAGAGGTATATTCTGCTTTGCGTGCTTGAGGGAGAAAACCCAGTAGGCATTCTGCGATCACCCTACACTTGGGACCGGAAACGCGGACAATGCCAACCCCCCCAAAACCTGGCGGAGTGGCAATGGCCGCGATGGTATCCATAGCCGGTGTTATTTACTCGCTTGTTCTATTTTACGGGTGATATACCACTGCTGCGCTATAGACAAAACGTTATTGACTACCCAATACAATACCAACCCTGCTGGGAACAGCATAAAGAACAGGGTAAAAATCAGGGGTAAATACTGCATAATTTTTTGTTGCAGTGGATCCAGCGAGGGATTGGCGCTGAGTTTTTGCTGCACAAACATGGAAATTCCCATGAGTACAGGCAGTACATAGTAGGGGTCTTTGGCGGAAAGATCCGTAAGCCACAACATGAAGCTCGCTTGTCTGAGTTCCACACTTTCCAAAAGGACCCAGTAGAGAGCGATAAAAACAGGAATCTGAACCAGCATGGGCCAGCAACCACTCAAGGGGTTCACTTTTTCTTTTTTATAGATCTCCATCGTAGCCTGGCTCATGCGCTGGCGATCATCACCGTAGCGCTCGCGAATGGCCTGAAACTTCGGTGCCAGTTTACGCATATGGGCCATGGATCGATAACTGGCGTTGGATAAAGGGAAAAACATGAGCTTAATGATCAACGTAAGCAAGATGATCGACCATCCCCAGTTGCCTACTAAATCGTGCAGTTGTTGCAGGGTCCAGAACAGGGGCTGAGCAACAAAATAGAGCCAGCCGAAATCAATGGTTAGATTTAGATTCGGCGCGACCTGCTCCAGTGTCTTCTGAATCTTGGGACCTATATATAAGGTAGAGTCGAAAGTGGCGGTTTGCCCGGACGATACGGTCTGTTCGTCACTGGTCATACCCAGGATATAGCGTTGATCACTGGTGGTCTTGGTGTAGATATGGTTGGACTGGTCACTCTTTCCAGGCACCCAGGCACTGACAAAGTAGTGTTGAAGCATCGCGACCCATGTATCTTTTACATAGCTCTGCTCAGGCTTCCACTCTTTCATGTCCTCAAAGTTTATTTTTTCATAAGGCTCTCCAGGCATGGAGACCGCGCCGCCAGTGAATGTATAGAGTAGTCTGGACTTACCAGGCTCATCATATTCTGTACGCTGAAATTGACGATATTCTCGTCCTACCCAGTTTCCTGCTCCGCTGTTTTCTACCCTATGGGAAACAGTGATGACATAGCTGCCCTTAGTAAAGGTGTATGTCTTAGTGACTTTTAGACCGTTAGACACCCAGACCAGGGGAACGGAAATGGTTTCATTGCCATCCAATTTGTAATCTGTGGACTGTGCCTGATAAACCGCTCTATGGTCTGGGGCTGGAGATTTGGATAGCAGACCGGATTGCGCGATAAAAAAACGTGGCAAGCTGTCGTGCATAAAAGGAAAGGCATCTTCCGGCTTGTCCGGTGTGACCGGATACTTGACCAGGAAGGCGCGCCTTACATCTCCTCCCACGGTGTCGATATCGATATCGAGCACATCGGTGAGAACACGGATTTTCTGGCCTTCAGCCAGTTTGATTTTTCCGTCTTTATTACCACCACCCTCGGTCTTTGGTAAATCAGGGGTAGAAGCAACGACTGGCTTATCTTCCTCAAGAGCAGCAGGAGACATTTCAACAGAAGTGGGCAGTGCTGGAGTAGAAGAGTCCTGAGGGATCTGGGGGTTTGCCGTTGGCTCAGCGATGCTGCTGCCTGATGCAGGTGCCGTTTGGATAGCAACTGGAGGCAGATTTCTTTCCTCCCACGCTTCCCAGATAAAAATTACAATCAAGCTGAGTAAAACAAACAGCAGCAGTCTTTGATTATCCATTATTCTTCAATTCTTTAACTTCTTTTCCTGGAACGGGATCAAGGCCCCCTTCATGCCATGGATGACAACGCGACAAGCGTCTAAACGACATCCATCCCCCCCGCAAAAGTCCATGGACTTGAATTGCTTCGTGAGCGTAGTGTGAACAACTGGGATAGAAACGACAATTATTTCCCAAATAAGGGCTTAGAAAGAGCTGATAGCCACGAATTAACCATCCAATGACTTTTCGCATTTTTCTACCAGTCGCCCCCATGAATTGTCCAGGTGGAATGATATCTGTTTGTTACTCATATTGACTAGAGCAGGTTTCGCAACAAACACGATATTCAAACCGACCAGCTCAGGTTTGTACCTGCGAAAACTCTCCCGTACCAGTCTTTTTATTCTGTTTCTTTCAACAGCCTTTTTACTGACTTTTCGAGAAACAGCCAAACCGATTTTCGCAGGCGAATCCACCAGTCGTCGTCCAAAAAGCACAAACCCCGGTGGGTAGATTTTAGAGGCTTTCGCCATGACCCAGCGAAATTCGGCCGACTTAAGAAGCCGCGCTGAGCGGGGGAGAGTCAGACCGTCCATAACTTTTTGCGATGACACAACGCACCCCGAGTAAATTACCCTGACCAGGCCTTGTTCACGTTAAAGTTCTAGAGACGGAAAAAGTCTAGGGCCTCAGACACTAGACTGTAAGCTGAGCCCTGCCTCGTGCACGTCTAGCTTTCAATACTTTACGACCGTTTCGCGTGGCCATACGCGCCCGAAAACCGTGGGTGCGTGCTCGCTTCAATTTACTAGGTTGATATGTTCTTTTCATGAGATAAAGCTACTATTCGTTGTTTAATTACGTGCCCGGAAAAAGCACGATAGAGTACGGTTCGATCCCTGGTTTGTCAATACAAATAATTCAAATGAAAGTACCGAAAGCAGTGGAATCACTCTGAATCAAGCGCTAAACTGACCGGCTAACATAAATATTGGTGATGGATAGACCGTGGGAATGACCTTGTGGAATCAATGTTTGGACAGACTCGAAGGCGAGTTGACTGCCCAACAATTTAACACCTGGATCAGGCCCTTACATGCGGTCCAGGAGTCCGGTCAGCTACGCCTAATTGCCCCCAATCAATTTGTCCACGATTGGATCGCTAAACGTTTTCTGGAGCGAATTCTCAACATCTGCGACGACCTAAGTGGAAGTCAGTCCACACCACAAATCACGGTAGAGATCAAAGAACTAGGTCTGGAGCTGGAAAAAACTAACAAGCCTGTACAGGTTCCGGTGCCAGAAAAACCAACAGCTCAACCCAGTCAATTATTGAAAACCAAGCGTAATCGCCGAGCCGATGACGCCCCCAGCGTAGCGCAAAAGACCTCACTGAATCCCTATTTCACCTTCGATACGTTTGTGGAAGGTAAGTCCAATCAGCTTGCGCGGGCCGCTGCAGCCCAAGTGGCCGAGAACCCTGCACATGCCTATAACCCCTTGTTCGTATATGGCGGAGTGGGTCTGGGAAAAACCCATTTACTGCACTCCATAGGCAATACCATCCTGGCCAATAATCCCCGCGCTAAAATAGCCTATTTGCATTCTGAAAAATTTGTGCAAGACATGGTCAAGGCTCTACAGCAAAATGCGATCAACCGATTTAAGAATCACTATCGCTCGCTGGACGTACTCCTTATCGACGATATCCAGTTTTTTGCGGGAAAGGAAAGGTCGCAGGAAGAATTTTTTCACACCTTCAATGCCCTACTGGAAGGACAGCAGCAGATAGTCCTTACCTGTGATCGTTACCCCAAAGAAGTAAGTGGGCTGGAAGAAAGGTTAAAGTCTCGATTTGGCTGGGGGCTCACCATTGCAGTCGAGCCACCCGAATTAGAGACACGGGCTGCTATTCTCATGCGCAAGGCGCAGCTCATGGAGGTCGATCTCCCCAATGAAGTGGCTTTTTTTATCGCCAAGCGCATACGATCCAATATTCGTGAGTTGGAAGGTGCCTTGCGTCGAGTTGTCGCTAACGCCAATTTCACGGGCGACGCGATTTCAGTGGAACTCACCAAAGATGCGCTAAAAGACCTTTTGGCCTTGCAAGACAAATTGGTCACCATTGAAAACATACAGAAAACCGTTAGCGAATATTATAAGATTCGACGCAATGATCTGCTCGCCAAGACCCGAACCCGCTCTATCGCTAGACCTCGGCAAGTGGCGATGTCATTATCAAAAGAATTAACAAACCATAGCTTGCCGGAAATTGGAAGTGCGTTTGGAGGACGAGATCATACAACTGTTCTCCATGCATTCAAGAAAGTTGGCGAACTTAGAAATTCAGATAATCGTGTTGCAGAAGACTATAACAACCTATTGAGAATTTTGAGTACATGAGGTGTATAGACTGTGGATAAAATTGTGTTTTCTTTTAGGCAGTAACTTATCCACAATTCATCAACACGATCTTAGGCGGCTTTTGTAACGTTTTTTAACAGCTGGAAAATACATATAAAACTTTGAAAATTAAAATAAAAAATAAACTTATCCCATATTTTACTGCTTGTTAATAGTAGTAATAGTTTATTTAAATATTTAAATTATATTTAGGAAGAAGGTTAAACAGGTATGAAGTTCTCTATACAACGCGAAGAAATACTAAAGCCCTTATCACTCGTTAGCGGGGTAGTGGAAAAGAGGCAAACACTTCCAATTCTTTCAAACGTACTCGTGGACTTAAACGAGGACACCATGCGTATTGTTGCCACTGATCTGGAAATGGAGGTGATTGCTCGTTGTAAAGCGGATTACTCCGTACCCGGTAAAATCACGGTTCCCATGCGCAAACTTCAGGATACCTGTAAAACACTTCCAGAGGAGTCGCTCGTTCAATTTGAACTCAAAGAGGACCGAGCGATACTCAAAAGCGGTAAGACACGATTTACTCTCACCACATTACCAGCCGATGATTTCCCCGTGATAAGCACAAAGGAACCACTCTATGAGTTTGAGATCTCGCAGGGTGTGCTAAAAAATCTAGTTGAAAAGACCAGCTTCGCCATGGCGGTGCAAGACGTACGTTTTTATTTGAATGGCCTGTTATTGGAGCTGGAAGACAAGAGCATCAAGTGTGTGGCCACCGACGGTCACAGATTGGCCTTGTGTTCTGCGGAAGCGCCCAATATACATCTTGATGAAAAGATTCAGGCGATAATTCCAAGAAAGGCCGTTGCTGAGCTAACAAGACTACTGGACAGTGCGGAAAAAAGTGTAAAGGTCACATTAGGCGAAAACTTTCTAAGATTGGATTTTGATGGCTTGGAATTTACTACCAAGTTGATAGACGGCAAGTATCCCAATTATCAAGGGGTGATACCTACTCAGGGGAACAATATCGTTACTGCCGAGAAGGACAGTATACGTCAGTGCTTGATTCGAACATCGATCCTTTCAAACGAAAAGTATCGTGGCATCCGCCTAGACATAGAGCAGGGCGTATTGAACGCGGTTGCTAACAACCCAGAACAAGAAGAAGCCATTGACGAGATCGTGGTTGAATACAATGGCGAGCCCTTGACGATAGGTTTCAACGTAAACTACCTGCTGGAAGCAGTGACAGCTGTACCTGGAGATGAAGTGAAGATCGCTCTCAGTGATTCGAACGGCAGTGCGCTGATAACGGCCCATAACGACAGTAATTGCTGTTATGTCGTAATGCCCATGAGACTTTAGTCTTAAAGCAATTGTGATTGTTACCCTCAGACTGGAGCATTTTCGAAATCTGACGAAAGCGGATGTAGAACTAGGATCTGGACTGAATCTTATACACGGTCTAAACGGGAGTGGTAAGACTAGCCTTTTGGAGGCAATTTACCTGCTGGGCAATGGCAAGTCCTTCAGAACATCACGGCTTGAGACCTTGGTTACCCAAGGGCAGAGGAGTTCAAATGTTTTTGGGACGATAAAAGAACCCCATGCACTCAGCGGAGTTGGGTTCCAGAGGATGAATGGAGCTACTACATTCAAACTTAGGGGGCAAAAGATTGGGAAACGATCGGAATTGGCCCAAGTCTTCCCTACGGTAGCAATCACCCCCAATAGCCATGAATTTTTGGAGGTGGGCCCACAAATTCGGAGGAAGTACTTTGATTGGGGTGTGTTTCACGTGGAACCTTCTTTTGGGGAGGCGTGGACTTCCTATCAAAGGGCCTTAAAAAACAAAAATGCATTACTCTCGTCAGGTCGTTTTAGCGCTTTGGAAATGGATAGCTGGGATGAAGTGCTTTTTGAAAATGGGTTTGTACTAGAGTCGCTCAGGGTAAATACGCTTCAACGTCTGAAAGAACACTTGGACTATTTCGCAGGGTTACTATTGGGTGAATTCGATCTGGAGTTTAGTTATTCAAAAGGCTACCCCCATGAAAGAGACTTTCGAGAGGTACTCCGAGCTAGCCGTAACAGGGACTTGGCTGTCGGCTTCGCGCAGTATGGGCCACATAAAGCAGATGTGATAGTAAAAGCGAATGGTATTAAAGCAAAAGATCGAATTTCCAGAGGACAACAAAAGCTTATCGTCTATATTTTTATATTGGCTCAGATTAAATTGATTCAAGAAACCACGAATAAGTCGGTTACTTTACTCCTAGACGACCTGGCAGCCGAGTTAGATAAAAGCAGGCTAAGAGAATTGCTTGGTTTGCTGGATCAGGATTTTACGCAGATTTTTATTACTGCGACTGATCCGGAAGCGTTAGGAATAGAACACTATTCCAGTGCATCCATGTTTCACGTGGAACATGGCGTAATTCATTCAACTAATTGGAACTAATGGCGTAATTCATGTCTGAAACACAAAAAACTTATGACTCGTCCAATATTAAAGTACTGAAAGGCCTTGATGCAGTACGAAAAAGACCTGGTATGTACATCGGAGATACCGATGACGGAACAGGTTTGCACCATATGGTCTTTGAGGTAGTTGATAACGCAATTGATGAAGCCCTGGCTGGATATTGCGATGACATAATGGTTCGCATAGAGAGCGATGGTTCCGTAACGGTCTCCGATAACGGGCGTGGGATTCCAGTGGACATTCATCCTGAAGAAGGGCGATCCGCCGCAGAAGTCATTATGACTGTCCTGCATGCGGGAGGTAAATTTGATGATAACTCCTATAAAGTGTCTGGTGGATTACATGGTGTGGGAATTTCAGTTGTTAATGCCCTATCCGAAGAACTGGACTTAACTATCTATCGGGATGGGCAAAAACACAATCAAAAGTACAGGCTGGGTGATCCAGTTGCTCCTCTGGCGGCCGTTGAACCCACAGACAAGTCCGGAACCAAAATTAGATTTAAACCAAGTACAAAAATATTTAGCGACACCGTGTTCCATTATGACATTCTAGCCAAACGGTTACGGGAGCTGTCTTTCCTCAATTCGGGCGTAAAAATCACCCTAAAAGACATCAAGCACAATAAAGAAGATCTTTTTGAATACAAGGGCGGCATAAAGGCCTTCGTTGAGCATCTGAACCAGATGAAAACGCCCATTCATCCGCACGTGTTCTATTTTTCCTCCGATAAAGAGGACGTCACCGTCGAAGTAGCCATGCAGTGGAACGATAGTTACCAAGAGAATATATTCTGTTACACCAATAATATTCCCCAGCGGGATGGGGGAACTCATTTAGCGGGATTTAGAGGGGCACTCACTCGCAGCCTTAATCAATACATCGAAAAGGAAGGCGTGGCCAAAAAGGCCAAAATGACGATATCCGGAGATGATTGCCGCGAGGGACTTACGGCTGTTTTGTCTGTAAAGGTTCCAGACCCCAAATTCTCTTCCCAAACCAAAGACAAGCTGGTGTCATCCGAGGTGAAAGGCGTGGTGGAATCCCTCATGGGAGATAGATTTTCAGCCTACCTGTTGGAAAATCCCAGCGATGCAAAGCACATCGTTTCAAAAATACTCGATTCTGCCAGGGCTAGAGAGGCCGCTCGCCGAGCGAGGGAGATGACTCGTAGGAAGTCTGCCCTTGATGTGGCTGGTTTACCGGGTAAGTTGGCGGATTGCCAGGAGAAGGATCCCTCAGAGTCAGAGCTTTATCTCGTCGAGGGTGATTCTGCGGGAGGTTCGGCTAAACAGGGTAGAAACAGAAGAAATCAGGCCATACTTCCACTTAAAGGTAAGATACTCAATGTAGAAAAGGCTCGTTTCGACAAGATGATTTCATCCCAAGAGGTGGCAACCTTGATAACCGCCTTGGGGTGTGGAATTGGTCGTGAAGAGTTCAACATAGACAAACTTAGATATCACCGCATCATCATCATGACGGACGCGGATGTGGATGGTTCACATATACGCACGTTACTGCTCACCTTCTTCTATCGCCAGATGCATGAAATTATAGAGCGGGGCCATATCTACATTGCACAGCCTCCCTTATATAAAGTGAAGAAGGGTAAACAAGAAACCTATGTAAAAGATGATGGGGAACTGGAGCAGTATTTACTCCAAACGGCTCTAGAAAAGGCGTCCCTTAAACCGGGCGAAAATATTCCTTCGGTATCGGGGGTGGGTCTGGCAACACTGGTATCAGATTACCAGCTCGCTATTTCGATCATTAGGCGTCTTTCTCACCACTATGAATCAAATATTCTGCGCCAATTGATGCATCTCCCGGGTCTTTCATTAACAGATGAGGCGGCACAACAACACTGGGCTACGACGCTTGGGGACAGTTTACGTTCAACGTATCCCGATCAGGATTACAAGGTTCAGGTCAATCGTAGTGACAGTGGATTTTCAATCCAGGTCAGTTTTATGCAACATGGAGTTGAGCACGTCTTGGGATTTGATCAAGGCTTTTTTGAGTCCAATGAATACGAGACCCTGGTCCGAGTGGGTACGGTCATCGATGACCTGATTCAAGACGGAGCAGAGATATCCAGAGGTGAAAAGTCATTACCCGTTAGTAGCTTTCAACAAGCAGTCGAATGGTTGTATTCCGAAGCAAAACGAGGTCAACACATTTCACGATACAAGGGACTGGGTGAAATGAATCCTGATCAACTATGGGAAACAACAATGAACCCGGACAATAGAAGATTGCTTCAAGTGAGAATAGAAGACGCTATCTCGGCAGACGGTATTTTCACGACATTGATGGGTGATCAAGTGGAACCAAGAAGGGATTTTATTGAGAAATACGCACTACACGTCAACAATCTCGATATTTAGTCGTAGCTCTTTAGGCAATTGAATGGATTCAAATGATAAAGTGGGTTAATTATTTTGTTCGGCTGTGCTTTCTAAAGGCGCAACCCGAAGAGGCTCCTTTTTCCAAAATAGCTCAATACACTACAGTCTTGGTGTATTGGTTTCTGGGAGTCATTCTGTTACTTAGCACCCAGCCCTATGTTAGTTCAATAATCTTGTCTTTTATTCAAACCGTCATTTTCCTTTTTCTCACTTCACTCGTTCTGTGGATTAAGAATCTGCCAGAGCGGATTAATCAGACCATTACTGCTTTAATGGGTACTGGCGCCTTCATCACGTTTGTGGCACTGCCTATTGTTTATGGTACTGGTGATTTATCCAGTACGGGGGGCTCGTTATGGATGCTGATCGCCATTGTGCTGCTCTTGTGGCAAGCAATCATTAGCGGAAACATATTCCGTTTCGCCTTGGATATTCCTTATATTGCTGGCTTAGGGATTGCCTTACTTTTTACGTATATGACCTTTACTGTTACATTCCGGTTAATGCGAGTTTTGGCTTTTTCAGCAGGATCTTAAATGCATATTCACATATTAGGAATCTGT
>Ga0224501_10001308_pt1 | contig 19414 bp, 11 predicted proteins | sample SF_Oct11_sed_USG_4_FD_169105 | JGI IMG/M metagenome (GOLD analysis project Ga0224501, IMG submission 169105) | Sediment microbial communities from San Francisco Bay, California, United States - SF_Oct11_sed_USGS_8_1 | ecosystem: Environmental > Aquatic > Marine > Sediment | place: USA...
GCTAACGGTTTTTTTGAATTTCCTTTTTGATCGCCTTCCAACCTGCTGTGTAGCGCCTGTACCAGAATTGGGGAAAAATACTGCCAAGCATCCGAGAGTATGTTCGAAGATTCTCCCAGGTCCTCAGGCTGTCGGCCTGGCGAAAAGAAGCGATGGCATCGGTCGGGCCTTTCCCTGTCCTCTGGGAATCATACAAAATATCGTAGAGCTCCCTCACTATCGGCGCAAACATATTCTTTTCATCGACGAATCGATAGATTCCCCGAAGCGTGTAATATCCTTCCACCGTTTTATTGCCGATGGCATCGAATGCCATCTTGACAGCATCATCTCCAGGTTTAGCCCTGGAACAACACTCGGAGTAAGCCCTCCCGAAGCGAAAATTTCTGCTCGCTTCGCTGCAAGAGATGATGAGATCCCCTAAGGATGAGACAGCACGTGAGGTGTCGCGCCTCGCACCAAAGTATCTCTTGATGGTATCTATTTCTACGAGTGCCCGAGGGATGAACTCCCCGAGATAGCTGTTCCCCTCGCCGGCACCTTTCATGATCCCAGCCATTATGGCAAAGACATTTTTAAGGGCGCCTCCCATCTCCACCCCGACCAAGTCTTTGCAGGCAAACACGCGGAAGCTGTCTGAATGGAGGAGATTTCGTACAGACTTGAGCCTCCGCCGGTTCTTCCCACCCAGCGTTAGGGCGACTGATTTTTCCGGGTTGACCACATCTTCAGCAAAACTCGGCCCGGACAGCGTCATCACATCGAACCCAAAATTGAGGCCTTTGAGTTCTTCTGAAATGACCTGTGACATGCGCTTCAGGCTTTCTACCTCGATTCCTTTTGCCAGATTTATGACTACACTATCGTTTTTTATTACATCCTTAAGCAATCTGGTTACATTGCGAACTTCCTGTGCAGGCACAGCGATAAAAAGGAAATCAGCCCCTTGGACAGCATCTTGAAGGCCAGAGGTTGCCTTAAGATGATGGGAAACCTTGTGCGTGCCAAGATATTTGGAATTTGTTTGGTCTCTGTTTATTTCATCCGCAACTTCCCTATTCCGACCAAAAAGCATCACTTCATTTTGGCTGTTTTTGGCGAAATGACTGGCCACAGCCGTCCCATAGCTTCCAGCCCCGACAAATGTCATCTTTGCCATCTTGATTTTAACCTCGGATCTCTAACTTATCTGATTATCCCTTCTCTGGAGTGATGTCATTTGATGATTATACCATATGGGAATTTCCAAGAAAATTGAGATCGAGAGCTGCTGTTCTAACGCTTGAAACAAAAATGTTGAAATTTCTTTAGTTTTTATATAGATTTTTTCTTCGATCCATGCCAAACATATTCACACAGGCTTCATTTATCATAAATGATCCTATCTCAAAAAATTTTACAGGAGGTTAGCAATATGAAGATTCTCATCAAATTCTCCTTGACAGTCGTTTTGTTCCTTTCGTTCCTTACAGTCTCCGCAACTCCCTCCGCAATCGGCAATCCCGCAGACGATTACCACAACTGCAAGTCCCTGACCGACGCCCTCCAAAGACTCGCCAACGGGAATCCGAAGATCACAACATTGACATCCATCGGCAAGACGCTCAAAGGCAGAGACATCTGGATGCTGCAGGTCTCAGGAGTGAATGGCCCTTCAGCCCTTGAAAAGCAGGCGCTTCTCATCTGTGGCAACCTTGAAGGTGACCACATCATCGGCAGCGAAGTCGCCCTTGGGATCGCGGAACATCTTGTCGGACAGTATGGCAAAGACGAAAAAGTAACAAAAACTCTCGATAAGCGCACCTTTTACATCATCCCCCGTCTGAATCCAGACGGTGCAGAGCTTTTCTTCGAAAAGATACGGAACGAACATGAAGGAAACCTAAAGCCTCGGGATGAGGATTATGACTGGTTGATCGATGAAGACGGACCCGAAGATCTCAACGGCGATGGGATGATCACGCTGATGCGAGTGAAGGATAAAGAAGGAGATTGGCACATCGATGACAAAGACTCAAGACTGATGAAGAAGAAAGAGGATGGAACTCCTGTTGACAGACTCTACAAGGTTTATCCCGAGGGAATAGATAATGATGGTGACGAGCTATACAACGAGGACGGCCTCGGAGGCTTCAACATCAACCGGAACTTTCCCCACAATTTCGGGTATAACCCGAAAGGGCTTGGCGTTTATCCTGTATCAGAAACAGAAACACAAGCGGTCATCGACTTTATGACACGATACATCCCTGAGCTCAAGACCCAGCCCCACAAGAACATCTGCGGTGTTTTGCTTTTTTCAAAATTCGACAACCTGGCTGCGGCCTCAGGAATCGAGTGCGGCACACCGACTTTTCCTGAACCTCCAAGAGCCGAACAGCCGACTGCCACGGCAGGTGTGTTCTTTTTCATGGGACGCCGAAGAGGCGCCCCGGCTGAAGAGCAACCCCGACCGACAGATCCTCAGTCCAAGAAAACAGATACTAAAGACGTCCACATCTTCGAAAGTATGAGTGAAAAATACAAAGAAATCACTGGAATCAAGAACGCTCTCTCAGAAAAACCGGTGGGTTCCATGCTGGAATGGGGATATTTTCAGTTCGGAGTTCCGACTTTCTCTGCCAATCTCTGGTCATTGAGAGAAGAGGAGCAAAGGACACCACCCGTAAAAATGAAAAGAGAAGAACAATCTGGAACAGCCCAGACACCTCCTATGGATCGCCAGGCTATGATGCGTCAATTCATGGAACGCTCCAGACCTTCACCCCAGACACAGTCCTCCAGCAATGACGACAAGTGGTTGAAATGGATCGACGAGAAAAACAACGGTGAGGGTTTCGTGAAATGGACCAAATTCAACCACAAACAACTCGGCGAAGTGGAAATCGGAGGTTTTGAACCCTATCTGCGCATCAATCCTTCACCCAATCAAATTCCTGAACTGAGCAAAAGCCATGCAGAATTCGCCCTGTATCTTGCATCCCAGTTTGCCGAAATCATGATGGACGAGCCAGAAGTCAAGAAAATGTCTTCTGATCTCTTTGAGTTGAAAGTCAAAATTCACAACAACGGCAAATTTCCCTACGCAACGGCAATGGGTCAGAGGACCAGGAACATCAATTCGATCATGCTGAAGCTGAAATTCGAAGATGACCAGAAAATGAAGCTTTTTGGAGGAAGCAAGCGTTACGATACGCCTTCCCTTGAAGCAGGAGATGAGAAAGAATTCAAATGGATCATACTCTCTCCCCCAGGAAACAAGATCGAGGTGATGCTATGGGCGAGTAATGGCGGCGGAACATCAAAGAAAACGGTTATCCTTAAATGAACGACAGGAGGGATAGAAATGAGAATAAAAATAAATAATAAATTCATGAAACCGGCGTATATTCTTCTTGCAATGACAGTTTGCACTTCGCTGATCATGGCGCAGGATTTTTTGCCGAGGAAGTGGAACACGAGAAAAGTCGAGCTTTCTTTTAACCGGTATTATGACTGGAACGAGGTAGAAGAGGCACTGCGCAAGCTGGAAAAGGCTTACCCCAAATTCTTGAAACTGCGCTCTATCGGAAAGTCCCATCAAGGGCGTGATATCTGGTATATGACTATCAACAATCCAGACACAGGAAACGAGATGGACAAGTGCGCCATGTATATGGATGCCAACATCCACGGAAACGAGATTCAGGGAGGTGAAATCGGTCTCTACACCATCTGGTACCTGATGGAAAATTACCCTTACAATGATTATGTTAGACAACTGGTGGATGAACGGGTCTTCTACATCTTCCCTTCCGTCAATCCTGATGGACGCGATCTCTGGCTCCATACAGGTGGAAGTGCCCGTTCTGGGCAGGTCCCGATGGACGATGACAACGATGGCCTGTATGACGAGGACGGTCCTGAAGACCTTGATGGCGATGGAGAGGTCGGCGCTATGTATACAAAGGTCAAACCAGGAAAGGGAACACATCGTTTGAACGACCTCGGTGATCGGTTTGTTACGATCCAAAAGAATATCAAAGGAAAACCAGATGAGATAGGTGATTATAAGTATATCGGGAGCGAAGGCATCGATAACGACGGCGACGGCCGCTACAACGAGGACAGCGGAGGCGGCTACGATGCCAATCGCGATTGGCCGTCCTACTGGCAGCCCAATTACATCCAGAGGGGAGCAGGCAGCTATCCCTTTTATTGGCCGGAATCCAAGGCCACTCGTGATTTCTTCTATTCTCATCCGAATGTTGCGGGCGTCCAAGCCTTTCACAATTCAGGCGGAATGATCCTGCGAGGACCCGGAGCACCGCTACACCCGGAATATCAGAGAAACGATCTAGCTGTGCTGGATGAGATCGGGAAGAAAGGCGAAAAAATCATCGAAGGATACCGTTATATAATCATCTGGAAAGACCTGTATACGGTTTGGGGTGGCTTCGTCGATTTCACCTGTGACATGCTCGGGATTTTTTCCTTCTCCAATGAGCTGTGGACTTCGCGCGCCGATCTGGACAGAGATGGAGAAATCAGCGAAGAAGAGGAAGAATTCTTCGACAAATACATCGATATGGACAACAAAGCCATATCCCTGCACGAGATCAACCATCCTCAATTGGGCAAGGTCCTCATCGACCGTGACACCACCAAGTTGAGCGGTCGGGTTCCTCCTACCTGGCTGATTGAGGAAATGTGCCACAGAAATATGGCTTTTTGTCTGCTTCATGCCTGGGAGATGCCGCTGCCGACCATAAAAAAGGTAAGTGCAGAAAAAAAGGGCTCGGATCTCTATCTATTGAAAGTGATGCTCTATAATGAAAGACTGATGCCGACCATGTCTACGGCTGCCGCCCGAAATAAGGTTCAGAGACCTGACATTCTCTCGGTCGAAGGTGATGTGAACGTCTTTGCAGCCGGACAAACTCAGGGAACAGGCCTCCCCGCTGGAATCCCGGCGCGGTTCCAACGGTTCTTCCGCGGATTTACTGCCGCAGACAGTGATGTGTCCTTGATCGACCAGAAAGACCTCAAGAACCTTCAGCTCACAAGCGGCATACCCGGTAAGAACGAAGTGGAGTATCAATTCCTGGTCGAGGGCAAAGGTCAGGTGACGGTGAAACTGGAGTGTGCAAAAGGAGGCAAGCACACAAAGACAATCGCTCTCAAATAGATCGAAAAAGCGGCTTCTCTTACAAACGGCTGGATAACCAGTGCATCACATTCAGCAAAAGCTGTGCATTTTCCTCTCCCAGGGGATGATTCATTCCAGCACGAACTCTTCCTTGATCGAATATCTGGGCTGTGAACATTGCGGCTTCTGAAAAAAAGGCTATCCTCCCTTCTCCGAATTCTGAGACTCCCCCTTGAAACCACCCAGCAACGTCGATATTGGGCGTGCCTGGAGGGAACTTCCAATACTCCTTCGGCATCCATGATCTTCTCCCTGCTCCGAAAACCAAAAGAGGCTGAAAATCCGGACCTGCCTTAAAGGCGGAACCTGCAAAGGTCGCAACGGAATTGATTTTCTCGGAGGGACCGCGTCCGTTGGTGATGGGATGATCGACAAGGCTGCCGTCTGATCTGCTAAAAACAATAGGCCTTTCCCTTCCTGAAAAATATCCGTTGAGCACGTATCCATTATTCACTTGAATGCCAAACGTAAGGGCCAGCTTTTCAATCGCACCTGGATCAGGCATATGGTCTGTGATCACAAAAAGAGAGCCGCCTTCCCGGACCCATTCATTCAATATGTCAATCTCGCTTTGAGAGAATGTCGGAGGATCCCCTTTTTGGCTTGGAGGCTGGGCATCGGCAATCACCAGGATGCTGCAGGATTGTAGGAGATCGGGTGTGATCTTTGTTTTAGCCTTTTTCACAACATATCCATCGCGGGAAAGCAATGCGGAAAAAGGCAGATATGTGCCCTCGGCTGTGTGAAAATTAATGTGGGCCTCATCGATCAATACCAGTGGACCTTTACCCAGGGTATAAGCGGGATTCTTTATTTCTGGATGGAATGACCGATCCACTGTTCGTGGAGGTTCCACGGTATTGGCTGTCTGCTGCTCGAGACAAAACGCAAAAACAGAAAAAACCAATACATAGACAGCCACTTGTTCTAATATTTTGAGAGGACGATATCCTGTCATTTATTAAAACCTCCGCTCTTGTTCTTCCCTTTAATGGAAAGGATTCCATAAAATTTGCCATGAATTCTAAATTTTAAATCTTCCTGATGAATAATGAAATAACCGTATTAGAGCTTTTTCAGACCGGGATCTATGACAGAGGTCTTTGTCCTTATTCTCACATATTTCAGCAGCGCTTCTGTCTCGTTTGCAGCTTCGATAAAACTCCGGCTGTTGGAACATTTTACGGCATATCGGCTGCCCTCTTCCTCGACAAACATCTCGACCTTGTTGATCCCGGTCTCATAATACATCTTGAGACGTTGGTTGATATCGCTCTCATCTGTTGTGGAAGAGGGGATCCACTCTTTAAGGTTTCCGCACAAATTCTGCATGGCCTTCCAGAAAGTCTCCCCTTGAGCATACTCTGAGAGATCCTCATTCAGTGCAACACATATATTCTTATGGAGAACACTCCAGAAAACGTATTTTTTCACTTCATTTCCTTATGTTCCTGGTATCTTACCCCATGTTGCCGTCAACTTCAATGACAATAAGGCCAACATCTCAATTGACATGGCTTCGACAGCACTTCCATTTCCTGGATGAGGGAAACATCTATCGACAATTTCAAAATGGATGGTTAATTGAAATGGCAAACATCCTGTACTATAATTAGATGTCAAGTGAGTTGGATCATTTACAAATCGAGATGGCTGTTTTGCATATGAATGATATAGGATGGTAAAGTGATAAGAAGAAAGACCTTCATGCATCTAATCCTCCTGCTCTTTATCTTTCCGCTCCTATCCTTCACAGGGCAGGATAAAAAATCGCCCAAAGACCTGAGCCCTACCTATAGAAAGTGGCTGGAAGAAGAAGTTGTTTACATCATAACGCCCAAAGAAAAAGAAGTCTTTCTCCAACTGGAAACAGATCGGGAACGAGAGCTATTTATCCAAGGTTTTTGGAAGATCAGAGATCCCAATCCCAATACTCCTGAAAACGAATTCAAGGAGGAGCATTACAACCGGATCAAATATGCCAACCAGTATTTTGGAAGGGAAGAACCGGGTGCGGGTTGGAGATCAGCTATGGGCCGGATCTACATCATTCTAGGAGAACCAGGGTACGTAGAAAGATTCGAAAACATGACCGAAGTCTACCCGATCGTTATCTGGTCCTACAGTGCAAGGCCAGAATTAGGTCTTCACCAGGCGTTTAATGTCGTCTTTTTCAAGAGGGATGGCATGGGTGAATATGAGCTTTATTCACCTGTCCGGTTTGGCCCCCAACAGCTTTTAGTCCATTTTAAAGGGGATCCTTCAGACTACATGGCTGCCTATAGGGAATTGTTGGCTGTCGAGCCCACACTCGCTTACACATCCCTAACCCTGCTTCCTGGAGAAAGGACTTATGCCACATCGCCCTCCATCGCTTCTGAGATCCTTATCAATGCCACAATTCCATCCGCACCCCATAAGCAGGTCAAGGATGCTTGGGCGGAGAAACTTTTGGCGTATAAAGATATCGTGGAAGTTGAATATTCCGCCAACTACATCGATAGCTATTCTTATGTCAGAGTCATCGAAGATCAATCGGGGATTCATTTCGTTCATTATCTCATCGAACCCAGCCGACTGACTTTCGAACAGTACGGGGGACGCTTCCTCACCAATCTAGAAATCAACGGAAAAGTATCGGATTTAGAGGGAAACACGGTTTTTCAATATGAAAAAACCATCCCAATCGAGTTCGATCAAGATCGGATGGATAGCATCCGAAACAAACTTTTCAGCTTTCAGGATATGTTTCCCCTTATCGAAGGCGACTACAAGCTGAATGTGCTCTTGAAAAACACGGTATCCAAAGAATTCACCTCTATTGAAACAGACATCTCGATTCCCAAATCCTCGGATGTCCTACGGATGAGCCTCCTCATTCTAGCCAACAAGGCCTTAACGAACTCAGAATACCGGGGAAAAAGCAAGCCCTTCCTGCTAAGAGACACACAACTCATCCCATCTCCTCGAAATGACTTCACCCAGCAAGATCATCTGTATCTGTACTTCCAGGTTCATGGCTTGACCAAGGACCTGAAAGAATCTGGAGCTCTAGAATATACCATCCTCACTACCGACAAGACAGTCCAGTCTTTCCGTAAAGAAATAAAAAATTATTCCCATGCGCCCGATTTCTTCGAAGACATTTCTCTTTCTGGTCTTGCTTCGACCTATTATGAAATAAAAGCCTCTCTCTTGGACAAAGACCAGAAAGAAATCCTGTATGAAAAAGCCAACTTTTATATCAGCCATGCATCTTCCCTCCCGAGGCCCTGGCTTCTCTCGCTGCCCTTATCCTCTTCTGAGGACCCGACTTATTCGAATATTCTTGGAAACCAGTACCTGAACACAAAAGATCCCTTCAGCGCCAGAAGACTTCTTGAAACGGCCTATCGAAGAAATCCCGAATCCGCCAAATTTGCCCTGGATTTCTGCCGGAGCCTTTTTGACTTGAAAGATTATCAAAAAGTCAAGGAAATCGCACAGTCCTTCCTCGACCGGCCTGAAAGACATGAATTCTATGCTATCCTGGGGCAATCCTGTCAGATGCTCGGCGAATTAGCTGAGGCCATCTCCTATTACAAGAGTTACTTAGCTTATTTTGGTACCCATATTCAGATTCTTAACTCTGTCGGAGATTGCTATTACCAATTGGGCGACAAAGAAGAAGCCCTGACTGCCTGGGAAAGATCCCTGGAACTCAATCCCAACCAGGAAAATCTCAGAAACTTGGTTAACTCCATAAAGCAAAAAAAATAAAAGAAGTCTCGATTTTGAACCGAAGAAACATTCATAAGTTAACGATGTGTTAGACAGGAGGTCATGATGAAGGAAAAGGGCATCTTGAGAATTTTTCTCCTACTCTTTTTTACACTTCTGACTCTTCACTCTGCTGCTGCCCAAGCAGGAAGAGGAACGGCCCGAGTCAACGGAACTGTTACCGATGAAAAGGGGAATCCTATAGCTTCCGCCAAAGTTATCCTGGAATTGATGGGAAGGGAAGGAGCCTCGCGAGATACGAAGACCAATAAAACAGGAGAATGGATCATCATGGGTCTTGGCTCTGGCAACTGGCACATAACGGTCTCCGCTGAAGGCTTTATCCCTTCAGAAACGACTGCTTTTGTCAGCCAGCTAGAAAATAATCCAAAAATCGTCATAACGTTGAAGAAAATTATAAAAGTGGATACCTCAGGTATCCAATCGGCTGACCTGAGCCTTATCCAACAGGCGAATGATTTATTCAATGAGGGAAAATATGATGAGGCTCTTTCTCTGCTGCAGGAGTTTCTCACAAACAATCCCACTGCCTCTCCCACTTACATCAACATCGGAGACTGCTACAAGGAAATGGGAGAATATGAAAAAGCGGAAGAACAATACAATCTGGCCTTGGAGGCGGCCAAAACCGACGAAGAAATAGGCGTGGAGATAACGGCCAAAGCTATGGCCGGTATCGGCGATATTTATTTGAGACAAGGAAAGTTTGAAAGCGCCCAGAGCTACTTTGAACAATCCATCGAACTGCTTCCCGACAATGAAATCTTAGCCTATAACGTGGGTGAGATCTACTTTGCCAACCAGAAACTAGTTGAGGCTATCCAATACTATGGGATAGCAATCCAGATCAAACCCGATTGGAGTCCTCCCTATTACAGACGTGGGCTTGTTTATCTGAACAAGACAGATTACCAAAGTGCTAAAGAAGATTTTCAAAAGTTTTTGGAGATCGATCCAAACTCTGAACTTTCTCAAACTGTCAGAAACATGCTGGAGTATTTAGAGACGATTAAATAGCAAGACTTGGGTATGAGGTAGGCCCTCTGCCTTATTTATTTCTTCAGTATCCCTTCTAATTTCTGAAGCTCAGCTTTTGCGCTCTCGATATTTTCTTCCCTCTCTCCTTCTGGATTCTCCAGATAGAGTCTGAGATAGCGCACAGCCTCCTCGATCTTTCCGGCCTTTTTCATCGCGACGGCGAGATTCAAATAGGACACAGGATTCGGTCGGATGCTTATGGCCCTCTCCAAATTTTCTATGGATTGAGTGATATCCCCTACATGGCCATAGGCGATCCCGAGATCCTGATATATCTCATAATCGTCAGGATATTCTTCTTTTAGATCCTTGAAGATTTCAATAGCCTGGTTCAACTGTCCTTCAGTGGCCAGGTTCAAGGCGTATCTTTTCCTCCCGAATTTATTTTCTGGCTCGACCTTCAGGGCTTTCCGGTAGAAAGCCAGCGCATCTTGCCTCTGACCCATAAGCTCAAGCATCCAAGCCGATCCCAGAAGCGCATCAAAATAACGGGGATTGTTCTTTAAGATAAGGCCAAAGGCATCTAGAGCTTTCTTCAATCTTCCTGCTAACATGAACGTGTGCCCTAAACGGGAAAGAAGAATCTCAGACTCTGGAATTTTTTCGAGCCCCTGCTCTAGAACCTGAATGGTTTCATCAATCTTCATCATCCTGGCCTTCAGTAGCGCAAGATTCACATAGCTCGTAGCAACATTCGGTCTGAGGGAGATAATTTTTTCATAAATGGCAGCCGCTTCCTCAATCTTCTTTTCCATCTCATACTCTTCTGCTTGCTGGATCAGGAGGAGCTCCTCTATCCTGTCTTTAGGATCAGGCAACTCCCCTTGAGAGGGGCTTTCTGAGGTGGAGATATAACCCAGAGATCTCAGCCTCTCCCTTTCCTCAGCGGTGAGGGTTCTTTTTCCTGCGATGAGCGGGGATACCGAATTCTTGATGAGATCTTCCAATTTCTCTTTTTTCTCCTGTGCAATCTTTCCTGCTTCTTGGATGAGATTCTCAGCTTCTTGAGGATCTTGAGCAAGGTTATATAATTCTTCCTTGGGAGCCTTTATGTATTTCCATTTGCCGTCGATAAGACCGACGAGCTCAGACCAGCCATAATTTTCCCGTGGATAATAACTCTCAATATAAGTGCTCAAATCATCCTTCTTTTTTCCTTCAATATAGGGGAGGAGGCTTGTGCCCTGAATGTCTTCAGGTTGCGGAACATCCAACATATCCAGGATGGAAGGCATGAGGTCGATGAGCCTCACCCTGGCTTCTATAGTTTCTCCTTTGGGGAGATTGCTCTCAGCGTAAAGAATAAGCGGCACTCTCATTGTGCTTTCATATATAAACACGCCATGCCCCTTTTCTTGTTTTTCTCCAAAGGCCTCCCCATGGTCTCCTGCCAGGATGATGAGTGTATTTTCGAGGAGATTGTATTCTCTCAGCTTATTCACGATCTTTCCGATATAAAAATCCATGTAAGCGATCTCCCCATCATAGGGCTTATCTAAAAATTGTTCTCGATATGGGGATGGTGGATCATAGGAAAGGTGGGGGTCGAAAAAGTGGACCCAAGCAAAAAACGGTCCAACTTTATTATTTTCTAACCAGCGGGAAAAGGGAGCAAAGACTTTATCGGCCTTTCTTTCAGAATTCAATGCTTTGAAGGTCTGATCCAGGGATAATTGATCATCATAGACATCAAAGCCCTGGTCAAATCCAAAACGGGAATCTACAGTGAAGGAACTGACAAAGGCTGCAGTCTTTAGCCCTTTTTCTTTTAAGGCCTCAGCAAGAGTCTTAAGTTCAGGCGAGAGATAGTACGTCCCGTTGTTCCGGACTTGATGATAGAGGGGATAGGTCCCGGTCAGTATGGAACAATGTGAGGGACAAGTCAGAGGAACCTGACAATAGGCATTCAAAAAAAGCACGCCGTTCGAGGCAAGATAATCGAGGTTTGGCGTTTTCGCCTCTTTGTAGCCGTAACAGCCAAGTCTGTCTGCCCGGGTCGTATCGAGAGTCACGAGCAGAACATTCTGACTGCTATCTTTAATAACTTTTTCTCGAGGAGTTAACAAGACAAAAATGATAATAATTGCCACAGCCAGGAGGAAAAGAAAGGAAGCAAAAAAATAAACTATTTTCTTTTTTGGTTTTTTTTTCTGAGCTTTTTTTTCTTCGATTTTTTGAGGCTGCAGCGCTTGCTCTACTGGCTTCTGATTTCTTCTTTTCTTCTTTTTTTTCTTCTTTTTTGCCATATATAAAAATTACATGGTTTAATTCGCAGAGTCAAATAAAAAAAATCCTCCTCCTTCGATGGGGAGGCGGGTTTGAACGTCTAATTCAGCAGAGCTTAGAAGATGAACTTCACCCCGAACCTGACCGAGATTGGCGGATAGAAATCGATCTCCTTCCCGTATGCTGAATCCGCTACATATCCGATGCCAGGATCCGTCAGATTCCAGTTTCTTGAGAGGACCTGATCTTCTGTGACACTCAAGCCGTAATAGGTTCGAGTACGGTCATAGTTGCGTGCTGTTGCGATGTCAAAGATGAATCTGTCGGCAATCGTCCAGCTGTCCTGGATATACAGGGCCAAGCGGTCGTTGTGGACATTAAAGATTACACATAGGACATGGACCGATATTTGGGGAGCAGGTCACTTATGTCCAATAATTTTCTGAAGAATGAAGATATCCCCGCCATTCTTCGGCCAGTTTTTAGCAAATCTAAGACGAGAAAATGAACGAATTATTTTTTTTCAAGAGCTTCAAGAATCGCCTTTTTAAATTCAGAATTCACATCAGCCCCGTGAGATTCAGCCTGCTCTAAGTATTTCAAAGCTCTCTCATATTGCTTGGACATGTAATACAGGTTGGCCAGATTATTGTAAGCCTTTCCGTGTTGGGGGTCAGCCTCTATTGTCTTGAGCCACTGGTCTTGAGCCTCCTGGAATTGTTTCATTCTGAAAAGGATATTTCCGTGCTGATAACAATAATCGGCCGGCATCTGGCTTTCAGGAGGCAGAGGTTTCGTAAGTCTGCTGTTTATGGTTTCTATTTGATTTTCAAGTGATGAAATTGCAGATGTAATTTTGCCCTTTTCTTCTGAGTCTGTCGTTTTAGATAGCTGTTCTTTATATTGTTCAAGGTTGTTTCTCTGTTCATCACTCTGCTTTCTGAGTTGGGTTACATAATCTTCATAGGCAAGCTTATACATTTGATTTATAAGGCTGAAATTTTCTTTGGCCTTTTCAATATGATGCAAAGCTTTTTCAAAATTCTCTTTCTTGAGATAAAGGGTTGCCAGATAAAAATGCGCCTGGGTATGTTGAGGAAAAATTTCCAGGCATTTGTTCAATTCCTTTTCGGCCTTGCTGTAATTTTCTTTATGGAAGTGCTCTTTTCCTTTTTCAAAATACCGCACGGAAAGTTTGTACTTTTCATACATTTTTTTTTCATTCATGAAGAAGCCTTTCTGGCTGTAGGAGAGTTGAATTTGCAAAAGGAAAAAACATAAAAATAAGAAAATAAAAATTTGATTCTTCAATAAATTCCCTTTTTTTCTCATTTCTTCATAACCTCCTACTTTTTATACTAAATGAATCTTTGGCAAAAATCCATGCAAATCAGAAAACATCTCTATTTCCATAATTGCTAAGAACATATGGAAATTGTTTTGAAAATGTTTACCTGGGCATTTATTCATTAAAAAATTCTTCTGTGATCGTAAATGATTAGTATTCTGTTAAAGTCTCCAGATAAGAAAAAGCCCTCTTTCCGAGTTCTCGGAAAGAGGGCTTTGAGTATCTGCTTTGACTTCAGGTTAGAATATGAACTTGACTCCCAGCCTTACCGAAATTGGATCAAAGAAATCCATTGCTTGTCCAAATCGAGGATCTTTGTTATACCCAATCTCTTCCAAATCCCAATCCATAGAAATCAATTGATCGTTTGTCACGCTTACTCTACCACGGGTTAAACGAGACCATATGCGGCGAGCAGTCCCGACGTCGAAAACATTTTCGGCATTGATGTTGAATTGGAGTCTGTATCTGTCAGTGATCTTCAAATTGTATTCAGCATAGGCATTGGCAAACCATAAGAAAGGCGTCCGTCCCATGTTACCCCTGTTAAAGGGATAGTAACCATTCGCCTCGACTGTCCATTCCTCTGTGACAGGAGTTCCACTCATCGCATTCACAACCGTACCAATAGTTAAATCGAAAGGAAAAGTATAAGCACCGTAGAGTTTGAAAAAGTGAGTTCTGTCAGTTGGCATAACTCCATCTTGCTTCTTAAGGTCTTTTGTGTAGGCCAGATGCCAGAGGTCAAAGTATCTTTCAAGGTTGGGGCCGACTCTTCCGTATTCATCAGAACTTGCCAGGCCGGAGTAGTTGCCTGTCAGCCTGCTCCAGGTGTAGGAGAAGCCTCCTAGCCAGTTGTCGCTGAAGCGCTTGTCAAAATCAACATTAACGGCCCAGTATTCGCGTTTAGCTTTAGGAGTCGGGGGGAAGCTAGGATCAAATTTGCCGGTGCCCATGCCCAGATGTTGGGAATAGCCATAGCCCGGGTTAGTCGTATAATATTCTTCTCCCACACCAGGCACAAAAACACCCACATCTTCAATAGCATAGCGGAGATGCTTTTGAACCAAGCGAACCGAAAGGGACAGATTCTCCATCAATTCTCTTTCCACACCAAAAGAAATTTCACGCTGGCTCATGGGTTTCAAATCAGAATCCGTGCTTTCAAAAGAGGGGGAACGCCAATTGTTTACGCCCAGGAGTGTTCCTGGATAGTTTCCACCTACTCCGATCTTATCCCATTCATAGGTATCCAATGTGTAATAGGCGCTACTCCATAAAAATCCGCCATAGGCATCTGAAGCCATATACAGCTTGAAGACATCAAAGTATAAACCGTAACTTCCAAAGATTTTTGTGCTCGCATCACCAAATACATCGTAGGTGAATCCGATTCTGGGGGCCAGTTTATCGCCGAATTTGAACTCGATGGGTCTGACATCTGCATATTCTGGCTCGGTACTATAACTGGGGATGTATTCGTGTTCAGTACGCACGCCGGCATTTAGAGTGAACTTGTTGTCCAGGAATTCGGGAGTCCAGCTGTCCTGGATGTAAAGCGCCCACCGGTTGCTATGGGGACTATAGAATGAGCCGTAAGGACCAGTTGCATCATTTCCACGTACACCATAGAAGCCATATTTCCCCCTGCCTGCTCCTATAACCTGTCCACCCAGGATATGTTCCATATCCCATGCCAAGTAGACAATGGGCTGAGAGTTTGATTGATCAACGTCTTCCAATTGGCGAACCCATTGAACACCGGCTTTCCAGGAGTGCTCGCCAGCCAAATTCGCAAACAAGTTGAAATCCGCATTGACATATCCTTTGGCTCTGATCAATTTTTTTGTCTCCATTACTGCGCCTCTGGAGAATGGTTGCCATCCAGCATCTCTTATATACTGGGCAGGAATATCATTTGTGGGATCCGCATCTGTATTGAATTGCGCGTTTGATGTGTTAGGGTATCCACCTGTCTCTGACTGAAACCTCCACCACGGCGTTTCTGCAACAACCAGTTGATTTTTTGTGTCGGTGAAGAAATAACCACCCCGGAGGCCGATCAAAAAGTTGTTTCCTAGGGTTATGTCAGCCATTCCGGAGGCAGACCAGTTGGGGTAGGAATAACCAAAAGCCTCATAATCTGTATCCGGGTTTCCTGAGCCATCTCGAGGTGGAAGATCTCCCTTGTATTTGTTAAAGTTATTAACCATACTGGCGCTCAAGCGTAAATTCGCGAAGGGTTGTGCAGTTATCTTACCCTGGAAATTATAGTATCTCCTTTCCTGGAGGGAATCCTTCTTTTCATTGTTGACGGTAAACGTGACATGTCTTGTTGTGTCTTGAAATACAGGCAGAAACGAGCCAAAGAACCAAATCCTGTCCTTTAAAATATAACCGCCAAGACTGAAGCCGACTTCGTATCTGTTAACCGTATCCTTTCCATCAATCTCCTGGAAGTTAACATACTCTGATTGGTTGACATCTGCTGGCTTCAAACGGAGAGTGTCCCTATCATGGCCTTCTAGCTTTGAGCCGCTGTAGAAGCCTATAAGTTCTCCGTGGTATTCATTTCCTCCAGAGCGAGTGATAACACTGATAACACCGCCCATGGAGCCTCCATACTCTGCCGCGTAACCGCTTGCTTTGATTTGAATCTCATCAACAAATTCAAACGCAGCACTTTGAGCACGTACTCCTGTTACCATGTTGCCAATATCTGTGCCATCCATAAAATACATGTTTTCAGCTCCGGAAGCCCCATCCACCGATATTCCACCAAGCCAAGGCTCATTAGACACGCCCGAGACGGCAGTGACCAAGGTGTCGAAGTTTCTACCTCTAGGCAGCTTTTGAAACATTTCTTGGTTCATAGTCATTCCTTTGTACGTGCTCTTTACATCAATTAAAGGCGATTGTCCTATAACAGTAATTTGTTCTTCTATTGCACCTACCTCCAAGGTGATATCGACTGTGATGGTTTCCTCCACACGGAGAATTATATCTTGCCTGACGATAGGTTTAAATCCTGGAAGGTTATATTTAATGGTGTATGTACCAGGTGGCAATGCAAGAAGACGATAGATCCCATTTATATCTGTTATCACCGAAGATTTGCCTACTAACTTTGGGCTGGTGGCTTCTACTGTCACACCAGGTAGAGGGGTGCCTTCGTTATCTTTGACTTCTCCGATAATCCTTCCAATCGGCCTCTGTGCCGCTAGCGAACCAACAAGTAGTACCAGGCAAGCCGTTACGAAAAAGAAAGTCCGAAATTTACTCAAATCCTTCTCCTTTTGTTGTCCCTCTTTCCTTTGAACAGGATTTTTGGGACTGTTAATTGTTTCGCTAAGCGTTCGATTTTCGCGTTGATCGCTTAACAAAAACGCCAATTCCCTTAGGAGTATGAATGAGTCTTTTTCGCCTCCAATACTTCGCTTCACACTCCCCCATTGCCTTTTTGAAGTTTACTATCTGTTTAATTTCACCTCCAAAAATATGGTATTTATTGTCACTTCTAGTTAATAATGAGCAAGATTTGTGCCAGATCCAATCAAACGTCTAATATATTCAATTTATTTAGAATCAATATGTTAGCTATATCATGGTTTTGTTAATTCTGTGTCTAAATCCAAGTTATTGGATTTGATCCAAATTTTTGGATTTAATGCAAACCTTAGGAATGCTTGTGGTCTTTCTTGTACTTTTACTTTATCTTTTTATTACCTTTTTATCTTATGCGGTTTGAGCAGGAAAGATTAATGGGAAAAGGCAGGATTCTGAGACCTCCGGCTCCACGCTAGCTTCTAAAAGCGTATCAAATATCTCTCTATTCAGCAACTCATCTCTGAGCTTACGAGCCATTCAGGAACGCTGTCCGTGGGATGCACAAGGGAATTGTCCGTCCTACCGGTGGCCGCGGCATACAAATCATCATCCATGCCGCCCAAAGCACGCAAACGGATAAAGGGAGAAAGATCATCCTCGTTGCGCTATTGGAGCAAGGCACAAACAGTGTTTTGGCTGTGGTCAGATGCTCATTTTCAGGAATCAAGCAGCCGGATATCCAACTCTATTCTTGATAGGTATCAGGCAGGTGACACAGAGATATTTTTATTAGAGCTTCTAACAGAAGGACTGAAGTCAGGAGAATATTTTTTGTACCTCTTTGCAAAAGACAGGTTTACCCAATCACGCTCAGGTGTGAACACGGCTTTTAAGGTCAAATGAGAAGGTCTCCTTTGATTTAAATCTTTGTTTGTTTTAACATAGAAAAGGATACTTTTTGAAAAAAATAACGATTCAATAAAGGAAAAAAATGAGAAAAACTGTCTATTTTGTATTATTAATTTTTGGCTCCCTTCTTCTTCTTTCTTGTGCCTCAGCCAGATTGGAAAAGAATCTGGATCCTGAATCCAAGGAGTTCATCTCCAAGGTGAGATTCATCATCACCAAGAAAGAACGCAAAGTCTTTCTCAATCTACCGGCTTCTAAGCGGGAGGCATTCGTTGGAGAATTCTGGAAAAGCCGAGATCCTGATCCCGACACAGAAGAAAATGAGTACAAAGATGAATATTTCAAACGCATAGATGAAGCCAATCATCTTTTCAAAGAGGGAGCAACTCCAGGCTGGCTTCAGGACAGGGGAAGAATCTATATTCTCCTCGGGTCTCCCTGGGAAAGAGAAACATACCCTAGAGGCATCACTTTCTACGGGAAACCCACGGAAATCTGGCGTTACGGGTGGTTTGAGATTGTTTTTATCGACAACTACTGGAATGGAAATTATAAACTCGAGCCTCTCAGTTCCTGGCAAATTGCAGAGCTCAACAAAGCCCAGATGGATTTAAAGCCAAAAGGCTCGGACGAAAAATACCCTTTTGAGTTCGACTTAGCCGTAAAGAAGACTAAAAAAAATGTGGTGTCCATTCAAGTCAAAATCCCTTATAAAAATTTCTGGTTTCAAGAGAAAAAAGATCAACTCGAGACCACTCTCGCTTTGACTTTGGAAATTTTTGACTCGTCTATGAACAAGGTCTGGGGACATCAAGAAGATTATGTAATCAACCTGTCAGAAAAAGAATTGGAGGAAACAATCGTTGATGAGTATATCATCGAACTCCAAGTTCAACTTGAGCATGGGGATTATAGTCTTTATGCGGAGCTTGAGAACCAGGCTGACGGAAACCGTGCTTGGAAAAAGGCAAAATTAACTCTCTGATGAAACACCTATCCTAATCTCATAATCTTGCAAGCTGGATTCCCACTTTTTTCTCATCAATTTATGAACAAAAAAGCAGTTGAATTCCTTGCCAGGCCAAGCCACATGGAAACTCTGTTCCATTTCATCCTTAGAAATGATCTTGAAGATCAGATTTGCCTTTTTTCCCTGAACTGGTCATAACTGAATATTCCGAAGTCCTCATGGATTTCTCCTTCAGGTCTTTTCTTCTTCCTTCTCCTTATTATTTTTCGAACCTATGAAACCATCCGTTGAAGAAGGCCACGGCAAGGGCAACCAGGATGGTGGCAAAACCGATGGCATAGGAGGTAAGGACACCGTAGTTATAGATCAAAATCGGAGCCGCTGCCGTTATGAATCCCCCACCCAGCATCGGTTCATACAGGATTTGCTTGAATCCGAAGGATTTTGCTGCCGGCGTCTTGAAGTGGGGATCGGCGACACGCAGCAGAAGAAGACCGAGAGCAGTGACTCCTGTCTGCATACCATACTCTGTGATTCCCCGTTCAAACCAGGCATCTGGAAGCATACGCGGTGCGATAAACCACGTGGCAAAAATGACCCAAACCAGGCCCACGATCATCAATATGGA
>Ga0224501_10001309_pt1 | contig 19412 bp, 18 predicted proteins | sample SF_Oct11_sed_USG_4_FD_169105 | JGI IMG/M metagenome (GOLD analysis project Ga0224501, IMG submission 169105) | Sediment microbial communities from San Francisco Bay, California, United States - SF_Oct11_sed_USGS_8_1 | ecosystem: Environmental > Aquatic > Marine > Sediment | place: USA...
TACGTCGCTTTCGGTTTCCGAAGGAATCGAGGTGACCATCAGTCGGGGTAGTGACGAAAAAGCCCTGGTAGAGGCTTCCGGCATTGAATTGTCCGATGTGATCACCGAAATCACCGGCGATCGCCTTAAAATCCACCTGGCCAACAACCTCCGAGTGAACCACGTACGGGTCAGGGTCTACCTCACCTATCGTCAACTGGATGAATTGCGTGCATCGTCGGCTGCCAGCCTTTCTTCTGACGAAGTACTGGAGGCTGAGGATCTGCGCATCGACGTTAGTAGTGCCGCCAGTATTAAACTGGCAATAGAAGTCCGCAAGCTGGACGTGAACGTATCGAGTGCAGGAGATGTGGAATTGAGCGGTCACGCCAACAGCCAGCGCGTAGAGGTAAGCAGCGCAGGTGATTACGACGCCAGTGAACTGGAATCGGCAATGGCAGATGTGGATGTGAGCAGCTCCGGCAAAGCAGGAGTTTTTGTGACGGAAATACTCGAAGCCGATGCGAGCAGTGCCGGAAAAGTGATCTATCGCGGCAACCCATCCAAAATGTATGGCAATTCAAGCAGTGGAGGCCACATTCGAAAAGGGTGAACATACTTATAAGTGAACGAAAAACCCGCCCGGGCTCGGGTGGGTTTTTTTCTTTTTTAGCCCGGATTACCTGCGGAAAGACCGATCTTTGCATGGATCAAAAAAGGAGTAGTGCCACTGTTTTTTGGCGGCCCCCTTTTTTAACCATATCACTATACTTGATAGTCTATGAAACGATTGCTGCCGCTGTTACTGACCCTTCTTGTCGCTTGCGATACACCCACAATCAAACGGGACAGGTTTTTCCTGTTGGGAAACCAGGCCCTGGGGAATAAAGAATATTCCCAGGCCGAACGATATTTCACACAAGCCTTGGAAATTGACCCGTCATTTGCTCGGGCTTTCAACAACCGAGGTGTGGTGAAAATGCAGGACGAACGTCCATTCGAAGCCATACTCGATTATAACCAGGCCCTGCTGATCCAGCCCGTATATTGGGATGCACAACTAAACCGGATTCAGGCACTGGAGGCGACGCATCAATATGAACGGGGTTTGAACGAAATAGCAGAAATGGAATTATCCTTTCCGGATTCAGCTAAGGTATTCGTGATGAAAGGATTGCTTCTGACCAAAACCATGGACTATATGGCAGCCACATCGGCTTTTGAACAGGTTTTGCGGCTGGATCAGAACCATCCGGATGTACCCGTCAACCTGGCAACCCTGGCCTACCTGAAGGGAAATCACCGGGAAGCGATCGAACGGCTGTTGGCACTGACAGGTACACAGTCCGATAAGCCGGAAGCATGGAACACCCTCAACCAGGCTTACCTGGCCAATGGAGATCTCGGGAAAGCCCTGGATGCCATTCAGACAGCAATTAAACTGGAACCCGCAGATCCATACTACCTCAACAACCGCGGGTTTACGTATTTGATGATGGATTCCCTCAACCTTGCCCTGTCAGACATCAACCAAAGTATTGTGCGGGATCCCGAAAACCAGTGGGCCTACCGCAATAAAGGAATTTATTTCCTGAAAAAAGGCGAACCACAGCAGGCCATTACCTATTTTCTGGGGGTCATTGAATCCGGGCAATACGTGGAAAATATCTACCAATACCTGGCCGATGCATACAAAGCCAACGGCCAACCGGATCTGGCCGATGCATCCTATGCCAAACATACCGGTCAGTAGTCTTCTTCTTCGGGCAAAGGCCGGAACAACTGGATGAGCGAAGCAATGTGTGAAAACAGAATGACCGGCACAACAAAGCCCGGCAGTAATACAAAAGGAAAACTGAAAACAGCAACATTGGCAACCGGGTAGCGGGCAGGGTCAAAAAAGAAAGGGGATGCCATCAACGCATGGATCCCAAGGTTGAGGGCAAGTCCCAGGGCCAATACATTCCAGATGACAGCACCTGCACGTGATTTGCTCCGAAGGCCAACCAGGAAAACACCCGCAAATGGGGCAGAAATACCGGCCAGGATATCAAAATTGATCCCTTCGAATGTGAGGATTTGCGGAAATACCTCATACAGTGTGAGCCACCAAAGGATAATTTCTATGGGTACCCGGATAATGTGGAGGTAGGTGAGCGTGGTAATGGGCATGCGGAGGATAAAATCCCTTGATTTTTTTACTACCAAAGCCAGTAGGATCGCCAGGCCCGGGATACCGATTACCCATAAAAACCGGATTGGATAGTCCTGGATTTCATCAAAATAATGATAGCGTGTCAGCGTGGAAAGCCCAAACAGCCAGGCAATCGCAAAGGTAAAGACAATGATGGGCGTGTAGTTTTTGTTTTCGGGTGAGGCGATGACCAGTGCGTAGAGAAGGAAGCCCAGGGTGGTGACGACAACTGCCAGAAAGGTGATGTTTACATAATTGGGGATATTTTCCATGGGGTGGGAGAAGGGATGCGCAATAGCAATATAATGAATCAAAATATATTTATTGGATATTTTTGGGCGAGATGAAAGGCCATCCTGTAATCCGCTTATTATCGCAAAGGCTCGGCAAACCACTGCCGGGAGCAGACGCCCATGGACAAATGCGTGCCCGTCCTTCGTCTGGTGCCCGTCTTTCTGTCCGGCATACGGAGCCGCCCAGACCGGGAGCTGTGTTGATATTGCTGTATGCCGACAAGGGCCGGTTGTTTTTTCCGCTCATTCAGCGGCCTTCCTACGAGGGGGTGCACGGGGGCCAGATCGGCTTGCCCGGCGGCAAGCAGGAACCTTCAGATGCCGACCTGGTACAGACTGCTCTACGCGAAACAAATGAGGAAATCGGGGTGGACAAACATGTGGTGCATGTTTTGGGCAGCCTGACACCCTTTCATGTGGCCGTAAGCAACCACATGATCCTGCCCGTGGTTGGTTTTGTTGAAAAAAAACCTGTTTTTGTTCCGGATCACCAGGAAGTGGAGGAGGTGATTGAAGCCCCGTTACACCAGTTATTGGATGGTTCGTACCGGAAGGAAACCGAAATCAACGTGCGGGGAGTGAGGCTGGTGGCCCCTTATTTTGACCTGGAAAACCGGATCGTTTGGGGTGCTACGGCCATGATGCTAAGTGAATTGGCGTCAATACTGACCGAGCCGGGTGCCGGTTTGCATACTCAGTAGTTGCCGGGTTGACTAACGGGCATTGAAATTTCGGAGCCGCAACTGGGTAAGTTTCCGTTTGGTATCAAGTGGGAAGTCCCCTTTCATCATCCAGTCATAAAATGAGGGCTCCTGGGCCAGTATGTCTGATACCGGCTTTCCTTTATGTTTTCCGAAATTGAAGACTTCCAGTCCTTTTTCATTGTACACAATTCGTCCGGCCAGGTCTACCATGCGCTGGTTGATCAGGTCATGGATTTTGTCCATGTCGTTTTCGAGAGTACCAAGTTCCTGACCCAGCATGTCGGTGAGTGACTGTCCTTCGTAACGCTCGATTTGGGCTTTAAAAACGTCGCGTGTCGCACGTGTGTCGGCCAGGGCACTGTGCGCATTTTCGAGTGTTTTGTCGCAATAGAATTTATAGGCAGCTGTCAGGTTGCGTTTTTCCATCATATGAAAAATTTTCTGTGCATCCAGCAACCGTCGGTTATCTACTTCAAAATCAACATCGGAACGAAGAAATTCCTCGACCAAAAGGGGGACGTCAAATTTCAATATGTTGAAGCCTGCCAAATCACATCCTTCGAGAAACTGGGCCATGGAGCGGGCAACCTGCCGGAAACTCGGCTCATCCTTCACATCATCGTCATAGATTCCGTGGATCAGGCTGGCCTCCAGCGGAATGGGGATGGTCGGGTTGATTTTTCTTACTTTTTCTATTTCCTCGCCATCGGGCATGATTTTGATCAAGGCAATTTCCACGATCCGGTCGTGGGAAGTGTTTGTTCCGGTGGTTTCCAGGTCAAATACGACAAGCGGGTTTTTTAGGTTTAACTTCAATCGTCTGGCTTTTAGTCTTTGAATGTTTTAATGGCCTCATAAAATTGAGCCTCTGTCACGCCGAGACGTCGCAGGAGGGTAAGGGCAGCACCGGCATGCGAAGGAAAATTGGTATTTGGTGTGGTGATGTCCGGTCCGTTGTTGATGGTAAATCCGTTTGCGGTAGGAGTAGCCGTCAGCGATTCGTATTCGATCAGAATGACGTCTTCCCGGTCTTTTTGTGCACTGATCACAGTGGCCAGGTTGTCTTCTTGGTTGTAAATGATGGTTCCGCCTTTTGGGGTTTTGTCACCCAGTGCTTCGTATTGGGCAATGTAATCATCAAAGGATAAATATTCATTAGGGTATATCTCTTCGATGTGGTGGATCACGGCAATGTGATGACGGCAGGCATGGAAGTTGGCTTGCTGGCTGCCTTCCGGAATATGGTCGTCGCCCTGAATAAGGATAACCGGGGCATCCGAGAGTTGCTGCTCGCCACTTATAAAAGCATAATCAAAGGGTTTTTTGATGAAAGATAGAACATGAGCTGCCAGCCGGGTGATTTCCAGGGTGCCTTCATTTCCAATAATTACGATTCGTTGTTTGTCTTGTATTTTTTCAAAATCCAGTGTCATGGGATAAAGATAAGTGCCAAAAATACAGGAATTTTAAAGGGGGGCAAACCAGACCGCTTTTATTTTAGTGTGGAAAATAATGTTAATAAGGGATGGGAAACTTTATATGGTAAATCATTACCGTGTCGTTGTGGCAAGTTGTAGGTTTGTAGCCTATACTTTTGACAGATTCAGAACCTACTCGCATTTTTTAATGGAAAGTGATAAATCATCCGCTGTACGACTTGCCAGCAAACCCCGTCGATTGACACTCACAGACACTACGGAAGTGTTGGGCAAATTGCCCCCACAGGCGGTAGACATTGAAGAAGCCGTACTTGGCGCGCTCATGCTGGAAAGGGATGCACTTTCTACGGTCATCGACATTCTGAAGCCTGAAAGTTTTTATCGTGACGCTCACAGGCATATCTACGAAGCCATTGTCACACTTTTCAACCACTCCGAGCCTGTCGATATCAAAACAGTGGTCTACCAGCTCCGCAAAAATGGTACACTGGAACTGGTGGGAGGAGCCTATTATGTATCGGACCTCACGACCCGTGTCAATTCCGCGGCTAATATTGAATACCATGCCAGAATAATTTCCGAACAATCCATCAAACGGGAACTGATCCGGATTTCGTCGGAAATACAGCAGGATGCATACGAGGACACGACAGACGTGTTCAAGCTACTGGACAGGGCCGAGCAATCCCTTTTTGATGTGTCTGAATCACACATTCGAAAAAATTACGACAAAATGAGCTCCCTGCTTGACAAGGCCATTTTGGAAATAGAGCAGAAAAAAGATAAAAAAGACGGGCTGACAGGGGTCCCGAGCGGATTTACGGCACTCGACCGGGTCACCTCAGGCTGGCAACCTTCCGATCTTGTCATTATTGCGGCACGTCCGGGTATGGGTAAGACCGCTTTTGTGGTGTCGGCCATGCGAAATGCCGCCATTGACTTCAACTCCCCTGTTGCCATATTTTCGTTGGAAATGTCAAGCGTTCAGCTGGTCAATCGTCTGATCAGTGCAGAGGCCGAGCTGGAAAGTGAGAAAATCAAGCGAGGGGATCTGGCTGACTATGAATGGGAACAGCTTCTGCACAAAACCAGCAGGTTGTCCGAGGCCCCGATATTTATTGACGACACGCCCGGGCTTAGTATCCTGGAGCTACGGGCCAAAGCCCGCAGGCTGGTCGCCCAACACGGTGTGAAACTGCTGATCATAGATTACCTGCAGTTGATGAGTGGTGATGCATCCAAAAACTCGGGCGGTAACCGGGAGCAGGAAATTGCCTCGATCTCACGGGCTCTAAAAGGAATTGCCAAGGAGTTAAATGTGCCGGTATTGGCACTGTCACAGCTGAGCCGTGCTGTGGAGACACGCGGCGGTGACAAAAAACCCCAGCTTTCGGATTTGAGGGAATCGGGTTCCATTGAGCAGGATGCCGACATGGTCATGTTCCTTTACCGACCGGAGTACTACGGCATTACCCAGGGAGAAGACGGCATGCCGCTAAACGGTATGGGTGAGGTGATCATTGCCAAGCACAGGAATGGTCGTACCGATACCGTTCAGCTTAAATTTATCGGTAAGTTTACCAAGTTTGCGGATCTGGATCAGGGACTACCTGAGAGCTATGGGCAATCATTCCCTTCGCCGGGTAAGTCCAATACCGATTTTACGATCACCCTGCCCAGTAAGGGTAGTCGAAAGGGCGACGAGGAAATGCCCTTTTGATCATCCGTTTAGTTATTCATCCAATTCAAAAAGGAAATTCTGATAGGCGTTTTGCAGCTCGCCCAGTGCCTTGTGATCGGTCGTGACCGATAGCTTGGCAATTCCGGTTTCAAATATTTTTCGGGTCTTTTCTATTTTCCCTTGTTCGGCAAAAAACGCAGCAGCATGGTAATAGGTAGCGGTATAGTCAGGATGTGCTGTAAGTAGCCTATCAAAATATTCTTCGCTTTTTTGCGAGTTTTCCGCCATGTATTCCAATGCCAGCGCATACAAAACGAACGGATCGTCTGGGTTTTCGGATAGAAAGGAATGTAGTGATTTTAGTCGTTCTGCGTTCATGCCTTGTGGTTTTTATTTCTTTCATTATTGACTAACTTCACAGCCAAAAGTACGGCATATTTTATCAGGATCACCGGGTAAATCGTGCTGTTTTGACCTGCTGGCAGGGCAAATAAAAATGTATTGAAACACCAAACGTAACCTTAATTAACTCAAAAGCCTGTTTTAATATCGTTCACCATGAAAATACTGGTTTGCATAACACATGTCCCGGACACAACTGCCCGGATCGCATTTACAGACAATAATACCCGGTTTGACAAGACCGGAGTACAATATATAATCGGTCCATACGACGACTATGCACTGGCTCGTGCGGTGGAGCTCAAAGAGCAATTGGGAGGGAGCATTACCGCACTGAATGTAGGGGGTAGCGAGACTGAACCCACCATACGCAAAGCACTGGCTATCGGTGCCGATGATGCCGTACGTGTAGACGCCGAACCCACCGATTCGTTTTTTGTGGCCAATCAAATTGCGCATGTGGCCAGGGATGGACACTATGATCTGATCCTGATGGGCAGAGAATCTATCGACTACAATGGCGGACAGGTTCATGGCATGGTGGGTGAACTTTTAGGGATTCCATCAGTTTCACCAGTAATGACCTTGATTGTAGAAGGCCAAAAGGTGAAAATGACAAGGGAGATTGAAGGAGGAAAAGAATTTGTAGAGGCTGATATGCCCCTGGTAGCCGGATGCCAGGAGCCAATCGCCGAATGGAAAATCCCCAATATGCGAGGTATCATGTCGGCACGTACCAAACCACTGCATGTTGTGGCCCCGGTTTCTGACGAGCAGCGAACCCATGTAGGTTCGTATGAACTGTTGCCTCCCAAAGCAGGGGTGAAACTGGTCGATCCGAACGATATGGCCGGACTGGTTAATTTATTGAAAAACGAAGCAAAAGTGATTTGATTTATGGCAACATTGGTTTTTTTAGAAATAGATGAGGGGAGCGTAAAAAAATCTTCCTTCGAAGCGATAAGTTATGCGTCGGCTATAAATGCCGAAACCACAGCGGTCGCTTTTGGTGATTTATCCGCTGACGACCTTGCGAAAATAGGAAAAGCCGGAGCAACTAAGCTGCTCCACGTGACCGATGCGCCCTTTGCCCAACCCAATAGCATGGCCTATGCCTCGGCATTGGCAGAGGCTATGGAAAAGACAGGGGCTGATACACTGGTACTGGCCAAATCATCGCTCGGCGATGCAATAGCCGCCAGGACTTCTGTTAAATTATCGGCTTCATTGATTTCAAATGTGACCTCACTGCCCGGGGAAGAGGGGGGCTTTAGTGTCCGAAAAAGCATCTATACCGGAAAAGCATTTGCCAATACCCAGTCGGTGACGTCCCGCAGAGTGCTCACGCTTCGCAAAAATGCGGCACTGATCCGTGAAGACGGTCAAACAGTGGCCGTGGAAGGATTTCAACCAACTGTACGCGATGCTGATTTCAACGTAAAAGTCCTGTCGCGTGAAAAAGCCACAGGTGAAATCTTGTTGCCCGAAGCAGACATCGTAGTATCCGGAGGCAGGGGGATGAAGGGGCCTGAAAACTGGAACCTGATCGAAGGACTGGCTCAGGCCCTCGGGGCAGCTACCGGATGCAGCAAGCCGGTATCTGATATGGACTGGCGCCCCCACCGGGAGCATGTCGGGCAGACGGGACTAAAAGTAGCCCCCTCCCTCTATATTGCCGTCGGTATTTCAGGGGCAATACAACACCTGGCAGGTGTCAATTCATCGAAATATATTTTAGTAATTAATAAAGATCCGGAAGCACCCTTTTTTAAAGCCGCCGATTATGGCGTGGTGGGGGATGCTTTTGAGGTATTGCCCCGGTTAACCGAGGCAGTGAAAGCACAATTAGGATAAATGGCAAAGAAAATTAGGTTGGAAATATTAGGGCTTTCGTCCAGTCAGTCACAGTCGTCCGGATCATTCGCATTGGTTCTGGGTGAGACAAGTGGAAACCGTCGGTTACCGATCATTATAGGTATGTTTGAAGCACAGGCTATCGCGATTGAAATTGAAAAAATAACACCAAACAGGCCAATGACCCATGACTTGTTCAAGTCTTTTGCCTACAATTTTGGTTTTACGGTCAAGGAAATCATGATTTCAGACTTGAAAGAGGGGGTGTTTTTTGCTAAAATCGTCTGTGAGAATAATGGACAGTCCGTAGAAATTGACGCAAGGCCTTCTGATGCAATTGCCATAGGCCTTCGGTTTGGAGTGGAAATATACACCAATGACGACATTCTTACCGAAGCGGGTATCGTGTTTACCGATGAATCCGAAGAAGAACCGGTTATAGAAGAAGAACCAGACAAGCCCAAAGAGCCGGAAAAACCGAAAAAAATGTCGGATTATAGCAATGACCGGCTGAATGAGTTGTTGGAAGAGGCCCTGGTGAGTGAGGATTATGAGCGTGCTGCCCAGATTCGTGATGAACTCAACCGGAGAAATTAGCCTGTTTTTATGATGTAACCAACTAACCCCTTGTAGCCCCATGGATTTTTTACGTGCTTTTTTTGGCCTCGTTTTGCTGGTTGGCTGCGCCTTTTTATTATCAGGTAAGCGTAAAAATATCGACTGGAAGCTGGTGGGAATTGGGATTTCCATTCAGATAGCAATCGCGGTGTTAATCGGGCAGGTGCCGGTTGTACAGGTTGCCTTTGAATGGATCAGCAGTGGGTTTGTCCGTTTTTTAAACTTTGCGCTGGCAGGTGCCGAGTTTTTGTATGGAGACCTGGCCAAAAACAGTAATGCCGTTCCGGGTACCCGTCACAACATGGGCTTTTTGTTTGTGTTTCAGGCCTTACCGACCGTTATCTTTTTTTCATCAGTCACAGCAGGGCTCTATTACCTGGGTGTCTTGCAAAAAATTGTCTATGGTTTTGCCTGGGTGATGACCAAGACAATGCGGCTTTCAGGAGCGGAAAGCCTTTCGGCAGCCGGTAATATCTTTTTGGGCCAGACAGAAGCCCCCATGTTGGTCAAACCCTTTATAGGTAACATGACCCAATCGGAGCTCAACTGCCTGATGACAGGAGGTATGGCAACCATCGCAGGAAGTGTGCTGGGTGCGTATGTTTCGTTTTTGGGAGGGGGTGACCCGGTGCTTCAGGCACGTTTTGCGACGTACCTGCTCAGTGCATCCATAATGAATGCCCCCGCTGCAATCGTTATGTCAAAAATCTTCCTTCCGGAAAACGAGCCTGATAAAATCGATACCCGCCTTTCGGTTAGTAAAGAGGGTATCGGCGTTAATTTAATTGATTCCCTGGCACAGGGGGCTTCCGATGGTGTAAAACTATCCTTAAATATTGCCGGCATGTTGTTGGCTTTTATCGCGATTATTTATGCACTCAATTGGGTACTCGTTGACGGGATCGGTGCAGTGACCGGCCTCAATGAATACGTGCGCGCTTCTACCAACGGTACGTTTGAGGGCTTTTCGCTCCAATATATCCTGGGGCAGGTTTTTCGGCTGTTTGCATTTGCCATTGGAGTGGACTGGGCAGAAACCCTTCAGGTCGGGAGCCTGTTAGGGCAAAAAATGGTCATCAATGAGTTTGTGGCCTATTTAAGCCTCGCCGATATGAAAACAGCCGGTTTGCTTAGTCAGAAGTCCATTGTGATTTCTACCTATGCGTTGTGTGGTTTTGCCAATTTTAGTTCCATTGCCATCCAGATAGGTGGGATTGGCGGTATGGCTCCCGGTCGGCAGGCAGATTTGTCACGCTTGGGATTTCGGGCATTACTTGCCGCCACACTTGCCACGCTGATGACGGCCACGATTGCCGGTGCCTTGTTTCACTAAATTATGCCTGGGAGATCATCTGATCCATGATGAGTGTGGCAGTGGCCGGATTGGTCGCGATGGGTATATTGTGAACGTCACACAGGCGCATGAGCATTTGTACATCGGGTTCATGGGGATGTTTGCCCATGGGGTCACGAAAAAAGATCACGGCAGCCAGTTTTTTTTCAGCCGCCATAGCGGCTATTTGGGCATCGCCACCTACCGGGCCCGACAACAAACACTGCACGTTTAGTCCGGCTTTTTCGGCATGGCTGCCGGTAGTGCCGGTAGCTACCAATTCAATTTTGGACAGATGTGATTTGTACTTGAGCAGGAAGGCGACCATTTCAGCTTTTTTGCCATCATGGGCAATTACGGCTATTTTCATTTTTTTATTTGTTTAAGGAAATATGGTGACAGGACACTTTGTTTTTGTCAGGGGCAAATTGGGAAATCCAACCCCATCATCAACAAAAACGGCCTGTGGCGAAATTGCCCCAGACCGTTTTGATATGCAAATGATCTGTGTTATTTAATTGTTGCTATTCGTACTTGGCGTTGGGCGTGGGAGCCCCGCTCAAAATTTCGGCACTGGCATTTTCAGCGTATTTTTCAAAGTTTTTAATAAAACGCCGCGCCAGGTCATTTGCCTGTTTGTAAAAACCAACGTCATTTCTCCATGTCTCCCGCGGTGACAGGATTTCCGAAGGTACATTCGGACACGTCAGGGGTATTTCGGCACCAAAAATCGAATGGGTACGGTACCCTACATTGTCAAGGACCCCGCTTAGTGCCGCCGTGATCATGGCACGCGTATAGCGAAGGCTGATGCGGCTGCCAACCCCATAGGGCCCTCCCGTCCAGCCGGTATTTACCAGCCAGATGTTTACCTGGTACTGGTCCATTTTTGTGCCCAGCATTTCCGCATATTTGGCAGGATGAAGGGGCAAAAATGGAGCCCCGAAACAAGCCGAAAATACAGGTTCGGGTTCCGTAATCCCTGCTTCCGTGCCGGCTACCTTCGACGTATAGCCCGAAATAAAATGGTACATGGCCTGGGCCTTTGAGAGCCGCAGAATGGGTGGGATCACGCCAAAGGCATCACAGGTCAGGAAAAATATGTTTTTGGGTATGCCCCCGATGGAAGGGCTGATGGCATTGCGAATGTGTTCAATGGGATAGGAAACCCTCGTATTTTCGGTCACACGGCTATCCGCATAATTGATGTTTCGCGTTCCGTCATGAAAACGTGTGTTTTCGACAATGGCTCCATAGCGGATGGCATCCCAGATATCGGGTTCTTTTTCGTGCGATAAATCGATCACTTTGGCATAACAGCCCCCCTCAAAGTTGAATACGTTTTTATCCGTCCACCCATGCTCGTCGTCCCCGATGAGGAGCCGGTTGGGATCGGCCGATAGTGTGGTTTTGCCCGTGCCCGAAAGGCCGAAAAAGATTGCCGTGTCGCGTTCTTCTATTCCCATATTGGCCGAGCAGTGCATGGAGAGCACGCCCTCGTCTTGTGGGAGAATGTAGTTGAGGACGGAAAAGATTCCTTTTTTCATTTCACCCGAATATTGCGTGCCACCAATTAAAATCATCCGACGGCTAAAGTTTACGATGGCAAAATTTTCCTGGCGTGTGCCGTCATGCTCCGGGTCAGCCTTGAAGTCGGGGCAGCAGATTACGGTGAAATTGGGTTCAAAAGTATCCAGCTTGTATTCCTCAGGTTGTAAAAACATGTTGTAGCAAAAGAGGTTGTGCCAGGCATAAGTGTTGACAAAGCGTACCCTGAGGCGATGGGTTTTGTCGGCACCGGCATACATATCGCGGATATAGACTTTTTTGTCTTCCAGATAGCCCGTCATCTTGTTCAGGATACGGTCAAAGTTGGCAGGGCTGATGGGCTGGTTGACCGGGCCCCACCATACGGTGTCTTTGGTTTTCTCATCTTCCACAATAAACTTGTCCTTGGGGGCCCTGCCCGTAAATTTTCCCGTATCCACGGTCAGTGCACCTGTATCTGCCAAGTGGCCTTCCCTGTTTTTGATGGATTCTTCGATTAGTGCAGCCTGCGCCAGGTTCCAGTGGGCTTCTTTTACCTTAATGCCTATGTCATGGAGGTCGCTTTTTTGGGATTTCAGTCCGAATTCTTGCATGAGGGGGTTTGGGTTTAATCAGGTTTTATGTTGTTTCAAATATCTCGTACACTTTTTTTTGATCAACTGACAATACTCAGTGACAGAAGGGCTTATAAATCAGTGAAAAAGACTGGTGTGAATTTAACCGGTATTTAAAAACCAAAAAAATAACGACCACATTTCAGGGTAAAATCCCGGTTACGGATTGCCCCGCTTTTTTCATTCACAATTATTGTGTACTTGCCAATAATTAGGTTAAAATTGTTGGTTGGACAAATGGAGTGATTTGTCTGCTATTCGCTTTAATTTCAATAAATAAACGACAACCTGATGAGTGTGACCCAAAACGAAAAGACCTTGTTTGGCCATCCCTACGGCCTTTATATTTTATTTTTTACCGAAATGTGGGAACGATTTTCCTATTACGGTATGCGTGCACTGCTGGTGCTGTTCCTGATTTCGGAATCGACAAGTGAAAATCCCGGCTATGGCTGGACCGAAAAAGAGGCACTAAGCCTGTATGCCTGGTACACGATGTTGGTATATGTGGCAAGTATCCCGGGAGGGTTGCTGGCGGATAGGGTACTGGGGCAGAAAAAAACCGTCATGCTGGGCGGCTTGCTGCTGGTGGCCGGTCATAGCGTGCTGGCCGTCGAGCATATCATCGCTTTCTACATTGGACTGGGACTCATTATCCTTGGGGTAGGCGGACTGAAACCCAATATTTCGACCATGGTAGGGGGGCTGTATGCTACGGATGATTCCAGGCGCGACATGGCATTCAAGATCTTTTATATGGGCATCAACCTGGGTGCCTTCCTGTCTGCCCTGATTGTGGGTGGCGTGGGCGAATTATACGGCTGGCACTATGGATTTGGATTGGCCGGTATTTGTATGCTGTTTGGTCAGATCGTTTTTGTCTGGGGAAATAAATATTTGACCGGTGTCGGAGAATTTATTGGTAAAGGCGACAATCCCCATAAGGAAAGTTTCAAAAAACCACTGACACGGATAGAAAAAGACAGGATGCTGGTTCTGTTCCTTTCATTTCTTATTGTCATCGTATTCTGGGGGGCCTTTGAGCAGGCCGGTGGATTGATGAATATCTATGCTTTCCAAAAAACAAACCGTATGATTGGCGGTTTTGAGGTACCGGCTTCCTGGTTTCAGTCACTCAATGCCTTTTTTATTCTGGCGTTTGCCATTTTGGTCGGTAGCTTTTGGGTATGGTGGAAATCCCTGAAAAAAGAATCATCGCTGTTATTTCAAATGGCTGTGGGTGTGGTAATCATGTCGATTGGCTTTTACTTTATGACGGCTGCTTCCCTCGAATTTGAAGCCAAGGGGAGCAGTGCCATGTACTGGTTGCTTTTTGCCTATTTGTTCCATACCCTGGGCGAACTGTGTACCTCACCTACTGCGATGGCACTGATCACCAAGCTGGCACCCGTGAAATATGCTTCTTTTATGATGGGTGCCTATTTTGCCTGTACGGGCTTTGGAAATTACCTGGCCGGTAGCCTGGGTGGTTGGGCCCAGACAGCCGGTGAGTTTGAGATTTTTACCGGCATAGCGGTTTTTTGTACATTGTTTGGCCTCCTGGTGATTTCATTGCTCAAACCACTCAAGCGCCTGGCGCATGGTGTTGATTAATTCATTTTTTGGATGAAAAATATACGCATTATCGCAGGTGGACTTCTTTTGTTCACCTGTTTTTTAACGGTCGGACAAAACCGCCTCACCCACCAGTTTGTATTTGATACCCTTCCGTTCATTCCCGGGCATCGGGTGAAACGTCTGGAAGTTTTCGCACAAGAACCAATGAATAAGGGCAAGATTCTTTTCCTGGGAAACAGTATTACGGAAGGGGGGCCCTGGGCCGAACTGACGGGTGATCCTACGGTGATCAACCGGGGCATCGGTGGCGATATTGCACACGGTGTGCTCACCCGGATGGATGAAGTGATCGACCGAAAGCCTTCCAAGCTGTTTTTGATGATCGGGGTCAATGACCTGGGCAAAGACATTCCCGGGGCAGTCATTGCCGATAAAGTACGCCAGATCATTGAACGCGTGCAAAAGGAAAGCCCCAAAACAGAAATATTCCTTCAAAGTATCCTTCCGGTCAATCCCGAAATTGAGGGATTTCCACAACATTATGACAAAGGGTACCAGATCCTTATGACCAATCAACTGCTTTACAAAGTGGCAGTGGATGCGGAGGTTACTTTTATCAACCTTTATCCCTATTTCCTGGATGCACGTCAGCGGCTGAGGGAAGATTTCACAACCGATGGCCTGCACTTGAGCCGTGCGGCCTATGAATTGTGGGTCAACTTATTGAACGACTGGGGATATTTGTAAGGACGGGATAAATGAAAAGCCATAAACGACCTCCTGAGTGGGTCGTTTATGGCTTTTTTCCTTCAGGCCATTGTCAGAAACTGCCCCGGATGGCAATCACAAAATTTCGTCCGGAAGCCTGTATGTTTGACGCAAATACCCGGTAGTTGCTGTCCAGGATATTTTCAAGGCTCATCTGCATTTGCAGGTAGCGATTGAGTTGCCCGGATATTCTTGCATTTAGCGTTATCCATGAAGGCATGCCATGGGGAGTTGCATTCGGGAAATTATCTTCGCCCACGAGGTTGTAGTCCTTCACACGTTTCCATCCATTGTACAGGCTGAAAAACTCACCCCTGAACTGACTGATTTTTAGGACAAAACTGGTTTTGCCAAATACCGGCGGAATATGATCGAGCGGATAATTTACCGAGTCCGTACGTAGACGGCCATAGGTATAATTAAGCGAACTGGTGATGGAAAAGTGGCTGGTCACATCGGCCTGAAGTATCCAGCTGGTACCGGCTATCAACGCCTGGCGGGCATTCACGCTGGCGGTAACCTGGCTTAGCTGCCCCTGATACATGATGCTGTCCTGTCCGTTGAAAGTCCACCGGTTGGTAGTAATGGCGTTTTTGTAATACGTATAATAGCCTACCGCCTCCAGCCGTATCCGTTCGTCGAACCCCTTCGACAGGCTCAGTTCCCCATTGTAGGTATATTCGGGCCTGAGGCCGGGGTTGGGGATGATTACATTTCCCGGCACACTTTCAAACACCTTGCTCAGGTCATCTACATTGGGAGCGCGGAAACCGGTAGAAGCAAGTACTGCGATGCGCCACTCATTTCCCGGCATATAAATTAGGCCCGCATTCCCACTCAGGGCACGGTTGTTTTGCCGTACCTCGTGAATGGGAAAAGGAAAATAGGTGGTGTCGGTAAATGTAGAATGGAGTGCGACCTGGCTCAATCGCACCCCGTCGGTCACTATCACCCGGGGCGACACCTCGTATGTATGCGTGGCGTACAGGGCTGCGGTGGCATAGGTGGAGCCCCCGTCCGGGTACCGGCTTGATAAGGGGCCTTTTTGTCCGTTGCGGATGTCCGTCGTATAGGCCTCTGAGGCTACCGCATTGAATGTCCCTTCCATTCCATAGCGTAATTCATGCTGGTTGATTTTTTTGGCCAGATCGGTATTTACACTAAAAATCGACAGGTTTTCAATCTGATGGTTGAGCGTATTTTTTTGAAAACGCCGGTCAAACCGGCTTTCTTCTATTTGCTGCCAGGCTACTATCAGGCGTGCGACATCATAGGAGGCCTTTTTTTCCGTCAGGTGGAGGGTATAGGCAGCCAGCAACCGGTTTTGGGGGCCATAATGCCACTGGGCAAATTTCGGACTTGCCCCTGACCATTGCGTCAGCCGGTCGTAGCGTGGGATGTCCGATGAAGTGGAGAATTGAAAATTAAGGCCATGGGATACGTTGCCACTTGGCCTGAAATGAATTTTCTGCAGGAAATCGTATTGCTGATATCCAGAACCTCTCTGTATCGCTGGATCCGGATTCACGATCACACTGTCCACTCCATTGATGCGGCCGACATACCAGGCTCGTTTGCCCCAGTCGCCATAAAACGGGTTTCTGTTTCGCCCCTGCCGCAGGTCATCAAAGCCTGAAACGGTAATGCTGGACAAAAACGCCACTTTCCTGAATCCCAGGTTTACATCCACGTGGGCTGTTTTTTCATTGGCAGCCGAGGAATAGCGTGTAAAGGCGTTTACGTTGGTTAGGGTTTGTCCCTCGATATCGGAAATGACAGGGGATCTGGTGTGGAAATGCATCACACCTCCCAGGGCATCACTGCCATAGACCACCGAGCCGGGCCCAAAGACCACTTCTACCTTGTCCATGACTGCATTGTCGAGGGTGATGATGTTTTGCAAATGGCCACCCCGGTAGATCGCATTGTTCATCCGGACACCATCCACCACCATCAATACCTTGTTGGTTTCAAATCCGCGGATGATCGGGCTGCCACCTCCCAATTGGCTTTTTTGTACCATTACCTGACCACTTTGCAACATCACATCGGCCATCGTTTGTTGGTTCATATACTGCAATTCCTTGCTTTTGATCACATGGATTTGCTGTGGTACATCGGCTCGCTTTTCTTCAAATTTGCTTGCCGAAATCACAATTTCGTCCAACGAATAGGTCTTTTCGATCATCGCCACTCGAAATTTCATGGCCGCCACCTGATCGTACGACAACACCAATTCCTGGTAGCTGACGAAACTGAAATGAATGCTGTCGGCTTCCCGAAAGCCCGAAATATCTGCCTGCCCCCGTGAGTTGGTCGTGGTGGAAACCGGTGGTTGCAGGCTGTAGATTACGGCATGGGGCAGGGGCTGCAGGCTGGTGTTGTCTACCACCGTGACCGACTGTGCCAGGGCCAGCCGTATCGTCACCAGCAGGGTTATATAGATAAATGATTTTTTCATTGCGTTTGATGGAGTAAAAAATAATAACAGGACATGCCTGCGCATGGGCTAATGGCAGGTCAAAAACATCCGACAGTCTTACGCAATCCGGGGAGGCGGAACAGGAGGTGCCGTCAAAAAAGCAGCGAAAATCAGTTGGATATGGCCACCATGGTCCGCGTGTACCGGAGCGGGGGCAGCATCCGCTTTATCAGTGGGTCTGCAATACAGCGTTTTCAGAAACGTCAGTAGCCATTCCTGCTGGTCTTTTGTGTGGGGATTGTGCCGGGTAGCTTGTGCGAGTAATGCTTCCAGTTGCCGGTTGATGCGTGTTTCGCGTACATCGGGCAGGCACCAGTACCACAACGTATCGGCATGTTGTTCCACTGCGGCTACATCGTACATCTGGCCCCTGTAGGCAAATTCACCCGCATGTTCCCAATCCAGTTCATACGATTCCGTCACCGTAAACTTCATCAGCACCAGATCTTGGCGGTTGGCCTTTGCCAATAACTGTCGTTTTATTTCCCTTTTCACCTCCCTTTTTTGCAGGTGCAGCCAGGTGTATACCCCCGTTACAGGCACCACGAGGCAACAGGTCAGGACGATGGCAAGCAGCTTTCTCAAGGCAAATAATTTTGGTAAATATCGTGTATTTCCCCCATGAAAATAAAACCCTTTTTCCGGTGGCCCCACTGGCTTCCGCACGGACAGCCACACCGAGCCCCCTCGCGGTGGCGCCTACCAGCCGTCGCAACAGGCCCCTTCGGTTAGGCGCTTCACCTGTTGGCCAAGGGTGTGCGGTAAACGGTCTATGCCGTTTGTTTCCTGCCAAACCGGCAAAAGGTAAAGTGCTGGGATGCCCCTGACGGGGTAATGTGTGTCACCGGCTGGCAGTGGACCGGATCCAGCACACTGCCGAGAGTGTGGGCGAGGGATTGGGGCGAATACTGCCGGATATCCAGTCCGCTGCATTTCGTGGGCCCCTGGTCAGAGAAGGTGCCCAGGATGGCATGGCCACCGGGACGGATACCCTGTTGCAGGCTTGCGATATAGGCATCGATGGCGGGCTGCCCGGTGAGAAAATGAAAGGTGGCCCGGTCATGCCACAGGTCAAAGGGGGTATGGGGCGTGAAATCTCCTATGTCAGATTCTATCCAGTGTACGCTGGCGGCCCGGTCTCCCAGTCGTTTTTGAGCCTTGCGCAGGGCCTCGCCGGAAATGTCGAGTACGGTAATATCCGTGTATCCTTCGGCCAGCAGGAAATCGGCCAGCAGGCTGTCGCCACCGCCAATGTCAATGATTCGGGCGGATTTTGGCAGGCCGCACTGGGCAATCAAATGGAGTGAGTGAGTGGGTACGGGCTGGTGCCAGCTTACTTCGGAGGGGTCTTTGGTCTGGTAGATGTGTTCCCAGTGCTGTTTTCGTTCCATATCCTTCATGCCACGTTAGTCTGTGATGGGCTAAGCTACCTGCCAATCCAACGGATATTTATGACAAGTGTCAAGGTTTGGGAAAAGTGTTGGCATGGGTCTGTAAATGGCGAAACGGTTGCCGATATAGCCCCGACAGAGCGGCATCCTTTCCTTTTGGGGCCCGTGTGGTGGCAGGAAAGATACAGCGGATGGCGGGTAGCCCTGGTGCCTGAGGGACTGTCTGTACCGCTCCAAAAGGGACCGGCTGCTATCGGTCCATTAGCGTGTACATGGCAATGCTGCAACCTGTGCCCGCTACCAGGATGGTGGCGATGGCGTAAGGGTCGCGGACAAACAGATACAGGGCGACGATGATGGATACCCAGAGCTGGGATATGACGAATAGTTTGAACCCCGTGTGTCCTTTTTTTGTCCGGGCTTTGGCCAGGAGGGTGGCGAGCAGTTTTTGGCGGAGCATCCATTGGTAGAGGGTGTCGGAGCTATTGGCAAAGAAAAAAGCGGCCAGCAAAATAAAGGGGATGGCAGGAAAGC
>Ga0224501_10001311_pt1 | contig 19402 bp, 11 predicted proteins | sample SF_Oct11_sed_USG_4_FD_169105 | JGI IMG/M metagenome (GOLD analysis project Ga0224501, IMG submission 169105) | Sediment microbial communities from San Francisco Bay, California, United States - SF_Oct11_sed_USGS_8_1 | ecosystem: Environmental > Aquatic > Marine > Sediment | place: USA...
CCTAAAAATATTCATTAGACAATAATGACAATCTCAGACCAATATTGCTATTACGCAGGTATTTGTCTACACCTGATGTCTTAGGGTACTGCCAGACCGGACAAGTTGCCCGCCAACTACACGACAAACAATTTCTCGTCCGGTTTTCACGCCAACGGCTATGATTCAGACTACCCAATATTCCCTTCTGATCCAGACTCAGAGTTGGCTTGTCTCTTTCTTTTTTGGTCAAACCAGTGGAAAGTTTAAGTTCTAGTTTGAACCTACCCCAATTGATCATGGTTTTAGCCTGAGTACCAATTCTGTTTATATTCTCTCAGTTAAAATTAGCATGGAAATAAGTACCGGCAATGGAAAACAAAATGCAAAACACTTGCCCGATATTGCTTGAAGCCAGTTGTTGTTGTCAACAAATCGGCATGCCAGGACTCTGACACATTGAGCGCTTTTGCAGACGACCCTTTCCATAGAACATTTGAGTGTGGCTGTAGGAAAAGCGGGTGCTTATTTGGAGTTGTCTCCTTTCACATAATTTTGTCCAAGAGTGGGCAACTCCAAAAGTTTCTTTTCCTCACTTTGCTATACCAATAATGCTTGGGACAAATATGGTTGTTACTTGACAACTCCTGATGCACCACCATGATATAATGTTGGTATTAAATCGTGATTCATCCATAAAACTGTTTGACTCAATACTAGTATTGAATTTCGGTTTTTAGACAGTCTAAAAAGAGCGAAGAATTGGAGTTTTTCTTTGGTGTAAACCTGAATGAAAGATACCATGATGGGCTCTTCTTCTACATTGGTGACCGTCTCATCAAGATGTATGTCAAAGAGGGAACTCTTCAAAGTAAAGAAGAAATGTGAGTGTTTTATTATATCGGCTGCTACCCTGCTGGATTGCCAAACAGCAGCATTGTAAATTGTCTGGCGCATAGGGTTATCCTCTTTGAAGTCAAAGTATCCGACAAACCACATTCTGGCACCGGGATGTTTTATTTCAATGTGTTATGATTGCTGGTTTGTGTGATTGTGCAAGCTGATTGCGTCGCGTTCTTCCTTCTTTTTTTAGTACATATCGCGGAATTATTGGTGTGATAAGTGTTCCCAAGAGCAGTCTACTACCGACGCACAACAAACAGGACTTTAATGATCTTGCTGAATACAAAAAACTCAGGAAGTGTGTCGATCAGGCCATGACTCAATACAACCGCGACTTCAACATGTGTAAGTGTGTTTAGGAATACATGAAACTGGTCAGTTACTTCTTAGTTAGAAAGATGATGGCATACCAATTGACTAAGCATGTTTGGTTACTTTTGGATTGAGGTTGGATTCGATTGTGGCAAAGTTCATTGTGCTTGTCGTTGTGTGAAAAGGAAGTGTATGGACACATTTTTGAACCATCTATCACGTTGGATGTCCTATCGTTGTTGAACATGATGAAGGCAAAGTTGTGCTCGTTTGCAGCCCTGGAGAAAAATAACAGTAATCCGGCGCAGTTCTGGAGTGAGGTTGGTTACACAGAGCGCTGGAGGGCGCCACCTTCAGAGGATGAAAAGTTCAAGCAGAGGAGAGCCCGACTCACCAGGCATCTACAGCAATGTGGTATGTGCGCCTTAAACTTGGTAGCCTGTTCATATATCAGATGCTGATCTCCATTACTGAGACTTTATGTCCCTGGGTGAGGATGGCTATCGAGAGTCGCTGCACTTGTTGTAACTTTGAAACAGGATCATTTGTTATGGAGCAGTTTATAAGAGGAGCTGAACATTGCCAGAGAGTAATTGATCGACTACATCAACTATTGTTTGTCCGTTTCAGATAAATGCTTAAAATGGCGAGAAATCGCCTACTCAAAGGAATGGCTGTACAAAGAATTCCCCGAAAATTGGTGCTGTTCAGACTCCATGGACCCAAAGACAAATCAATGTAAGAAGCCCGAAGCCTTGCCAAAAATAGAGTGTACGCCATTACGGAAGGGTGAGCTGCCAGCCACTACCAAGAAGCCAGAACCAGTGAAAAGAAAACTGCCAACCGTGCAAGAACAGATTCGGGAAGAGGAAGCAAAGGTGATCTCACAATCCTCAGTCGATACCGATTTATGTAAGACGTCTTCCTGACAAATCGGTATATCTAGATGTGGTCTCGTTCTTATTGCTATTGTTATCTTGAGATATATTTTAAGTTAATCCATTGGGAGTCATGGCCACATGCATATTGCTAAGTTTAAATATGGGATGAGGTTTTTTCGCCCATGGTCCAGCTAGTAAGACCCAAATTCTGCGGTACACAGCCACATCAAACTCCTCGAACACTATCCATTACTTTAAACAGAAAGCGAAACGGATAGCACACGAAAGAAAAACCTCACCGGAACCGAGGGCACGACTCAAATCCAAGCCAACTGCCAAATCTTTTACACAATCGCCGTCACTGGAAACGTCCAGAAAACCGTCCAGCACAGCCTCGCGGTGAGTCACCATCAGTCTGGTGCTATGCGCTTTATACCCTATGCTGTACCATGCGCTGTATGCTTTGTGCCATAGCGAATTGGGCTGTTGGCCGGACCAACTGGATAGTGGGATAGGTCAGTGGTAGAGCATTTGGCTCAAAATCGGCAAATTCGGGTTATGGGGGAGGAAGAGTCTCGCTGTGAGCGCGTGCTCCTGAAATAATGCCCACCTCCTACCACTGCACCTCCTACCACTTGAGAAGAAGTCTCAGACCTCAAAAGTAAATAGAATGGCCCAGTACCTGCGTAGAGCAATAAACCAAAAAATATGCTGAATTTTCACTGATAGGTGTGATGTTTTGTTACAGGCCAGGTCCCGCATCCAGTAAAGCCCAGCCGACGAGGTGCAGCGCATCATCGCGTGTGCGGCAGCCATCCACCTCATCAGAAGAGGAGGAGTCCCATTTCACACCACAAGTCAGACGCATCCTGACGCGTAACTCCCCAAAGCGAGACATCAAATCTTCTCCGCGTACGCCCGCTCAGACAACTACTTACACAAAGCGAACTTTTCCTCTGGTACGCGTGTACGATTTCACCCTTTTGCCACTGAATATGTTTGAGTGCTTCTCGCTTCTATTTTTTGTCTGACATGTTATGATAATCTGATGTGTTTTTTCTAGGCGGAAAATGATGAAGACGCACCCCAATCGCCGCCCAATATAACCGCAGACGCAGTTTTGGTAAGCCCAGATAGATGACGGGGTGGGGGGGGGTGGATTAGTATGGCTGGGTATACGACCAAAAGCAAATCTGAGATGAAGCCGCAGTCTCGAGCTTTCTGGTAGGGGTGAGCCCTTTCGTACTCACATACTTTCATACAATGTAATATCTGAAATGAAAATACCTTGATTGCAAAAGGGATAGACCATTGTATTAGCGTATCATATGGGGTCCTACCTTATCATGATTTTCATTTTTTCTGATTTGATTAGCCACAGAAGCCGCGCACAAATCTGCTCACTCCTATTTTGGGAAGGGTGCTGGCTGGCACTGATGCTGTCAATGTGTTAGCATAACTGCTGGTTGATCCACACATGAGACTACTCTCTTTGTTTTCCAGGCTCCTGAGCTAATAAAGGTTTCCAGTACACCTCCGGAAAGATTGCCGGAAGTAAGTCTCATTTGATCAGTGTAATCATGCCTTATACGACTCAAACTGAAAAATTATGGAATAAATCTGTTGCTTGTGACTGGGTTTAGTGCGGTGAACTCCCCAATTTAGGCAAAATATTTCGGTGTGAACGAATTAACGCTTCACAATTCATTTCTTTATTCCTCATCGTCTCGGTAGACATATTGTATTGTTATTGGCGTCTCATTGGAAACTCCTGCAATTTATTGGTTTCTTGAGTTGTCTTTAATATGTACAATTGCGTTTTTGCAGGTTGAGAGGTATCGAGATGTGACAACAGATGATACAAAAGACAAGTCTCTACATGGCAAAACAGTACAGGGTAGATACAAAAATTTCTGGTACGTAATTTTCTCGAAATCTTACAATGGAAAAGCATGGAATCATAATGGTATTAGTTGCTGGTCCAAGAAGGTGAATAAGCACAACTGACATATTCTCAGCAGAATATTTTTAGTTTTATACACAACGCATCACAAATTGTTCTCGGATCACCACATGTGGACAGATCAGCGTGGCCATAAACAGTGATGTTAGTGTAATACATGTTATATGTTGCTACATATTTATTGTTTCTCTATGGTTTAATTTTTATGCATAATTATTTTTAGGCAAGACGCTGTTGTTATGGAAGTGAACGTTGACACTCTTTGTCTCAGGTTCTCAGACGGTATGAGAATGCTGTAAGTATAATTTTGCCATAATATTAAGCCGTTCGCGAACCACGCGGTCATACCAAGTCATGTTATGCTAATGGTGCATGGCAGGGCTAAATTCATGACAAAGCGTCTCCTTGTCGATAGCACATCTGCTACGGCCGATGGCCTTCCAGTGTAACAAAGCGCTGCATGGCGTGCACCTCGATCATGTGCGTATCTGCCAGCTATAGCAGTTTGGTCTATAACAAACTCTCGACTGCTTAAACATCAATGATCACTGAAGGGCCTGCGTGAAAAGAAATTCACTGTCAGATGAGATGGTGTGCAGCATAACATTATTATTCTTAGTGTGTTTTAATCTGCGGATTACACTAGTCCAATAAAGGCGTCACCAGCGTTTGAGTGACAAATGTGTATAAATCGCTTGAGCTCACTAGTACCACTTGAGATTGCGGCGCCGTTAATTGACAAGCTGGAATACGCATGTAATGCCCTCGCATACAATGATAATTTGGTGACAAATTCCATCTTGAGAACTTACAGCAAATGTCAACTCGCCCTCAATCTATTCTTCGCTGGTCTGTCAAGGCTTAGCACATTTTGACAGCGTCAAACGCCCTGTAATGACCCGATTTTAACACCGCTGACACGCGGTCATTAAGTCTTTTGGATAATTTTAAATTTTGCGCAAACCTAAATCTGCCAGTCTGGCATCACACATGGGGTTTGTCTTTCACACACTGCTGTGCTGACAAAATAAAATATTTAACATCATGCTGCACCCTTGTGTTTGAAAATCTTAAAGGCAGTATTTTTGTCTTTAATTTAGAGCGCTGCATGTTGATTTGAGGTTTGGAACCCTGCAAACAAAGGAAGCAATTTTTCCTTTCGCTAAGAAGATTCAGGAGCGTGAATGAAAGCTGGTTTCTGTCCAGTGGCTTTTTTGTAATCCGGCATTATCTTCAAAATGGTTGCGCAACCAGCACAACGTCACACCGTTAAGGAAGTTCAGAGTCATTACCTAGAGATAGTGACGTGAATAAAATAGGACATTTTTTTATTTGAAACAAAAACAGTATTGTCAAAATCCCTCTTCCCCATCCCACCTCGTCTTGTCCTATGGGGGTTAGAAAGGGGTACCATCATTAAGAAATATAAAGGCTGTCAAAGCGTTCGCTGCCACGCATCCGGTGCATCAAGTTTGGTGAAATCGTAATCTCTGCTGAACATAACTAGATCTGTGAACATTTTGAATTTAAACTTTCGTCTTCAGCTTGACACGTCCCTGGTTCAAGTATTATCTCACGTATGTTTGTGGCGACACAGAGTAGATCAGCATGCATGTGAAGTGCACGGACAATTCATGGCTGAGACGCTATAAGCCTTCTCCATAACGTGTCAGATTAGCGCAGTGTGAGAGCTAAAATTATAGACTAACATAGCGATTACATGTTTCTCTAATGCAGTACGTTCCACTTAATCAAGTGCCAACTTCTGATTAGCTACCGGCTCCAGCAGAAGCCTCGCTCCATGGCATACTATCCCGATAGACGTGCCCCTATAATGATCACTTCCATCAAGTCCTCAACCGCTTATGGATTTGATTATTTGCGAGATAAAACTGCAGACAAGGTGATCGTGTCAGGGGGTACTTGTGTATCACTGATGCGTACTTCATCGTGACAGCGCGCAAAATGCTTTCCCATTCTCTACCACTGATTACCAAGCCAGAGGCGAACGGTGCAGCTGAGCCTGTTACAGGCCTTTAGTGTATTAATAACTCAGAATTCCGCACTCCCGATGTTATATTCCAAACTCGCCGAGTATGCACTGTGGTGCCAGGCGTCCGGCATCTGCACAATGGTTTTCCGATTTAGGAATTCCAGCCATACCACCGGATGAATGTACTAATGAATCATTAGGGCTCGTTTGGCTCGCGGATAATAGATGTGATGATCCGAACATTGTCCATCTCTAATTAGTTCCGTAACTGTAATTACACAAACATAAGATGATCCATTTGAGATAGGGGAGCAGCGATGCCGTGTGATAGGTGTTGATGGCGATGTCGTGAACCTATTCATGCTATACTAAAGTCCGGTAGTGGCGACCTAACCGGAGAATAATTACCTAATTCCCTTCCCTTTATTCCCACGAGCCGATCACCGAGATAGGCTTCCACGCATTTGTCAGCGAATTAGAATTTCAGCTCGTCAATGGTCTCAGCTCTGGTCAGAATGTGTTTGATAATGAGTTGGCTTTGATGCATTTTATGTTGGATGTTTTTGTGATTGAGATCGGTAAGCGGTAATAAGCTGACAAATGGCGAGTTGGTACATCATGTCTTGTCCATCTAAGATCGCCGAGAATGAATAGTGCGGCTTACTTCACTTGACCTTGCTGCCCGTTGTGGCGTGAGAAAGGTTGTTCTCCGGACATCAATATACTAGTATATAGCGCGAATGTTTACGCCAATACCATTTATTTGTCCGCATCCCTGCTATTTTGAGCGGAGTTGGAATTTTTTACCTGGTAAATTCTTATTGTTTGTGATTATGCACACTCACGGGATTATAAGACTGTTGATAATGTTGTGTTTTCTTACAGATGCAAAGTTGGCAATAAACAGAAAAGCATCCTTCCTGAAGTCCGTGTAAAGGTGGGTATGTCTGCGCAACACCACATCGTCAAAATAAAATGCTCAACTGTGCTAGTTCCAGTATTATTTTATATTCTGAAGGGAGAGTTATATAGCGACCCTAATCCTTGTTTTGCAAGGCCAGAATGTTCGTAAAGAAATCAATTCTATGGATAGACTCGTATCCAATGGTAAGATTCAACTACTAATGACTTCTGCATGTTTTAGATAACCCCCAACGGAACGATTCCAGACAGCAATGGTCTGAACGCCGGGACAGTGACGTCCACGAGTGAAATTGAGCTCAAGCAGAGTCAGCAGGCAAATGCCCTTCTGAAAAAGCTGCAGTAAGTCACAGCGTGTATCTCTCATTCAGACCCCTATCTTCCGAACACACGCAGGGCAGATCGGTTCTACTAGATTGTTACATCCCCTGACTGAGATTGTGCTGAGTTTTGGCCTCGTAATAAAATAAAGTTTCACATTATCGCCATCATCATAGACCCGTCAAAATCCTGTCTTTGTTTTCTTTTAACCTTGAAATAAAGAAATTTTTTTTAATCAGTCGGTGCGGGCTTCCCATATTATGACAGTATTTGTTGTATGCTATGCGGGATACTTGTTGTCAAGTGAAAAGTCCCTTGGCCGTTTAGGCTTGAGTTTTTTAGACAAATTAGTGAAACATCGATAGTTTGGCCATTTCTATTGCTTTATGAAGTGCTTCATTACATTTCCGTCTCTCAGAAGGTAATCCATTGCGTTGTATTTTCATTCATTTTAGGGTAGCAATGTCCTTATTAGGAGACAAGTCTTCGTCTTCGATGACCTTAGACGCCGCCGAAAAGGTGGATGTAAATACCGCTGTCAAAGCCTACACTGATAAGCTCAAACAGGTATGTATGTGCCGATGGAAAAGTGTGCCAAGACTGAATTTATCAAACATTTGTTCTGAACCATAGCAAACTATTCAGGGTACGCTGTTAATACTGTGCCTAAACCGCTCCCTTCCATACTGTTTCCTTCTGCAGAATAACCCAAATTTTACATATTCAGCGTTAAGAGTTTTTTGGCACCCCTCCGAGGCATTGGTTTGAACCTCGGCATTGCTAAGCAACAGCCCTGTACCGTTTGTGGGTAGCCGGATACTTAAGCGGCTAGAACGTATATTCTATGTTTATCCATGCCAGGCTCCCACAGTGAATAAGATCTGCTCACATGCTTCCCCACTCCTACAACTCTAGATCAAGTCACAGATTTGGAAGATCTGCTAGACGAAATGACCACGCGTCTGAATAAATGTATAAAAGTCCCTGTCCTGTTGTGAATAACCTATGCGTTTTCCTGCAGGACATAGAAAGTAAAGTGAGGAAAGAAATGAGTCAGGGTGAGACGAGTCTTAAACAAGAGGTTTCCAAACTTAGAGCTGAAGTTGCCAAAGCTAAGGATGACAAGAACAAGGTACAATGTAAATATGCAGTAACTGCGAGTTTGCATCTTAATGTAACAGTAACAAACCGTCCCATCTGTGTGACTCATTGTGTGCATAACTCAATTGGTACAGATGTGTATTAAAGTGTAAGTGAACTGAAAAACATAATCTCACATTGTACCCTTAAATCTCATCCTGCTGCCTCAAATGCCTGATAAGGTGTGACACAATACGACGATGGGCGGGGCTTAGCCATTCCCGTCGGTTTCTTTAATGTAGTCTGCAACCAAATTGTGGGTGTCTATATTTTGGTACCAAGTTTTCTCTTAACTCTTTGGTAGAGCGTTGTGGAAACTGAGAAGAAATGGCAAGCGCGGGAGACAGAAAGATTTGAGAGAATAAAATCACTCTTCTCCACTGTGCTAGCTGTCTGTATAGGCAATGTAAGTGTGTCTCTTACTTTTTACCTTCAATCGAATGATAGTTGGTTACGTGTTAGTCACGAGCACCCGGGTCATTGGGGAATTTTCTACGGAATATGCTTTTATTGAGATCCTGAGGTGATTCCTCGCTCCGTTTCAGAAAAACCCTGCCGAGGTAGGTTTGGTTGCCGTAACAATGCCTTCCTACTTTTACAGCTCCCAATTGGTTCTGTTCTAATTGATGTGGTGTACTAATTAATTGCTTGTCAATTTGCCAATTTCTAAATTGGTTGTATTGCCGCTAGTAAGATTGTTTGAGGAGTTTTTTTCTTTTTTCGGTGTCATTGCCTTGTATTCTATTTATATATTTTCAGGAGCCTGAGTACAGATTTAACACATATGAGGAGCTTATCACTCTACTCGCTAGTATTGCTGATAGTCTCGCGCATGAACCTTCTGAGTGACCATTCACAATCCAGTGTAAATCATGTGTACAAAGTGTTGCTTACACTGCATGGCTTTCTTAGTCTACTTTAGTATAGTCAGCGTGTAGTTTTATGCTGATGATTTTATCGGTTACATACATCTCTATTACTATTATAGTACGCCGAGCCCATATATAAGAGTTCTGGATCACTGTAATAAATATAATACCAACTGTCTCATTGTCATTAATGCACAAATAAAAGTAACAAGTAACAGTGTATGGGAAGACCAAACAGGAGGGACAACTTTAAATCACCGAGTTATAACAAAAATAGGCTAGTTAAGTCCAACCTTAGTGTGTAGACTGGAGGGAATTATCGAGATTTCTCACGCGGACTAACTAACATTGAATGATTGCCATAGAATAAATAGTATCGCATTGCAGCGTTACACCAAGACTAGGTGCCGTGTGTACCATTTGGCATATAAAGGTAAAATAAAACGACAATATCGCTTTACGTACACGGCCTACTGGGAAACAGGCTGAATGGTAAATGCATCATAGGCATTTTGTTCAGTCCAAATGGTAAAAGTGGATTCATCATTGCACCGTTGTGTCTGGCCAGCTGTTGTCTAAATAGTTCCAGTTTAGTGTTGTTATACAGTGTGAGGGAATCTGTTAGGCTGGATGGACTAACACGGTTTTTTTTCTCTGGCGTAATAGACCCCTCAGTGTCCGATTCTTGCGAAGTTAATCTTTGGTGTTTTGTTTCACTGGCTTCTCGTAATTGATCTATAAACGGGGCTGGACGTTTCTGTGGAAACACTTTTTCTCTGTCTCTGAATCCCTTGGCAAACGGGTTATTGTCAATCTTTAGCTGCGTAATCTGGAAAGAAAAAACCATTTATATAAATCCCATAATAAATAAAATAAATTCACCATGATTTGTGGTACTAGATTTCCAATAGAATCGGGGTCAACAATATTTGAAACAATAAAAGTTTTGTGCCTCTGTTCATACTCCACATTATTTATCCCTGATTACCAGGGAGACTTTGTCGAAGCTCAGGAGCAAATTTAGGTCGGATGCCCTTCCCGCCACCACCATTGATTCGAACCCACGACTCGCTGCTCGCAAATCGTGTATTCTAATCATTAAGCCATGGCTGCCCATTTGAGAAAATAAAGTGGCTTACGTTTTCATTCTGATATGCGGTGACTGCAAAGAAGCTCGTTTCCGGGAATGAAAACGTTTGGAAATTAGACCATTTCATTGAGAAAATGTCATCCGCTTCCACTATGTGTATCCTTGGCTGGTATCTGTGCATAGAGTTCAGTAAAATCTACAAGAAATCAAAAGCGGATTGCAAGGGCTGAACTATTGGTGGTGAAATTAGCGGATTTTATTGTTACATGATTGATGACACTATCGGCAAAGTGGCTGCTAAGTGATGGTGTTACACTAGATAGGATCAGCTATAGAGGCTGACACATGCGAATCATCACACCTTTTTCGAATAAAGCGCAGGCAATTTGTACTGACATTAAGTGTGTAATGCAGGCTTCGACTAAGTGTTAATCATAGACCATGCTTGACCACTTGCAAACCAAATCTTTGCCCGTTCATTCCAATAAGGATTTGAAGTTGCTTTATCTTTGTAGAATCTTTAACACATAGCCGTGCCAGGTTTTATCAGTAATCAAAATACTGCCAGCAAGTATCTATCATTATTGGGTTGCGGATAAACACTCAAAGTGACACATTATTTTTCTATTATAGTGAGATAACTCCTAGTCCCATCATGGTATAACCATCAACCTGATCTATCAATACATTGCACTAGTCTGGTTATGTTAAGAATACTCTTATCTTGTCCTGTCGATGCGGTTTTGTTTTGAGTAATTGAAAATTTGAATTTTAGATCAACAGTGGAGGATTTATGTGTGAACTATTATGATTGGTACAGAATGTGCTTGAGTAGAGAGAATTTGTTTTGACACTATTGTTACACACAATGCTCTGTCCCAAAGTGGAATAGTTTGATTCTATGAATGCAGGTTGCCTATTTCCTGTTTGAGTTTTGCTGCTATACTCTATATGATAAATAGAGATTGAACGGATGAAAAGATCTCATATGCAGTGAACAACCAATAACTCTATATGGTCACCCTGAACTTCAAATTTCGGTTTTTACAAAAAATGAAAGCACATGTAAATCAACTTTCACTTCAAGCCTTCATAAATAAGCAAATTAATTCATGGGATACCGGTCGACTTTCAGGCAGAATCTTGCTCAGTTGATAGGTCAGTATATGAAGACATGTGTTGTGCGTGTATAATATAATTATGTCCTCATATAACAACATGGCACAGTCTAATATTGTTACTATTTTAATATGTTATGTCTATGATGTGCTCTATATAATTTTTAACAATGAGATTTAAATACAAATACCTAACTGTTCCTTGTATTTAAAGTTTCAGTAAGTACTTACATTTCCGGATTGATCCTTAGTGTTGTTGGTAAGTTTCACCCGGTGGAATGAGATGAGCCCTTCATCCATCCAGTGTCTTCCCGTGGCTGGAGAGTCCGGATGCACAAACAGTCTGCTCGGATAATGGGGTTCTGCTCTTCCAGAAACCGCCCACTGCCCGTTGCAGAATTTATAACGAGCATCATCCAACGGAACTATGTCCAGAATGATAAAATATTTCTTCTGTGGATCCAAACCTTCCACGCGAGATTTCAGAATCGGGAACATCCGCCTGTAAAAATTTAAATTAAATTCAAATTTAATGAATGGTGTCATCATCACAATTACATGTAGTTCTCTCCCATCAGTATATAAATTCATTGGCCGGGTGATATTGTATAAAGACTTTGTGTTAAATGTCAAACTAGCGTATAATAAGCTGTCACCATTGGGTAGAATTCAGAGCATGAGTTTATAAGTGTTGCTTGACGGGGCCGTGAACTATAAGGACTTTAGGTCAGTAGCACAGCCAATGAGTGTCAGCTTATGCTATGGTGACAATTTCTAAATTTCTTCAAAATGAAGTGGTGACTCAAGAGGTTTGGACTTGTATACGCTAACTTCTGACAGGCAAAGCCTGAGCAGAGATATTGAATAAATCACAAAGCGATTAGGCATTATATCGGACCGATGGCTGCGCGCTCCATTGCCCTTAAGTGACCATAATGTTCACATGTCAATTCTACGGGACAATACTTTAATGTCAACCATTGCTAGCTAATCCTCTTGAATGAATAACAGTTCAGTGGTTGAGGGGCATGTTGGTAATGTGTTAAAGCGGACTAACTTTCTGTAATTATAATGATTTGTTCACACATCATTGAATCGCAACAAGTAGAAATATGGAGTTGAGTGCAACATTTTAATAACACAAACAACAGTAATCCAGCCGGCGTCAGGCGCGGCGAATCTATCCGAATTATGGACTCTTCTTTTTGTAAGTTTGTCCACTAAACAGGGTGCTTTAACCACAGCATATATGTATGTCTCAGTGTTTTGTTTTATAAGGTGCCTCATTAAAAATAAAAACCTCTTTGTACGAACTTGATAAACAAGAAGTGAGCTTCCGTGTTTAGAAAAGCACGCCTACAACTGCTTTAATCTAATATTATTTTATTTTACACGAGTAGTACCACTAAGCCAGAAGCTTGCTTCCAGGATGGTAAGCCCCATAAAAAAATGGGCATTATTTATTTAGATGCAAATCCTGTATATGCCGCTACGCCAGCCTTATTTTAGGCCTTGAGGGCCCTACGGTTGCTAAACTGTGTCACAATATGATTTCTGGCTTAAGTCAAGCAACTTCATTTTTTAGTCAGGCAGCCACCCCTCAAACCTAGTACTGGCTATCAGGTTGCCCTTTCGCCCTTTCACCCTCTTCCTATCCACCATTTCTATCAATTTGTATCTAGTTTTTTTTGTGCCATAAAATATCAAATACCAAATATCAAACATAAGGCTTACCTTCCAGATCTGGTCACTATCATCTCTGTACCAAACATATGAAACTGCTGCCATAGTTCCTTATCATCTAAACTGACTTTAATATTGCTGCTGTTTGGTTTCTGCTCAGAGGGCATGGAAGTCTCTGGCAATCCTGGAAGAACGGATGGCTCTGCAACAAAAGGTTTCTATATGAAATCGAATGCAGCACCAGTGCATGATGATTGTTAGCATGACTGCGGTTAGCCAGATAAACTGGTTCCAACAGTGTTATCAAAATAACTTAGTAAAACATAAAGGTTGTCCTTTAGAGAGCCAACTTGCACCGGCAATGGGAAGTAAAACTTAAATAGGCAGAGTTGTGGCCATCATTCTAATTCAAACATGAATCGAAAGTGATACAAGTACGTGTTTTTTAAATTAAAAATTGCAACATGAAAATAATTCAGTAGATATTGCTGGTTAGATAAAAAGTAAACCAAAGCTTACCTGAAATCCTGTTAAAGAGTGGATTCACCATTGGAGGGTAGAGCATCGGTAAAGACGGCATGTGTAGCCCCGCTGATGTCGGTGTGTTATAAAGATGTGGAAACATTGACGCTAGCGATTTAAGATGATCCATGTTTAGTAGAACCATTGACGCCAGTCCAATGCCTCGAGTTAGAATGATTCTCCTATCCCCCGGCGACCTGTTATAAAGTTGGTGTCTACGGGATAGGCGGGCAGTGCCTTTCCTTTGATCTTACCTGCTCATTCACACCGCGACTATCATTATACCCTTTCACCAATCAGCACAGGGAACTGTATCATATCGTCCAATGAAAATTCGGCTCGCGTTACGAAGAACCTGCCCTTGTGTCATTATGGCCTAATAGGGCACTGTAATCCACTCGAAACTCTTCATAACAAATATCCACTAAACAATTTAGGGATTTGCCTCGACAATCTGGTTAGACATAATGATTGATTGAATCGCTACCATACAAGTGTATTTTCTAGGTCGTTAATTACGGAACACTACCCCAGACGTTTAGATCTGGTACATAATTGGCACATATTGACGACACAATAACCCACTGCCTTGATATAACAACGTTAGCGGGATTAAACTTATTCATCCCGTGTCAAAATTTTCAAGTTCCCTGGTTTCTGCCAATAATTCCTGTCAAAACAATACTTCATTTCGAATATAGCTAAATAAAATTATTCCCAAAATACTGATTTGTAAAAGTTAATTCATTTCAACAGGAAGCCAGACCCGATGTTCGGAGAATCTTTCTAATAAAATGCTTAGTAGTCTCATATCCAGTGTGTAGTCGTGCGTAAACTAGTGTTTGCTGGCTTACAATCATAAAGGTTTTAGAAGTTCAGCGAACGTTACCTAAGAATTAAAATAAAACCGGCCAAGCGGAGAACCCCTAAAAGTTTATGAATTAGGAAGCTTTATTGAAATCTGTGAACAAATTGCTTTGATGCTGACCGACTGAAATAAATTTGTCCGATCAGCGAGAGCAGACGTTGATAATTTATCACACGAGGGGTTTCCCAAGACTATGGATCGGCCGACGACAGACAACAAGACGGCGAGAGAGTAAGCCATAGAAATCACCATAGACATGCCAGCCCTGACACCGAGTCAATACCTAAATATTGTATTTATATGTACACTGAAATATCTGTATGTATATTGCTCAATTTTTTTGTGACCTGTTAATGGTTGTTGATTCGCTATGTTGCCTTCAGTGCTGACTTGCTCGATAACTCTCTCAGTAGTTGAGTAGCTGTCCGGTTCATATGGAAGCTTATGTCCTTCATCCAGGAAGTCAGCCAGTCACTCATGTATGTATGCGTACATCCGTTTTCCTATTACACAGCAGCTCAAACATCTTATTTAGCGAGCACCCTATATGTGCAAGTTTATTCAGGAGCAGAAGGATATAAGCACTTTGTGAGGAGCACTTGGCACAGAGGAACCTCGCGAAGATCGGAGCTTTTGATCATTGGCCAAGCCAGCATTGAATCATCTTGCTATCTTTATTCCCACCATCTAGGCTCTCAGAATACTAGGTAGCACTTGTAATTGTTGTTGTAAAATTCGTAGCAACTTTTTGCAGCAGCAGGTTTGAGGTGTGGTGATTTTAAGGAGACATTTTCAATTCATAAGCTGCTGATGTAAACCAAATATAATATATATATATATTTTTTTTTCATCCCTCTGCACAGGTATATCAAAGAAGGTGATGTTTGGGCCATACACCGAGCTTTTAGATTAACAAATTATGAACTCAGGCGGCCATGTTCTTTATGTTCACTATTCATCACATGGCCATCCATTCAGTGGATATAAGTTTGTACTGAAGTTTTCGGTTTTTATGGTGGCTATTTCTTGTCAAGTTACAGTCGCGACAGCTAATATAGATCATAACATACTGAAATGATGCCATTTCTAGATAAAGCCACAGTCACCAGTGCATTCTTTTGTATCTAAATTCTACCGCAAATGATGCATACAACAGTTTTAATCAAACTAGCCGTTGTGCCAAACTGCTAATAGTAAATGAATTGAGTAATTATTTTCTTCTAAATCAATGGGTGCACAACTGATGCACCACCACAGATAACTATGTAATAGAGTTTAAGGTCCATATGGATAGACACGGTGAATGGCTAGAGCAGTTTTATTTTGATAGTATCAGTCTCAGGGTCTGTCATTTGGCGGCATTTCGGGTGTCTAAAAGCCTTTCAATACGCGATTTCTAATATTTTACTAAAATTACAGTGTGTTAGATAGCGCACATTATGACACAATACCGAAGGCTTTGAATAACATTTTGAGTGTAAATGGGAAGTAATAGAAGAAAGCACTCGATGGAGTATGAGTGTCTCTTTCCTAAATTCCTCTATAAGGTGCTATTAGATGAGTTCCACTAATTGTCCTGTCACCTATTAGTGTTATCTACAGACAGGGTGGTGGTATCACATTCAGATTTAGACCAGGTTACTTTCAAACAGGAGGTTCAACGCCGGCTGATGATATTATAGCACTTCTTGAGCATCTTGACAATGTGCATTTTAGATACGCTTCCGGGTCCACTACCATTGATGAGATGAACTTTCTTTACATGGAAGGGATCACTGGGGGTGCATGTACACAAATAGATTATCCCTGCAAGCGGCTTGTTTCCAGGATGAACCTCCTCAGAATCTGAATCCAACGAATGTGAAAGAAAGTGATGCCTAAACTGGGAGTTAAACCAGAGCTGTGCGCTGCCTTTTCACCTCAGCTATCTCTGTGGGAAACACCTCGCATCCATGACCTAAACGCCTTTAGGTCAATGTTTAACGTAACCACCAATCATTGCTGTTTGTATTTCATCAATTAAACTGTGATGGTGTAAAGACTCAACAAAGAGCCGTGATAAAATAATTAATTGTTATCAACACAGTTTTGGCAGCTCTCGATTGCTATTGTGAGTTGATGAGATAGCAGCCACTCAGTGTCACTATCCAGCTCACTATAAAGTCTCACTCTATTACCAAGCGCAGTGAAAATATCCTTCTCATGCTTCAGTTCATCCTGCATGTGGGATGAAGCAGTGACTGCCCCTGTGACTCACTTCAGATGGGCTTGTTTTGTCAGAGGAGAGCCTGGTGAATCCTGACAAGGTAAAATACGCTGGACCACATTCGTTCATCTGATCCCAATTTTAGTGGATACCGTACTGGGCTTACAATCAAGAGTCCCTGGTTCAATTTCCCTTTCCCCCTTCTTTAAGGGACACACCACTGCAACTCTAATGACACAAAATATGAAATGCTGGGCAAGGCCAATTTCTGCATACCCATGTAGGCTGTAGGTTGCCAAACACTGGATGTGTCAAACATTTGGGGCCACAATACTGAAATAAATTGATATTAATTCAAATTAAATTAAAACCATTAAATATTTCTGCAAAATCTTGTATGATGAAGTAAAACTTTGTCAATCCTTCATGCAGTCTTTAGAGGTCTGGAAACATGCAGTTGTTTTACATTCTCCTAAAGTGAAACTTTCTCCCGCAGACTGCACGAACTTTGCTGAACCACATGGGTGGTGGAGAGTCAAAGAGTAGGAGGTGATTTCTCGCAGGAGGTGGTTTCTCGTATGAGTCATTCATTACCATGCAAGTTTAATCTATGCTTGACTCTCTCGTGAGATGATGTGTGAACAATACCGCAGTGCCCTGTCATTTACTATGTACCAAAATACTCATCACAAATTGGCACAGGCGGGGACACATCAAAGTGCAATGCCGCAGTGTCTGTAGCCAAACATTTCAACTGTTTAGTCTTCCTAAATGACAATAGACCAGCCTTTGTTCAGGTCTGTAATAAGATGGTTAGCTAGACTATCAATTAGGAGCCTATCAGTGACGCGTTGGTATTATGAGACTGCACTCTTGTACCTTATCCGCCACTGATACCCGTCCAGCCTTTGACAGTTGAAACAGAGGCACCATAAATAACAATGCCCTTTTGGTACAGAACCATATTGAGTAAGTTGTGAATGGGCTATGATACAGTGTTATCACCAAGATCACCTCTTGCTACTGTATCGTGATAATGCTGGGACAGTAGTTCAGCATCACAAATTAGATTTCTATTTCTAAAACAGCACCATGTTCGCTTTGATCTTCTGTCATTTTATTACACATTTGCACTGAAAGCAAATAAATCTCAACACTGTATGGAAATACGAAAACTAGAAGCGTAGAGCAACCTATATGTCACATAGTGAAAGATGGAAAATCTTTATTATGTTTGCAAAAGGTAAAATGCAACGTATTGGCACAGTTCAGGACAGATATTAGAAAAAATTTGCCAATGCTCGTAACGAAAGTGGGCTTAAAAAATAAAAGGCTGTCCCATGGCCAATGGCTGTGTGGGTAAGTGACGGTTAGAAAGCCAAGTGTGCTTACCATTGGCCATAACTCGACCAGGGTTAATTGCGTATTCATATCTGCAAGTGGGTAACGCTAGGCACTATAAACTTCACGCAAACTCCACATCAGCGGTGAAGTTGATGCATCTCCTCCATTCATAGTCAAGATTTAAAGCCACTGAGAACTTTCATTGGACTGAGTATCTTCTTTCTTATGGCCGCTACTCCTTTCGCTGCAGCTTTGCTGCCCATCGAATCGATTGAAATCTTATTGGGGTTATCAGCGAGCGTCGCCTTGATAAATCCTATGGAATATGACAGGGGGTTTAGCAACTGATACCAAAATTGATCCAGCTACAGCCTGATGTTTATGAGATGGTGGGATATCTCAATGGCTAGCCCGCTTGGCTCGAGATCCAAAGATCTTGAATTGAAGTTCTAGTCATGCTGAGGACCCACAGTGACGATGAACTCCTCACCTTGCTCCTACTGCTCTAACAAGCCTCCGGCCTAGGAGGTCCATTTAATAGAATGGCCAAGTGCCCGAGTAGAATGGAAAAAATTACACAGAGTATATCCTATGCGTTTTAATAGCTCTCTTTAACCTCAGCACATAAAACAAGCTGTTGCAAAGGTGACATGCAGGCGAACTGGGCTGGCCTAGCTCGACTATACTCGTACAGCCTGGATTGTTTCCACAGTTAGTTCAGAAAGTCTAGACCTACCCTTATCATCAATTTAGGACAGACCAATTGGCCTGCCGGCCGCCTTTACAACAACTTCACAGAAGCACCAGACTCCTGAACACCTTGTCTCATGCGCTGGCTTTGGGGATGGAGAACTTGTGCTACTGAAAGAGGAGTTCGGGGGAAAAAAGATATCTAAACAAACGAGATCAAGAAAGGCAGCGGTTTCTCTGTATAAAAATAAAACTTGCCTATTTGCATGCACCTTAAATAATAGAATAGCGCCCTATACACCATAGCCACCGGTGTCTCGATTCATGACCACAGTACAAAGAACAAAAATGTTTTCGTGATTTCAATTGCATATAATTTGATATATAAGTGCCAATTAGCCATAAATAGTTCTTTCTTGGTAGACTTTGGTGCAACGAAAGACTGACGTCACAAAGGAACAACATGGTACAGCACCACTGACCACCATAACCCAAAGCGATGAGAGTAAAAGCCAACCTGATCCCAAAAGCTAGTTATTACACAAACCTCAGATGTCTATGTGAATGTAATCTGTATAACGAATAAAAATCAAGTTAGG
>Ga0224501_10001312_pt1 | contig 19397 bp, 13 predicted proteins | sample SF_Oct11_sed_USG_4_FD_169105 | JGI IMG/M metagenome (GOLD analysis project Ga0224501, IMG submission 169105) | Sediment microbial communities from San Francisco Bay, California, United States - SF_Oct11_sed_USGS_8_1 | ecosystem: Environmental > Aquatic > Marine > Sediment | place: USA...
AGAAGAATTGAGCAACACGATGAATACAATTATTGAAGCGTTAGAAGCAGATGATATTCAGGCTGCAATGATTGCAAGCAGCGACAATAGTGTAACGAATTTCGTCAGTAGCCTAGATGAGTGGCGGCAGTTAGTCGATATGTTTATGTTGCAAACGCGTGCAATAGACATTGCTGGCAATTCCACTCAATCCATGAAAACGATTTCCAGCTTAGTGGTTGACAAGCTCTCGCTTGATTCCGATCATTTTACACTTTTACAATCGTTGCGAGAACTCTATGTCAAAATATTAATCAATGAATATTCAGGTTTAACAGACTCGGCTTATGTGGCTCAACGAAATAGCATATTAATGGAATTAAGAAATAGTTTGCGGGAAACAAAATTATTTCTTTCTCGCTTGAGTACAGTCAATGAAATGTTGAGTGGATTGGATGTGTTACCAGTCATTGCCGTGAGCAAAGCCACCCTCTCTTCCGAAACCAGTGGTCAGGATATTGTGACCTTGGCGTCTGAGAACTTTGTGGTGAAATCCAAATTACGTAATATTTCAAGTATCCCACTCAATAACATTACAGCAAAATTGATTGTTGACTCAGAGCAAGACTCGGTAACAATTGTCTCTAACCCAGAAATCCTCGTGGGTGAATTGGATGCATATCAAGATGCCATAGCAAATGGTGCGGATGAAGTAGACATTGAATGGATAATAAAATATGAGGGTAGTTTTGTACCAGAGAAAATTGATTTATCGATTCTCATTATCGAGAATGATGAGCAGCCGCTTTCTTTTGTCGCTAATTCGCCGCTATTGGTTTTAAATATTGGTTCGCAACAGCTCGATCAAGATGGCGATCTATTACCGGATAGCTGGGAAATTAGCAAAGGCTTGGATATTTCGATAGATGATGCTGAGTTGGATGCTGATAGTGACGGTTTAAGTAATCGACTAGAATATGCGCTTGGTACACATCCCAAAAAAGCGGATAGCGATGATGATGGTTTGTCTGATTCCAAAGAGCTTGATGGCAGCAACAACTTACACATCACCAATCCACTTGATGAAGATAGTGATGATGACGGCATTGCCGATGGTGCTGATAAACAACCGCTTGATGGATCATCCAGCGAGCAAGGTGAAGCGATTGAAGAACCCGTGCTTGCGATAGATCAAAACACGGTTACTTTAACGCCTGAAAATGACATGGTGTTGCTAAACATTTCTAATAGTGGTGCTGGAAATCTATCCTGGAGCGCATTTGTTGAAAATAAATTCATTGCTAATATCAGCCCAAACGCGCCAGAAATGCGCATTGGTGAAGGCAAATTGTTAATAATGCTACCACCAGAATATGATGCAGAAACTAAACCTTACGCAAAAACAATAATTCGCGTAGTCGATCTTTCAGGGGCCATTCATGATATGCAAACGATTGAAGTTCATCTTGGTACACCACCGGTCACCGTGGACGACAAAAATGATTCCACTACAGGCAAGAGTAATACCTCTGTCAAAGCAAAAAAATCGTCAGGTGGCTGCACAATCGGAAGCGGATCTCCATTCGATCCAACATTGTATGTGTTGCTGCTGCTTTCGTTAATTCACATTATCCATGGGTGTGCTAAGAAACAATAGCAAAACTTTTTCAGTGCTAGCTGAGCACAAACCCATCAACAAATCGGAATACGGCTGGACGTTTACGATTGGATTCGCAACGATGTTAAACACTGGAATATTGCCACCGATGAGTGAGGCACAGGTTGTGGAAAAAATGAGCGAAATTGGCACAGCACTTTTTTCTCAATTCGTTTCACCCTCCTAGCCCAGAACGGGTCAATAGTTGTAAAAGTGAGTCGAAGTTTTTACAAAAAGTTTTAGTGGTCTTATCATTGCCCGAAATGACCGGGTCTCATTATTGTATGTTCTGTTAAGCATTTACTCATCAACCATAAAATTCCCCCTTAAAGTGGTTTCGAGATTTTCCTCATAATTATTCATAGCCAGCAAAGCTTTGTTGAATAGATGAAAACAAAAAACTGCTTAATAATGGACACAACGTTTCGGTGTATTCAGCATGGCTTGCAATAAAAATAGTAGTGATTTGTAACGGAAGGAAATTTGCATTCCACGCCTACTTTGTGGTGTGCCATTGTGCATTATTTTTTCAAACAAAAGGAATCGCTAATGAGAAAAAGAACATTCTTCATGCTTATCTTATTCTGCGCATTGATAGTTGCGTGTTCACAAAGCGAGGATGAAGCTAACCAATTACCAACCATTACTGGAACACCGTCAGCTACTGCAACTGAAGATGTCGAATATAGCGATTTAAGCATTTTTGCTGATGATGCCGATGGAGATAGTTTGATATTTTCAATTAGCAATAATCCATCGTGGTTAAGTATTGATGCAACTAGTGGCAATTTATCTGGAACTCCCCTAAATGCGGACGTAGGAATCCACGCAGATATTATGGCGACGGTCAGTGATGGCCGTGGTGGCACTGCATCAATAACGTTCACTATTACAGTTAGCAATAGCAATGATGCGCCGAGCGTTGTGCTAAGCTCAGCGCCAAGTTATGAATTAGTTGATAGCGACTTTCCCTATAATATTGACATGTCATCATGGTTTACGGATGTTGATGCTGCTGACAGTTTGACTTTATCGATTAGTAATAACACTGACAGCACCAGTATCTCAACCGCAGTTAGTGGCACCAGCTTAACCCTTAGTCGTGGCGCCGGTAACAGCGCAAAAATCGATATTACGGTTCAGGCCACAGATTTAAGTAGTGCTTCCGCAAGCACAAGTTTCAGTGTCATCCTCGCTCCCATTCTTTATGGTAATGGTACTAATTGGAATGACTATGTAAGCAATGATGGAAGCGATGTTTATCACGCGAGTGATACGGCATGTAATCCTGCTAGCGATGGGCCTGCCATGGATGCATGTATCCACGCAGGTGAAATTCGTTATTTTAATACAGGTCTCACTACGGCGTGCGCGAATTTAGTTGCTAACGATTCCTTGTCCGCCCTGGTTTGGGTGTGTGATGATAGTGGTACTACCACGGTATTTTATTCATCAGGTTTAGCGGATGGAAAATACTTGTCCGATCTCATCGATTTCACCACGGACACATGGAAAGATATTCAACTGACGGTTACCGAAAGTGCCGCCACTGTCTACACGAGTAAAGCGGGTATGAAATGGTGGACGAACCCAATCGTAGTTGATAATGATGGCATGACGGCGTCCACGGCGGTTGCGGGAACTATATATTTGGTGAAAAGTAATCCCGCTGCAGCCTACACATTAGACGCCGAAAAAACGGCATTGGTGGTGCAATCGGGAGTCACGGCGGTATCCACGATTTATGCAAACAATCAAAATTTCCTGTGGCTGGAAGGCACTATTGATGCAACAGGAAACTTTGCGGCAATTGATTTTAGTTCGACAAAATTTTCAGTTGCGCGCAATGTGACTTTATCAAACGGAACAGGCTTTGGTGTGAACCTGTCGGCAGCGCAAATGAATCATCTTGAAGATATTACGTCAACAGGATTTGGTCAGTATCATATTTCATTTAGCTCAAGTGCCTCATATAACCGTGTGATTAATCTCAGCGCAAGCAATTCGACATCCATGGGTATTTCAATTTCAAATAACTCATCTAATAACGTTCTGCAAACGATTAGCATTGATGGCAGTGGGTCAAGCGCAATCTCGCTTAGCACGGCGTCGAATAACACGTTGAGCAATCTTACACTGACAGGTAATGCGGGTGGGCTGAATCTTTCCGGTTCTAGCAATAATGTAATTAGTGGTGTTACGGTATCGGGAGATGCAACCGCAGCAATTTATCTTGGAAGCAGCTCAAGTAATAATGATATTAGCCAAATTAGCGCAAACGGAAACTATAGTGGTGTTTCGGTGGGTGCCACGTCGAATGGTAATCGTTTCTCAGATATGATAATCGCAAACAATGATACCGCTGGATTGGATTTTAATAATTCGTCAAACAACACAGTTTTCAATGTGAAATCATATAACAATGGTTACTCTGGCGTTGGACTCGAAAACGGCGCGAGTAATAATCAGATTTATAATATTTTTGCCATGAATAATCGTTATTATGGTGTGGGCGTGGGTGAAAATTGTAAAAATAATCGTTTGTTCAATATTGTTGCGGCCAATAATGACTACGATGGCGTGAACATTTTAGGTGGGCAAAATAATTTGTTAATGAATATCACTGCAGCGAACAATAACTATTATGGCGTAAGTTTTACCTATTCTGGTTTTTATAGTCTCAGCCCGAGTGACAACTCTCTGCTTAATGTTGCGATCATTAACAATCAATATGGAGGCTTGAGCTTAAGTTCTGCACGGAACAACACCTTAATTAATATTGCGAGTGCTAACAATCAATCGAACAATGTCTACTTAGAAAAGGCAACTTCAGATCCAACAGTGGGCTCAACCGGCAATTATTTTAGCGGTACAATCAAAGTCGGTAACGCCACATCGTCAGATTGTTATGTTCAAGCGGAATCCACAAACGGCGCTTTAGCTGATGATGCAGGCTCTGTGGATGGTACTCATAGTGGAACCTGCGTTGAAGTTTCACCATCGGATTTTGGTACAGCGACAACGGCCATTAGTTTAGCAGCCTCGTTTATCGGCAAAGTGGAAACAGATGATAGTAGCAACGGTTCGGATAACAATGGTACTGATAGCTTAGGTCCAGGTTTAGCGGTATACGATAATATTACCGATTTTAGCAATTTTGAAAACGACTTTCGTGGATGGGGTCTGGATGGTTCTGTATTTCCAAACACTGATCAACGCGGACCTTGCTTAACAAGCAACAATTGCCGAATTTGGGATTGGCGATTAAGCGCCAATGACACGGGTGATGCCGGATCGGCCGCTATACTTGCAGTGTTAACGCAACCCAATGCGAATAGCACTTATGAACATGCGTGGCAGGGAACAGCAGCCGATCAGGCCGCATGCACTAGTGCCTTTCCCGATTCAATATTTGTTGCTACGAATGATTGTCGTACCACCGCCTTGCGCAATGCTGTGGAAATTATTGGCGATAATGATGGTAATGATAATGGCTTGTGTGAATCAGAAGAAACCTGTTTGTTCACGCCGAATATTGCGGGTTACCAAGGTCATGGCACAACAGACGCGGCAACTACAGTGACTGGTGGGGTCTTGAGTAATATTTCACTGGTGACTTATAGTAATAACGGAATATAAGACTAGCACGGACAACTACAACTTTGCTATATCCTCTCTGCAAGCTACTGCTTGTAGGGAGGTTTGCTAGCTAATATATCAATAACGATTTCGATTTGTGTGATTTTTTCTTTTATGATTAGTGTACCCGTTAGTCTTATTATTTATTGAAGCAATGCTATTCCTTGTGATTCCATATTTTGTGAAATATTGCTCGCAAAAGAGTCGAGTTCGTGATGGCAACTTTTCATCACGTTAAATCGCTAGTAGCAGGACGAGCTTATTTACCGTGTCACGGTAAAAGCCGATAAAGAACCAACTTAATTCGAGGTAATTCGAATGTCACAAACTGCCGATTCATCTACATCCAAAGAATAAATTCAAAAGGAATTCCATGAATCGAATCATGATTGCTCTGTTAATTAGTCTCAATCTAATGTTAAGTGCTTGTAGTGGAGATAAAGCGCCAAGCGAACCTGCGCTTAGTGATATCGAATTAGCGCTCCAGCAAGGTGACGCTCGGTTTATTAGTAATGACCGAGTGGCGGCCTTAGAAGAAGCAACCGCATCCGAAATTGAAAACATCATTGTCTCGAAAAACCGTGTGGTTGAGGATGTCTTCGCAGGTGTCAGTATTAACTACGATGTAGGAAATCGAGTCGCCTTATTTGATATCACCGATTACGATACAACATTTCCCTTGCTCGTTGGCAATGCAAGTAATAAAGCCATGGCATTATTTGGTAACAATGGTGAGTCGCGCTTTGCAGGATTTAATACTAGCCTAATTGCCTATCATTTTAGTTTCGGCTTTAACGCAGATATGATTACGCCGTTTAAGCGGGTTTTATCCTGGTTGTTTGCACAAAGCCCTTTGAGTACGGATAATTTAAACAGTGCAAAAAACATTGTGTTTAGTCATTTCTCGACGATTAATGAAACAAGCAATATTGAGTGGTTGTCGGGCGAGTTTGACCAATGGCAATTTTCTTCGTGCAATGACGCCAATACACTAACAAGCTGTTATCAAAATAAAGATTTGATCTTCGTCAGTTGGGAAGAAGGTAGCGACGACGAAGTGGATGCGACGATTGTTGCATTACAACAAGCACGAGCGCAGGGCATACCGATTATTTATATGCACTCAACAATCGAATACACCAATGCGATGTCAACTGCAATCGGCGACTTGCTTGGTTTTAGTATTCCATACGGTGGGAATTTCTGGGCCGACGATACCGCGGTGTGGGCCAGTGTTGCTGCAATGATAACGGATATACAGCCGATCACAAAAATTCAGACGTTGTTGGGGCATTTGTTGAATAATGATATCAGTATTGACTGGGCGGATTGTGCTGATGCCTGTTATGACAACGAAGTTTACGCCCGCGAGTTAAAACCAGGATTTGATTTGCTTCGCAGTCGACTATTAGTGCTTGATGAAAACGCGGTGGACTTGTTTGCACAGCCCAATAAGCGTCTCGATAAACTTTTAGTCTTGCTTGCTGACAAATATCGTGAACAAATTGTGTATCCAATGGATAAACGCATGGCGGATTTTAGCGTCTTTGCCAAAGCCTTATTTGCCGATCATGCGGTTTATTATCATCGCAAGTATGCACGAGCTCAAGCCGATCTGGGTTCGTTTAGCCGAAATAATTTTGATCACATTACACCAACAACGGTGACGGTAAACGCAAAAAGTCACAAACCATTTCGCGCAACCGGTGTGTATGCTTTGCCGGGGAAAATTATGCAAGTGACAAGAAACGATAACAGTGCAGTGGCAATCAAAGTTTTTATTAACACTTTGCGTCCGGGATCGACGCATGAATTTGCCTACAACGATTATACACGCGCAAAATATGTGCAATCGCCACATTTCAGTATCGCCTCGGGCGAAAGCATTTCTATAGTTTCGCCCTATGGTGGGCCGGTTCAATTGGAGTATGATGCCAATGATCTTGATATTGAGTTAGTGTTCAGTAATGTAGGACAGCATCCGTTCTGGGATCATATTGATGACGACGTGACATTCTCAGCACAAGTGGCAGCCAACGACTATGATTGGGTAGAAATCATTACGCCTAATTTTGAGATCCACTCCACCACAGAAAAAATGCAAGAGACTTTAGCCAATCCCGCGTGGAACGGCAGCGCCGCGCAAGTTGCTGACGCGACAAAACGCTATTTACACGACTTGCCACATGCGCTTGCTGGTTTTCAAGGCGATGGCATAACTGTTCCAAGCGAAGTGCAAAGCTTTATTGATGCACAAGGATGGATGCTAGAGACTCAAGATGCAGTTAAACATATGAACGCCGACCAAGCGCTATGTGGATTCGGTTGCTCGGGTAATCCCTATGATGCGTGGTGGGCGTATAATCCTGTCAGTCATGGCGATGGGCATGAAATGGGACATAGTCTGGAAGGCTCACGTATTTTTTCTGGCTGGGATTATCATGCAATTACCAACTTCTATGTGTTTTATGCAAAATCACACTACGCGCTTGAAAGCGGTAATGCCCATGGTTGTTTTAATTTGCCGTTTCAGGATTTATTTACGATTTTACAAACGAGTATTGGCGAGCTTGATCCCGCAGCTTATGTCACCGCAAATCTTTGGGATGTGAATCAATGGGACGATGGTGCTGGTGTGATTTTACAACTCATGATGCTGGCACAAGCACAAGGCGCATTAATCGATGGCTGGAACTTGCGTCCCTTGCTTCATGCGTTGGATAGGGAGTTCCTACGCGCTAAAGTTGATGAAACGACATGGAATAATAAACGTGCCTCTTTAGGTATGACGGACTATACCTTAGCCGAAGCCGATGCTATGGATGATAATGATTGGTTGGCTATTGCGATTGCGTTCGTCACCCAACGCGATGTGCGTGACTACCTCGACATGTGGGCGATCAGCATGAGTGACAAGGCGCGTACTCAAATCGCAAATCTTGGTTTCGCGGTCATGCCGCGTGTCTTCGTCGCTAGTAGTAATACTGGATTTTGCGATACCTTTACTCATAGCCTGGTGAATATTGATGGAAGCAGTGCTTGGCCTTTACTGTGATGACTTGATTATTGTGATGCTAGACTGTTTCAGATTGCCCTTCATTCATAGAAACGAACTTAGTGTTAGGTTCGGAAATGACATACAACTATGAATGTGTAGCAGCAAAAACGATTGTTTATATACAATGAGCACAATCACCCGTGCCAGGTATTAGAAATTATCAAAACGGCGATAATAAGGAGTTGTTGTTTCTTAGCCGAACTAATCAATTTTCCAAGCCGTGGTTCCAATATGACAATAATCACAGGGCTGATTTGTCACAAGGTGCTTCGCCGGTTTTGAAGTATAGCCAGTGCTCGGATTGTGGCATTTTATGCAAGTGCCAAGCGCTTGGGTGTGATCAAAATTGATAACGGGTATGAACACTGAAGTTTGATGACAGGCCGCGCATGTTTGGCTTGTAGGTAAATGAAAACCTGATTGCTCATGGCAGGCGTCGCAAAAATCAAAATATTCACTATGATCAAGTATGTATATTTGCCAATTTAGGGATTCAGGGTCCATAGAATAATGACAATTCGAGCATGCAGCAGAGAAGCCTTGATGAAAATTGATATGTAACTGGTTTTCGATGTCATACGGTGTGTCATGACAATCAATGCAGATATGATTCGTCCATTGATGCGCTTGCGCAGCCCGGCTTTGCCAGCCGTTGCGATCATGGCAAAAGCCACAATCCTTTTCGGTCGATGGGTGATTTTGCGGGACTCCGTCGACTGACTCCAGGCTATGACAATTCGCGCACTTACCCATTGCTGTGGGGTGCTCAAGGCTTAAAGCCGGTGTCCAAGCGCTTTTATTATGACAGTTCTGACACAATAAAGACGAAGTCATATGTTGTTTTGCTTTTACATAATCCTCATGATGACAACTCGCACAACGGTCGCTCACATAAGCGTGAAGTGATGAAGTGTCTCGCACTTGTTTTAATGAATACTGCCATTTGGATGGGCCATGACAATAGGAACACACCGCTGCCCCATCGACGACAGTGTCTGGATGAGTGAAATCGCCTTTTGCGTTTTCACCATCGTGACAATCAGCGCATTGCAAACCCCGACCGTGTTCGCTAATAACTATAATGTCCTGAGCCTTTTCGCCATCTTGATTGGAAACTGTGAGCAGAACAACATATGTACCCATGACGTCCGCGTGTAATAAAGACGAAATATGATCGGGTTGTGTTAAATAAGCGGCGCTGGTTTCGGGTTTGGTGATGAGCTGCCAGTGATAACTTAAGTTTTGATCAAGTTGTTCATTGGAATGAATGGCGTGCAATTCAACTAAGCCGGTGGTCCACAGTACTTGATGACGCCCAGCTTCGGCAACGAGTTTCACGGTTTGCGTATTGATGTTACTAAAGCTCAGAGGTGTTTCGCAGGCAAATAACATAACAGCGCACAACACAACGCAAACATACTGAAGCCAGCCATGTGAGAACGGGTTCACCCGTGATCATCCTTGATTCGAATTTATGAATTTTTATGCCATCAATAATGCGATATTTTCATCATGACCACAACCGCATTCGCGCGCACCACCAATAAAAAAACGGGGTCAGAGAACAATTGTTTCTAATATTCGTGCCCGCTTATATTAGAAACAATTGTTCTCTGACCCGGGTTTTTGGGAGTATGTTGTATGCTTGATTAGTTGCTCACTGGCGTATCAAAATTAGGTCATCGATTTGGCCATAGAATTTTTCGCTATTGTCGATGGCACTGCCGAGTCTGGTTTCTCGGCTATCATAATGAAATTCGCGTGTGCCATAAGGAGCGGCGAAGCTGGCTTCAGCCGGTGTGCTAAGCCCAACTGGGGTTGTACTGATTTTCATGAGTTTGCTGCTGTCGTCAAAGCTTAGCGTTAAACTCAACCAGGCATCCGCAAGCAGCATGGTGTTATTCAATGTTGCGCCAAAACTTTGTCCGTCTCGATCAATCAAGCTCAGGCCTAAATCAAATTGATTGCCACTAGCAGGGACTAGTGTCAGGCTCAAAGATTCGCCTTTATCATTTTTTACAGCGAGTAAAGTTTGTTTGCCATTGCTGGCTTGCCATTTCATTTTCATAGTGACGCTATAGTCTCGCCAATCAAGAAAAACTTTGGGTAAAGCCATATATCCCGTGCCGTTGAACACCAACACATTGCTAAGTAAGTCGGTGTCTGCGGCGAGTGTTGCTGCTGTTGCTTCACCATTATCATTGAGAAAATAAGCATCAATATCGTTTTGTATATCTTTGATGCGATAACTATGCGCACGATTGAATTGATAATGAATTAGTTTACCCTGGTCATCGATAGTCCATTCGTCATAGCCCGTGCCCATTGAATATGCGTTGACATTAAACCAGCCATGACCGTTGGAAGTTGCGGTGCCACTGAGTGCAAGGTTTTGTGACTCGCCATACAATGGTGTTGCAGTGGCGAAGGCAACGTCGCTTGAAACAAAACCGGTGGAATAGGCTGCATGGCCAGCCACTTTGGATTCACCGTTTGCCGTTGCATTGGAAATCAGATTGGCATTGTCTCGCACCGTCGCCCAAGCAGTTACCTGAGCAGTACCAGCGATGATCGCGTTGGAACTAACAACCGCATTGTCTTGAACAATAGCCGAGTCTTTGATGATAGCGCGACCTTCAATGCGTGCATTGCCAAGTACTTGTGCGTTATCGAGCACTCTTGCATCGGGACCAACATAGGCCGTGCTGTCGACACTGGCAGTAGACGCGACAAATCCGCCGCCATTCGTATGCGCTGCCCCCGCAACTGTGATGGCACTACGCGCAGACTCTGGTTCATGCCCCAAGGGCCAGCCACCGGTTAGTGTAAAATCATAAACAAAACGGTCTAATAATTTATAGCCTGGAGCAGAAGTAATGAACTTGTTAAATTCATGATTGTGTTTTGGATTTTTTGGAATCGCAGCAATAACAAGATGTAGTTCTTGAATCGTCGCGTTGAGTTTGTTTTCCCAATCGTCAAGATTTATGGAAAACTTGCCGGACACAAAGGTTTCACTAAAATCTTCTCTGGCCGGAAACACACTGTCATCCAAGCTTGCAACAACTGTTGCGCGCCACATTACATTGCGATCTTCCACTGGCCAACCGTTAAAGTTAATAGAAAGCAGCGGATTGTTTGCATCACGCACCAACTCAATCAGATTATGTGCTAAACGTTGCGGTGCATGCCAATCGGCTACTTGATAATGGTTTTCGCCTTTTTTAATCAGATGAGTTCGGATGTCTGGGGTGAAACCCGCTCTGTTGGCAAGCGCTTTAACGTCATGGTTTAACTTTTTGGTGAGATAGCCATAATTGATACTCTTGTTGGCAAAGTCTGCATAGAGATTGGCAAAGCCTTGGGCGCGACATTCACTATCGCTGGCTGAACAATCAAACGGTGCCGTGCGGCGAATAAATTCGAATAAGGTTTCCTCGTCATAACTGACGCGTTCGACAATATCCGAGGTGTATTCAGCGCCGAATTTGTCGCGCAAAAATTCATAGAATGGCCATGCACCATAGCGTGTAAAAGGCGAGTCCAACATGAAATGCGAATGCAAATGAAACTGATCAAGCAGGTGATCGCTAGTAGAAAAATCATTGCCAATAAAATTAGCAAAGCTTTCGATCCACCATTCCCAGCCTTTGAATGAACCGCGTTTCACCCCACATTGAATGGTATGCGCGTACTCGTGCAAGGTGACGCGAGGGGTAGGGGTGGCTTGCGTAAGACCGATAAGTTCTGCATAGGGTGAAGTAAAATATGGGATGGGTATTTCCGCGCTTTGCGTGCAATCGGTGCCACCACCTGAGCTAGGAACCGTATCGCCAGCAAACGCTTCAGTACCGGAGATGTAAATTTTCACGCGATAACACAGACCATCAATTGCACTAACTATGGTGTTTGCACTAATTTTGTGATCTTCCACCAAACGCCTACGCACCTCCAATAAATTGTCGATGACGTTTTGCTGTAACGTTGTATCGGTTTTCAGTGCCGTGAGGATGTTTGCATCTTCAGTCGGCAAATTAATGTAATTATCTCCCCAGATGATACTGATCGGTCCGGCATGAATCTCATTAAAGCTTGCCGCCATCGTCTGTGGGTGAATACCTACTTCAAAACTAGTACAATCCGCATCCGTATTAAAACTAGCCGGGTCGGTTTTGTTATAAGTGACAAAGCCGATATTGGGTGCCGCTTGATAGTCTTTTGGCTCATCCTGATTATTTTTATCCGAGGAACAGGCATAGAGCAGGCTGATGAAAATAACAAGTGAAATTATGCTATATATTTTTTTTCTACTTAAGGTAAAAACAGCAACGATTGCGCGATATTGGTTCATAACATTCCCTTGAGTGCTCGCCTGGATTGATTGACCTCTTAATCTAGCGACACTGGGGGAATATTCTTTTAGAAAATCACTGAGTAACAATCAGCTTGGTTAGAAACTAAATAGTATAGCGCTACGAGTGCAAAAATATTGTTTTCACGTAAGGTTTCTGGCTGGATTTGTCGATAGTAACAGAACAGATTTCAAGCGTTTAAGTTCAAGTTAGGATGCCTGATGGTGAACAAGAATAACCTAAGTTTAATGACGATTATGCTATCCGCGTTTTTTCTCACTGCCTGTGAGGAAGAAGGCAGTAAAACACTCAGCGACACCTCAACAACCCAGGTGACATTTACCACCGGTCAAGCTGCCGATATGGTAGTGGGTCAGTTAGATTTTGTGACGGGTGATGCCGCACGCACTGACTCGGGACTTAATCAGCCTTATACCAATAGTTTTGTCGATAGTAATGGAAGTTTGTATATTCCTGACTACTTCAACAATCGCATTCTTGTTTATTCAAGTTTGCCGACCCAAGCGGGCGCGGTTGCTAGCATGGTCGTCGCGCAACCCGATTTTACGACAGCAGTAAACATAGGGCCGAGTGAAAATCACATGAATGGCCCGATAACACCGTTCGTTTATGGCGAGCAGTTTTTTGCAGTCGACTATGCGAATCACAGACTTGCAATTTACAATACGATTCCAACAACATCGCCAGGCACCATGGATGTGGTGATCGGACAAGTTGACAAAATTTCCAATGGCACAAGTTGCAGTGCAACAACTTTGTATAATCCCGAAGCGGTGTTTGTGGTCGACGGGAAAATAATTATCGCCGATGGAAAAAATCATCGTGTATTAATCTGGAATAGCATACCCACTAGCGATGGCCAAGCTGCAAGTTTGGTGTTAGGTCAAGACACAGCGGATACTTGCACAGCAAATACCGGTGGGCTTGGTCCGAACTCGTTAAATTTCCCCACGGCAATTTGGTCTGACGGCACTAAGTTGGTGGTTTCCGATTCCAGTAATCATCGTGTATTGATTTGGAATAGTTTCCCAAGTTTGAACGCACAAGATGCCGACATCGTGTTAGGACAAACAAGCATGTATACAAACACCAGTAATCAAGGCGGCAGCGCTTCCGCGACATCGTTGAACAATCCGTACGAAGGTTTGCATTCTTTGAATGGACAACTTGCGGTGGCGGATACAAATAATCATCGGGTATTGATCTGGCAAAACTTTCCAACAACCAACGCACAAGCCGCAGACGTAGTGATTGGCCAAGTCGATTTTGTTAGCAGCAACGCCGCCACAAGCGCCGAAGGACTAAACTTCCCCGCCGGCGTTTTCCTACATCAAAACAAATTAATCGTCACCGATCGAGCAAACAACCGGCTTGTCATTTACAGCGGCAATGAAAATTAAGTTGGGGCCAGAGAACACAATTTCTAATATAAGCAGCTTTGAATATTAGAGATTGTGTTCTCTGACCCCGAATTGTTTATTGCCAATCGTAAATATCCACATACTTTGCTTCGCTGATGCGCTTGTATTTGCCCAAACGATTCAATAAATACACCTCGCGCAATACCACCCCATCCATGGCTTTCATTTCTAAATCTAAAAACAAAGCCATGCGCTTATCGTCTAAGGCTTTTAATTTCAAATCTTGAACATAAGCTTTAATGCCAGGCGTGGGTAATTCAAACTGGTGAATCATTTTCTCTTCACCCTCTTTACCCACCACTTGCGTCACCACAATCACCACACGGTCGTGCGCATGTTCACTGCCTTGTCGATAGACTTTTGCTTGAAAAAAACCAACATCATCTCCGTGTTGCCAAATGCCAGCTTTTTTTGCAAGCCAGAGATCGGTTTCGTTGCGTTGAAGTTTTTCTGCAAACAGAGCTTGAGAAAACAAAAGAACAAAAAGTAATAAAATTAAGGAAGTTCTACGTGACATGGATCCCACCTCGAAGAAAAGTCGCCGCCCCAGATTAAGCCGTGTTTTTTTGAAAAATGTTCTAGATCTTTGTAGTAAGGATGATTTTTGTCATCTGAGTAGCCTACTTGACGGTCAACAATGTCAGCAGCTTTTCCGTCAAGATGTTTGCTCGTTTTACTAGCAACCCCTTTTTTTACCAGAGCCATATTTTCCTGCTGTGTGCGCTTGCCCCATATCACTCGAATACTCCATCCTTTAGCTTCCATATCAGTAATCACATTTTCTAATTTTTGTCTGAATCCGAGTTGTAATCCATCCAGTTTGTTCAAACCGACTGCCATAAGTGCTCCCTTCTTTATTGGAATTAATATTTGAATCACAGGATAGCATAAGAGTTAGTATTCGTCTTGAGTTGCAGGCGACAAAGCATAGTTTTAAATAGGTTTTAAACAACAATTGGGGGGATTACAAGAGAACGCAATTCCTAGTATAAGCGACTTTGAATATGAAAAATTGTGTTCTCTGACCACGTATTAGTCTTAAAAATTCACTGCGCCGCCTCAGCAAACAACCAAAACTCTTTCGTCTCGGCTCGACTCTCTGGGCAATATATTATTTCATGGCTCACTCTTGAGGAAAGTGTAATTCGGTCATCGCGAATCAACACGGCACGCGCTTGATGCGCGCAGTCCTTGCGCAAAGATTGCGGACGAGGAAATTTACCTTGATCAGGTGTAACTTGAGTTCCGGCAATAATTAACACGGTGACATTAGCGAACTCAGTTATGGTTTTAAATTGAGCTGTACCATTTTTTTCATGAAGAAAAAAACAGGGTGCAGTCATCTCCAGATCAAAACTTCCTTTTTGCTTCTTATCTACATAACTTAAAGTGCAAGCTGTCTGGCTTTGTGAAATTGCTAATTCAAAGCCATTTATGCGAACGTTTTGTGATGCTGACTCGCCAGCAAAACACGATGAAGTAAATAAAATAGAACACAAAATAATTAAGCGACTGGCCAAAACCAAACCTCCTCTGAGCGGCTAAAGTAAGACGATTCACCTTTTGTCATGGATTGTCCGGTCCGTAGGTCAATAAGATAACCAAGATTTCCACGACATAAAATAACTGGACAATAAAGTATATCAAATGCTTGAAGGTGGCGACGCAGTAGAAGTTTCTCTAGTTTTTCTATGTACATCGTTATAAAAAAGTAACCGGAGATAAAATAAATAAAAACTGGAGAGCTGTTATTCAAATGACTTCTTCCGCTGAAATTGTATGATAGGATTTAACTGACTATACTAACGAAAACAGAATAAAAAGGAGAACAAAAATGCCGTGGCAATACGATCAATCATCTGGAAATATGAGTCATAATGGTGTGTTTTTAGTTAAAGCTTATTCGGGTGCGGGTATTGGCAAAGATAACCCAGAGATGGAGCAGGTCCGTAATGTCGGTCCTATTCCCAAAGGTATGTGGAGAATAGGATCACCAAGAAATAGCGCACAAAGTGGACCTTATGTGCTGGATTTGACGCCGATTGGCCATACTGCACATGGACGAACAGATTTTTTAATTCATGGTGACAAGAAAGACAATCCCGGTAATGCATCTACGGGCTGTATCATTTTGAATAGAAAATATCGTGAACAAATTGTCAAAAGTAATGATTATACGTTAATCGTGGTGCGCTAATGAAAACAAAATCTATATTTGCTCTTTTAATCCTAAACATTGCTTGTGTAGCACAAGTGAAAAGTGAAACTCATTTACTTGATCTGGGGAAAGATATGCAACTCAGCATTGTTGAACATAAAATTAGCATCGAAAAGTGCAGCAAGCCTTGCCTACCCAATGGTGATTTTGTTTTTGGTGCTGCGGGATCTCAACCATCTAGTTATGTAAAACAGATCTCGTTTAAATGGAAAAATAAAAGTTTTGAGTTGGATAGTGCAAACATGTACAACGCTTGGGGCGATCGCCCAGTGAAAGATGGTGATGCAGTATTCGCCGCTGCTCATTGCTATGACTTTGGTGCTTGTACCATTCGCTTGCTGCTCTCCGATGCAGGCGGCGCTTATGTGGCAGAATGGTTGATCAACCAAGACAAAGTGTTTCGAAGTATCCTGACTTACTCGAACGATGTTACCAACCTATTTATTGATCGTATTCATCCGCCAGTGTTTGAGTGAATGAAGAATCGGGGTCAGAGAACAATTCTTTCTTATATTCGCGCTCACTAATATTAACAAACTTGTTATCTAAACCGCGTTTTCAGCACGGCATCCTGTCAGTGAATGCCATTCGTTAGTTTCATGTCAATATAAAAAAACACCTATCCCACTTTGGTAATGCCCCCGAATTGCGCTATGCTTGAGGCTGTTAAATTTCAGTGTAAACGCTAAAAATCAATAGGTTAAACCGCTGAAATGAATAACAAACACAGCAAATAGGGATGAGCACCTACTTAATGTCACCGGATAACACCAAACTCGAAGTTGAAACAAGGCAAGAGATTGATCGCAAGCTTCAGCTCGCGGGTTGGGTGGTGCAGGATAAGAAGCGGATTAATCTTTTTAAGTCGTTAGGTGTAGCGGTGTGTGAGATGGACGCCTTCTTTAAAACATCAGCGAAGTGTCCATGGGATGCACGGACACCGGGCCTGCGGATTATATGTTATTCGTCGATGGCAAGGCCTGCGGCATTATCGAAGCCAAATGCTGTGACCGATTTCAGCCCCTGGAATGCGTCATGTTCATACGTGATGTGATCAGAGCGAGGTTCAGGAAATCCTTGTGTGCGACCCGAGCGTCAGCGAACACATGCAGAATAAAGCTCGAAGGGAATTTGCGGTAAAACCCGAAGGAGTTCCGAACTGCATCCATAATTGAATGGGTATTTAATCGCGTAAGCAAGAAAGCCAAAAGCAATGAAAAAAGACAACAGCGTAATCCAAATTTATCAGTCTAATGATGGACAAACCCAAATCGATGTTCGTTTTGAGCAGGACACAATCTGGCTATCACAGGCTCAAATGGCTGAATTGTTCGAAAAAGATACCGATACCATTGGTCTTCACCTGAAAAATATCTATGAATCCAAGGAATTGGAGCAGCAGGCAACTACCGAGGATTCCTCGGTAGTTCGACAAGAAGGCAAGCGCAAGGTCAAAAGAACCCTTAAATTCTATAACCTGGACGCCATAATTTCCGTCGGCTACCGCGTAAACTCTAAAAAAGGCACGCAATTCCGCATCTGGGCCACCCAGCGTTTGCGCGAGCATTTGACCAAAGGCTACACCATCAACCAACAGCGCTTCGAACAAAATGCCAAGGAGTTAGAAGCCGCACTGGCGCTCATTAAAAAAACGGCGCAATCCCCAGCCGTCACTGCCGAGGCCGGTACGGGTTTAGTCGAAATCGTTAGCCGCTACACCCAAACCTTTTTATGGTTACAACGTTACGACGAAGGGCTACTCGAAGAACCGCAAGGCCAGGCCGGTGGCGTCTTGCCCACCGAATTTGAAGCAAAGCAGGCAGTAGCCAGCTTAAAAACTAATCTGGTGCAACGTGGTGAAGCAACCGATCTATTCGCCAAAGAACGAGCCGATGGTTTGTCATCGATTTTGGGTAATCTCGATCAAACTGCTTTTGGCGAACCCGCTTACCCAAGCATAGAAAGCAAAGCTGCGCACTTTTTATATTTCATGGTAAAGAACCATCCCTTTACTGATGGCAACAAACGCAGTGGCGCATTCTTGTTTATTGATTTCTTGCATAGGAATAAACGCCTGCTGGATGAAAATAATCAACCAGTAATCAACGATACGGGTTTAGCTGCATTAACTTTATTAGTAGCCGAATCTGATCCCAAACAAAAAGAAACATTAATTCGCTTAATCATGAACATGCTCGCAGGTGAAAAATGATTTCACCAGACCCACGCGACACCAGCCAGTTCATCGAACAGCAGCCCTACCAAAAGCGCCACCTGAGCTACGAGCAATTCGAAAAACTGGCAGAAGAAATCCAGCAACGACAAACAAGTCCTCTCTTTCTGGGAGAGTGTGGTTTACAAAGAATGGACTGGGTATTGAATCCCTCATGTTCGCCAAAGACGATGTGCATGGACGTACAAGTGGCGCAAGCGCAGGACGTGCCAGAGCGACCGACGACCCTCAAAGTACAGGTAGTTCGAACGCAGGACAATCCAGTGCACATGAATTTTTAAAATATGTAAATAGGTGTGTTCCAAACTTCGGAGTTGCAAGTTGATGCAAACTATAGATGAGTTTATCCAACGCTGGGTCGGTAAAGACGGTACCGAGTTATCCAACTATCAACTATTCTTATCAGATCTTTGTGACTTATTAGAACTACCTCGGCCAGATCCTGCAACGAGCGATCCTAGGCAAAATGCTTATGTATTTGAGCGCCGTGTAGATATAAAACATCCTGATGGCAGCGAGGCGCGAGGGTATATTGACCTGTATAAGCGTGGTTCATTTGTGCTTGAAGCAAAGCAAACAGGCCATGAACTCGCGAGTGATCGCTGGGACAAAGCTATGTTACGTGCACAAGGTCAAGCGGATAAATATATACGTGCACTTCCAGTAGATGAAGGACGTCCACCGTTTTTGATCGTGACCGACGTCGGTCGCTCCATTGAGCTTTATTCGGAATTTAGTCGTTCTGGCGCGACCTATGTTCCGTTCCCTGATCCTCGTAATCATCGTATTAAGCTGTATGATTTGCATAGGGAAGAGATA
>Ga0224501_10001313_pt1 | contig 19395 bp, 14 predicted proteins | sample SF_Oct11_sed_USG_4_FD_169105 | JGI IMG/M metagenome (GOLD analysis project Ga0224501, IMG submission 169105) | Sediment microbial communities from San Francisco Bay, California, United States - SF_Oct11_sed_USGS_8_1 | ecosystem: Environmental > Aquatic > Marine > Sediment | place: USA...
TTAATTACCTTCTGACAGTATTTTATTGAAGGCTCTAAATAATGGGGCTAGGGATATTTATAAGCTCCTGTTTGAGCGGGGTCTTGAGGGCTTTTGTCAGCGATAGGGAGCGGAATTTGGAAACAGGTAAAGGCGCTCCAACGCATGGCATAACCCCTTCAATAATGAATTTTAAGTTGCTATAGTAACAATTTATTATAGTCTGCCAAAAGGATTTTGGCGAATCTCTCGGTCCGCTATGAGTTTTTTAACCATAGTCAATTCAAAATAGAAAGGTCACTGCACTCTGCTGTTTTTTAGAATATGATATGACCCCCTCTCCTACCTATTTGTGTGTGGGAGTCTTTGTGGTTAGCCTTGGCGCCTACACAAACCTACACACTGTTCATTCTAGTTTTGGTGGGACACCTGGGTAGAGTTTACTAAACTTGTGGTCAGACTACTGCTTTCTAAGGAGAATGACCGGATACTAGGGATTCTCCTGAATATGTTTTGCATAAAAACCAGGATGATAATGTCCTGTCTGGAGCTGTTATGTAACACATTTCTTAACAGGGAGGTCTACAAAAAAACCGCTCCTCAGTGTATACCCAAATCAAAATAATGCATCAGCAGAACCAGAATGAAGGATATTAATGCATAACAGTACATATACCTGGAAACTACTCCATGGTTGAATTTAGGTACCCCGGCTACATGAACATAACGTTTTGATTCTTTCACCCATTTCTGTAAAGTAGCCATGCCACTGAAAGCTTCACAGACGAAAGCATCTCTGCGGTGTTCACTTGTTGATCAACCTGTGTAGAACAATCTACATAAATATATACCTCTTTTTGGCGCATTGTATTATAATCATTGGTCAACACACTCGTGCAGAGTTGTGTCCCCACCTTGGCCACGGTTTTATGAATGAAATCGATTTCGTTAACTAGAATGTTGCATCAAAATTTTGGAGAAGATAAGCTCAATCGCCAAAAACCATGTTGAATCCTTACTGGCAATGCCGAACTCCGGACGTCAGACCTCATTGACCCTGACCTCTGTTGCATATGTAGGCTCTAGCTGTAAAATGATAATTTCTACTTGCTCATGCAGTGATAGTGGAGCTATGCCTTGAAAGTGTGTTGGAATCTTTCTGAACCACCTTCATTTTTTCCCAGAATGTATAGAAAACAGCTGTACGAAACTCTTTTTTAAACAACTCGTGAGCTGACCACTCATTCAAAACACAAACATCTATGCATATGTATTCTTGTTGCTGTACTGAATTAAATTCCGGGGATGTCCAGAGATATATGAGAGGTCGGAGAAACAGATCTAAATAGGGCAATATATAAACGATCATTTGATATTCTCTTTATTATGATGGGGACCTGAATATAAAGCCAAGTAGGCACTGGCCACATTAAGAAAGTGTGAGTTGCCTTCTCCTATTCAAACATGAATATCCTGCGCATGCTGATCGTAGTAACTTCAGAAATAAATGCTGGATTCCTTTCTCTTGCTACCTGATGGATACACAAGTAGCAGTGTGTTTCATTTGTATTCTAATGATTGTGTGCTGAAATGTGTCCGGTTCTTCTCTCTTGCAGTCTGTGTCGGATATATCTATGGAAGACGGTGATTTGTGTATCCGTGTGGCACTCAACTGCGAAACAAGGAGGCAGGCGGTAAGTCCCAACCTATTTGTGCCATTAAATATTGTTTATTTTTACCTACAGTCTGGTACTGAAGATGTCGTTATTGCTTGACATTCCCTCTAACCGTTTCCATTAACGTTCTAAGAGGGCTGTGAACCTGTTAGTACCTGCTATTACCCACTATTATGTTATTCAGTACCAAGTGGTATAATGAAAATAACTTGACCACGGTGCCTGTTGTGTGGTGTTGTTAGGCCGTGGAGTACGATGAAACATTATTTCCTGTGACCTTTCTGAGAGTCACCAGAGTCCACTTCATACTGCCAATCCTTTGGTATATGGTCTCAAGGTTAGCCAATGACCACCAGAACTCCTAGACAGGAAACCAAAGAATAACTGGTGTCACATTTTCTGGCAAAGACATTGTAAATATTTAGCAAGTACTGTCTGTCATGCAAAGATTAATGTGTATATATTCTGACCCCTCTGTCTGGCCCAGTACAGTAATTGCTTCGTTAAAGCACTGCCATCAAAGACTTTTTCAGGTGTTACATGTATACATGCAGTAAGAAATGGTATTTATTCCTGTAGTCATCCGTCATGGGTAAAGGCGGCTCTACTATCCGTGCAATCTCCATATCAGCGGAGAAAGACTTGGCTGAGACTTTTGGACAGGACGTTAGACTTTTCATCTCTATCAAGCAGTCAAATATCTAAAATGTCTGGAATCCCTCCGTATATTGTGTAGTAAGTCAGCGAGCACCAAACTTGTCTGTCCTGTCACTCACGCAACAATGACTCAAGCTGAGTTCATTGACATTTTGCTGCACCAGACCACGTCGACACATTAAAATAAATCACATTTTCTGCTCGTGGGTGTGATGGACTACCTATCAGTTTTAGCGTGGCTAAATTCCAATACTGCAAAAAATTTATATCAGCTCAGTTAAATTTGTTATCTTTGTTTATGGATGCCACAACTAACCGCACTCATTTTGCGTCTTTTATACAACTGTATTTGCAAACTGTGCATTATAGACAGTTAAATCCTTACCAATCGGCTATTTCAATGTTTGGTTCGTCATTGCTCCACCAAAAATAAGTTAGTAAACAAAATGATACAAAATATCTCGAGGTATTTGATTATAATACATTATAATAAAATACTTGGCAATAAATAAACTTCTCAACTCTATTGAAAATAACAGTACAGAAAAGTACTCGGATTTTATTATAGTGGTCTGTGTCCCTTGATTTGTCTACGGATTCGTTGAATGATTTCTCTGGCATCACAGTCATTAGAGATTTGTAGTACATGCCCTTCATCTGGGTTTGAGGCTATCATAGATAAAGCTGCCTCGTTGACCTGGTCACCAACTCCGATTGAGTAAGTATCAACCTCTACAGGAAATGAAATTATTATTATACCATTATGTCATGATGTCTGATCCTAGCTAGCTGTTGAGTCAGGTTATGGTCTCAAATTGATATCCTGGATGAGCCAACCCTTTTCATGTGGTTTATGCAGTGACATAAAGGTCACTGGTTCAAACACTCGAGGTCCGAAGTACGACCTCAAGACCCAACCTCAACTCACTCGATAGGTCTATTATCAGTCATACTTACTGGTTTGATGTAGGATCTTTGATACACTGACTATATTGGTAGGACACATGTAGTTGTCAGTGAAATGGCCATTTGAGACCATGATAAGTATTTTTTGAGAGTCTGTATTATTGGTAAACCTTGACATAGCCCATATTAACCCATTCACTCCATCGCTGTACTCATCATCTGAAATGTACAATATCTGGCATCAAGATTGATTACATAATAATCATTTAGCCTACATAGCTGCCTTGGAAGATTGCCAGCCTAGTTGATTTGCTCTGTCTGACAGACTGTGGGTCACTGTTAATCAGCAGTAGTAAACAATTGTAATCAATCCCTGCATGGGACTATAATATTGCAGATAGACTAGCCATAGCTGTCTGACCCGAGTAATTTCATAGAAAATGACAACACACAATTCTTATTTGAAAGGATGGATACAAATGGGTGCGGTGATTGATTCACCATTCTTTGAGGATAGAACGATGATATGAAAGACAATGCATTTATGTAACTGGATAAAAACATACCATGATATTGAGCACTGTTGATCACTCGTCCCACCATTTTCCTGTAGTGGGAGTATATGTAACCAGGCCGTAATACGCTTGTTATATTCCTGCTGGCGGAATAGGTCAGCAATGTAGTCATCAGGTGATTATTAAGGAAGTGTTGTCTAGGTATAATATTAGTCAGATTCTAAAAAGATACATACAGGATTGGTTTAATGTACAAAACACCATCAGTTGTCTAACCCAGGAATATTTGCTCATCATTCATGGATCAAGAACTGTTTGGTAGGAGTGTCTCTACCACATACCCTTCTAGGCTTGCCCCTAGCCGTGAAGATAAAACAAGCTTCACATACTTCTGTTTTTCAGGGTTAATTTGAACGCGCCACTGTTTACATGTACAAGAGCATCACCCTTACGTGTACTTCAGTTATGTTAGCAATACCATTGAGATCGCCTTACTTACTGCTAGGAACTCTTTTCCAGCTTTGAAGTTTGTCTCTCCCATTACACTGCTTGCATCTAGAAGCATTACAATCTCCACAGGATGTGTACCTATGAAACAAAGTCAAAATTACCATGTGTTAATATCTCCCGGCACTTCCTAGTCATAGTTCGATTATGAGCAGACACTCAGGATAAAGTGAGGTACTTACTGTCAGTAATCTTTTTGTAAAAGCTCTCATAGAAACTGTCAGCCATTTGTGTATTAGATCTTTGGAATAATTCCCGAAGTGAATTCTCATGAGGTCTCTCATAAATGTCTAGTAGTCCTTCGCATGATCTTATCCCAATTGATCTAGGTTTTCTTAACGACCGCGCTAGGGCTGAGCCCGCTAGCAGGATCAATATGAAAGCCTGTATCCTCATGTTAGGCTATCTGCCGTCTTCGCAGGCCGTCTACCTATTGTTGGCTTCCACAAACGCATCATGGGATTTATATAGCAATTGGGGTAGACCAATGCATCTGATTGGTCAATTTACAATTAACGTAGCTCATTGACTGGAAGTGTAGACTGGGATGCTAATTTGTTTTTGAATGAATCAAGGGTGTATGTCTGCATGCCCTGTCAGATAGGTCAACTCATTCAAATGGCATTGTCTTAGAGGTGTATGTTTGTCATGACTAGCTCATCATAACATAGATCAAGGTGACTTAGGTGGCCTTGCATATGAACTTTAGGTTCCAGTGTTTATAGTCTAAAGATTCTTTTAACCCAGTCTAATCACTTTCCCAGCACATCATAGTCGGCAATTCAGAGATGAACAGTCCAGGTGTCTAGACTCCTTCTATGCATAACCTCAATTATTGAACTGCCGTTCCTTAGCTCAAGTGATAACGACCTGTCATTCTGCATGGATTTTCCATTCGTCATTCTGCATCGTGGGTTTTTCTTTTGTACCATCTTTGTGTATGTACCTACTTCATATGAAACACTTCACCATGAGACTATATGCTCACCTTTTTTGTTCGCGCTGATACCAGATTACATTGAATAAAAAATGTCTGAGAACTTGTAACAATTATGGGTGCGTAATATATGTATTATAATGCATATGATAGAGGTCATTAAATTGTACTGTGATGTGATGTAACAGGCTAATGGTTTTTTATGCAATAAATAGTCATACACGTGTTCCCTTGTTATTTTGTCAATCCAGAACAAAGTGCTAAACCTATAATAGTTGTGCAATTAGAAGTAAAAGGGGCAGTCTCCTACTTCTATGCATATGAATGTACTGGTTCCCACTCAATTCTAGTATCATTTGGTATGGGGGTTATCTAATGATCAGCAGCTGACAACCTGTATGGGGATATGTAGCATTTATAACGTAAATGGAACTGACACTCTACGGCCGGCTGGAGCGGCTCACACGCTACCAGAGTATCCTTATTCATACTGTGACAATCTGAAAGCACCCTAGGAAGCCAGAATGAGAGGCTCGCTAAAAGCGCGTACCAAGAATATACCCGTCAGTGATGGGAACCAAGTTTACAATCTCTATGACATAGTTTCACACTTTTATTGACCAAGTATGACATATGCTGGTATTGTATCCTGTGGTGCATATACAGTCAGAATAATAACAACGCATGACAGGATAGCTTACTGATTGAGTGCTAGTCTCCCACCCATGTGAACCTGGGTTCAAATGCCGGTCATAGCAGGCTCCCGTTGTTGTAAGAGCTCCATTCTTTTTTCTAATTCAAAAACAAAACCAAGCCTCACTATGAAAGGAGCCTTGATACTGCCCCACTCATGGTACTCCATGCAAAGCCGTGACTGATAAAAAAACAAGTAGTTTATCCGCCAGCTTCATCGCAACAGTGAAGACATTATACAAGAAAGAGAAATGGAGGTAAGATAGAATGATTTTATCTTCTGCGGACGATGGCATTAGGGCATAGCTTTGGTTTACGTTGGTCCCTCAGACAGATTACATGGTATATGGACTTCACAAAGGGGCCGATTATGATAATACTACTACTACTAATAATAATAGTAATAATAATAATAAATGTTTCGGTTTGATATCAGTTTCAGTAATGGGTATCTACCCTCAGCCACGCCAATCTATCTGGTGAGAATTTCAGACCGAGAGGAGTCAGTTATCCTGGGAATGGAGCTATAAGGCCTATGTGCATGAAAAAGTTTGTATTATAATCAGACCTCATGGTACATAGATACCACCGGATTGTGCGAGGAGGGCTTTGCAGCTTTCATGTTTTGAGTTGTCAGCAAAAATCGGCATGTAAGGGTAAAATAAAAGTTATTCAATTTCTGCGAGTCTATGTAGGGAAATGCTCAATGTACAAGAGAGATAGCCATGAAAATATCCACAATAAACAATACCTCTTGTAATAAAGGCCTGTATATATGCTGCTATACATGTACTTTATATGACAAAACAAGTTATAATGTTGAAGGAGCCTCTCTGTATGCCCTCGATGTACTGTATATATGTATAACTAAAGAGTTCAAAAGTTTATCTATGGTTTCTGTTTTCAGCAATAGCCACAGTATAGCAAACAAAGCCACACCTGGAACTGGTAACATAATTATGTGAAATGCAAGTCTGCCCCAGTCAAGTCAGCATTCCTGAGCTGATGACAGCTAGGTCAAATAGTTCAATAAACCAGTTCAGCAGACATACCATCCGCTGAGGAAAAGTGTGATGTCCGATAAGCTGAACATTGTCATTTGGCATCTCGCAATTAAACTAGGATAACCTGGAAACCCAGTGCCAAGAAATGAGAATTTTATATAACATGGTTAAGTTACCTGTTGTGCATGCCTGACTTGGTAGACGATGGGCCGGCTTATGTATAGATGTGGCGCTATGTGAAATTATCAAGTTTCAGAACAGCGAAGGGACATGCAGCGGAGGCCAATTAGTAACACCTATGCAGTGGGTAATCTATGGAATAATATTTTGTAGTGTTTGTAACAAGTAGGAAACACAACTTGCATAGGTGCCTTTTATTGTAGTGAGACCAAAAAGGCCGAGAGGCTTACGCAACGTTTTTCCATCTAAAATTCTAAAGCGTTTTAAACGTCAATCAAGGTCAGAGAAAACAAGAGAATTGGCTAGCGGAATGCGGATGGGTTTAACTTCCCGGTGCAACTTTTGTTTAAATTCCCAGTAGCGACAAAAACAAATCTGCTGCGATGTGTGAGGCGGCGGCGAATGTTATTTAGCTGATGTGCAGATCTTTTTAGTGCATCAGTTCAGTTAATGATTCTGAAAGATATGAATTTGTGCATTCATCTATACCATTGATTTATACCACAAAGTTATTCCTATAACCCTAGTCTATATCAAAGTGGTAAACCACTTCGGTCTACATCCTCTACCAAAGTGGTAAAATTTTACCACTTTGTCCTCTACCCTCTCATAGAGGATAACGATGATAATCTCTACTCCACGTTCTGTGCTCTACGCACATCACTCATGCAGTACGTGACTGTTTTCCAACGTTATTGATATGAAGAGGAACCATAATTTTCGCGGAGCGGTGTTTGTTTTGGTTACGGTGCGCATGCGTCGGCGCACTTGCTGTAGGAGGATTTCTGTCGACTGTTGCTGACTGAACTGGACCAGTCACTGATGGTGTGACTTTTCAATCACTGTGGTGACAGGGTGAGTGACAAATATTCTACGATGGGTTCCTCGATTAGTAAACCACTGGTACTAGTTATCTGAATGCAAACAAATATCGAAACAAGCAATGAAGGAACCAGCCCGTGAAGTGACTGAAGTGAATGACCATGAATATGAGTGATTGAGTGATTACTGATTCTGCGCCTGACTTTCAGTCAATCAATGAATCAGTGGCTGGGAAAGTTCAGATCTCAGGGCGGCACCGAATCACTAAGTCAATTTTCACCCCAGTCGTCAGTGACTGGTGTAGTCACCCTCCCATTGACAAACTCAGTACTCAGCAACCGGGGATTGACAAAGACATTCAAAACTCTTCAGCTCAGTCCTTTATTAATACTATATCATGCTGTTACAGGCAGCATGGAGTCACTACTACCTGATGTTACGTGGATGACTCCTGAGCAGGTTGGCCAGCTCTACCTTACAATATATATGACCCCTGTCACAATAGACCTGGTACAAACCTGCAGTAATCACATATGCGGGCCTAACACCAAAAGCATCACCAGAGAACATATACTAGCGGTTCTCCAGGAAATACACAAACAACAAGGTATGTGTAGTCAGTGTAGATTTACAGCGACTACATTTTTCACTGTCTCAGTACTTGCTTTGTTATAGGTTGGCTTCTACGATGCTTACTGGATGATAGAAAAAGTTATACCATCTATTTAGTCTGGTATAGATACCCACCTCACTCCATTATCACTGAACATATACCAGATTTTAGATAGCTTTGGTTTCACGGCCTTGATGTGTGATGCACTGAACTTACACATATTTATCTTGTTTTAAGTGCTGGAGGAGAATAGCTACTGGGACTTCCGTGCTCTAGTTGTTAATGACGAGCAGACACTTTCACCAAAAGACGCTCTTCTCTTTCTGAGAGTGATTCATGGAGAGAAATTCTCTACTCACCACTGGCAAGCTTTCCTGGTAAGAGCATCTTTAAACCTTTACCTGCCTTCTTACACAGGATTCCACTATTAACTGTGATACCCTTTCGTACCTGAAAGTTGCCAGGGGTATGCAAAAATTAGCCTACTGAGTTTTCAACTTCATGTATCCTGGTTGCGTGCATCCGAGCGTCCTGCGAAGATGGTAACCTTCATAGCCGTGTCATTTTTATTTGTTGTCACCATCCGAAACCTACAGCTTCACCTCATTCTCAACTCCGGTGGCTGTTGTAGAAGTCAAGGTCATTTCAGACAGCAAATGTGTCATGGTTTGAGATAAAGCCATGGGTTTGTGCGATTCCCCCTGATGGTGACACAGATCCACTTCAGTACACAACAGCGGAGAGTCAGCTGTCGGATCTTACTATTCGAAGCGAGTCAGACTTTCTCTCTCAGTATAACAACCAGACTGTAAGTTTGCTTGTTTGTGTATTAGCGTTAATTGTACTTGCCACCAGAAACAGTAGTAATACCAAAATTTGATTTAAATTGTAACCTTAAACTGGAACAAACAAAACAATGCCCTTGATTTTTAATGCTCTAACATATCATAATTGTATGGAATCGCCGAACTTCTATGTCATTTTTAATATCACATAATAGTAGAACCAATTTTACTGCTACGTAATTACACCAGGGAGAGAATTCACTGTCTTCTGTTGATCACCAATGGAACTGGACTAGATACTAAGAGCCCACCAGCTCCCTCTTACTCAACATTCATGATTTTCAGAAAAATCAACATGCTAAAGAGGTTTTCAATTATTGTGAGGCTACAAAAAACAAAGCCAAGACTGCCCTAAGAAGGTAAGTGCCACTCGCAATTCATATAGATTTGTGAACATCCCATTTTCCAAGAGTAACCCTCTTGAACTTACACGTTCAATGAATCACACCCACAACATTGTCCATTACCTGTAGTGTGGAGCCAACAACGATAACAACAATAACTACAACACAAAACACAGTAATCACAACTTTCTTATCATCTTTTGGACTTGTTGCCCTGGCCAACGGTATGCCCGAAGCTGCTTGCTTCATTTGTTGTTACATAGAAGAAATTTATATTAAACAGTAGTATCGGGCTGTGATTGCTAAATCATGAGTTCGAATGGACTGACCTGTTCTATGAATGTGAACACCTCCCACATACGTACACTTGCCATCAGGATGGTCTAGTTTGGCTCTAAGAACAAAAACAAGCTGTTTCATCTCATAATATTTGTTAGGTGGGAGAATGATGGGTTAGAGAATTTTCTGCTGTCGGACGGATTTGATGCACAGACTGACCGAGTGCATGAGGACATCACTTCTGGTGATGTGCTGGATGCCCTGGAGGAGAAATATGCTGTGTTGAGGCAGCAGTTGCTTCAGCTCATGTGTGTCGAGTTCTCAGGCAGGAAGACATGGGAGATACTAACCGAAGGGGAACAGCAAGACCTGCTTGATGAGGTGAGGTTTTTTTCATCTGACCTCTTCACATTATGTGAAGTTGCAGGGGTAGATACTTGTTAGTTCACCAGTCGCGGGTCAGTGATGAAGGCTTAGTGGGTTCTCTCAGTAGAGATAATGGACCCCCGTTGTGAGTGCAAACTCAATCCCAACTGAAAACTAAAAAACAAGCCTCTTTGTGAGATATATGGAGTGGTGATACCAAAACGCCCGCGGTGCCATGTGTCCTTTGTTATTCAGCAATCTTGAATTTGACTTGAAAGATGCTGGGGAGGTTTTTATTATACTCACTTTGTCATTTTATGGCCTTATCTTTCCTTATCGAAAAGTTATGCAAGATCAATACATTCTGAAAACAGACATTAAAAGCCAAACGGTCATCACGGCAAACCTCTGTAAAATAACTGCACAACTGTCAAGTACTATTTCGCCCGAACGTAACCTGATTTCCCATTGGGGATGTTCAAAATGCAAGGTTACCAATGGTCACCTGATTCCTGATTCTAAGACCAGTACACTATCCTTTAACCCACTACCTCATGCGATTGCTGGGTTGTGTATACACAGGTGACACCTGCTCAGATTTCTCCTTATAGGTGACTGCGGATGAGCGACAGATGAGACTGTGCGGGCAACTAGATCAAAACAATGAGTCGCTAATCGGAGCAGATCTGGCCAGCTCACATTCATTTGGGTCACTTCAAGGTAAGCTGTGTGCTTGTTTGAACATGACTTGTACAAGGTAAATGTTTTAATCTATCCTACTTGCCACTGTATACCACGCTGTACATACATTTAATGAGGAAAGAGTTTGACAATGGTCTGTTTCAGTTGAGTCATCATCTCCAATCATTGCGTATCCATTGTGCTGCGGAAAAGTTAAATATTTGAACCCAAATGGACCTGAAGCATCAGCACAACTGACACTGAATCTCCAGTTTGCATCACTATTTGATTTTGGCAGAATAATTACATTCATTTGTATTGCGATGATTTCATAAATTAAATGTCTGCATTCTGTGTAACCTCTGACGCTCATGTCTCTATGACGTACATGTAGATAAAATTTGTTATAGTTGGCAACCAACGGCCAGTACATAGCCAATACGTGATAAATCATTTTGAAGACAATGCGGACCCACAACAAGCCAATGTATTACATTAGGTCCACAATGGCATAAGTCGGGCTCAAAAAGTGTGTAGCTAGACCCATGACCGGATGCTGTGTGAAGCAAAGTGCCCCAGAGCAGGCATAAGAATGTAGCTTAAGACCCCAATGCAGCTGGTTTATATTCGTTAGCCTGAGACCTCATCACTGGCTTGCATGGGTAATCACCCTAAAATAAAGTCTACATTGTGTAGCATGAAGTTTCACATTGGAAGTAGCAAATACATAAATGTGCAGGATTTTTTATGGAACGCGCGTGATTTAGCCTTGCCGGGTCAACCCCTGAATGCGCTACGATTTACCGATCCATTACATCCTGTTCCACTGTGATTCACGCCTGGATTAGACACTGATTTGATCTGGTTCATGTACTTGTGTACTTGTTTGCTTGTAAGACCGGAGGTCCCTGGTTGATTTGCCCGTTCAGTGGGACCATTGGATTCGGATTGCAATGTTAACTCGGAGAAGGCCCACCTAATGAATAAACTGAATGAGACATATCGCAAACTATTCTGGAACAAGCGGACAGCTTAGTAGTACTATTCGTTTGAAATAAAATGATTCTGCCTTGCCATATACTATCATTTGAGTTTTGTTATGAATTAACTGCACAGGTAGAGTTTAGATATTATGATGCAGACCATTTCTATTTTATAATGTAACAAACTTTCTCAATCTGCAGCTCTTATGGACAGTGTTGAGATCTGGAGAGGAAAACAGGCCGCAGCCATCTCCGCCAATGACTACTGGGCACCATTACTCGGTAAGTGTAAATATTCATATAAATTATTTCCAGTCAAAAACACAATAATAGTGCTGCTATTTGTCACATAATTATCACTGGAGTGGCTAGACTATCTGACCTCTTGTATCAGACATACATAAGTACTGTTGATCGTCTATGTTGTGCCATAAAGGTCATTGATCTATGGAAATTTTCTGGAAGATTATTGTTTACAGAGGTCATCGCTCTCTGGCAACTATTTCATATTACACATATGTCATTCATTTTTGGTCAATCAGAGCTGTTGATATGATTCAGGCATTAAATACAAACTACGCAATGCAGACATGTCGTTGTGACTGCAATTTTTTTTTTCGATTTTATCCTTGAAAGCAAATCAAAATGAACTCAGATGAGAGTTGCTGACTCCTACGCGTCTGCTGCCAAACAATACCTGCTGTCATGACCCAAGCACTATAGTCTTGCTCAAAATCGCACAAGTTGTGTCAACACTTCCACTCTATCAGGTCAACTTTTGGCCAGCGATAATATGACCTTGATATTGTAGAGGTAAAGGAGACATACGGGTCACACTTGGCGGCTCTTCAGCAGAGATTCCTTCGGGAGAAGAGCCTATTTGTCTCCAGTCACGTAACAAAGAAATCCAAAGTGGACTCACATTACTGCCACCTAATGAGACAGAGCATTGGGTCAGAGAGAATGGCCGAATTCCATATGGCTGCGCTTAATGTTGGGCTAGCTGAGCGAAGCCTAGTAGATACTCAGTGAGTAAAGTAAAAACTTAAGAGTAGGTGCATTCGCGTGATAATTCGCTGAAAATGCGACCAAACCCGTTCTTGGTCACCTGAATCTTTATCTGATCCGTGATTGGTCACTTGAATCTTTATCTGATCTGTGATTGGTCACCTGAATCTTTATCTGATCCGTGATTGGTCACTTGAATCTTTATCTGATCTGTGATTTGTCGCTCTATTTTTATCGGATCACCCGTTGGTTATTGTTTGAGTTGTCCTCACTTGTTGGCTCTGCTCAAAAGTGCGATTTAAAAAGACCATCTTCCTAACTGTGACAGAAAGTGATTTAAATTTTGTGACTGAAAATGGGCGCTGGGTGGATTAGAAAAAGTCAAGGTTGTAAATGTCAAGGTTGCCAATCTCAAGATTATCCATCTACCACAGCGAGATTGGGTTACTGTATAAATTTTATTCACATTATCATGGAGAAATATTCAGCTCTTAGCGATGAGTTGGTGTTGACTTGTTGAGAAAGGACAAAGTTCTTTGACGCGACTGAAAACCTCCTGAACACATAGAATTTTCTGACTGCGACTGTGCGTTCGCGTGATGGCACCAAAATTGTTTTTATTGCGACCAACCAAATATACCTATTGTCAACTATAAATGTTGGACCGGTCACACAGAGAAAATCCAGCAGTGTAGTCTTTTATTAGAACACATGACCGTGCCCAATCATCTTCATATCCTGTCTCGTACTTTTGGATTGGTTACATGCGCACGCACACATTTTCGGCATGTATGAAAAAATATTAGGCGTATTACTGCCTGCAGCAGTAATTACTCAAATAGTCTCCCCAGGGAGCTACCAAGGAAAAAATGAACGAATGCATGTGAGTATGCATGAATTCAGGAAGCTGTAGCCAAGTGTGCTCCAGTGCAACATTTCACTTCCGAGCCAATTATAGAATGGCATTCCAACAGCAATCAATTCAGTCAATGAATAATTTGAGCCAACTGCACAAAAAGAACAAAAACCGAAAATCGTGTGTCATGTTTATAGAGTAGTTAGTTATTTTGTTACTTGACAAACATTCAAAATTCTTAACTTATGATTCAAAATATGCACTGATGAAATATGCAACCGGTTGGAGTAATAATGAAATCTGTAACCTGTTGGTATGCATGCCAGTGGTTTTTGTAGTCTTTTTACATATGCGGGTGTACAAGAATGGGTTAATATGGGTTTGTGAAACCAGGAAACAGCGAACAGTGCTCAGTCTGCCAATAAAGTTAATTGCATTGCATAATCTCGAATGGCACCATATAACAGGTGCTCTGATCTGATGCAATGATATGTATATCCAATTCCCGCTATTTTTTGTCACATGATTAGCTGACATCACCCTGTCCTGCAAATAAATTCTCCATTGCTATTTTTGTCACATTTATCAATAATTCCAACGTGTAAAACGCACTCCGTGTAATTCAGCTGAAACACTCATGGTGAAATTGTTCGAAAAATCAATGGCGACTAACTCCAAGGGAAGTTACTGGAATTCCTTTTGTGTTATTTCGGTATTTTTGTAACAGTTGCAATTCCAACATTAAAATCGTCTCGTTAGAAGTGTTCAGAAGGTCGATTGTATGTACCCCCTGAGTATGTTATGGAATCCCCTCTGTAATTTTAGTGCGGATATCGATAAGACCCGATATGAGGTTTCCGCTTCTTTTACACTAAAGAAACCACATGCTAAAGAAAAGTTAGTCTACGCTACAAAATCACTGACAGCGACTGAGCTAATGAGTCTAGGACGAGTGGATTTACTTAAACTGGTCATAAAGGAAGCTATACAAGCCCATGACCAGGAGAAAATGGTAAAACAAAATCACATGATGAAACCAACTCCTGCTAATTCATAGCATTGTTTGTATTTGTACATTAGAACCTGTAGGACTGTCACAGGGGTATAATAACAGATACTACTACACTATAGGCCTCATTATTTTTCCCTTTGTGTTAAAAAGGTTCTTGCATTTAGAGTTATCTTCTCCCGTGTTTAAACCACTCAAAACAAGACAACTCCTAACTGTCTGGTGAAGGAGCCTCATGGGTCATATTTTCCATTACTCAGTGATTAGCTTATACGCTGAGCCGGTGACAGATTTTAGTATTCAACTTCTGGACATAAGACCTCATTTTAATAAATTTATCATGTTTTGTCAGTAAAAAATTGTGACATGGAAGTACTAAGTTGTTTTCACTTTGGTGTTATAGAGTGAATCAAATTTTGTTGTTTGTTAACTGAGAATATCTCTTACTCCCCATTTTTATTAGAGCCTAGTGAAACTGCTGAAGCATCGCAGTACCAAGTCATCGCAAAAGCAGAATTTACCGCTATCACGTGAGGACACGGTCAGACAGTTGACAGTACTGAGTAATCAGCGTGGAGCGTGGCGTGTTGCAAGTGAGGAATATAAAACTCTACAGAAGGATGCTCACATGAGAATCCTACAGCAAGGTAGTCTTTCTATCAATAAACCGATCAAACGATTGGTCAATTGATCAAACAATCAACTGCCCACCTATCGACCAGCCACTGGATCAATCACTTGATCAATCCAGCGATCAGTCAATCAATCAAACATCCCATCAATTAATCAATCACTTAATTAATCATCATACCAATCAACCGATTGTCAAGCAATCAATCAACTGATTGATAGATCGATCCTTTAATTAACCAATTGATCAACTGATCGATCAATTGCCAGATCAATCCATCAATCTTTCCATCAGTGATCTACTGCATTGATCATCTGATGATATTTAGATTCACCAGTCTCAGTATTAACTTGCAGCTCTGGAAATATACTATCAGAATGACCAGCAGCAAGAAGCCACAGATCCCAATGCCTTGCTTATGGCAACTCTGCAGCAGAAGCAGTCAGCCGAGATAAACCAGCTAATAGACAGTATTGTGCATAAGGTAAAATAAAGCTGACACTTGCATATCTCTCCCTCTTTTCAGTCCAATTCATGAACAAGTCAGGATTTCACGTGAAGTACCTAGTCTTCTTCAATCCTGAAGAACGAACATTACATCATTAAATGAGGTTTCCACAATGGAAACCAAACGAACGGCCTCATACGCGTCTGGGATTAACCACAGCTACTTCAGGCTTTTACTTTCACTTCAGTTGGGTCTTGTCTCTAGTATAATACACATGTATATCTATCATCTGGGATAACAGGATAGCTGAAAGGCTCAAAATCAATAGATTCTGGGTTCAAGTCCTAATCATGTGAGAATGAGGACCTCGGAAAATTTCTAGCTTCTACCTCTCCAACAAGTCTCGGGCTTATTGAATGCTTTAAAGAAATGCCCGAATACTGTGTGAAACAATAGAGAGTTTGCGGAGTTGCGTGTCCCGCTTCTGAACCGGAATTTTAGCGATTCCACTTTTTAAGGTCTTATTACTCGCTCGGTGAGCCGTTCGCTCACTAAGTGAAAACATTGCTTACTAAGGATCGGTATTATTAACGATTCAGTGCGAATATATCAAAATGTCTGGTGTATTAGCTCATAACGTTAATGATTGCCTACGAACTGCGACAGACTTATTTAATTGAACTAGAAAAAAAATGGAATAGGCATCAACGTAGGGAACTTTGAAGAAATTTCGTCCGAACGTACGATGACTCATCTGCATTTGTGCGCCAATTACGTCAATTCGGGGCCGTTTCCGTACAAAAAACCCAACTCCGCAAACTCTCTACTAACTAACAATGGAACATTTTTGTCAACGATTTCTTGCTTACATGGAGGCAATCTTCTCAATTCTATTTCATATATTTTATGGATACTTTACTGCCACTATAAAAGTAAACCAGAGTTATATATGTTGTTGAATATTTACAGCAAAAAACGGAGTTGATTAGTACTTTGTGTGACTTGGAGAAGAACACAATGTATGAGCACTGTGACAATGTAGCAGCCATCTTGTTTGGTTCTGTCGAATGTTCAGAGAATGATAAGCTTTATGTGCAAGCACTGACAAATAAATATGAAGAACTCAAGCTACAGATCGTCAGATATGCTCTGCATAAAAATCATGGCGATCCTTGGTACAGGTAGGTTCAATCTCTTACCAGTCTTATCTCTAATACCAGTCCCTTGTCAGATTCAAATCAAAACAAAAAATATAGGAAATCCACTTATAGAGAAATGAGGTACTGCGTAAATTAATCGGGGAACAAGCTGTTTTTCCTCGCTGGGGGGGGGCTAGTACCAATGCCTCTTGGGGTTCAGATTGTACTGTTAAATAAAGGGAGTCCGTCTACAGAGTAACATTGTCTATGAGGTACACCAAGGTTCATCCTGAAAACAGGCTGTTAATACTTCTGAATGTTATCAATGATAGCATACCCCAGTTTGCTGAGCTAAGACCTGGTGGCTAATTACAGGCGTGAAGACCAACAGAAGTTGGTAGCCAATATGTCAATGGAGCTGAAAAAGCTCCAAGAGCAAGGGAAGATTATGGAGATGGACTTCGTACCAGGAGAATCTATAAAGAGTATTAACTTATGGGAGCTCATGGGTGAGAACAGACTGGAATTTGAGAAACGGATCACGTCATCTTCCCCGCACGCCGGTATGTCTGTGTGCATTCGGATGGGTGACAAATCATTGTCCAAATCACCTCATAATCGTCATTCAGGTGTTGTAGTCTATCCGATTTAAAGCCTGAACATAAATTTATTCAGGCAGCTATAGGTGAATAGATATCAGGTTCTGGCCGGAAAACAGCTCTAGAAACATCTAAAGCACAAGCAATTATAATTCACGATACACAAAATGGCCTCCAGTAAGTAATCGAGGGACAAAGTTTTCCATGGAGAAAATCTCACTTCTGCTAAAGGCAACTAGACAGTAACCATGGGGACAAAGTCAACACATTCCTATTTGTCTAGTTTTAACTGCCCAATCGAATTATCATTGCTAATTCAAGAGCCATTTCCCGGTCAATACACACCATATATTCGCCTGTAGCTGCCTGAAGGAACATTTGAATTTAAAACCGGATAGACTATAGTGGTTCAGCTATTATGGCCAAGCAGTGATATGTCACTGAGCTAAGGTGCTGTCTAGTTTGCAGAGCGTTTTTTTTGGTGTTGAGAGTTGGTAATGGATATGTGTACAGAAAAGGTTTAACATCCCACCGTTCAGGTTTTGCCATTTGACTTACGCTTAGCCCAGACTGGTTACAGACCTCTTGTTATAGCCGTAGCCATACTAACTAAGCATACCTTCACAAGGCCCTACTCTATTAGCCCTTATATTAAGAACTATCAAAAATAATGATAACAACAATATAAATATAAATAATATACATAAAAAAGATAATAATACTGCAATTAGTAATAATAAAAACCACGAGGAAACTAACATGATTAACAATAAAATATTTGTACTAATGCTATTCATTATCAACTGTACCCTCGTAGCTTTTTGCAGTTAATACCAACTGTCTGTTTTCAGCTGAGGCAGACTATCAAGTCAAAGGTTTGTTCAACTTCCTGCATAAACGCTACTATGCCGAGTACGCTTCCATCTTAGAAGCAGCCCATCATTCCGACGAGGCAGCTAACAATCTGCTGCTAGCTCGAGTAAAGGCGGAAGCCTTTTCTATCAAGCTCTCCTCAACTGCTCGAGTTGCGTGCTACCTCACCGGCCTGTTGGAACGGATCCCAGCTGTTATAGAGGGCAGGTCAGTCCATTCGATTGCTATCCAATTTCTCCAGTTTATAGAGTTAGAGAATAACTTTATGAATTTCCCCCACTACCATTTTTCTACTATACCAATCACAATAAGTACTGAAAACTGGAAATCAGACATCTTATGTATTCAGTAGAAATATTAAATGAAGCGGTACTTTATAGCCATAACTCACCTGAAGATTAAACTAATGATGGCAAGGTCCCTGAAGTCCTGATCATTCAAGCTTTCGCTACACAACCTTGGAAGAGTTGCATTCCCATTGATATTGGCAGGCATCAGGAAGATGAGAACAGACTGATGAATCTATCAACATGGCTAGTAGCTGATTATCTTCATACTGCTTCCCTCCATCAGAAATACATCAAGAGTAAACCAGACATAGCATGCGACTTCACCAGTAAGTGCTCTGTGCTACAAACATAGACATATAGGTATCATAATGTCTATGGCTGTATATTACACTATATACCCAGTATAATATATATGTATTATGTCTATGGCTACAGGTTACTAACTAAGCTTAGCTGGTTTCCTTGCTCTAAATCTCTTGAATCTGCGTGTAGCTTGAGTCTAAATGTTCACATCAGGCTGCCTTGGACAAACTCTGGCTAGTTTGGAAATACAAG
>Ga0224501_10001314_pt1 | contig 19394 bp, 13 predicted proteins | sample SF_Oct11_sed_USG_4_FD_169105 | JGI IMG/M metagenome (GOLD analysis project Ga0224501, IMG submission 169105) | Sediment microbial communities from San Francisco Bay, California, United States - SF_Oct11_sed_USGS_8_1 | ecosystem: Environmental > Aquatic > Marine > Sediment | place: USA...
CATAGCATCCACAGTGGTCGGAATGTGGCTTCACGACTGCACGAGCGGCTTCAGATGCTACACGTCACGCTACGTAAAAAACGTCCTAGAGAACTTGCACAGCCAAACGTACGAGATTCAGATTGAAACAGTGAAACAAGCTCGGACAAAAGGCTTTCAGGTGAAGGAAGTTCCAATAACTTTTGTGAACAGAAAGCGAGGAAAATCGAAGCTAACCCGAAATGAGATTCAAACTTTCTTATCCTACATCATAAGACAAAATTCGGGAAAGAGCTGAACCCACTGTAAGTCAACGAAATCGGGTATGTTTCAATAAGCATACAAATAGCGTGATATATTCGATTTCATGAAACTGACATTGTGAAATGCTCTTAGGAACTATGCGGTATTTAGAATCGATGAAAATTCTTCCATAAGTCCTAAGAACTGAAACAATAGAACACAAAATAGATGAGGCATTATGACTCGGAAGCCCGTTTGGGTAATGACTATGATGCTACTTCTTACGGGTGCATTGGGCGTAGTATTTGGCGTTCAGAGAGTGAAAGCAGGTGGCGGGATTTACATTAAGGCAAACGGAGGTATTGAGCCCACTACCGCACCTATTTCGACCTCTGACAATTTCACGTATACTTTTGCAGGCACAATAACGCAACCTATCACAGTTGAACGAGACAACATCGTCATCGACGGCGGAGGTTTCATCCTTAGAAACCCCGCAGATATCCCTGCCTTCAATAATAATGGGATTTCTCTAGATGGAAGGAGCAATGTGACAATGAAGAATGTGACGATTAGGGCATTCTGGATGGGCATTCAATTCAAAACAGCCACTAACAATACTGTCTTGGGTGTGACGATCACAAAGAGCTACCATGGAATGCGGCTCATCAACTCACACGGCAACGAGATACGCGAGAGTAACATAAGCGCGAACTACCACGATGGCATCCAGCTGTATTCCTCCAACAACAACAGCATCTATAAGAATACCTTGTTAAACAAGGACTACGCAATCCGCGTCGAAGACTCTTTTTACAATCACATCACCGAAAACGGCATCAAACAAAACAAGGATGGTATTGTGTTGATTGAATCGTCCCACAACGCAATAATCGGGAACCGCATAATCAGAAATGAGGAAGGACTTTGGATCTTCGATTCTTTCAACAACGTCATCTACCAAAACCACTTCATCAACAATACGCAACAAGTGATCAGCTTGGATTCACAGAACAGTTGGGATAACGGTGTTGAAGGAAACTACTGGGGAGACTACGAGGAAAGATACCCAGACGCCCTAGAGATGGATGAATCAGGTATATGGGATACACCATACTTTATTGACGAAAACAACCAAGACCACTATCCGATTATTCCAGAGTTTCCACCGTTCCTTATTCTACCACTAATCACCATAGTGACGCTACTTATAGTAGCAGTCTACAAACACGCACTCAGTGGTAGCTTGGGGCAAAAGTCCAAATCTTTTTCAAAGCGCGCATTTCAGATTTAGAGCATACGCTTCATCACTAACAGTTTGCATTTTGTGCTTGAGCTACTACCTGACATAGTTTCAGCGAAGCCACCCACCAATTCCCCCCCCAATTATTCTGCTTTGTTCTTACTGTGCCCGCATCCAAAGGATCTATGCATGCGAGGAGTAGAAACAGCAACTACGACTATTTGTGGATTAGTAACCATTCCACCAACTCACCTATCTTTATTAGCCCTCGGAGCTTCCACTCTGTCGAATGTAGCTTCCTTATGTGGAAGCCATTTCGTGAACAGAGGTTTTCCAGTTGTTGCTCTGTCGGAAAAAAAGTTACGACTTTGGAGCGGATCTCTAAGAGGGGAATCTCCAACTTGAGCTTGGCGCAGACTAAAGTGGCGTAGAAAATAGCTAGGCAGAGTAGATAATTCCTTGATAACTTTTCTCTTATTAAGATGTATCCATTGGGCTCGAGGACGTTTTGCATCGCTTTCATTGCATCGGTTAGATTCTCTTCGCATAGGTTTGCGGTCCTACCTATGAGATGATGCAGAAGTACATTGGCTACAATGATATTGAAAGATGCTTTCTGAAATGGGAGTGATTTAACATCTGCTATTAATGCATTCGCAATAGGATGTCTGGCTTTTAGCAATTTCACAAAATCGTCTTGAATGTCTATTGCATATCGCTCAAGTTTCTGGCAAGAGTAGGTGAATCTTGCCCCACATCCAACTTCAAGCAACTTCCCTTTTGACAGAGCAATAGGTAAGGCTCCAACTTCTTTTGTCTCATAGTACCCTCTTTGAAATTTTTCTGTAAAATGCTCGATTACACTCTTTTGCATACAAGATCGGTTGTCAATTGTCAAAAAAGCTTTTAAATGCTTTCAGTATCCGCGAAAAGATATTCACCATTGTGACACTATTTACAGTAGCAGTCTGCAAATCTGTACTCACTGGTAGATCGGAGCAAAAGTCCAACTCTTTTCAACTGCAATCTGTTTTTCGGGAGGGATTCCTGAGCTCAAGGGCAAGTTTCCAAAACTTCCTATGGGAACTTATGGATTCAAGCTGAATTCTAGCCAGAGTAGTTGAGCTTGGTTTCCGAACGATGGGATAAATCTTTTAGCTCAAACGATGTGTAATGAATGAGGAGGAGAGATTTAGAATTGTTCTGTAGAATAGACTTGGTTTTGGTTCGGCAGAAGGCCTGGAGAAAAAAGGTTTGGTTTAAGGCCTTGAGCAACGTGGAGCGGGGATTAGTCAGCCTCACCATTAGATGTGTGGATCAGGTGCGAAGTTCAACGCTGACGGCGATGTTGAGAAGTATAGTGGAGCGTTTAAAGGCGGCGTTGAGAAGTAAGGTGGAAAAATTGATGGTGAAGGTTGGATGGCCCCTAGCTCAAAGGTTAGCTCGCTTAGCATTCTCTTGGGGAACCCAAAATGCACTGAATTGGACTCTTGATGCCAAGTTTGCCAGATACCTAACTGTAATTCATATCAACGATTCTGGAACGTCTCTAGGCTGAAGCGCAAGTGTTCACCACGATCTTGTTTTTTCCAATGCGAGAATGATTTTTGATGGAGCGGTAAACCGTGGCTAAGAGCGAAGTGGAAGAAGGGCGAGTGTTGGCGCTTCACGAAGTCAGTGGCGGACCCTTGGTGGTGGGTATTCCCGCACACAATGAGGAGAAATCCATCGCGAAGGTTGTGATGACGGCTAGGGAGTATGCAGATAAAGTTGTGGTGTGTGACGACGGATCCTCTGATCTTACTGGCGCCATTGCAAAGGCCTTGGGGGCGGAGGTGATTCGTCACGAAGGCAATTGTGGTTATGGCGTGGCATTGCAGTCCTTGTTTGACCGAGCAAGAGAGTTGGAGGCCGATGTGCTCGTTACTTTCGATGCCGATGGTCAGCATAGGGCAGAAGAGATCCCGTCTCTGGTGAAGCCGCTGCTGCAGGGCGAAGCCGACTTGGTTATTGGATCGAGATTACTCGGTGAACACACGCGGGCGAAGGTGGGGGCGTGGTATCGCCGGGCGGGCGTAAAACTGATTACGAAGGTGAGCAACGCGACTTCCAAGCTCAGGTTGAAGGATGCGCAAAGTGGTTTTCGCGCTTATAATTGTCACGCTTTGAACTGCTTGTCCATGTTGGAAGAAGGGATGGGCGCCAGTGTGGAGATTCTGCTGCAGGCTAGGAAGCACGGTTTGAGAGTCAAGGAAGTCTCCGCCACCTGTAATTATGACGATGTGGAAAATTCCGAGAATCCTATTAGGCATGGCGCCAGTGTATTGATGTCCCTCCTGAAGCTGATCGTGGAGGATAAGCCGCTGGTTTTTCTTGGGTTACCGGGTGTCTTGTCTCTGATTCTGGGCATATTATTTGGGGGCTGGATGCTACGGCTGTATGCGGTGAAACAGCGAATTGTCACCAACGTGGCTTTGGCTTCTCTGACATTTGTTTTGATAGGGTTCTTCTTCTTGTCCACCGCGATCACATTGTATGCCATACAAAGAGTGGTCAAAAGGTCTAATGAGAATCAACGGCGCGCATGAGTAAATGAGGAAATTCCTAGTTATTTGTTCTGCGCTAGATCTCACGCTCCCTCGGGGGGCAACGCCTTGGCTTTGGCAATTGTATAAGGCTCTGTATGAGTTGCACTGTGATCTAATAGTCGTACCCTATGAGGGGCGGGCTATCAGAAGTCTTTGGTGGAGATGCTACAAAAATCCCTGTAGGCTAGAAGGAGATTTCTATGCAAAGATTAGAAGGATTGTCAGGCGCTCTATTCATAGAAACGATTCTAGTCGTAATTCTTCGGAATCCCTGACACCTAAGCTGGCAAGGACTTTTGCCCTTCCCAAATGGAAGAGGCTCGTTGGCGGAATAATCAGTAGAGAGTCGGATATTGATGGAGTGCTGTTTATTCAAGTTCCCCTTAACCAGATCAAAGGATTTGCATCGTCTATCAAGAGAGAATTCGGCATACCCTCTTTCTACTACGAGACAGATGTTCCTACTTCTCTCCCTGAATATGGTGGATTCTACTTTAACCACTTCCCGGGTGCAGACTTATCTGAATTCGATGCGTTCATAATTCCTTCAGAGGGTTGTAGAAAAAGACTTATTGAGATGGGCGCTGGGAAAGTGTTTGTCCTCCATTTTGGAGTAGACCCGAGCGTTTACTCTCCGGTTGAGACTGACCGGTTTATTGATGTGTTCTTTTCTGGAAATGGTAGTAGGAATCGAGAGAAAGCGATTGAATCTCTCATAGCGGTTCCCTCTAAGAAGGTTGATGCGAATTTTGTAGTCAGCGGAAGTGGCTATGAGGTCGACCTAGGAAATACAAAGAGAATTCCCTCGGTTCCATTCAGTTCTTGGCGCAAATACTGCTGCGCGAGCCAAGTAAATCTTAACATTCCGCGTGAGAATCACGCTCTCACTTATGCTACTTCTACTTCTCGTCCCTTTGAGCTTACTGCGATGAAGTGCTGTGTTGTTTCCAGCAAGTATTTGGGTTTGGAAAAATGGTTTGACCTTCGTAAGGAGGTACTAGTTGCGGAAAATTCTGAAGAGGCGATAGAGCTATACCGATGGCTTCTTTCCGACGAGGAAGAACGACTCCGGCTTGCAGAAAGCGCCTACCAGCGGGTACTAAAGGATCATACAGCGAAACTTAGGGCCAAAGAATTGCTACGATTCATAGATCAAGCAAGCGCACGATCTGACTAATGATCCACACAAGGTCCTCAGAGATGTGGAAGAATAAGAGAATTTTAGTGACAGGAGGCGCCTCTTTCATAGGCAGTCATCTGGTTGACTTGCTTCTCAAGAAGAAAGCAATTGTAAGGGTGGCAGATGATTTCTCCAGCGGGAAGTTGGCGAATCTCGAATATCCTTTGAAAGGCAAAGCCACGAGGGTATGGACGGCAAAACATTTGACTGTTTATCAAGGGGATTTGAAGGATAAATCCTTTACAGCATCGATGATGAAAGGAATAGACGTCGTCTTCCATCTAGCCGCGCTTCATGGTGGGAGGGGATATATCAGCACACATCCGGTTGAATGCTGCACTAATATGTTGCTGGATCAGGTTGTTTTCGAAGAAGCTTGGAAACAAGGTGTGAATAAAATATGTTTTGCTAGTTCAGCATGTGTTTATCCTTCTTATCTTCAAGAGATAACAGGGTCATCCTATCTCCTGCGGGAGGAGGACGCAGATCCCTATGTAAGGGACAAGGCTTTTGCGGATTTAGAGTATGGATGGGCAAAATTGATGGGAGAGATGACTCTGAAAGCCTATCATCAACAGTATGGAATGAAAACTTGCTCGGTGAGGATTTTCACTGCCTACGGTCCTAGGGAAAATGAGACCCACGCCATAATTGCTTTGATTGCAAAAGCCTTCGTCAAAATGGATCCCTATGTGATATGGGGGAGCGGGGAGCAAGACAGGAATTTCACCTATGTTGAAGACATTGTGAATGCCCTGATAGTTGCTGCAGAAAAATTGGATGATGGTTCTGTGGTCAACGCAGGGAGAGATGACCGTCAAACGGTGAATGAAGCTGCGAATTTGGTTTTCGAAATCGTAGGTTGGAAGCCCAGGGAGATTAAGCATGATCTTTCTAAGCCCGAGGGAGTACCGTCTAGGGCAGCGGATCTAACTATGGCCCGGAAGGTTCTCGGATGGGAGCCCAGGGTCGGTTACAGGGAAGGGTTCGAAAAAACGATTGAATGGTATTATGCAAATAAGAACCAAGAATGCGTCAAGGTTAACCTCAAAAGCCTGCTTTTAGAGCGTTAGAAGCTCGTTTGAAAAAACAGAGAACAGATAGCGCAAACGATCTAGAGAATAACACGTGAGCGATCCCTATGTCATCGGAGAAAAGAAAAAAAGTTTTGTTGATTGGGGTCGATGGTGCCGAACCAACCATAATTTTTGATCTGGCACAGAGAGGGATTCTGGAAAACTTTCAGAATCTAATGCGAACAGGATCCTATGGTAAGCTGAGGTCCACTATTCCCCCTCATACGGTGCCCGCTTGGACCTCTTCAGTTACAGGAGTTAATCCAGGTAAGCATGGTTTATACGATTTCTTTCTTTCATTGGATTTAAGAAGCAAGAGACCAGAATATGCTAACTCAACTAAGAGAAAGGTTTTGGCTGTTTGGAATATTCTGAGCGAACATGGGAAAAAGGTTGTTGTCCTGAACGTTCCAGTTACGTACCCTCCTGAAAAAGTGGAGGGCGTTATGGTTTCAGGGATGCTTACTCCGAGTCTGAAATCTTCCTTTACATACCCATCGTCTTTGAAGGAGGAACTATTGGATCTTGGATACCAAATCGATCTAGGTGGTACACTGCTAGATCTGTTGTTGAAGCGAACAAGTGGAAGGCTTAGAATGCTTTCCTCAATTGTAGAACTGATTCGAAACCGGAAGAAAGCAGCAAAGTATCTTATGAAGGAGTTTGATTGGGATTTTTTCATGGTTGTGTTTGTAGGACTAGACAGACTTCAGCACTGGTATTGGAACTTCATTGATTCAAGCCACATTGCTCACAGGGAAAAAGAGTCGAGACGCATCTACACACACATCGTAAACGTGTATATAAACGTGGACAAGGCAATCGGCGAACTAATTAGCACTGCTGGCAGACAGACAAATACGATAGTATATTCAGACCATGGATTTCGACCAGTAAACCGATTCTTCTTCACCAACAACTTTCTCAAGCAAGAGGAATTATTAGCAACCAAAAAGGGGCAAAGAACAAAGCCGACTATTGGACAGGAAGAAATTTTCAAAGTTATGAAAACTCTTCATTTGGAGAAGTTTGTAGGTGCAATACCCAACAGTCTGAAGAGAAAAATAGGTACAATGGTGAGTCCAGCTTCTTCTTTACTAGGTATAACTCAAGTGGACATGAATTGTACAAAGGCCTTCCAATTCTCGAATTTCATAAGAATAAACAGTGGAATAATGAGTTCACAAGAAGAGGAAAGAACTGTTGAAGAAGTAGCGAGTCTTTTTTCAAAGCTCAATTTGGGGATAGAAGCGTACCCGAGAGAGAAAGTATTCAGAGGACCTGAAACTGGAACTATTCCCCGAATTGTATTGCTTCCTACAAGAGATGTAAACCCAAGCCAACTTCTACCTTTGGATGGAACTCTTGAAATGGACTACAACCCCTCAATGAGAGTTCCCTCCTTGATGAGATGTGGCGACCACAGCCTTTATGGGGTATTAGTGATGAGCGGGCCGCAAACGAAGGGCAAAACGAAACCCGTTCACAGCGATATTGTTGACGTTGCCCCAACCGTGCTTCACATCATGGACGAAGAAATACCAGAACACATCGAGGGACATCCACGCTAGTTGCCATAGCGACGATGCCTGCCCATTCCTAGTCGAAGACAGAGACAAACCCAGTTAGTTGCAGAGAAGTTGAGAATACTCGTCTGCTCCAGAGAATACCCACCGTTATCATATGGTCTTGGTAATGCTGTTTGGAATCTGGTAGACGAAATGGAGAAGCGCGGCCATGAATGTGCAGTCTGTTCGCTGGTCGGTCCTGACATCAAACTCGGCAACACATTCTTGGCGGAAAAATTCGGCGGGTTGGGAGGCGTATACTTCTGGATTCAGGTTTCACGCTATCTAAGGAGACATTGTGCAAATTATGATCTGATATGGTTTCATCAGCCGGTTCTATTGTTCCCTGCGACTTCCGTACCGTCGGTAGCAACATTTCACACGACTTACCATGGCTACATGCGCTCCGAATTTGCAGAATCAATCCCGGCGTGGAGTAGAATTTATTATTCGTTAATGAAAGGAATCGAGTTACACTCTGTCCGTACGCTCATTCACCAGAGAACTGTTTTTACTCACGTCGGACCCGCCCAAAAGCGAGAATTGACAGGAATCGGAGTCCCCTCCAGATCTTCAGTTTGCATTCCAAATGGGGTCAACATAGCTGAGTTTCGTCCCTGCCGTTCGAAAGAAAATCTTCGAAACGAGTTTCAGATACCTCCTGGAAAAACAGTATTTCTGTGGGTGGGGAGATTGACTTATCAAAAACGACCCCACAGGGCGGTACGGATCATAAGTCGACTTTCAGATTACATCGATGATGTGTATTTGTTGATGGTAGGAGCTGGTAAGTTACAGAATTCAATCTTACACTTGGCTGAGCTTATAGACAGAGAGAATTTCCGCTACTTAGGTTACGTGTCAGACGAAGACCTAGTCAAACTCTACCAATGCGCCGATTATTATCTCTTATCTTCTGATTACGAGGGGTTTCCTTTGACAGTTCTTGAAGCAATGGCTTCCGGGCTTCCTTCTATTGTGCCGAAAATCCCAAGTTTATCGGTATTTGCTGTCAGTGATAGTGGGGTCTTTTCCGTGAGTATGCACAATGTTGACTATGCGGTTTCGCTTGTTAGACGATATTTAACCTGCTCAGACCGACATGCCGAATCTAGGAAAGCCCGAGAGTTTGTAGCCAAAAACTTCAGCTGGGGTAAGATCTGTGAGAAATACCTCTATCTCTTCAGCCGTGTGCTACAGCTCTGAAAGAAGTTGTATCGTCGTTGTCGCCCTCAGCGTTTGCTGATTTGCAGATAGCTTCGTGCTGCTTGGTTAGCTGTCAAGTCTGTCAGGAAACAGAAGAGATCTTCGATCCATCAATACCTTCTAAGACAAATGGATAGTTTTGAAGGAAATCTTGACGAAAAAATCGCTGAGAGCAAGTCACACTTGAAGATTCTGATTGTGACGCACATGCTTTATCCTGAACATGTGGGCGGTAGGGAAAAGTATGTTGTCAGACTGGCGGAGGAATGGGGATCAGTACATCAGGTTGGAATTGTATGTTACACTAAAGGGTATGATTGGTCCGAATTTCGGGGAAAGGTACGCGTTCACGCAGTCCGGTGGCTTCCAAAGCCATCTTTGATTTCACAAATTATGCTTGTCATCACAACTGTACTTGTCACACTAGTCTATCATTACCAGATTGTTTACGTCAACTCTTTTGCGGCACCAGAGTTGGCTGGACTCTTCAACAAAATGATAACCCGTAAACCGTATGTGGTCGCCGTTCACAACCCCAGCGAACTCTTTTCTAGCTCCCTTCCCCGCTTCTCATCTTATGTAAAAAGAACAATCTTGTTAAACGCAAGCCACGTAATAGCGGTAAGCAAAGAATTGGTGAAACTCTTGCTTCAGTACGCTTTTGTTCCTAGAGAAAGAGTGAGCCATATACCGCCGGGTGTGGACCAGGAACTGTTTGGGTATCGGCGTAGCAGTAACGCCACAAAAACACATTCAGAATCTACGGCACCATTAATAATCACATCAAGACGTTTGGTGAGGGAAAAGGGAATAGACATACTTTTGAAGGCGATCAAGGCTCTAAAAGATGGCGGATTCTTGGTGAGATGTGTAATCATTGGAACCGGACCAGAGTTACACTCACTAGCTCAACTTTCAAAAGAACTTGGGATAAAATCTCAAGTGACATTTACTGGCCTAATAACAGATGAAGAACTTAAGAAGCTAATCTCCTCAGCAGACTGTTGCGTAATACCCTCTAGACGCGAAGGTACTCCAGTAGCCCTGTTTGAATATATGGCTCTAGGAAAGCCTGTAGTCGCAACACAAGTTGGTGGAATTCCAGACATTCTACCCAACAAGAAGCTAATAATACCTCCCAATGACTCTACTGCATTAGCGTCACGAATAAAAATGCTGTTACAAAACGAAGCTTTCGCCGTGAAAGTTAGTATGGAAAATAGAAAAACCGCCACACAATATTCCTGGTCAAGGATTGCTGACAAAATCTTTGTTGTATTCCGAACTGTTTTATCTCCTCATTAACGAGAGCAACAGAACTCCCGAAAAATGAAATAATAGCATATTTACTCCGAATATCCCAACAGCTCTTGGACATAAATTAAATCGGCGACGATTGCAATTGTTCCCATTATGATACTCTTCGAGGAGTACCTTTGACACGAATCGAAAAAGAAGCAGGAGCCATTAGATTGCCCACAATTTCTGTGGTAGTTTGTACACGCGATAGACCTAAGGATTTAGTCGAGTTGTTACATGCTCTTTTAGATCAGACATATCCTCCTTTCGAAGTTATTGTGGTTGATGCTTCTCTTTCAAACCGTGTTCAAAAACTCGTAGACTCTTTCCAATCAAAATTCCATAAGGATGGATTGCGATATATCAAAGCGCGCGATGACGGTCTTCCTGCAGCAAGAAATTTGGGTGTAAGACTATCTAATGGGGACGCCATTCTTTTTCTAGATGATGACACATTACTAGAGAACAATCTTTTGGATGCTTTAGCGATATTTTTGCATGAACATCCAAACGCCATTGGCATTCAGCCCCAAGTACATGGATTGTTTGCCAGACCCACAAATGGCATAAAGCGAAAGATAAAAAATACGATGTATAAGGCCTTCATGTTAAACTACTACAAACAAAACACATTGTCTGTGCGCAAGTCAGGACTGAGCGGTTTCCCTTACTCCTATCCTTTAACAGAAGAAGCTAATGCACAGAGACTAGATGGTTGTTGCATGTGTTACAGGCGAGAGATATTTGAAAAGTTAAGTTTCGATACAAATCTTAAACGATGGGCTTTTATGGAAGATCTGGATTTTTCATACCGCGCCTATAAGAAAAACCTAGGAACCCTGCATGCCATTCCCTCAGCCATAATCACCCACAAAAAATCGACAAAATCTAGACTTCCATCCCGAGAACGCACTTACATGACAACAATCTACTGGTTCTATGTGTTTTTCAAAGATGTACTGGAGGGATCTATATTAAATCTACTAGCTTTCTTATGGGCATTAGCAGGGAATCTTGTGACAATGGTGGTAGGGCTCCTAGTAGAGAGAAGATCAAAGCCAGCTTGGTGGAATTTAGTCTATTTATCGCATTCATATGCAGTAGCATTTGCAAATCTGAAGGCTGTCATAAATGGAGATTTGGGATTTTTCAACAAGAGCTTAAACGGTCAAGGCAAAGTTGAAGACAAATAAAGAGTGGATAAAGAAGAAGGTTGGCTCCTTTCCTAGATGGCACTATGAGTTTTATCTGAACGGTATAAAGACACCTGTTTTCCGTCCGGATCATGCGATACGGCACCCGTTGAGAAGAGAACATATTTTTCCGAAATTGTTGGAAGTCTGTGGCGGCTCATTTGCTGGCAAAAGGATCCTAGATTTGGGGTGTAACGCCGGTTGGTGGTCTGTCGAAGCTATCAAAAGAGACGCAGATTTCGTCTTAGGTGTAGATGCACGTGATATGCATATTGAACAGGCTAGATTTGTGACAAAAGTTCTAGAAATAAAGAATGCGGAATTCCGAAAAATGAACGTATACGAGATTTCCAAGGACACGGTAGGAGAGTTTGACGTGACATTCTGTTTCGGCTTACTATATCATGTAAATAAACCGCTCTACCTTCTGGAGAAGATTTACGAAGTAACGAAGGAGGTGGTAGTTGTAGATACGGCGGTTCTGAATGTACATGTTCCGTTTAATAGAAATCCGATCCTCTTCATTGCTGAATTACTAAAGCACATGGTTTTCAGAAACCACATGTCGAGAGCTTGTATCATGTTGAGGTACGAAGAGGCTGATGATCCAAGAGCAGCTTATAGAAATGGTATTGTTTGTCTACCCACTTTGGAGGCAGTAGTAATGATGCTGAAGCAAGCAGGATTTAGGAAGGAAATCATCTTGGAAAATGAAGGTAAACTGCCAGCAGATTATTTGGAAAACAAGCGTTTCTCCATCATAGCCTTCAAACAAACAGAACGTGATAAGTAGTTGAGAGAGAGATTCGAAACCCTCGTAACAGTCATCTTGATATCTGCCATTACGGTTTCTCCTATCCTTTGGTTTTTGCAGCATCCAGTCAGATTCCTCCTTTGCGCTTTTCTAATAGGCGTTGCTTCGTTGCTTTCCCTCAAGTGCTTAGAAACAGCGGGCTTCTCTCTTGTGATTCGATCTAGGCTCTTACGACAACTACCGATATATCTTGGCATAGCGTCTTCGTTAGGTCTTCTGGTTCTAAATTTTCTGGGCATCTTTGGACTTGCGAATCTTCTTCTCGCATTGTATGTTGTTTTGCTTATGCCTGGATTCGTAGTCCTCCGTATCATAAAATTACGTTGTTCCATCTTGGAAATGCTTGTCTTATCCTTCGGGCTAAGCCTAGCCATCACAGGCCTATTTGTTACCCCTCTCTTACACTTGGCTGAAGGCTTAAGGGCTCTTATAGTTGCTATTGGATATTTACTGTTCTCCACGATTCCTATAATTATTGAAAGAAGTGCTGGAAATCATTCTGAAAAACTGGATACACATGAACAACGCGGCGACTTGATAAATGTGGCTTCTCTTGTCACCATAGTTCTGTTATTCACACTTATTTGTGGAACTATATACCCTATCGCTAGTCATGCTCCCGTGGACGACATACTAGCTCATTGGAGGAGTTCGCGCCTCATTAGTAGAAACCCAGAGGTGTATTCATCTGCTTATCCATGGTTTCACATATTCGAGTCTACGATATACGCCCTTTCGAGGCCCAGTATGGCCGTTTTCATGTCTGTCTTAGCTTTTTTGAGCGTGCTTTTGGTGCTAACTTTCTATGTTTTGGCAAATAAATACTTAAAAGATGTCAATCCCAGTTTACCCATTTTTGCCACTGTGATTTGGTCTCTGTTCTCTGGCTTCGGCTGGCTTCACTATATACAGATGAGCATACCGCACCAGACTATGAGTCGAGCAGCGCTTCTTTGGATTGTCAGTGATAGGTCTTACTGGGATACTTTATTTGGACAGGGCCCTTGGCTGTGGTTATTCTTAAGACCGATAACTTTAGGATTTCTGCTACTCTTTACGCTTCTCTTCTTACTCAAACTCAAGGACTTGAAAAGTTTGCGTTTTACACTAATTTTCTCCCTTTTGACTATGGCTTTAGGCCTGATTCATATTCCGGAGCTACTGGTTTTCATCGCAGTTCTATTTATCACCTCGGTGCTTACGCCTCAGCTTGACCTTCGCCTAAAGGAAGCATGGCTCTCAACCTTCATAGGGCTTGTTGGGATATCCGCTATTGTACATATTCTCTCCACGCAAGGAGTAATGGTTGGTATCCCCTATTGTCTGCTTATAGCCCTAGCACCTGTTTCCTTGTTGGGGTGGTATGTGGCATCCTGTAGTTGGGGCGGAGCAAAGATTAAGGTTGGACAGGGTTTCACAAAGTGGATTCGCATAATTGCGCTAATTGTATTCTTGGCTGGCCTGCTTTCATGGTTGTCATCAGCTCAAGATTTTGCAGTTGAACTTGTGGGCTCTTGGGAGATTCCATCCTCAGCATTCATGGTGCCTTGGCACTTATACCCTGTTCTTCTTGGGGTATCAGGTCTAATCTTTGTGTCGGGCTTAACGAGTATAGGGGAAGTCCTCAGAAAGAACCGTAACCTCGTTCTATTCGTCTTTATGGCACTTGTCGCTCTATTCATAGGCAGGTCGGTCTCGTTCATGAATACGTACTCATTTCAAATGTTTTACTATTACGAACGGCGGTTTGTTCCCATCGTTTTTGCATCGATCTCATTGATTGTGCCAATACCTATACTGAAATTTGTCCGTAATCGGGTAAAGGTAAAGGGCGTCACTTATGCTACGCTATTGATAGGGCTTCTCGTTCTAGCTGGAACGACTTCCACGGCTTTGTCCATAGAGTATTGGAATCACAGTGTCTATCGTGAGAATGCAAGAGTCGCGGAGGAAGACTGGGGAGCTATAAACTATCTTTACCAGGCCTTCGAAGAAGAGCCCAACAGTAGAATCTTCACCATAACGAGTCGAAGCGAGTGGGAGTTGGGGTTTGCTGCGCCTAGATTGATTGTTGGTCCCTTGGCCGACCCGCTTTGGACAGCAAAGTATCCTGAAATGCCACTATGGATCCTTCAGGGGGTGTATCCCGCATATGATTCCCCCTACATCTACCTACATGCTCGTGATATGATCGAGCTTCATGACAAGTTTGCAAGCACGTTCATGGACTGCGCCACATCCTCGATTTTTCCGCCAATTTACCAAGATTCTGTCACCAAGGTGGTACATTTACCCCAGGGTTCGATTCCTTCCCCAGATTCTAGTGTAGCATTAGTTATGCCGTATAACCATCATGAAGAAACGGCTTGGGCTTATTCTTTTATCAACATACTTCTATCCTTGGGAGGCTACAACTACACAACTCTGCATGAGATGGATTCTAGAATTCAAGATAAAGAAGTACTTTTAGTCCCACTAGACGATTCAAGAATGTTAGAGAGTCTTCTTCAGAAAATAGGTGGACGAACGAATGCAAAGCTCATAGTCTTTAACACATGTGGATCCGATCATTTCGCACAACATTTTATGACGGGAGATGTATGCATGCACGCAGTAAAACTTGCTAGTACCGAATGCGATAGAGAATTACTGCTACCCACTGCTATACAGGTCCCATCCGCCTCTTTCACGAATAAGACACAAATTTTGGGATGGTATCTTGATGAAAAGTGCAGGACGCCCTTGGCAACTCGATGGAACATTAGTGGAATAGAAGTAACCTATGTGAATATCTATCCACTCGCGCAGGCTGTCATTGACAAAGTCGAAATAAATCTCTACGAGACTTTCCCTGGGCTTCTTGAAATCATAGGACTTAGCCTTCCGAAGCAGAGAGATTACTCTCCAGAAGATCTTCTGAATCTTCTCATATTCAGGGAGGCCTCGTTCCGAGGGAGCATCGCTTTGGAATCGGATTCGATAATTTTCCAACCAAGTCAAAATGTCAGCTGCTTAACCCTCCATCTGAAAGAAGAGCACAAACAAATACCCGACGCAAACGGTATAGTCGTAGACGGCATCGAGCATGCTTGCGTCTTTGGCGATAGAATGGATATCAATGAAGGTATGGGATTCTACTCATCCCTTAGATTTCACAACTCATCAATAGCTATTGAAGGTGCTAATCTTCTAGTCGAATTGCAGTACAAAAATGGTAGCAGACTATACCTAGAAGGCGAACGAGAAATCATGATAACCATACCAGATTCTGTCATCCTCTTGGTGCGTACACCTCAGGTAAAGGTGAACGGAACGGCGTTGTTTGAGGAAGCTTATGGACTGCAAACGGTATTCGATACGCTAAGGGCGAGTGGGCAAGATGTAAATATAACGGGGCACGTAAGGTTCAAGTTGCTTTTGAGCGATGAGTATAGCATCGCTAAAAATGTCACAATAGAGGGACTGGTTAACAGGAACCCTCCCATACTCCGATGGGATGAGTTAGCGAGCATTAAAAGCTCCATCATATGGTTCATAGTAGCAGCATTAATCGTCCTCCCTCTTTCCGTGATGAATGCGAAGTTACGCAACGTGAAGATTAAGGTGAAAGGAAGAGATTACCATTCTGACCCCAAGAAGTAGTAAATCAATCGTTATTGGGGTCGACGGAGCAGATTGGAGAATTATCGATCCATGGATAAAAGACGGATACTTGAAACATCTCAACGAAATCATAAACGAGGGCGCTCGGGGCACACTGATATCAACTATTCCACCCTTCACACTTCCCGCTTGGACCAGCATATTCACCGGCGTAAACCCAGGAAAACACGGCATCACAGACAATATTATAAGAATCGGAGATGAGATTCGCCCAGCGCTTTCCATGCATCGGAAGGTCCCTTTGCTTTGGAAACTAGTAGGTAACTTCGGACTGAAACCGATAGTCGTCAATGACCCTGTAACCTATCCCCCCGAACGCATCAACGGTATCATGGTCACTGGGTTCCTAACACCTCCCAACTCAAACAGCTATGTATATCCGCCAGAGATCAAGGAGGAAGTAGACAAGGCTTCAGGGGGATACCTGCCAGAGCTACCGCTTGATTATGATAGGCTCATTGCACATGATAGAAAGGAAGCCTACGATGCGATCCAGCGTTTCGCCCAAAAAACAGCCGACTTAGCACTATATCTAATGAAAAACCATGAATGGGACGTATTTGACGTAACGTTCACCTCCACAGACAGACTTCAACACTTCTATTGGCACGATGAGCATTCTCTAAGAGAACATTACATATGGCTCGATTCTATTATTGAGAAGCTAGCGCATCTTGCCTCAGATGAGCAAGCTGACATAATCATTGTCTCTGATCACGGATTCGCACCCATACGTAGGAGTGTCCACATCAACACCATCTTGGCCAATGAGGGTCTCATACAGATCAGACGCAGTAAGCTGATGAGTCTCCTGAACAGACTGGGGCTCAACTCAAAAAGCCTTTCAAGTCTTTTGCGTCACAAGAACCTACACGAATTTGTGCTAGAACTACTGCCTGAGCATCTAAGACAAGCAATACCATCAAAGGAATCCGAATTCATATTCGGTCAATATATAGCCAAGCTGTCCTCAGCTGCAGGCATATTTATCGCGCATGATCTCTGCAGCAACTACGAAGCAGTCAGAAACCATATTATACATAGACTCCTATCGCTCAAAGACGATAACAAGAACGTAATGGCTGGTGTGTATAAGCGAGAAGACGTCCTGTGGGGACCTTTCACATCAAGAGCGCCAGATCTTTTCGCTGTACCTAGTGAGGGTTACTATCTGTCCACCCACATGAAAAATGAAGTCTTCGGGTTTCCCCTACAATCTGGCAGCCGCATTCCACGTACGGGCGGACATCGAATGCAAGGCATATTCGTTGCATATGGACCAGATATAAAGGAGGAATATACACTCAATCGGGACATTAGGACATGGGACATTGCGCCTACCATATTACGTCTGCTTGGACTACCCATACCTAGATTCATGGATGGGAACATCATAGAATCGATATTTAGAGAAGGGAGGCCGGGTGATAGGCATTTCACACATTCTCAGAAAACCGAAGCAGAGACAGATATAAGATAAAGAAAAAGGGTGGAGTTGAAATTTAGGATGCGCTATGTGCATCCCATGTTGTTGAGGTAATCCCCAAGGTCTTTAGCGACTTCGTAGTTCTCAGCGTTGTATTCGTTCAGTATTGTTGTTATCCAGCCAACAAGGGTTTTCGTTTGACCACCGTCGTACCAATTGATAAGTATTATATCCAGACTCCCACCATAGTGTGCCGCTGTCAGGAGCAGGGCTAAAATTTGCCTTCTAGCCTTGGCTTCCATATCGTTGCCACCATAATCCAGTATACCCCGCGCCTGAGTCAACTTGTCATTATCGCTTCCTTGGAATGTTAGCCAGTCGTAGTCCCACATTGTACCTGTTCCGAACGATGTGGTGATTGCATCTAACGCGTTGATGATACTCTCTTTTGCCACCTGAATCCCGTTTTGTCGTCCTTCGAGAGCTTTCCGTATGTTGTTCTTCCAGAATCCTGGCGTTTTGCCGCAGTAGCCCATACAATTGAGGAAGATGCCATCAATGAAACTGTTCAGATTTCCTGTGTCGGCGATTGCTTTGATGTTTAGTATTCTTGGTCCCTGTACGAACCATTGAATGTAGATTCCATTGTTGATTTCGCCACTCGTTATGTGTTGAGAGTCCAATAGATTGGTCATTGATTCATCCCAGATCTCTATATTCTCTGAGCGCCCTATTTGAGCAAAATCCATCGCATAGATAGACAGGATATACACGCCTTCTGGAATTCTCAATCTCATGATGAAATAGTTTAGTAGTCCATTGAGTTCGCCGGAGTCCCACTGCCCATACATCCTTCTATATGGCGTTGGTGGATAACCATAGTAGGTCTTCTCTTCAGGATAGACTAACACCCTAGAATCCAAAGCTGCTGCGGTCGAATTGTCAATCCATTCATACGCGGAGTATAGTCCTATGTAGGGATATGTTCCATAAGTTCTCGCATCGTCAGCTGCATATTGGAAGACGCCACTTGAAACCGCATAACTTCCATGAGGAATGTTGGTTACATCGTATGATTTATCGATCGGTGTATACTTCACATCACTAGTTGGGACGTTGAATCCGGGGAGCAGATAGTAGTCATTGCCGTATGTCGTCCTCCAATTTCCCTTTGTGTAACGATCAGTGCCTACAAAGCTCACGCCAGTCAAAGGTCCGGAAGCACTATCCAGAAAGATTCCAGCTATGACGGCATAACGCTCTGCGACAAATAGATTTGTCACTTCGATCATTATTGTGCCATCGGAATTGACCTCGAATACGGCGTATGTGCCAGCTGCAAAGTTCTCGATAAACGGATCTCCCAAATCAGCCGAATCCCAGTCGCCACTGCTCGTGACGTTGACTCTCAACCTCCTGCGTTGTGCTCCATCAGGAGCGTCCCAGTCCAACAGGTATATCGCAAGCTTGTAGTCTCCAGCCATTCCCGTGAGCGTCACCGTTATCGAGGACTCGTGGCCATACCAAGATGGTCTATAGTAATCGGTGTCGTTGTCAACCAGCGCTCGTGGAGGTCCCTCAGATCCCGTGATGTTATATTCTAAGATGTACAGCCCGCCGAGATAATCTTCGTAAGAGTAGTATTTCTCGCCAGGCACGCTCCACGGTTCCCGCCACCAGTACTCGTGGGCGGATTCGCCGATACCCGTTGTCTCTCCAACCGCGACTTCTTTGAAAGGAGGCGTGGCAAAGGGTAGAGCATAGCCACAGTAACCATACCGACAAATCCAATTCCCTTGAGTGGTCAGATCGCGCCCAACAGGGTAGAGATCCAAAGCCGCATTGCCACACTCAGTGCATTCATTGAATTTAATGTCGTCATTGCTTTCGTTGCCCATCGATAGATTGAATGCTAA
>Ga0224501_10001315_pt1 | contig 19390 bp, 23 predicted proteins | sample SF_Oct11_sed_USG_4_FD_169105 | JGI IMG/M metagenome (GOLD analysis project Ga0224501, IMG submission 169105) | Sediment microbial communities from San Francisco Bay, California, United States - SF_Oct11_sed_USGS_8_1 | ecosystem: Environmental > Aquatic > Marine > Sediment | place: USA...
ATGTAACCGAGCTCCAGCCGGGTGAAAGCGGCATCCTGACCGTAGAATTTGACCCCAACCTCCACGAAGAGCCGGAAGGAAAATTCTTTAAGACCGTTACCCTTCTTACCGAGCCGGCCTTAGAAGAAAGAGTGGACGTGGCGGTTTGGGTCGAGATCGATCTGGACCTGGGGCCGGAAGCCTTTAAGCTTCAGGGGCCTCACGCGGACGAAGCGCCTCATGATGAAGTGCCTCACGACGATGAGGGGAAACATGAAAACGGAAGGGCTTACCACGATTTGGACGCGGAGCAACTCAAGGCTATGTTGGCCGACAAGGATTTCTTTCTGCTGGATGTGCATATTCCCGAGCAAACTCATATCCCCGGTACGGATGCCTTTGTCGATTACCGTAAGCTGGCCGAGAACGCGGATCAATTACCAGAAGATAAAGACACGCAGATCGTTGTTTATTGCCGGAGCGGCGGCATGAGCCTGCAGGCTTCCTCTGAGCTTAGTGCAATGGGTTATACAGAGGTTTACAATCTACTCGGAGGCATCAATGCCTTCAACGCTCTTTAATCACCGTACCATGAGAGAAACAAGTTATGGTTTCAGCAGGGAGGTCGACCTTGAGTTTAGTGTCGCCGTCGAAAGCGCAAAAGAAGCGCTCGCGGCAAATGGCTTTGGAGTGCTTACAACCATAGATGTGAAGGCAAAGATGAAGGAGAAATTAGGAGAGGAGATGGATGAATACATCATCTTGGGAGCCTGCCACCCGCAGTCAGCCTTCCGGGCCCTGAACGAGGAAACAGAGATCGGATTACTGCTGCCTTGCAATGTGATCGTCTATCGAAAAGATGATTCGACTTTCGCGGCTGTCATCAGTCCGACCAAGGCGATGCACATGATAGAAAAGCCGGGCTTGGCCGAAGTAGCTAAAGCCGTTGAGGAGAGGTTAAAAACAATGCTAGAAAGTTTATAATTTCTTATTTCTTAACAACTTTACTATGCACCATTCATCACTTAGTCCAAAAGGACTTGGAATCGCACTTGCCGCTTTGAGCGGTCTGTTTATGTTGCTGATCAGCCTGCTCGGTTTGGCGGGTTATTTTCAGGAGGGTATCGCCCTTATGCAGGCGCATCACATCGGTTACAACCTGACTTTGCCGGGTATTATTATCGGCATTCTTGAGGCGGTAATTTTTAGCTATGTAGCAGGCTATCTTTTCGGAGCCATCTACAACAAGTACGCCTAAGTTGAATGAAAAAAGAAGCCAAGCTGAAAATTAGCGGTATGGATTGCGCTTCCTGCGTGATGCATATCGAAAAGGCCGTCAAAGACCTGAATGGGGTTGATGAAGCAAATTTTAATTTCGCCACGGAAAGCGGCAGTCTTAGCTATGATGCCGAACAGCTAAAAATGGATGATGTTCTGGGGGCCATCAAGGGAGTCGGTTATGAAGCAAAGGTCATAGATGAAGGCCATGAACATCACGAGCATCATGAACATCACGAAATGCATGAACATCACGAAATGCATGAACAGGGTGGTGCTGGCGAGGATCATTCGGGGCACGTGCAGGCGGAAAGCGAAACTCATATAAAAGAGCGCCTCATCAAACTATCCGTCGCGGCAGTGCTCAGTATCATCATTCTTCTCCTCACCTTCGTCTATAGAATTCCGCAGGGAATGGAAGTAATGATGGTGCTTTCTCTGGTCATTATGGCCTACAGCGGAAGAGAATTTTTTGAGCGGGGGCTTCCCGGCCTGCTTCATGGAAGGCCCGGAATGGATAGTCTGGTGGCCCTGGGGGTGGGGGCGGCTTTTTTGTACTCTTCCTACAACACCCTCTTCACGTCGGTCGAGCAGGAATACTTTATGGATGTGGCCATCATCACGACTTTTATTTTGCTGGGCCGTTACCTGGAGGCCAAGGCCAAGGGCAGTGCCAGCGCGGCCATCAAAAAATTATTGTCGCTCTCCGCGAAAGTCGCACACAGAATAAAATCAGATGGGTCCACCGAAGAAATACCCATCGACCAAGTTCAGGCGGGTGATCTGCTTAAAGTAAAACCCGGCGAGAAGATCCCGGTGGATGGTGTGATCGCCGAAGGGGAGGCCAGTATAGATGAATCCATGGTCACGGGTGAAAGTATCCCGGTTGATAAGGAGGCGGGAATCAAGGTAATCGGCGCCACCATAAACGGCAACACTACCTTTACCATGAAGGCTGAAAAAGTGGGGGCCCAGACCATGCTCGCGCGCATCATAAAAATGGTTGAAGAAGCTCAGATGTCCAAAGCACCCATCCAAAAACTGGTCGATATTGTATCGGGCTATTTTGTTTGGGCGGTTATTCTGATTGCAATCGCAACCTTTGCCATCTGGACCTTTGTGATGACGACAGATGCTTCGCAGTCACTCATCATAACGGTGACAGTTCTCATCATCGCTTGCCCTTGCGCTTTGGGGTTGGCCACACCGATTTCGGTGGTGGTTGGGTCCGGCAAGGGGGCCGGACTTGGGATTCTTATTAAGCGTGCGGAAAGTCTGGAAAAGGCCCACAAAATAACGGCCATTGCCTTCGACAAAACCGGCACCGTTACCAAGGGTGAGCCTGAAGTTCAGGAGTTCAGGAATTTCGCGGAGGATGAAGATAAAAATCTCGCCATGGCCACGGCGTTGGAGCAGCAGTCAGAACATCCACTGGCCAGAAGCATTGTGAGCTTTGTCAAAGAAAGGTCAGGTGATCAGAACCTAAAGGTCGACTCCTTTAAGGCGATAACCGGCAAAGGAGTGGAAGGAAAGATCAATGGGGATGGTTATCATCTTGGAAGCAGCACCTACATGAAGGAGCTCAAGGTGCTTGATGATAATTCTGAAACAGCGATTGCCGGTTGGCAAGAGGAAGGCTATACCGTTCTGATTCTTACGGATGGCAGGAAAGTACTGAGCATTTTCGGAGTCCAGGACGGCGTGAAAGAAACCTCTAAGGAAGCTATCAAACTACTCAAAAAGAGAGGTATTCGCACCATCATGCTGACCGGAGACAACGAAAGAGTCGCTCAGCACATTGCCAAAGAAGTAGGCATCGATGAAGTTCACGCGGGTGTCGCGCCGGACAGAAAAAAAGAAATCATAATGGATCTGCAGAAAGAAAAGTTTTTTGTGGCCATGGTCGGAGACGGCATCAACGATAGCCCCGCTTTGGCGCAGGCGGACATAGGAATCGCGATGGGTACGGGCACGGATGTAGCCATGGAAACGGGTGACATTGTTCTGGTGAAAGGGGATCTGATGAAAGCGGTGGAAGCCATTGAACTTTCCAGAGCCACGCTCAGGAATATAAAACAGAACCTTTTCTGGGCCTTTATTTATAATTCTGTTGGCATTCCCGTGGCCGCTCTCGGTCTTCTGAATCCGGCTATTTCAGCCGCCGCGATGGCCTTCTCATCTATCTCAGTGGTGCTCAACGCGTTACGCCTAAAGCTATTTAAAGTTTCTGTCTGATATGAAGAAAAATGCAGCTGCAATCCTTCTTATTTTCAGCATTCTATTTGCACTCGGAGTGCTAGTGTATGGTCAAAAAACTCAGCGGGTAGGCGGAGCACAGGTTATGCTGGATGACCTCAGGGCTTCGATGGTAGATGAATTTAATGAAGCTTATCCCGAGGCCGCGCCAGCCAGCGGAAGTGTTCGTGAGTTTGACCTAACGGCTTCAGAAAGCGAAATTCTTCTGCCCAGTGGTGTCAGCGAGAAGCTTTTTACTTATAACGGCCAGAGTCCGGGCCCCGTCCTTCGGGTGAAATTGGGCGAAACCCTTAAAATCAATTTTAAAAACCAGCTGCCCCAGGACACCACCGTTCATTTTCATGGGGTGCGGGTGCCCAATGCCATGGACGGCGTTCCGGGAGTCAACCAAGAGCCGGTGGAACCAGGTGGCTCTTTCACTTATGAATTCACCCCCAAAGACGCCGGTACCTTTTGGTTTCACCCGCACGTCCGTACGAGCGAACAAATGGAAAAGGGGCTTTATGGAGTCCTGATTGTCGAAGAAGAAAATCCGCCCGCCTACACCCGGGACATCGTTTGGGTTCTTGATGACTGGCGCCTGAATGAAGATGGAACTTTGAACATGAATTTCAACACCGGTCACGACCTGATGCATGACGGCCGCTGGGGTAACGCGATTACGGTGAACGGGTCAGCGAGTGAAACCCTGAACATAAAACAGGGTGAGCGCATTCGGCTTCGGCTGATCAATGCGGCCAATGGAAGGATTTTTCGGCCCGTTTTTCCGGGCCTGAGTCCCACTGTGATCGCGATCGACGGCATGCCCGTCGCCAGCCCCTTCCCGTATAGCTCCTTCAGCCTTGCGCCGGGAAACCGATTGGATCTGGATATCATCGTCGGCGACGCGGCAGGGGAAATCGTTGTATCTGACCAATTCACTCGCTACACAAATAATCTGGGCACCCTTGTTGTGGGAGACGAGGTGGTGGAAACACCGGCATTCCCCCTCACCAAAAGCTATGTGCCCGCTTGGGTTAACGCTGGAACACTCCCGGCCGACCAGGAGCTCCTGCTAAATGCCCGACGCGGCGGAACATACGGCATCGAGTGGACTATCAACGATCAGGCTTGGGGGGCCAGCAGCCCCATTAAGCTCGAGTACGGAGAGTTTCAAAAACTGCGCATTCAGAATCTAAGCGGAAGACTGCATCCGATGCACCTGCACGGCCAGTTTTTCCGGGTCCTTTCCCGCAACGGAGTACCCCAAAATGAACTCTATTGGCAGGACACGGTACTCATCAGTTCCAAAGAAACAGTTGAAATAGGCATCATTCCCCTCGACAAAGGAAGCTGGGCGACTCACTGTCACATCTTGGAACATGCCGAAGCCGGCATGATGACAACACTCGAAGTCAATTAAGCAGGAAGGTAGCCGGCATATGAAAGATAAGCTCCCGCCACGATCATCAGTACTGAACTGAGGTTCATCATGCTGTCATTGATAGAGCGCGCGTATTGCTTGATGTTCTTTTTGGTGATGAAAAGGTCCAGCGCTCCTTCAATAAGCATGCCCCAGCCTAGAATGCTGACAATAATTTCTGGAATTGTGTTCCACAAATTATGGTGCAAAATAACCGCTAGACCAGCCGAGCTCTCCAGCATACCGTTATACAGCAGCAGGGAAGGATCTTCTGCCAGATTGCTGACAAATTCCCTGAAGGCCTTCTTGCGGGTAATAAGTGCAACACCAATAAGGGCCAGGATTGGTCCCATCAGTTGGGCCAAGAATTGAGTGGATTCATTCATATTATGTGGGGTTATTTGAATATATTTCGAATCAAAATAAAAATAGGGAAAATCTCCAGACGACCAAGAAGCATGGCAACCATCAGCAAGGACTTTAAAAGGGGATTGAGGGCCAGAATATCAGTGCTTTGTAGGCCGACCGTGCCTAGCGCAGAAATCATCTGAAAGGATGAATCCAAAAAAGAATAATCGAAAATCATAAACACGATGATGCCGATAGCCAGAATCAGGATGTATGCAAAGAGAAAAATGCCTATGTTGGCCAGCTTGGCTTCGTCCACTTCCTGGTCGTGCACCTTAAAGGGAATAACAGCTTGAGCAGGGGAAGAAAGCTTTTTGATGGACCAGGGAATAGCCCGGAAAAGATAGTATATGCGATAGATCTTCATTCCGCCGGAAGTGCTGGCAAAACTACCTCCAACAAGCATTCCAATCGTAACCATAAAAATAAACAGCGCAGGCAGGACCGATATCGGACCGAGGGCGTAACCGGTTGTTGTGAATGCCGAAACCATCATAAAAAATGAAACGATAAGATCTGCATGAGTCAGCAAGGTCACTAATGTGGCAAAGGTCAGGAGAACCAGGAAAACATTTTTTTCAAAGCTATAGATAAACTCCTTCCACTTTCCCAAGACAAGCTTGTTGTGCGCCAAAAAAGAAATCGACCCAAGGAGCATCAAAAGCATCAGCGCACCCAAAGTACCCCCTGAAAAACTGAAGTCATTGGTCATACTAAAACCACCTGTAGAAAGGGCTGTGAAGCTCAAACCAATGGATTCAAAAAGAGTGAGACCTGAAAAATAGAGGAGCAAGATTCCCAGAAGGGTGTAACCAAGATAGATTAGAATCACCCTGGAAACGGAGGATTTTAGACCTCCTGTCAGTTTTTCCGTAAAGCCCTGAGACCTATAAAGTGAGACGGCTGATTGAGCTCGTTCTTCCACCTCAGAAAGCTTGATGTAGTCGTGAGAACGAAGCCTCGTCAAAATAAAAAGGAAGACCATTACGATACCAATTCCACCGATCCACTGAGTCATGGCGCGCCAGATAAGCAGGCTCCGCGGCAGAGAATCTAGGTCAGTGTACACGGTGAGCCCCGTGGTTGTGAATCCGGAAACCGATTCAAAAAGGGAATCCACAAAACTGTATTCGAGGGTCGGCAGATAAGAAAGAGCACCAATAAGAGGCAGCAAAATAAAGGAAAGGGCAGCCAGCGTTAAACCACCGGAAAGAGACAAGCCTAGGTCCTTATCTTTTGGCCAGTAGTGAGCAATCAAAATCAAAGCTACTCCAAGCAGTAACGAAATACCCGCGGCAACCCAAAAGCCCAGCTGCGATTCATCAAAAACAAAGGCTGTAATAATGGGAACGATTCTAAACAAAGCAGAAATAACGAGTAGTGCCCCTAGATATCGGATGAAAGTTTTCATTCGCCGCTAATGAGTTCAGTGATTCTGGGCAGGTCCTTAGTTTTAACAAAAACCACCAGAAGATCCCCCTTTTCGATGATTGAGGATTCCTTGGGAATAATGATGTCGCCCCCACGATATATGGCTGCGATACTGGCCTTCTTTAGATTAGGCTTCCTTCCTATAAGGGGGCTTTTTTCAGCTACATTTAGCTCCACAATCTGCACTTCACCTCCTCCAAGTTGAGCGATGATGCGAGCTTCCCCTACCTGATAAAGCAGCCTCTTTATAGCGGTGACATTAGTTCCGACAGAAGATACTAAAAGATGAATGCCTAACTTGGTAAACAGCTCCTCATTTTTAGGATCATTGACTATAGCAATAATCTTTTCGACCTCCTCGCTCTTGGCGATCTGCGAAATCATCAGATTAGTCTTGTCATCGGTGGTAGCAATCAAGGCGTCCGCCCCCTTGAGTCCAGCCTCCTGAAGCAGGGAAATATCACTCCCGTCACCCTGAATAACCAACGCCTGAGTCTTTCCCGCAATTTCTTTGGCGACTTTCTCCTCTCGTTCCACAATAACCAGCTCATGCTCTTCACCCAGCAAGTTGGCCAGTATCAGTCCGGTTTTACCTCCACCAATGATAATGATTTTCATTTTTTTTGTTGTTTTCCAAGGTGATTATACTTCAACCTTTTCTAAAAGAAAATAAGCGATTTTTTTCCCATTGCATTTTATAAAAGAAGGATGATAATTGAGCTAATTTTATATCTTAATTCTTTAACATGGCAGTAAAAACAAAAAAGCCTACAAAGAAGGCCCCAGCCAAAAAAGCAGCTACTAAGAAAGTAGCCAAAAAGGCCCCAGCCAAAAAGGCAGCTCCTAAGAAAGTAGCCAAAAAGGCCCCAGCCAAGAAAAAAGCAAAGAAAAAGTAAGCATCTTTAACAATTAGTTATATGTACCACGAGTGTTCTTGTGGCGATAGCTGTGATCCCTGCGATAACTGCGATAGCCCACGTTGTGAGTGTTACTGTGATTATGAGCCAGGAAGTGAGTTTAAGGACGAGGACGAGGATGATAAAGATTTTGACTGGTGAAAATGAGGCCGCCCTGTAATGAGGCGGCCTTTTTTTGTTATGTTATAATGCGCCCGACTAATAAAATAGCTTATGAATCTCAAGAGAGAAATTGCACTTGCTCTTCACGACATCGGCGCCATCAAATTTGGTGAATTTACCCTGAAGTCTGGCATCAAGTCACCCATATACATCGATCTACGCTTGTTGGTCTCGTATCCCAAAGTCTTGAAATTGATCAGCGGGGCCATGATTGAGATGGCCAAGGAACTTGAATTTGACAGAATTGCAGGAATACCTTATACTGCTCTTCCTATCGCGACCGCCATTTCCGTCGATCAGGACTGGCCCATGGTTTATGCCAGAAAAGAGGTCAAAGATTACGGCACCAGGAAGAAGATAGAAGGCGTGTACGAGGAAGGTGAAACCGTTCTGATCATCGACGACCTGATTACCACCGGGGGGAGCAAGTTTGAAACCATCGAGCCCTTCACGGCCTCCGGACTCAAAATCACCGACTTCCTGATTCTGGTCGACAGGGAGCAGGGTGGCGGAAAACTGCTGGAGGAGAAGGGATATAAAATGCATAGCGTCATAGGCATTAACGAACTCCTAGATATCCTGAAGGATGAAGGGAAACTGGAAGAAGAGAACTATCAAAAAGCAAAATCCTTTATCAGCGAAACCCAGGTATAAGCATTATCTGGAGCCATGGATATTCTACTGCCCTCTCAATGGAAGCCAGAAAACAACCATCATCTACTGAAGCAAAACCGAAAGACCTCGGTGAGTTAATAGAAAAGATTCAAAGGAATGCCACCGAAATTAGCGAAGAGGACATGAAGCAGTTGGAGGGGCAATTCAGTTTGGATGGTAGTCGGCGTACTTTCAGAAAGGAATTCACCGAAGAGGATCGAAGGCTGATTACAGCCCTTTTTCACCTTACATACCCGGATTATTCTGAGTTATGTCAGATGGTTGACGCATATAGGTATGAGGATCTTGGAAGAATAAGAAACATGCTCACCATTTTGTTCTTATTCCAGCCAGCCCTGGCGAATAGGTTTGAACTTTGGAAGACCAATCAATCGAAGGGCAAGAAAAGTTAAAGATAAGCTATTGTTCAGGCGCTGTTCCCCTTCTATAATCAGCATATGTTTCTATTGGACGAAAGACATGAGCTGGCGATTGGCAACGAGACCTACGAGGAAGCCTTGAAGGTCTACTTGTGGGATGCTTTTATGCTGGATTTGGCGGATGGTGACATCACCAGTGAGATTTTTCCCGATAAGCCGGGCAAAAAGATTCGGGCGAATATTGTAGCCAAAGAGTCCGGAATACTGGCCGGAATGCAGGAAGTTCAATGGTTCTTAAAGAGGCTGAAACTAAACTATATCGATGGCCGAAAGGATGGGGCCCTGCTCAAAAAGGGGGACATTGTGCTTATTGTGGAGGGAAGGGCGGACACCATTCTGTCAGCGGAGCGCACTATTCTTAATCTAATTCAGCGAATGAGTGGTGTGGCGACTAAAACCCGGCGTATGAGGGTCAAATTACCTCCCGGAATAGAGCTTCTTTGTACTCGAAAAACCCTGTGGGGATTACTCGATAAGAGAGCTGTGGTTGTTGGTGGAGGGGGAACACACAGGCTCAGGTTGAGTGACGCGATTCTCGTTAAAGAAAACCACATTGCCCTCAGTTCGAATTTTGGAAAGAGCCTGAAGCGAGTCCTCAAGAAAAGGCGAAGGGCGCGCTTTATTGAAATTGAACTGGAGTCAATCAATCAGGTCCATGAATTCCTGATGCACTACGAGCCCCTCAAAAAGAAGTTAAACGTCCAGGATTCTGTGATCGTCATGCTCGACAACTTCACCCCCTCCATGATTAAAAAAGTCCTGGAACCTCTGAAGAAGGCCGGGGCCATCATTGAGCTGTCAGGTGGAATTAATGAGAGCAATATTTCACGCTATAGCATTGCCGGTGTGTCTGCTATTTCGTCAGGTGTCATCACGACCAAAGCCCACAATTTGGATATAAGCCTGGAAGTTGTAGTCGATAAATAAACTTGGCATGGAACATGACCCCTATGAAAATGAGGAAGATTTTATCCTCCGAAAGAGACACCCCATTGTTAAAGTTATTGCCCTGATAACAGCCCTGGCCCTCATGTTTCTCTCTATCCAGGCCTACCTCTACCTTATCCGCCCGGAGCCGGTGGACATTCCAAGCTTGGCGGAGGTAGAAGAATTTTTGGGGCCGGCCCTGGATCAGCCCTTTTCTTCCCATCGTCCGGAGGAGGTCCGGCAGGTGATCGATGAAATTCGGAGTAATATCAAGCAGGTCGCCAACTTCATCGCCGCGCGCTCCTGCCGGGAGGCAGACCGGGTTTGTCAGAGCAAGGCCCTCTATTATTTCGTGCGGGATGAAATCAGCTATGTGCCCGACGACCGCTTTCATGATCAGCTGGAAAACCCGCTCACGGTGCTCAAAACTGGTGGGGCGGACTGCGAAGATATGTCAGTGCTGTTAATCGCTCTGCAAAAGGCGATCGGCAACCGCACCCGACTCGTCTTTATTCCCGGCCACGCATACGCTCAGGTCAGTATTCCGGGTTATCGCGATGGGCAGTGGATGAACATGGAGGGCACTTGCGATAATTGCCAATTCGGCGAACTCCCCAATCAGCATGCCATTCAGCCCAAGGACTTCCATGAGATATAGCTAACCGCTCCCCGCTTGAAGAAGACTTTAATAATCGACAACTACGATTCCTTCACCCACATCCTCAAGCAATATGTTGGGCAGCTGCGGGGTAATCCGGAGGTTTTTTTCAACGACCAAATCTCCGTGGCTCAAATCAAACGAATGAAGCCCACCCACATCATCCTTTCTCCCGGGCCGGGTACGGTCGATCATAAAAAAGATGTCGGAGTCATGTTTGACGTCATCAAGGCCTTCCACAAAACCACGCCCATCCTCGGAGTCTGCCTGGGGCACCAGGCCATCGGAAAATACTTCGGCGCCAAAATCGTGCGCGCCCCCAAAATCATGCACGGCAAGCGCTCTACCATCTTCCACAACCACGAGGGAATCTTCCGCAACGTTCATAACCCCCTCGAAGTCATGCGTTATCATTCCCTGATGATCGATACGCCCTTTTGGATGAAATCGGATGACATGGACGTGGTCGCCTACACCTCCGATTTTCTGATCATGGGCATGCAGCATAAAAAATACCCGGTCTACGGCGTGCAGTTTCACCCCGAAAGCCTGGGTACCGAAGAAGGTAAAGTCATTCTTAAAAATTTCCTCAAAAAACGATGAACGAGTTCGAGATGAAATCAACGTTCGACCTGGCCAGCTACTCTGAATCAGCCAAAAAAGAGGGTTTCGCCGTCCTGCATGCGGGCCAGGATGGCAAATGGACCACCGTGCTAAGCGGCCCAAAAAAGAAGCTCAGCCGCATTCCGGAAAAACCGGGGAGCCTAAGCCATGTCGGCTACATGGCCTACCCCAACCCAAAACTAAAAAACCAGATTCCGGACGCGCGCTTCTACGCCTATCAAAACTCCATCACCTACAACCACAAAAAGGGCGCCTCGCTTGCCACCCTCCAAAAAGACTACAAAAGCTCCGGCAAACTAGAGCAGTCCGTGACGAAATCCGAGTACATCAAAAAGATCAAAGAAATCAAAGAACTGCTGGCCGCCGGTGAGGTTTACCAGATCAATTACGCCATCCGCTTCCGGAAAAAATTCGAGGGCAGCCCCTACTCGCTCTACCTCAAACTCATCCACGAAAACCCCACCAACTTCTCCGTTTTCCTCAACTGCGGCGACTTCCAAATCGTCTCCAACTCCCCCGAACGCCTTTTTAAAGTCGAAAAAGGAATGATTGTTACCCAACCCATCAAGGGTACAGCAGCAAAGCTAACCGCTAACCGCTCTCCGCTCTCCGCTTTATTAAACAGTGAGAAAGAACGCGCGGAGCTGGATATGATCACAGATTTGGAAAGAAACGACATCGGAAAAATCTGCAAATACGGCACCCTTAAACTCAGCAAAGAACGCGAAGTGATGGAACTGAGCAACCTCTATCACACCTACTCGGAAGTGACCGGCAAGCTCCCGCGGGGCATCCTGAAGGCGGACATCGTAAAAGCCATGTTCCCGGGCGGCTCGGTGACCGGCTGCCCCAAAAAGCGTGCCATGGAGTACATCGAAAAACTCGAGAAGCTCCCCCGCAACATCTTCACCGGCTCCATCTTTTACCTGGGCCAGGGCATCATCGATTCCAGCATCTGCATCCGCACCGCCCTCATCCGAAACGGCTACATCGAGTACTGGGCTGGTGGTGGTATCGTCGCTGACTCAGATCCAGAGGCGGAGTACGCTGAATGTCAGTTGAAAGCATCCACATTCTTAGGTATACTGTAACTCCAAAAGGGCTTTAGCATTTAATGGGCTAAGGACATGATAATTTCGATAAACGGCAAGCTTGTCGATGAAAAGAAGGCGTGCATTCCCGTCACCAGTGAGGCGTATCTTTTTGGATACGCGGTTTTTGAAACCATCCGCACCTACAACAAAAAAGTCTTCCGGTTGGATGATCATCTGGCCAGACTCTTCGTCTCCGCCGATATTCTGGGCTTCAAACCCAAGTGGACCTTTAAGAAAGCCTACGAGGCAGTCGTTACAACCCTGGCTACCAGCAAGAAGTGGAAGGAAACCAAAATCAGGGTGATCCTGAGCAAGGAAGACCTGATTGTGATGGTCGAAAAAATCCAGGAGAAGCCTGCCGAAATGTACAAAAAAGGCGTGAAGCTTGTCTCCTTTCATGGCAAACGCAACCTGCCCCACGCCAAAACCCTGGCTGACTGCTTCTCCTTTGTAGCCAAGAACTACGCCCTTACCAGCGGCGCTTACGAAGCGGTCCTGGTGGACCCCAAAACCTACGTCCGCGAATGCGCTTATGCCAACATTTTTTGGGTGAACGGCGGCGAAGTCTACACCACCAACAAAGAGGTCCTCTTTGGCATCACCCGCGAAACCGTCGTGGAACTGGCCGAGAACTGCAAGTTTGAAGGCATCAAGTTCAAATCCCTGCTCAGCGCCGACGAAGTCTTCATCACCCAAACGACTAGCGGCATCCTGCCCGTCACCGAAATCAACGGCCAAAAAATCAGCAACGGCAAACCCGGCCCCATCACCAAAAAACTGATGAAGAAATTCGAGAAGCTGGTGTGGGGGAAGTAGGGGGTAACGTGCAGATTATGGTGGTTGTCGGAACAAAATGAGGTAAAGAAACTAGTTAGCAAAATATTAACAATTCAATGAATAAACGACCACTCACACAAGAAGACCTAGAAAAACATTTAACTGAGCAAATTCAACTACTCCAACTTTCAGCTGAATCATTTGATAAAGGCTTTGACGCTGAGGCAAAACGAATGGCTGTAGGTATAAGAATTCTACTGCATGAAAGTAAATCATCCCACTCATTACTTGGTCAACTAAACAAGCTAGATAGACAATTCTACGCATCAAATGATGCAGATATTAAAGATAACCCTTTCCCATATAGTGGCTTAGTTATGTTGAAAATGGGCATCAAGACGGAAGGTAAGTATGTAGCTATGCTAGATGATACCTCAAATGAATATAAACAGGTATCATTTAAAGAATGGTGGGAAGATGTAATTTTTGATGACAAAAAAGGAAATAGGCTGTCAAGAAAAGACATCATAATTACAGCTGCAAATCAGGATGGAGGTGCACATGTAGACCCTAACATTGAGGAAAAATATGCAAAATTATCGAAAGATAATTCAATGGGTTGGACAGTTCAGAAAAACGGAAAAACTAAAGCGATTACTGGTATAGAAAAGGTAGCCATAAGACAAATAACTCATGAAGTTTTAAAAACCTTAGTAGCAAATTACAAAGCAGCTAGTAAGGATAAAGAGGATGGAATTATTTTTGGTGGTTTACGCTTTGTCTCAGAAAAGGTAGCTAAATCCCTAAAGAAAGAGGAGATAAAATTTAAGAATGCCGGTAGAAACGATCAATGTCCTTGTGGTAGTGGTCGTAAATTCAAGAAATGTCATTGGAAATAGAATCGTTAATACATCGCCTAACAGCGGTATATAAGATTCACTCGCTAAATAAAATTACTAACATGAAAGATCAAATACTACTCTATCGGGAGATGTGTGATACAGAAAAAGTACAGACGTTGCAGCGTGGTATGAACTACCGGCTTAATCCTGAATACTCTGTAATTTTGATGTCGCAGCGCTCAAACGCGCCTTACACAGATCGTATCCACGACGACGGCATCACCATTGAATATGAAGGTCATGATATTCCAAAAACCAGTTACGATCTGAATCCTAAAGAATACGATCAGCCCGACAAAACAAAGAACGGCAAATTAACTCAAAATGGACTCTTTATTAAAGCCATTAAAGAATTTAAAGGAGGCGACAGAGAACCTGAGATAGTAAGGGTGTATGAGAAAATTTTGCCGGGAGTTTGGTCAGAAAAGGGTTTTTTTAAACTGCTTGGTTACAAAACAGTAAATGACGGAAAGAGAAATGTGTTCCGCTTTATTCTCGAGGAAACAGAGGTCGAGCTTGAAGATAATCACCTAACTGAAAACAAATTAAAACCTAGATCACGTGTGATACCTACAGCGGTTAAGAAGGTGGTGTGGGAACGTGACGAAGGCAAATGTGTAGTTTGCGGTGCCTCGGATGAGCTACATTTCGATCATGACCTTCCATATTCAAAGGGTGGCACGAGTATATCAGCTGCTAATGTGAAAATACTTTGTGCCCGCCATAATCATTCGAAAGCTGATAAGATAGTATAGTGATATACTAGAACTAATTAAATCCTGATGTATGCAGAATATAAATGACATAGTAACTAAAATTATAAAATTTAGAGATGAACGAGATTGGGCACAATTTCATAACCCTAAAGATGTCGCACTATCACTTGCCCTTGAGGCAAGCGAGGTAATTGAGCACTTTCAATGGAAGAATGATAATGAAGTTAATGAATATGTAGTATCGCATAAAGAGGAAATCGGAGAGGAGCTTGCAGATGTACTATACTGGGTTCTCCTTTTGTCACACGATTTAAAAATAGATGTAATTGATGCATTAGATAAAAAAATGCTATTAAATGAAAAAAAGTACCCTGTAGAAAAGTCCAAGGGTAAACATACAAAATACAATAAGCTTTAGAATGGCATATATTTATACCGTACCATTCCAGCAGGATCGATTTGATTTGATTAAAGACTATCATTTTGGCAGGAATTGGCCTGTGGTTTATATCATTGAGGATAGTAGGGAGGTCTACATTGGTGAAACAACAGATGTTTATACACGGAGCAAACAGCACTTTCAAAATCCTGAGAGACGCAAACTTGCTAGAATTCATCTTATTTCTGACGAAGAATATAATAAGTCTGCAACATTAGATATTGAATCTTTATTAATTCAATACATGTCTGCAGAAGGTAGCTATTTGTTACAAAATGGTAATTTGGGTCTCCAGAATCATTATTATTATGATAAGCAAAAATATCAGGCAAAGTTTGAGATTGTTTGGGAGGAGTTAAAGAAGAAGCTACTAGTAAAGAAAGACCTCGTTCAAATACGAAACAGTGATCTTTTTAAATATTCACCCTACAAGGCCTTAACTAACGATCAGCTGTGGATTGCCAATAGTCTTACGGCTCAAATTGATGTTGGAGATAAAAATACATTTGTAGTAAATGGCGGGCCGGGTACTGGAAAAACTATATTAGCGACATATTTAGTAAAGCTAATTCAGGAATCTTCAAAAAAGAAAATAAGTATTGGTTTTGTTGTTCCGATGACATCGCTGCGCAAGACGATCAAAAAGGTTTTTAAGGGGATAAAGGGCCTCAGTTCAGCTTTGGTTATTGGACCGAATGAAGTAACAAGCAAAAAATATGATTTGTTGATTGTTGATGAAGCACATAGATTAAAACGGCGAAAGAATATCACTAATTATCAAAGTTTTGATCAAACAAATAGAAAGCTAGAATTGGGCAATGAAGGTACTGAGCTTGATTGGATATTGATGAGTGCACCAAAGCAGATCCTATTTTATGACAAAAACCAAACTGTTAGACCTTCTGATATTCCTCATAAAAAGATAGATGCGCTGAATGCTATGCACTATAAACTTGAAGCGCAGTTGCGCGTTGGACAAGATGGTGATGGTGAGAAATATATTGAATATATTCAGTCTCTTTTTGATGGGGTAAGTAAAACGGCTCCATTATTTTCTAGTTATGATTTTAAAGTCTTTGATGATATTCATGAGATGACTAATTTAATCAAGGTGAGAGAAAAGGAAGCTGGTTTAAGTAGACTTGTTTCAGGTTACGCTTGGCCATGGGTATCGAAAAATGATCCCACAAAGCATGACATAGAAATAGATGGTCTAAAGTTATATTGGAATAGTGTAAATCACGATTGGGTAAATTCACCAAATGCGATTAACGAGGTTGGTTGCATACATACCGTTCAAGGTTATGACCTTAACTATGCTGGTGTAATAATTGGGCCTGAACTTTCATACGATGCTGGTAAAGGTAAGTTTGTTGTACATACTGCAAAGTATATGGATATCAATGGAAGAAGGGGCGTTGATGATCCTGCAGAGTTAGAGAGCTACATAATAAATATTTATAAAACCTTATTGACGCGTGCAATCAAGGGTACCTATGTCTATGTGGTTGATACAGAATTGAGAAAATATATTATGAACCAAGTCGTATAATGTCCGACTACTACAAAGTCCCCCGCCAACCAGCTTGGAACTACGGCGGAAATAAATGGAAATTAAGTAGGTCAAAAATTGATCTGTTTCTAAAGTGTCCAAAGTGCTTCTACATCGACAACAAACTGGGCATAAAACGGCCACCAGGTTATCCATTCAGTCTAAACTCAGCGGTTGACGCACTACTGAAGAAAGAATTCGATAAATACCGCGCTGAGCAAAAGCCGCACCCACTAATGACTGCCAATGGAATCGATGCCGTCCCCTTTCAACATGAAAAAATCGATGAATGGCGTGACGCACTGCATGCAGGTGTAATGTTTCAGCATGAGCCAACCGGTTTTTTGATTACCGGCGCGGTTGATGATGTATGGGTTAAGCCGGATGGTGAATTGATCGTTGTTGATTACAAGGCCACCAGCAAGGCAGAAGAAATCACGGCGCTAGACAAAGACTGGCAGGATGACTACAAGCGGCAATCTGAAGTCTATGAATGGCTTTTAAGGAAAAATGGTTTCAGGGTGTCAGATACAGCCTATTTTGTTTACGCCAACGGGGATACAGAAAAGCCGAATTTCGACAATAAACTGGAATTCGACACTCGCGTAATTCCCTATACCGGCAACGACGACTGGGTGGAGCCGACACTGCTCAAAATAAAAGAATGCCTGGAAAGTGATCAGATCCCGGAAAGTGGTGAGGATTGCGATTACTGCACATTTTGGGAGGCAAGAAACAGCGTTGCCACAACGAGCTAAAGCCCACCGCCCAACTTATTCACATAACCACAACACAATGAATTACCTAAATGAATTCTTAAATCATCTAAGCGGAAATGGTGAGGAAAATTATGAACGCTACGGCGATTCGGTAAAGAAAGATTTAGAAAAAACGAAATCGGACTTTCAAAAAGATGGGCTGAAGCTTGATATAGAGGGGGTCAAGGTCGAGGATGTAAAAAGCGAAGCCGGTGACTATGAGATTCATCGATATAAAGGAACCTATATCTACGGATTTCAAAAGGGCGGCGTTTTTCATGAAATACCCGGCGATCTTTCTACCCAAACGGAGCGCAAGCAGAATGAGGCGGGCGAAATTGTTTTCTTCATCAATAAGAATACCCGCAAGATTGAGAGAATAACTGAATCATTTGCTGGGAATAGTTGGGGCGAGAAGCGCATTAAACTGCCGTCTCAAAAAATCCTAACACCGGGCGCGCTGGCATCTGTGGCGTTCATCATGGCCGTTATATATTTTGGAGGAAGAATAATCGACTTTATAAAAGGTCTATTTTGAGCTATTTAGCTTAGCCAAAGCCTACCCACACCCCCTACAGCTCCCACAAGCATTCCCCATAGGTTTGCGGTTTTTCCAGTCGAGGTACTGCGCTTAGCTGTATATTGTAAGTGGGCCACTTCCGTCACCTTTAAGTTCGATCACCTCAGCCCTAACGTCTAAAGGCTGCTGAACGCTTGCGTCATAAACCACCACTCCACCCCTGTCAGCCACAGCCTGATTTCTAGCCTGAAATTTGATCGAGAAAGATTTAATGAATTCAAGAATTTCTGCAAATTGTATGCAGCTATAGCCTACACTAAAACCCCTCCTTTTTGCATTTTTGACTGATGACTCATCATGAGTATCAACTTCTATGATTTCCCCTGAATGTGTTTCAAAGCTAACAACATACTTTGTGTTTGCATTAGCATCCGGGAGAATGATTTTGTCATGATATACAGTTGGTTGAAGCCTGGCTCCACCCGCATTAGGTCCTAGCGCGCCCCTCTTAGGTTCACCAAGTACCTTTACTAGGAGTGCTCTATGTTCCAACTGAAGCTTATAAAGGGCTTCTTTGTGCCTGATTAGGTTCAGCTCTTCACCGACACCATTAGCTTCTCCTTTGGTGATCAATTTTCCAATTCGGTCTATCAGCGCCTTTATTTGACCTGCGTTATCCCTGTCCACTACCTCGGCATCGACCAGCGCACCGTTCAAGCGATTGACAAAATTTGATCGTGCCCGCTCATCCTGAGTGATACTTTCTGCTAGAGTTTCCCTAGCCTTTTCATATAGGGCCGTCATTTGGTCGTATTGTTCCTTTATTTCGGGAAATCTATCAATCTCTATTGTACTGAGTAGTGACTCATAGGTCGCTGAATCTAAGGCAGCGGTAAATTCCGCTCGTTGCTTGTCAGTGAGCAACCTAATGGGATTTTCAATGAATAAAGCGGATTGGCACTTACCGAGTATGCCTTCAGCCGAACGTCTGCACTCACTGATTTTTGTACTAATTCTATCGGCTTCGGCTCTTTCTTCTGATGAGGGGCCGAAAAGGTATTCAAAAATTTTCATATGAATTGATCTCTAAGATGATAATGGGAGTATAGCATAATAGGGTAATTTGTCAAGTGATTTAACCACACCCCCTACAGCTCCCACAAGCATTCCCCATAGGTTTGCGGTTTTTCCAGTCGAGGTACTTCGCGGGGACCGCCGGAAGGCCCATCTTTTCGCGTACTTTTAGACCGGTCTTTGTGGTGGCCAGGCCGCCAAGGGCCGTTTCGCGGATGGTCTCGCTCATGCTGCTTGAGATGTTCATCATGGCCTCGGTTACTTCGTCCATCGGAATATAGCTTTCCACGCCGAGCATACTCATATCACTGGCGCTCATGGCAGAGGTAGCGCCGATGGCATTACGTTTGACGCAGGGGACTTCCACAAGGCCGCCCAGGGGGTCACAGGCCAGGCCCAGCATGTTTTTGAGGGCAAGGGCC
>Ga0224501_10001316_pt1 | contig 19360 bp, 15 predicted proteins | sample SF_Oct11_sed_USG_4_FD_169105 | JGI IMG/M metagenome (GOLD analysis project Ga0224501, IMG submission 169105) | Sediment microbial communities from San Francisco Bay, California, United States - SF_Oct11_sed_USGS_8_1 | ecosystem: Environmental > Aquatic > Marine > Sediment | place: USA...
TCCATATTTGGGATCGTCAAAGTTGGCGCCACGGCCGGGGTGCGGCTTGGTGCCCACTTCGAATCTGGCCACTCTTTTGCGCTCCTTGGTGTCGATAACCACCATGGTGTCCTTCATGTTGGCCGCGGGCATGAAATACCTGTGATGCCTGTCCCAGCCACCGTCATGCAGGAAGCGCTCGCCCTCGATCATGGTGATCTTCAGGTTCTCGATGTCGGAGTAGTCCACCAGCCAGATGAAGCCGGTTTCCTTGATGTTACAAACCCATTCCGGGGTGTAGTGCGAGGAGACGATAGCCGCCACGCGAGGCTCCGGGTGATACTCCTGGGTATCAAAGGTGTAACCGCGGGTTCCAACAATTTTCTTCGGCTCCAGGGTCTGTCCGTCGAGGATGACCATATGAGGAGGCCAGTAGCAGCCCACGATGGCCAGCTTGTCTTCGTAACCCTTGAACTTGGAAGTGTCCACAGAGCGGGCTTCCGCGCAAGGCTTGGCGGTGGCCACCAGGCTCGGAACCTTGGTGAACAGGTCGATCATTCCGACTTTTCCATCTCGGCCGATGATGAAGAAATAGCGGCCGGAAGCGGAAGAGCGAAGAATGTGGGTCGCGTAACCGGAGTCCACGCGGGCCAGGATCTCCTTGGTGTCGCCATCGATGATGACGATCTTGCCCGCATCGCGCTCCACAACGCCGAAGTAGTTCTGCCAGTTGCGGTTATGCTGCGGCTTGGACGGCCGATCTTTGGGCGCAACCAGAAGATTCCAGCTCATCTTGATCTGACCCATGGAAATCTCTGGCGGAGCTACCACTTCCTCCTGGAGGAAGCGAGCCAAAAGGCTGGTTTCCGCCCTTGTCAAGGCGCCCTGCTCGCCCCAGTTGGGCATGCCGCCAGGGGTGCCGCCCCAGATGATCTCTTCCAGGGCCTCGGTGCCCATTTCCTGGGTCCTTTTGGGCAAAAGGCTCGGGCCTGTGGCGCCTTTGCGCAAGGTGCCGTGACAGCCGGTGCAGATGTTGAAATAGATCTTGCCGGCCTGAGCGACCTCAGCCTCTGTCAGCTTGAGATCCGATGCAGCGGAGCTGCCTGTGAGCGCAAGGGACAAGACGAAAATCGCCCCCAGCAAAAACGAACTGATGCGTGTCCTAAGTTTCATGAGTGTGTTCCCCCTCCTTCTTTGTAGATAGAAGTGTCAACGAATAATTGACATTAAAAATTTCCGTCTATTTTTAATGCTTTCGGCCTTTTACTATTATGACTTATGTCATGTTTGTCTCAATCTAAGGTATGTTTTCAGCTTTAGACACTGACCCAAAATCCGGATTTATGCCCAAAATTGTATCGAAACATTTGTTTACTTTGAAAAGAGGCTTGGAGAATCAATTGGATGGGGATTTTTACTTTTTAAACAGCCTGTTGTGGGATGTTTGCCTGTTGTTCATATAATAAAAAAGGTTTAAACCATATAAATAATGTATGCGCCGGATCAGGGGGCATGGCTGGAAGGAGTAATCGGGTTAGGTTGCACACGTTAATAAGCATTGTCGGGGTTGAGGAATAGTTTCCAGTCCTCAATCTGGCGAATACAAAGAGAACTTTTATCACCATTCAGGATTTGTCTAGACCAGAAAGGGCAGGGGGGCAAATGCGTTGTTTCGAAAATGGAGCCTTGCGGGTATCATAGGGAAAAATTACATGGCGATTATCAGTATGACGTTTCGATTGGCCATAGCCCAGGTCAACCCGACCGCCGGGGCCCTGGTTGCAAACTCCGGTCTTGTCCAGAGCGGGATAGAGAAAGCCAGGGCCGCGAAGGCGGATCTGGTGATATTCCCGGAGCTTGTTATCTCTGGCTATCCGCCGGAGGATCTGCTCGTCCGTCCATCCTTCATAAGGCGGTGTCAGGAGTCACTGGAAAGCCTGGCCGGGGATATTTCCGGAGTGGTGGCCCTGGTGGGAGCGCCGGTAATGTGGCAAGGGGCGCTGCGCAACGCCGCCGCCGTGCTGGCCGAAGGGAAAGTGGCGGCGGTTATCACAAAGACAGAGCTGCCGAATTATGGCGTGTTCGACGAGAAAAGGTATTTCACTCCTGGAGACAACGGTCCTCTGATAAAAATTGGCCCCGCCACCATCGGTGTGACGATCTGCGAGGATATATGGGTGGATAACGCTCTTCTGGAAAAGCAGGTGAAGGATGGCGCCAACCTGCTGGTCAATATTTCCGGTTCTCCATATAGGGAAGGAGTCTTCGAGTTTCGGAAAAGCAAAGCGTTGTCCGCAGCCAGAAACCTGGGGGCGCCCTTCGCATATTGCAACATCGTCGGGGGCCAGGACGAGCTTATATTCGATGGAAAATCATTTGTCCTCGACCATGATGGAAAGACCATGGCCGTCATGGAACCCTTTGCCGAGGATTTCATGACCATAGATTTCTCCGGTCCATTTGAGGAAAGGGAACTCCATAGAGAGACGATAACAATCCCTCCTTCCGGGGAAATAAAAACTCCGTCCGAACAAAGAACCAGGAAGGTTATTGTGGACGGGGACGAGGATATCTACGAGGCGCTGGTTCTGGGTACCAGGGATTATGTACTAAAGAACGGTTTTTCCGGTGTGGCGGTGGCTCTTTCCGGCGGGATAGATTCGGCCCTCACCTGCGCCATCGCCGTGGACGCCCTGGGCCCCGACAGGGTGGCCGGATTCCTGATGCCGTCACCATATTCCTCCCGGGGGTCGGTGGACGACGCGCAGAAACTGGCCAATAACCTGGGGATAAAGACCGATATACTCCCCATCGGCCCGGCCATGGAGGTGTTCGAGCATACGTTGGCGGATATTTTCGCGGACAAAAAGCCGGACGTGACCGAGGAGAATATCCAGGCCCGCATCCGGGGAAACCTGATGATGGCCATCTCCAACAAGATGGGGCTGCTTGTCCTCACCACCGGAAACAAAAGCGAGACCGCAATGGGATACTGCACTCTATATGGAGACATGGCCGGGGGTCTGGCCGTTATCAAGGATCTATATAAGATGAAGGTCTACGATCTTTCGCGATGGCGGAACAGAAAAGCCGGATTCGACCTGATCCCCAGGGAAACTATAGAAAAACCCCCCTCCGCCGAGCTGCGACCGGACCAGAAGGATACCGACTCCCTGCCGCCATACGAAGCGCTGGACCCCATATTGAAAGAATATATCGAACACGACCGGGGAGCGGGGGAGATAATAGCCATGGGGCACGACTCCGGTACAGTCCGAAGAGTTATCCGGCTGGTGGATCTGAACGAATACAAACGACGTCAGGGACCCATCGGACTTAAGATCACCGCCAAGGCTTTTGGGCGGGACCGCCGTTTGCCGATCACATCCAGGTATCGGGAGGAGTGAACGCGCCAAGGCCGCAGCGAAAGGCGGCTGATCGTCGATGCTGATCACCTGGCCCAACTTTATCCTTCCCTTCGGTCCTCTTCCCTCTGTGCGTAAATAAGTAAGCATATATACGACCGAAAGGATTGTCATCTTGTAAGCGGATTTGCGCAGAATATTGAAAAGTCATCCACATTTTTTATCTTTGCGCAAATGACCGGTTTGATGATAAATTGAATCCACGGCTTTTTTGCCGAGGTAGAATGGATAAGCTGGTGCTTTTCGGAGACTTTTCCCTCAAGCCCGCCCACCCTGATTCTGGTTTTCCAGTATGAGGCTTTGTAAATCCCATTTAGCTTTGATATATTTATAATAATGCAAAAAACAAGAGATATCGGCAAGCTCAAGGAAATCGCCAAAAACTTGAGGAAGGATATCCTGAGGATGCTCCACACCGCAGGCAGCGGCCACACAGGAGGATCCCTTTCCGCCATAGACATTCTGGCAACGCTCTATTTCTCCCGGATGCGCCACTCGCCGGACCCTTCCTTTTCCGGACCCAGGGACAGGTTCATCCTCAGCAAAGGGCACGGCGCGCCGGCCCTGTATGCGGTTTTGGCGGAAAGCGGTTATTTTGACAAGAAACATCTGATGACTCTCCGGAAGATGAATTCCATCCTCTCCGGCCACCCCTATTCCCCCTCCACTCCTGGAGTGGAGGTGTGCACCGGCTCCCTGGGCCAGGGGCTATCCATCGCCAATGGCATGGCCATGGCCCTGAAGCTGAACAAGACGGACGAGAAGGTGTTCTGCATGATGGGTGATGGGGAAACCCAGGAGGGGCAGGTGTGGGAAGCGGCCATGACCGCCGCCCACTACAAGCTGGATAATGTCACCGCCTTTCTGGATAACAATGGCCTGCAGATCGACGGCGTGGTGAAAGACATAATGGGCATCGAGCCTATCGGCGATAAATGGCGAGCGTTTGGATGGGAAGTCTTCGAGATCGACGGCCATGATTTTGGCCAGATCCTCGACGCCCTGGACAAGGCGGACCGGACCAAAGGAAAGCCTTCTCTCATATGGGCGCACACTGTGAAGGGCAAGGGGGTTTCCTTTATGGAAAACAAGGTTGGCTACCATGGCAAGGCGCCGGATAAAGATGAACTGGACAGGGCCATGGCGGAACTGGACGCGGCATAGGAATATATGTGATGACGGAAGTTAAAATGAAATCTCTTCGCGACGCCTATGGCCAGGCTCTGGCCGAACTGGGCGCGGAAAACGAAAATATAGTGGTGCTCGACTCGGATCTTTCCGGCTCCACCAGGACATCGGTGTTCGCCGCCCGGTTCCCCGAAAGGTTCTTCAACATGGGAGTGGCGGAGCAGGACATGATCTCCACCGCGGCGGGGCTGGCGGCGGCGGGGAAGATTCCCTTCGCGTCCACCTTCGCCGTATTCGCCTCCGGGCGGGCGTGGGACCAGGTGCGCCAGTCTGTGTGCATGGGCAGGATGAACGTCAAGATCGTGGCCTCCCATGGCGGGATAACCGTGGGAGAGGATGGGCCCACCCACCAGGCGCTGGAGGATATAGCCCTGATGCGGGTTATGCCCAATATCAGTGTGATCGTCCCCGCAGACGCCCACGAGACCGCCGCGGCGGTTCGGGCCGTGGCCGGGATTGATGGGCCTTTTTATATCCGCACCGCCAGGGATAAATTCCCCGTTTTGTTGCCGGAGGATTTTTCGTTCACTCCCGGCAAGGGGACGCTGCTGCGCGAAGGATCGGATGTGGCGATTGTCGCTTGCGGTATAATGGTGAGCAAGGCGCTGGAAGCGGCCGAGCTCCTCTCTGCCGAGGGGATATCCGCCGCTGTGGTGAATATGTCCACCATAAAGCCGCTGGACGAGGAATTGACTCTTTCCCTGGCTGCCAGCGCCGGGGCGATAGTCACCGCCGAAGAGCATTCGGTTATCGGAGGGCTTGGCTCGGCAGTGGCCGAAGTGATATCGGAAAACGACCCTGTCCCAGTGGTTCGTGTGGGGATGAGGGCCGCGGTGGGTTCTTCCGGCAAGCCGGATGAGCTGCTGAACAAATTCGGCATGACCACCGAAATGGTGGTCAGCGCGGCGCGCAAGGCCACCGGAATGAAAAAAGAAAAGGCGCCTGGCAGGAGCAGGACGGTGCTGTCCGGCTGATCCTCTGCCCCTTTGGGTTGGAGTCCGATCTGTTGGTCGATATACTGTATTGAATTTTAAAAGGATTTGAAATGTCTCGAAAATATTCCCTGTTGGCTGTAGGAGCCGCGTTTTTCTCCGGCCTTTTTCTGGCTTTGGCCATGTTGTCCAACAATGTGATGGCAGAGGTTAAAACCTATGACAATCTGGAGACCTTCGCCAACATCATCTCCCTGGTGGAACAGAACTACGTGGATAACGTGGAAACCACCAAACTGGTGGAAGGCGCCATAAACGGCATGTTGCGGAGCCTGGACCCCCATTCGAGCTATATGACCCCGGAGATGTATAAGGAAATGCAGGTGGAGACCGAGGGGGAGTTTGGTGGGATAGGGATAGAGATCACCATCAAAGATGATCTGTTGACCATCGTGGCGCCTATCGAGGACACCCCCGCGTGGAAGGTGGGCCTGCAGGCAGGAGACAGAATCGTGCGAGTGGACGGGGAATCCACTTTTGACATGAGCCTTATGGAGGCTGTGCGAAAGATGCGCGGGAAAAGGGGAACCGAGGTGGTGATCACCATCGTGCGTGAAGGGTTCGACCAGCCGAAAGATTTCACCATCATGCGTGACGTCATCCATGTGACCTCCGTGAAATACCAGATGCTTCCCGACAAATGGGCCTATGCCAAGGTAAGAAGCTTCAGCAAGGATACGGCCAACGACCTGGAGACCGCTTTGAACACCATGAAAACCGAAGGCTTCAAGGGGCTGGTCCTGGATCTGCGGAACGATCCGGGCGGTTTGTTGAATCAGGCGGTGGCGGTGTCGGAGCTGTTCCTGGACAAAGGGGAGATGATAGTCTACACCCGTGGGCGGATGCCGAACCAGAACATGGAATTCACCTCGGAGCGGAAGATCAAGGATAACGATTATCCGATGGTGGTGCTGGTGAATCGCGGCTCGGCCTCGGCCTCGGAGATCGTGGCCGGAGCGCTGCAGGACCTGAAAAGGGCGTTGGTGGTGGGCACCCAGACCTTCGGCAAGGGCTCTGTGCAGACCATAATTCCGCTGGCGGAAAATTCCGGCCTGCGGCTGACAACGGCCCGCTACTATACCCCCCTGGGGCGGCAGATCCATGAAATAGGAATCACCCCGGATATTGTCATCGAACAGCGAGCGCCGGAGATCGCGCCCGATACAAGCGGGCCTTCGGTGAAAGAAAAGATCAAGGCCAAGGTGAATGGCGATAATGGCCATGGCGCCGACAAGCCCAAGGAAGAGGCGGCGCCCGCCAGGAAAGAAGAGGAGACCAAGGAGCAGACCAAGCCCTCGGCTGTGGACCTGGAGAAGGACTACCAGCTGCAGCGGGCCATCGGTGTGCTAAAGAGCTGGGAGCTGATCAACAAGATCAGCGACAGAAGCGTGAGCGCCGTCAAACCGTAAATTCCACGGAGTTGGAACAGGTAATCTGAAAAACTATTGAGGTGAAATGGCAGGCGGCCGGAGCCGGAAAACAAGAAAAAGGGGAACCAGGAAAAAAGCCTGGTTCAACTGGAAGAAGTTCTGGACCCGGCGCAGGGCGCGGATAGCTAGGGTATCGGCTTATATACTGGCCATTTTTGCGGCAGGTATCCTCGTTGGGGTTTATTCGATTAAAAGCGAGAAGGACATGCTCGCCTCAAATAGCGAAAGCCCCGTTTTGTCCCCGGCCCCTCTTGTGAAAAAGAGCGCGCCGGTTCTGGCCAGGGAAAAAGGGCGCCAGGCGCAAAAGCTGGAAAAAGCCCCCCCTCCCAGGCCCGAGCCTGCTCCAGAGCCGAAGGCTTTGCCCACAATAGCCCCTCCCAGGCCAAAGAGCGAAAATAGGAAGGTATTGGCCAGCATTCCGCCTCTGCCACACTTGTCCGAATCCCGCCATGGGGTAGCTGCCATCATCATAGACGACATAGGCCAGAGCATGGAGGCTGTGGAAAGGCTGCTGGCCATCGGATTGCCGATCGCCATTTCCGTCCTTCCACACCAGGCCTACTCCCGACAGGCGGCCATCCGGGCGGGGGAAAAAGGACAGGTGGTGATGCTCCACCTTCCCATGGAGCCCAGGTCCAAGAATAACAATCCCGGACAGGGCGCGCTATATTCCTTCCACGATGGGCCCACTTTGCGAAGGCTTTTCGCCGAGGATATCCAGTGGGTGCCGGGAGCGGTGGGGGTGAACAACCATATGGGATCCCGGTTGACGGAGATAGGAGAGAGCATGGCGCCACTCATGGAGGAGATGCGCTCCAGAGGGTTGTTCTTTGTCGATTCCAAGACATCTTCCGCCTCTGTGGCGTCCAAGGTGGCCCAGGGGATGGGAGTCCCCTGGGCGGACAGGGATGTGTTCCTGGACAACGACCGGGATGTGGCGAAAATAATCAAGGCGCTGGAGCTTCTGACCGCAAGGGCGCTGAAGAACGGCGTGGCGGTGGGGATAGGCCACCCATACCCGGAGACGATCCGGGCGCTGGAGATATACGCGCCAAAGATGGCCGCCCAGGGGGTGGCCCTGGCGCCTGTCACAAAGCTTTTGCAGGTCGGCTCGGAAGGGGGAGGCGCCCGGGCCAGCCATGGCGAGGCTTCCTGCGTGGGGAACGCCTGCTAATAAATTTTTTGCGGCATCTTGTTGGGTTACACACCCCTTGTGTCCCGGCGCCGCTGACTGGCTGTTGCTTTATCCCCCCTGGCGGGTGGCGCTCCATTTTCCATGGGTCGTCAGGGAGGGATCCTCGGCGCAGAAGGCCACATCCCCCTCCATCTGGTTGGCTGTGTCCACAGCGCCCATGACCGAGCCGGTGAATCTATATGTGCATGGGCCGCATTTCGCGGCGAAACAAGGGAGATGGAATACTATTTCTGCGCCGGATATGGATCCTGAGCCGGACCGCGTTCCTCCCGATGTCCTTACGGAGGTGATGTCGAACTCCGCGCCGTTTTGCACAATGGTCCAGGTGGCGTACAAGGGGTCGTTGGTGGGCGCTTCGTATGTTTCCGATGCGCTCCATTTCCCTGCCAAGTTAATCTGCTGCTGGGCGGAGCCGCAAGACGCGCCCAAAACCCAGGCGACCAGCACAATTAGCGCCGAGTCCAGCCTGGCCGATGTCATGGGACGCAATGACTTGCCCCTCCATTCCCCAGGTCAGTGGCTGTCCGCAGAGTCACAGGGTCACTTTTTCACTTCTTCGCTGGCGTAGGTGACCAGGGAATGGACCGGGTATTTGGCCAGTTTATCGCGCCCCGGCAGGAAGGTGAGCTCCACTATACAGGCCAGTTCCTGGACCGAGGCTCCAGCCCGCTCCACCAGTTTGGCCGCCGCCTCCAGGGTGCCGCCGGTGGCCAGCAGATCGTCCACCACCACCACGTTCTGCCCGCTCTTCACCGCGTCTATATGCATCTCCATAGTATCGGTTCCATACTCCAGCTCATACGACTCCTGGTATGTCTTGTATGGCAGTTTGCCGGGCTTGCGGATTACGGCCACTCCGGTTCCCAGAGCATAGGCCAGGGTAGAGGCAAGCAAGAATCCCCTGGCCTCCACGCCCACGAATATGTCCGGCTTTTTGTCTATGTAGCGGTACACCAGCATGTCGATGGCGCGGCGGAAGGCCACCGCATCGGCGAAGAGGGTGGTGACATCGTAGAAAAGAATTCCTTCCTTGGGGAAGTTTGGAATTTCCCTTATCGATTTCTTTATTTGCTCGGGCATTGGGCTCTCTCTTGTAAAAACAGGTTTATTCATGCCGGGGTGGAAATATGATCATCCTTCTCCCGCCTGGTGTTGAGGAAAAAAAGATACCATGTCCTCTCATGGTTTGCCATAATTTATCTTCTTGTTCATGTTCGGCGCCCACCGGCGCGATATATGCGGAAATTGAAGTATGTTGAAAAAATCCCTGATCATTACATTTGCTCTGCTGGCCGTGGCGGCTTCTTCTGTCTCCGCCCAGATTATGAGCAGTTCCAACGTTGTCCAGTTCCGGTTCGTTCCTGGCCAGGATATCTATCTCCCGGGCAGTTCGTTCCAGATGGTTTTCGAGGTGACGGTGAAGGACGGGTGGCATACCCAGTCGGACAAGCCGGACATGGATGGATTGGTGCCCACCCAGCTTGTGGCCACCTCCCAGGAGGCCATTACCTTTGGCCGGGTGAGCTATCCGCCACCGGTCATGGAGAAATTCGAGTTCTCGGAAAAACCACTGCCCACATTCAAAGGAAAGTTTTTCATCACCCTCACCGGCGCCGTGCCAGCTGGGATGGCTCCTGGCGAATACCAGGCCGTCGCCAGGCTGCAGGCCCAGGCGTGCGATGACGCATCGTGCATCGCCCCGGCGTTTCTGGAAACCCAAATCCCCATAAAGGTGGCGCCCGCAGGCGCAGAGGTGCGGCGCCTGAACGACGATGTGTACACCACGGCCGCCGCGTCCATGGCCAGCGTTGGCGATGGGGACGGGGAGGGGATGGGTAACATCGGGGGATACATCCAGAGCAAGGGGATGTTTCTTACATTCATTCTGATATTTCTCGGGGGACTGGCGTTGAACCTGACCCCATGTGTATATCCCCTCATCCCGATAACGGTTTCTTTCTTTGGTGGAACGGGACAGGAGGACAAGGTTCGTCTGGGGTTCAAGGCGCTCTCCTATTTTCTGGGGATGACGGTCATGTATTCCTCTCTGGGGGTGGTGGCGGCGCTGACCGGAGGGATGTTCGGGGCGATGCTGCAACACCCGGTGGTGGTGATTTTCCTGGCCGCCGCCATGGTGGCGCTCTCTCTTTCCATGTTCGGGCTGTATGACATCCGGATTCCAGACTCGTTGAGCCAGGTGGGGGGGGAGAACCGGAAGGGGATGATCGGGGCCTTTCTGATGGGGCTGACCGCAGGGATCATAGCCGCGCCGTGCATAGGCCCCTTCGTGCTGGGTCTGCTCACCTTTGTCGGCGAGCGGGGGGATCCTGTGCTGGGATTCACCATGTTCTTCACCCTGGCCGCGGGATTGGGGGCGCCTTATGTGGTGCTGGCGATGTTTTCCGGCGGGATCTCCATGCTTCCCCGCTCCGGGATGTGGATGGTGTGGATCAAGAATGTGTTCGGCTTTATCCTGCTGGGGATGGCGATATATTTCCTCCAGCCGCTGATCCCGGAGTCGGCCTATATTCCTGTGTGCGCCATATTTTTGGCTCTTTCCGGGATATACGTCGGCTTCTTTTCCCGAGTCTCCGGCTCCGGATGGAAATTCAAAACCATGCAGGGCGCCGTGGGGGTTGGCGCCGTGGTGGCGGGAGTGTTTCTGTGGGCTTCGGCGGGCGCCCCCACAGGGCCTGGGATGAATTGGGAAAAAGCGACTTCCCATTCGCTGGCCAGAGCCAAGGAACAGAAGGTGGCGGTGGTCATGGATTTCACCGCGGACTGGTGCATCCCATGCAAGGAACTGGAGCATTTCACGTTCAGTGATCACAGGGTGGCGCAGGCTTCAGAAAAACTGCGCCCCTTGAAGGTGGACCTGACCAAGACCGGTGATCCGGAGGCGGAAGAGCTGAAGAAAATCTACCAGGTGTTGGGTGTCCCCACGGTGATATTCATCGACTCCACGGGAAAGGAGATCAAGGATCTGCGGTTTGTCGGTTTTGTGGACGCGGATTCGTTCCTGGAACGAATCTACAAGCTTCTGGGCGCCTCGTGAGCTGGGGGGAGGAGTTGCCGGAAAGTTTGACGAGCGCCATGAGGAGGTATAGTATTCATGTGTAGACACAATATCTTCCGGATAGGGGTGAACATATGGGGGGAATGGTAATAACCGGCAATCTGGCCATTGTTCTGGGTGGAGGCAGGGGCGCCCGTCTGTATCCTTTGACCAAGGAGCGGTGCAAACCGGCCGTGCCTCTGGGGGGTAAATATCGGCTTATCGACATTCCCATCAGCAACTGTATAAACAGCGGCCTTCGGGATATCTATATCGTCACCCAATTCCAGAGCGCATCGCTAAACCAGCACATCGCCAGGGCCTACAACATGGATGTCTTCTCCAGCGGATTCGTCAGTGTGCTGGCCGCTTCCCAGACGGATTCTGGGATGGAGGACTGGTTCCAGGGCACGGCGGACGCCGTGCGCAAGTGCCTGGGATTGATGAACCTGAAAAGGTACAAAAGAGTGGTGATCCTCAGCGGCGACCAGCTTTATAAAATGAACTATCAGGATATGCTGCGGACCCACCTGGCCCGGGGAGCGGATTTCACGATCAGCGTCCTGCCGGTGACTCGGGACAAAGTGGACGCTTTCGGGATCATGAAGGCGGACAAGGATATGCGGATAACCGACTTTGTGGAAAAGCCGAAGGATCCTCAGGTCGTGGATGAGTTCCGCCTGTCCGATGGTCAGAATGAAGGGCAAGCAGGGAGCGGGGGAAAGAACTGGCTGGCCAGCATGGGAATATATGTATTCGAGACCGAGGTGTTGCTGGAAGTGCTGAAGGATAAGAGCAAGATAGATTTTGGAAAACATGTCATTCCCGACGCCCTGGGCAAATATAAAGCGGTGGCTCATAGCTTCGATGGATATTGGGAGGATATAGGAACCATCGGAGGGTTCTTCGAGGCGAATATATTGCTGGGAGCCCAGAAACCTCCTTTCGACTTTTTTGGGGGCGAGCATGAGCGGATATACACAAAGCAGCGTTTTTTGGCCGCCTCCCGGTTCATGGGCGCCAGGATTTCCGAATCGGTAATCAGCGATGGGTGCTTCATCGACGAGGGAACGGAGATACGAAACTCGGTGATCGGCATCAGGTCCACCATCGGCAAGAGCGCGCTGATCGAACAGGCGATTGTGATGGGGGCCGATTCCAAAGAGAGATCCGGGGTGCAGGATCAAACCATGACTCCTGGGATATGCGCGGAAGTGGTGATCAAACGGGCGATCCTGGACAAGAATGTGCGGATCGGCAAAGGCTCGAAGATTATCAACAAGGACGGGGCGATGGAGAAGGATGGGCCGGGGTACTACATTCGGGAGGGTGTGGTGGTCATTCCAAAAAATACGGTGATTCCTCCCGGGACAGTAATTTGACATTCAACTTGATTATTCATAAGGCCTGGGCCGGATGGCCGGATAGTGAGGATATGTATGTCTGCTGATTGGGATGAAAAATTCACTATTGGCATCGAAGAATTCGACCAGCAGCACAAGAAGCTTTTCGGGCTGATAAACGAACTGGAAACCAGTGTACGGCAGGGCAATAGTCGCTCGGTGATGAGCAAGGTGGTGGATGAGCTTTTGCACTATACCCTGACCCATTTTTCCCAGGAGGAAAAAACGCTGCTGGAAAATGGATATCCAGACTATGAATACCATTTGCAGGAGCATAACGACCTGTTGGGGCAGGTCCGCGAATTCAAGAATAACCATGATGCTGGCAAAAGTGTGATCACCATGGAGCTTATGGGCTTTTTGGTGAACTGGCTGACAAACCACATAAACCAGACCGACCGCAAATATGTCCCGTTTCTGCAAAAAATTAACAAATAGATGAGGGCTTCCCATGCCTTGCATCCCCCCCGGTTCTGCAATTTATTGACAAATTCTAAATAATTGATATGATAATATACTTGAAGAACGGATGTTCGTTTTGCATGAGCCCGGCCCCGGAGAGGGGCTTGCGAGGGGTGTCAACAATTTGGAGGTTGTGCAGACTATGATGAGCCTGCTGGATCACTTGAGGGAGCTTTTCGAAAAGGGTGGGCCGGTGCAGTATGTCATCCTGGTGGCGTCTATATATGGCGGGATCCTGGTGTTCGAGCGCTGGCTCAAGTACCGTTCCCTGTCCAGGCGGGCGGAGGATCTTCTGGCCATGGTGTATGAAGTGTCGGAGATCGGCGAGGATGACATGGCCAGGATGGACAAGAGTGACCCCATGGGCAGGATAGCGTGGATTGCCTGGGATAACAGGAAGCTGGGCCGGGAGGGGATGCAGGAAAAGGTGCGGGTTCGCTTCTCCACGGAGGAACTGTACATATTGCGTCGGCTGGGCGCTGTTGCCACTATCGGTTCGCTGCTGCCCATGGTGGGGCTGCTGGGCACCGTCGTCGGCATGATCGTGGCATTCAACGCCATCGCCGTCCATGGCACGGGCGACCCGAAAATCCTGGCCGATGGCATATCCCAGGCGCTGCTGACCACGGAGGCTGGGCTGATTACCTCCATTCCGCTTTTATACCTCCACCAGAGCCTGACGGAGATGGCGGACCTGATTACCAGGAAAATGGACACTTTCTCCACGCATCTTATACAAGTGATCCCTAATTCGTAACCGGCGTCGCCGCTAGAGGCTCACATAATGTTTTACAAGAAGAGGCCCAGGGAAAAGCCGCAGATCGCCATGGCCCCCCTGATAGACATGGTGTTCCTGCTGCTGATATTTTTCATGGTGGCCACGGTTTTTCCCGATAAGGTTGGAGTGAAGGTGGAAAAGCCGGAGGCGGATACTTCCAAGGCCCTCCCGCGCCACCACCTGCTTTTCGCCATAGACAGGGAAGGTGTCCTTCATCACTCGGAGAGGACTTTGTCCTATGACGAGGCGGAAGGGATAATATCCGCTGCGGTGATGGCCAAGCCGGACATCGCGGTGATAGTGGAGCCGGACAAAAGTTCGGTGGCCGGCCAGCTGGTGCATTTTCTGGATAAGGCGCGGATAGCGGGGGCCAAGAACGTCTCCATCGCCACCCGGCCAGAATACGAGAAATGAATAGAGCGGGGCGCTGGACAGCCGCGTCCACTGCGGCGGCCGGCATGAACGCCTTACTCTTTATTATGGTGGCGTATCTGATCAGCCAGGCGTCGGTTCCAAAACCGAAGGAGGTTATCAGCGTGAAAATGTTGGTGCTCGAGCCTCTGCCACCCCCCACGCCTCCGCCACCTATACCACCTAAACCAAAACCAAGGCTGGTGAAGAAGATCGAGCCGAGGCCCTTGCCAGACCAGCCTCCTCCGCCGGAAATACTTGAGCCTCTGGAGATGGTTCCAGAACCGAAAAAAGTGGGGCTGGACGAGAATAAGGAGCCGGAGCCGGAGCAGGCTCCTGCCCCATCGCCGGAGCCTGTGTATATACCCAGCCACAAGCTTTCCCGGCTGCCCTCGTTCCTGAACAAGGTGGAACCGGTATATCCGGAGACGGAACGGTTCACCGGGAGGGAGGCCAGAGTGGTGGTGGAGATTATGCTGAGCCATGAGGGTAAAATAGATTCCATCAGGATCGTAAAAAGTGGAGGGGAGGCCTTCGACCGGGCGGTCCGCGAATCCCTGGAAAAATCCATATTCAGCCCAGGATACATCGACCAGCGGCCAGTGGGGGTGCGTGTGCAGATTCCTTTTGTCTTCAAGCTACGATAGGAGATATTCAATGATCGAAAAAAGACCCGCTCTTTTATACGTGTTTGTCATGGCTATGGCGCTGGTCCTGTCCTGCGCCCTCTTTCCGGGTTTGGCTTTGGCCCAGAGCCAATTTTCCGTAAAGGGAGAGGCGTTTGTTAAAGGGGAGCGCATACCCCTGAACGGGGCCACGGTTTTCGTGGTGGACAGGGATGATATCAATGTCGCCATAACCGATAACAAGGGCGCCTTTGAGCTTTTCCTGCCGGAGGAAGGGGAGTATTCAATCACCGCTTCCATGGTTGGGTTCGCCCAGAGCGCTCCTTTGAAAGTGCAGGTCACTTCGGAAAACCCCACCGCCTCGGGAAAGTTGTATCTGCCGCCGGTGGAGCAGTTCTCGGAGATAGTAGTGACGGCGGAAAAGAACCAGGACCAGGTGGGCAAACGGGTGGTCTCCGGAAAAGAGATGCGGAAAATGCCCGGTTCCATGGGTGATCCTTTAAGGGGCATATCCAACCTGCCGGGGCTTTCCCTCGGTTCCGGATTTATGGCTTATCCGGCCATCAGGGGGTCCGACCCGGACGACAACGTCTTCTATGTGGACAATATGCCGGTAAATAACCTTTTCCATTATGGTTTCGTCAGTGTATTCCATGCGGACCTGGTCAAGGATTTCAACCTGTATCTTTCCTCGCCGGGGCCGGAATTCAAGGAGGTCATTGGGGGTGTCATCGATATCTCCCTGCGAGACCCCAGGGATGATGTGTCGGGAGTGACGGTGAGCTTGAGCCTGCTGGAGGCGGAGCTTCTGGTGGAAGGGCCTATCGCCGAGGGGCATTCTTTGGTGGTGACCGGGCGCCGCAGCTATATAGACCTGATTGTGGGCCCTATGGTCTCTGATCTGGATACGGGGGTCAAGGTGGTGCAGTTCCCCTGGTATTACGACTACCTGGCCAAGTATGTGTGGAAAATAAGCCCCAAAAGCAAGTTCTCTTTGATGGCTCATGGGTCCCAGGACAAGATGCTGTTCCAGATGACCGAAGAATCGGATGCGGCCAAGAAAGAACCCACGCTGGTGGGAGACTTTGCCATGGATCAACTCAACAACATGCAGGGGATGAACCTGGAAACCGCCATTTCAAGCAATATGAAGAATACTTTGACCATCTCCCGACGGGACTCCTCTCAGGAGGTGATGGTGGGCCAGGCTTTTAAAGGGGACAACAAGTTCACCGATTACAACGCCAGGGACATACTCAATATAAAAGCAAGCCCTAGCCACTCTTTGACTCTGGGCGCGGAGAGAGAGTACTCCGAAATAGACCTGTTATTCGAGGGGAAAGCCTGGGCGCCCAACGAGTTCGAGCCGGACCGGGATATCTCCAGTCAGGAGACCAAGAAACTCGTCACCTCGTTTGGCAGTTATGGATCCGCTCTTTTCGCCAAAGATCGCTGGCGCCTGATGGAGCCGCTGACCCTGGTGGTGGGCGCCCGCTGGATGGAGGAGGACTATCTGAAAGAGTCTTACACCATGCCCAGGGCTTCGGTGGAAATAACCCCCTCGGATGATCTTCTTCTTTCCGTGGGGTGGGGAAAATACGTCCAGTTTCCCCCGGGGCAGTTTGTGGTGGACGTGTTCGGCAACCGAAACCTCAAGTTCGAAAAGTCGGATCACTTGACCATGGGGGCCAGAAAGAAGCTGTATCAGGGCGCATGGCATACCCAGGTGGAGTTTTATTACAAAACCTTCGAGGATCTGATCATCCCCCATGAGGAACTCAACTATATCAACGGCGGGTCCGGGGATGCGTATGGCTTCGAGGTGCTGATCCGAAAGAGCGCCTCGGTGGAATCGAACCTGAACGGATGGCTGGCGGTGACATACAGCCATTCCGGCCGCAAGAACGAGATGACGGGAGAGACCTTCAACTACTCCAGAGACCAACCATTGATCCTGAACCTGCTGGTGGCGTACCGGCTGACAAAATGGACCATATCAGGAAGATGGCATTACAGCAGTGGACGGCCGTACACCCCTGTGGTGGGATCATACACCGATGAGACGGGCAGGGTGCTTCCGGTATACGGGGAATTGGGCCAGGAAAGGCTGCCCGATGTCCACCAGCTCGATATCCGCGCCGACAGGACTTTCCGCTATAACAACTGGAAGCTGTCTGTCTTCTTTGAAGTGCAGAACCTGTATGCCCGGAAGAATATATCTGGCTACATGTACAACGATGATTATACGGAGCGCGAACCTGTGGGGGGGGTGCCGCCCCTGGCGTCGTTTGGTATAGAAGCGGCTTTATAACGATCTAGAGCATCGGCGGTACAAGGATATGGAAGAGAGGGGGAGGGAAAGCCGCCTTTATTATCGGCGGCTTGGCTGGCCGAAAGGGAACCAGCGGACACTCATCCCCCATTCTTCACTTTTCTGATTTGTCCCCCTTGGTTGACGCGCTGACTTTGATCTTGTCCAGGAACAATTCCAGAACCTTTATATCGCTGGTGTTCCGCGCCAGGTATATCTTGTTCACCTCCTCCAGTGCCTTGATCCTTTGCAGATTCAACCTGTCGTTCACCGCTTTGGTTTCCTTCACCAGGGGCAGATCACTGATTTTGCCAAACTGGACTATCTTCCCGGTAAGAAGCCAGTCCAGAGAACACCCGGTATAGTTCTGGATCTTGATCAGGTTCAGGTATGTGGGGATTTTTTCCTTTTGCCAGTAATACTGGAACAATCCCTTCTCGATACCCACTTTCCGCGCCCATGCGTACGGTTTTTCGTCCTGAATCAATAACTTCAATCTGTCCTTGAATGTTTGTGCCATGGTTTTCCTCTTAAGTTATACGGCTAGTATGAGAAAAGTATTACATATTACATCTAAAGGCAACAAAAAAATATAAATGAGCCATAAAAATCCGCCCGAGGGCCTGGCCAATGCCCAATCAAAAAAAGCATTGACACTTTGTGGCGAAAGTCTACAATGCTACTTGAATCCACGGGTGGCCCTGTATAGGGCCTGATTGAGGAAGACGGTTGAAATCCGTCGCGGACCCGCCGCTGTGTCGGGGGACGAAAGCCGAATACGCCACTGTTTGTTTTATATAAACGGGAAGGCCGGCCAGTAGGACGAACCCGGAGCCAGAAGACTCGCCCGTGGCCGACTTTTGTAAGGGTTTTACGTGGACATACACCCTTGCTCGCGGGAATGGAAATCGGCGTTCCAGCGTAACAGCTATTTTGCTGGAGCTGGGATTTATGAACGCTCGACCCTCTGATTCGCCCCTGTCCCGTCCACTATTCCATACAGCGTCCTCTCTTCAGCCTTTGTTGTACGTTCCACGACAAACTTCATTCTGCCTGTCACCATGCTGAAAATACCCAGAATCGTAATAGCGGGAACCCAGAGCGGCGTGGGTAAAACTTCATTTTCTTTGGGGCTGATCCGTGCGCTCACTCGCAAAGGGCTAAGGGTCGCTCCTTTCAAGGTTGGGCCGGACTTCCTGGATCCCACATATCTGCGCCTTGCCGCGCGGCGGCAGTGCCACAACCTGGATGGTTGGATGATGGGTCAGGATTATGTCACCTCGTTGTTCAGTCAGGCCGCCGCAGGGGCGGATGTGGCAGTGGTGGAGGGGGTTATGGGGATGTTCGATGGCATGGCCCCCAACTCCCTGGAGGGGAGCACCGCCCAGATGGCCTCCATTCTGAAGGCTCCCGTCATTTTGGTGGTGGACGCAGGAGGCATGGCAGGCAGCCTGGCCGCCATGGCGATGGGGTATGCCGGATTTCATAGCGAAGTGAAAGTGGCCGGAGTTATCGCCAACAAGGTCGGCTCTCCTGGTCATGCCACACTTCTTAAAGCCGCCCTGGAAACGCCTGGCGCCCCACCACTGCTGGGTGGAATCGTCCGGGGCTCATTCCCGGAGCTGAAAAGCCGCCATCTGGGTCTGGTCACCGCCACCCAAAGGGGGGATGTGGAGGAGAAGCTGGATATGCTGGCTGATGGGGTGGAAAAGGAGGTGGATCTGGAATCGGTGATGGCCATGGCCCGGCAGGCCCCACCCATGGCCGGGGCGGTATCGGAGGAGAAGCAGCCAGTCCCATATCGCGCCAGATTGGGCGTGGCGTGGGATTCGGCTTTCCATTTCTATTACCCGGACAACCTGAAGGCGCTGGAGGATGCCGGGCTGGAACTGGTGCGGTTCTCCCCCATCAGTGACAGGAAGCTGCCGGAAGGACTGGACGCCATATATTACGGCGGGGGATATCCGGAACAACATGCCGAGGAATTGGCGGGGAACGAAACTATGCTGCAGGATGTGCGCAGCTTTTTCGCCTCCGGCAGGCCTGTATACGCCGAATGCGGCGGCCTGATCTATCTCTCCCGGGGAGTGGAGGATGGTGAAGGG
>Ga0224501_10001317_pt1 | contig 19351 bp, 13 predicted proteins | sample SF_Oct11_sed_USG_4_FD_169105 | JGI IMG/M metagenome (GOLD analysis project Ga0224501, IMG submission 169105) | Sediment microbial communities from San Francisco Bay, California, United States - SF_Oct11_sed_USGS_8_1 | ecosystem: Environmental > Aquatic > Marine > Sediment | place: USA...
TCCATTAATGCTTTGGCAAGGATTACCTTAACAACTGTACCGTTGAACTGGCCAACCATACCCATGTTGTTAGGAAGATCTTTTGCCGCCGTAAGGTCAGCAAGAATCAAATCACTTACATCAGCCGTATTGGTCAACGTAGCCTGGTCTGTAGCTTCATCCACATACGGAATGTTTTTCCACATTCTCCAGGCTTCAAAGTGATAGTGTCCGCGAAGGGCACGTGCCTGCAATACAAATGAATCAAATGTTGCCTGATCAATGGTACCATTATCCAACGCTGTTTGAGCAACCAGGATCACCTGGTTACAACGGGAGATTGACTCATAGATTGAGCGCCATTTTACATTCAAATAAGGGTTACTTGCCGTTTCAGAGTAATTCTGAATTGGGTTGATATCCGGCTGGTCACCTGCATCTGTCCCTTTGTTGGCCTCACCACCCCGGATACTACCAAATACCCAGTTAGAAGAAGCAGATTCCCATCCAAAACCCTGTCCGGAAACACCGTCAAGCATGGAGTACGCACCGATCAACAATCCCTGTACCCCATCTTCAGTAGCCAATACCTGGGCATCCAGGCTACCATTAGGCGTTACATCAAGGAAAGTTTCCTTACAGGCATTCGTAAATACGAATACCATCATTAACGTTAATCCTATTATATAATTACGATTTTTCATTTCGTTCAATTTCTGTTGTGATTAATTAAAGACCTATGTTAACACCGAAAAGGAACTGCTTAACATTTGGATAGTTACCATGATCCACGCCATAAGCCCTGTCATCTCCACCCAATTCAGGATCAAGACCAGAATACTTAGTAATCGTGAACAAGTTTACTCCCTGCAGATAAACCCTAGCAGAACCAATACCAATGTTGCTAAGTACAGACTGAGGAAGGTTGTAACCAATCTGAAGGTTTTTCAGACGAGTATACGATCCATCTTCAACGTAGTAGCTGTTAGAAACAGTGTTCGTTGAGAAGTTGGATGTATTGGAAGCCTTAGGTGTTGTGGCACCTGTGTTTTCAGGAGTCCAGCTGTTGTACAACAAGTCTTTACTTTTTGTACCCTGGAATGAAGGCCAGAAGTCTGTCCACCATTTCATGTAGTTAAATACATCATTGCCTTTTGAACCATAGATGAAGGCACTAAGGTCAAAGTTTTTGTAGTTTACATTCAGGTTGAATCCTAAGGTGAAATCAGGGTTAGGATTACCGATCATTGTACGGTCATCATCATTGATATGACCATCACCGTTCTGATCTACATATCGGAAAAATCCTTCTTCTGCACCAGCCTGAGCGGATAATGCAGCTAATTGAGCAGCCGTCAAGGTAGGGTCAGCCTGTGCAGCCAACGTTCGGTAGTTTTGATCTGCATCTGCTATTTCCTGAGCTGACTGCCATAAGCCGGCAACTTCGTAACCAAAGAATGAAGACATTGAGCTACCAACCTGGTTACGGTTGAATGAACCGATTCGGGATCCACCGTAATCAAAGTAATCAATACCATCTGCAATTTTCACAATCTCGTTGTTATAGGTAGTGAACGTAACGTTACCTTCTACGCTAAGATCAGATGTGATATTGTTTCGATAGATCAACTGAAGGTCAATACCTGTGTTGCTCATTTCAGCTACGTTTTGAGCAGGAACTGAAGCAGCACCTACTGTACCAGGCAATTCAATACCATACAACAGGTCTTTTGTCTGCTTGGAGTACCAGTCAAACACAATTTCCAATTTGTTATCAAATAAACCGGCATCGAAACCAATGTTGGTTGTAACGTTGGTTTCCCATCGTGCATTCAGGTTAGCAATCTGTGTAGGTCGGAAACCTTGCATAGAGCTTCCTGTGCTACCATCCAGTGCATAAAAAGCATCACCAATTCCTCCACCATAAAGTGCGAAACGGTTACCTGGCCCTACAGGTCGCTGGTTACCCATCTGACCGTATCCACCACGTATTTTCAAATCAGTAATAACACTGTTACCCTGAAGGAATGATTCTTCACTCACCCTCCATCCGGCAGTAAGTGATGGGAACACACCAAATTTGTAATCCTGTCCAAATACGGATGATCCGTCACGACGAACCGTAGCACTAAACAAATACTTATCGTTAAACGAGTAATCCAATCGTGCAAAGTTTGACAACAAACGTGTAGGCGTGTTGAACCAAGAGTTTGCGTAGATTACACTTGCTCCGTTGCTCAATGTTCGGAAAGATACTGCATCAGAGAAGTATCCGGCACGACGACCTTCCAATCCCCTACCAATACCGTATTCGTTTGCTTCGTATCCTGCTACTACAAGGAATCGGTGCATGTCGATGGTTTTGTTGAACGTTAACGCATTTGTCCATACCCAGTCTCGACCGTAAGACGCTCCTTCATTAAAGGCAGCAGTAGCTACGTTTTCTGAATTTTCGTAGGTAGAAAATGTATAGTCAGTCCAGTAGTTGTTCTGGAACGTTCCACCCATGGTGGTTTTGAAGTTCAGGCCTTCGATGATTTTCAGGTCAGCAAAAACACTACCTACAAACCGGGTATCAAATCCGATATCGTCTTTGTTACGTGTACGATCTGCCACTACGTTCTGGCCATTACCCAAACGGGCTGCAATACCTGTTCCACCCCAGTCGCCGGGTACAAAGTCATGAGACAATCCTACTACAGACTGATCCATCACAACGGGGATGATAGGCTGGCTACGGTACAGGTCAGCAATCGGGCTACCCTCATTCAGGTTAGCTGTTCCGTTACCTGTTCGGTATGTCACTTGTACATTTTCACCAAATGTAACCCTGTCTTTTACCTTAAAGGTTGAGTTGAATCGTGCACTTACCCTTTTGGTGTAGTTATAAAGGATGATACCATCCTGCTTGAAGTAGTTTACACCTCCAAAGAAAGTTGCATTTTGGTTACCTCCTGAAAAAGTCAGGTCATGGTTGCTGATGGCAGCAGGATCCGTGATGGCATCCCACCAGTTGGTATCAGCTGCCCATGCAGGAAATTGAGGGGTAGCATTAGATGAAGGTCCATACACAGGGTGTGTTTCAACTGTACCGTCATTTTTGTATACCAACCACTGTGTATCTGCATACTCTTGTGCATTTGCCAGATTAGATGGACCAGCACCAGGGTTTTGTGTACCTGTGTACATGCTGTAATTAACCTGTACGCCTTCACCACCTTTTTTGGTAGTAACGAGGATCACACCATTGGAAGCCCTAGATCCATAAATAGAAGCTGCTCCTGCATCTTTCAATACAGAAATACTTTCAATGTCATTAGGGTTCAAGGTAGATACATCAAACATAGGCACACCGTCTACAACATAAAGAGGATCATTGTTTGTCAATGAACCAAATCCACGGATACGTACTTTTGATGTCTGGCCAGGCTGTCCTGAACCTACAACGTTTACCCCGGCCAAACGACCCTGAAGCTGAGTAGCGATGTTACCTGTAGGCATTGCTACCAACTCGGCAGGCTTCACTACCCCAACAGAACCTGTCAGGTCTTTCTTGTTCTGGGTTGCATAACCCGTCACCACCACTTCCTGCAATTGCGTGATGTCTGTCTGCATAGACACATCAATTACAGTCCGGTTTCCGATCTCCACCTCCTGTGTAGTCATCCCGATAAAGGAGAATACGAGGGTTCCACCATCTTCCCCGACTGACAGACGGTAATTTCCGTCCAGGTCTGTAGTAGTTCCTGTAGAGGTTCCTTTTAAAAGGACACTCACACCCGGAACACCACTCCCGTCATCCGCAGATGTCACTTGTCCTGACACGGACCGCTGCGCCCATGCACCTTGTGCAAAGACCAACAACACCATGCAGGTCAATGGGAAAATGTACTTTAGTAATCCATTTCTCATAGAATTGCTGTTTAAGTTAAATTATTAAGTGAATTGTATAAAAGATTAAAATGATTCCTGACAAAGGCCATTAGCCCAAAAAAAACATTTCCATGTTCCTCATTTTTTTTCATTCGAAACATTTCCTTTCCCCACCTATCCGTATCGTTTCTATTCAAAACCAAATGATATTTCGTTTTTACGGTATTTTAAAAAATATAATATAGTAATGCCAAACTAAAACTTGAAAACAAATTTTCAAGCCGGAAATATACCAAATTATGTGAATTATAAAAACAGAGTTTACATACTGAAAAAACATCCATCACCGAAACGTCCTTCTTCACTTGCTCAAAACACACGTTTGTTCACATTTTTTTGATAATGACCCAATATTACCAAATAATCAATAAAACCAATACGGATTCGATGCAAACGATTGCATTTTTTTCATTTACGCTGAAAAACCCGCCCACATTTCCTGCTGTTTTTTGTTGCATGATGGCACTATAGCCTATACAACTGGTCAAATACGGGGATGAATGAATGACGAGCAGGTTTTTGATTCAAAAACTACACGTATGATGAACGGAAAAATTATTATGCTCAAACCGAAGAACCCTGCTTTCCGCTCACAACCGCCCTCCCACCCTATCAGATTTTATTGTTTTCATGTTACGTCAAAATCCGATCATCGCCTTATACCATGCTACATTTGTACAAATAAATAGGGGCATCAAAAAAAATAGCTGGGTTGGATGATCGATGTGGAGGCTTCCATTTTAGGGCAAACCCACACCATCTATATAAATTTTCATCCCGGCTAATTTTTTATGATCGATAAACCATAAGTTGGCAGATGAAAATGTTGCAATACAAACGACAAGTTGGAAATATAAAAACAGACCGGCTCTTATGAAATCAATGGCATTAATGGATAAAGTGGCTGTCGTGACAGGCGGTGGCGGCATATTGTGCAGTGAAATGGGCAAAACACTCGCACGTGAAGGGGCAAAAGTAGCATTGATCGACATCCACCTCGACGCTGCAAAAAGAGAAGCAGACCGGATCAACGACGAAGGCGGCGAAGCAATTGGTCTCTATGCCAATGTCCTGGACAAGGAAAGCCTCGAAGAAGCCCGGCAACAATTATTGGAATTATTTGGCCCTTGTGATATCCTGATCAACGGTGCCGGGGGCAATCATCCCAAGGGCACCACGTCCCGGCCGTTTTTCAACCCCGAGGAACTCCCCGATCCGGCGATCCGAAGTTTCTTTGATCTTTCGGCCGAGGGGATTGATTTCGTATTTAACCTCAATTTTATGGGGACTTTCCTGACAACACAGGTATTTGCCGCTGACATGGTAGGCAAAGAAGATCCCTGCATTATCAATATATCATCCATGAATGCCTTCAGGCCTTTGACTAAAATCCCGGCCTATAGTGCGGCAAAAGCAGCAATCAGTAACTTCACACAATGGCTGGCTGTTCACTTCGCCCATGAAAACATCCGCGTAAATGCGCTCGCACCGGGATTTTTCCTCACCGAACAAAACCGCACGCTCCTCACGCAACCGGATGGATCCTACACCGAACGCGGACAGACGGTCATCGAACATACTCCGATGGGCCGGTTTGGTACACCGCAGGATTTATCCTCTACCCTTTTGTGGTTGTGTGACCCCGGGTCGTCATTCGTTACAGGTGTTGTGGTGCCCGTGGATGGTGGGTTTAGTGCATTTAGTGGTGTTTAATAACTTTATGGCAATATGGCATTAGAAAAAACATGGCGCTGGTTTGGACCAGCAGATCCGATTCCCCTGGCACATATCCGCCAGGCAGGCGTGACCGGTATCGTCACGGCCTTGCATCATATCCCCAATGGGGAAATTTGGCCCGTCGAGGAAATTGAAAAGCGACAGGCGGAAATAAAAAAAGCCGGTATGTACTGGTCGGTTGTGGAAAGTGTGCCCGTACACGAAGACATCAAAAAACAAACGGGGGATTATAAAAGGTATATTGCCAATTACCAGCAGACCATCCGAAACCTGGCCACATGTGGCATCGATACCATTTGTTATAATTTTATGCCGGTACTGGACTGGACACGTACCGACCTTGATTTCCCTATGACCGATGGCTCCACCGGCCTGCGGTTTGATGCCGTCGCTTTTGCTGCCTTTGAATTGTTCCTGCTCGAACGTGAAGGGGCATTCTCTGTCTACAGCAGGGAAATGCAGGAAAAAGCCAAAGTCTACCTGGATCAGGCTTCCACGGAACAAAAAAACCTGTTGATCAAAAATATTATTGCGGGTCTTCCGGGTGCCGAGGAACATTACACCCTGGATCAATTTGGCAACGTACTTGCCACCTACGATTCCATCGGGCCCGACACCTTAAAGAAACACCTCTACTTTTTCCTGAGCGAAATCGTGCCCGTAGCCGAAACATGCGGTGTCCGCATGGCTATCCATCCCGACGACCCCCCATTTCCGATCCTGGGACTCCCCCGGGTGGTAAGTACCGAGGCAGATATACGTCAACTGTACCAGGCTGTGGACTCCCCGTTCAACGGACTTACCTTTTGCACCGGCTCGTTTGGCGTACGGGCCGACAATGACCTGCCGGCGATGGTCGAACGTTTGGGCGAGCGCATCCACTTTATCCATTTGCGAAGCACACGCCGCGATGAAACAGGCAATTTCCATGAGGCTGACCACCTGGATGGGGATGTGGACATGTACCAGGTGATGAAAGGGCTCCTGACCGAACAGAACCGACGGCTTGCATCCGGACGCAACGACCTCCGCATGCCCATGCGCCCCGATCATGGCCACAAGATGCTCGACGACATAAACAAAACAATGAACCCGGGCTACTCGGCCATTGGACGGCTCAGGGGACTCGCCGAACTCCGCGGACTGGAATTGGGAATTGAAAAAGCATTTTTCAGCAAATGACATTTATAACGGACGATTTCCTGCTTCACAACGAGATGGCGCGCGAACTATACCATACGTATGCGAGTGACCTGCCCATCATCGACTACCACAACCACCTCCCGCCAGCAGATATTGCCCATAACCGGCAGTTTGAAAACCTGACACAGGCCTGGCTGGAAGGTGACCATTATAAGTGGAGAGCCATGCGCACCCACGGCATACCCGAAACATTCTGTACAGGCCAGGCACCGGATCGGGAAAAATTCAGAAAATGGGCTGCTACTGTGCCCTACACCCTGCGCAACCCCCTTTACCACTGGACGCACCTCGAGTTGCTTCGGTATTTCAACATCCCCACGCTCCTCAATGAGGCTTCTGCAGACAATATCTATGAAACTGCCTCTGCCATGTTAGGGACAAATGAGGGACGGGTACATGGCTTATTGTTGTCCAAAAAAGTAGAAACCCTCTGCTCCACCGACGATCCGGCCGATGACCTCAACTACCACCGGATCATACGTGAAAATAATCCGGGTTTCAACGTTTATCCCACTTTCCGGCCAGACAAGGCCATGAAATTTGGTGATGTAAAAGCATATAACCACTACCTTGATCAACTGGGTGCTGCCGCCGGTTTGGAAATCAAAAACCTGGACGACCTTTACCAGGCATTGGATCAGCGACAGGCCTATTTTTCGCAACATGGTTGCCGCCTCTCCGATCACGGGCTCGATAAATTTTATGCCGAAACATATAGCCCTTCTGAAGTGGCTTCTGCTTTTCTTGACTTGCGAAACGGGAAAAACATTTCACAGGAAACCGCCGCAAAACTGGCATCAGACATCCTCTTTCACCTGGGCCAAATGAACCATAAACGCAACTGGACACAGCAATTTCATGTAGGGGCCATCCGCAATAACAATACACGCAAATACCTGGAAATGGGGCCGGATACGGGCTGGGATTCCATAGGTGACCCGCTTATGGCCCGCGATATGTCGCGGTTGCTCGACCGCCTGGATCAGCAAAACCAGTTGACACGTACCATCCTGTACAACAATAACCCGCGCGACAATGCCGTATTTGCCACCATGCCGGGCAATTTCAATGATGGCGAAATCCCCAATAAAGTACAATGGGGATCGGCCTGGTGGTTTCTGGATCAAAAAGATGGTATGCGCGACCAACTGAACATGCTGTCAAACACCGGGCTATTAAGCCGGTTTATCGGAATGCTGACCGACTCCAGAAGCTTTTTGTCTTTTCCGCGGCACGAATATTTCAGGCGTATCCTATGTAATCTCATCGGCGAAGATGTGGATCGGGGCGAATTACCCAAGGATTCAATCCTGTTGGGCAATATGGTCAGGGCGATTTGCTATGAAAATGCGAAAAACTTCTTTGGATTCGAACAATAAACAGGCTACGTAAAAAACACATACATGATAGCAGCATACGGTGAAATAATGATCAGGCTCTCATCGGGGACTACCCCGCTGGCACAGACCGACCGGCTACAGCTTACGGTAGGTGGTGCAGAAGCCAACGTGCTTGCTGCCCTCGCTCATTGGGGGCATGGGGCCACCATGATCACGGCATTGCCTGCCAACCCTCACGGTACCAAAATCATCCATACCCTGCGGGCATGTGGTGTAGACACCCGATCAATCGTACAATCCGAAGGTCGTGTTGGGATGTATTTTCTGGAAGAAGGGAGCGGGCTGAGGCCTTCCAACATCCTGTATGACCGGGACAATAGCGTTTTCTCTAAAACAGGCGATTGGGACTGGGAAAAATTGTTGGATAAATGTACATGGTTTCACTGGACAGGCATTACACCTGCCTTGACTTCCACTACCTACCAGTCACTGCTGCTGGCCGTGGAAACTGCCCGCAAAAAAGGAATGACCGTTTCGGCTGACCTGAACTACCGCAGTACGTTGTGGAAATGGGGAAAAAAAGCCGTCGATGTAGTGCCCAGCCTTATCCGCATGACCGATATGCTGGTAACCAGCGAAGAAGCTGCCGAAAAAATGCTGGGTATCCAGGGGCATTTCACTGAAGAAATCAACCCTGAGCAATATCAAATGCTTTTCGATCAACTGCGAAACGAATATCCCCAACTGGGGCCGGTTTTCGTACCCGTTCGCCGAACCATCACTGCCCTCCATAACCGGTTGACGGCCTTTGGCAGCTACCAAAAAAACGAATGTGTGCAGGGCCCGACCCTGGATGTTCCGGAAATTATCGATCGGGTAGGAAGTGGTGATGCAATGACAGCAGGCTTTATCCATATTTTAAAGCAAAAAGGGAGTGTGCACGAAGCCTTATTGTTTGGTCTTTCGGCCGGGGCCTATAAACATTATTTTAGTGGCGACATCCTGCAGGTGGATGCCCATGAGATCATTAAAAACCTGGAAGGAAATGCCAGAATCCAGCGATGAAGACAAATCAACTACTTGAGTCCATTCAAAAAACAGGAATACTCCCGCTGTATTACCATCCGGATGCCGGGTGGGTGGCAGAGGTCATCGGCATGTGCCACGAGGCTGGCATTCGGGCGTTTGAATTCACCAACCGTGGCGAAAATGCACTCCGGGTATTTGAAGACCTACAAAAACTCGTCGGCCAGTTTCCCGGAATGCGACTGGGTATCGGCACGATCATGGATGCCGCCCAATCCGATCTGTTCATCCGGGCAGGGGCTGATTTCATTGTGTCCCCCATAGTAGACCCGGAAGTAGCAAAATCCTGTCAGTCGCACAAAACCCCCTGGGTACCCGGTTGCCAGACCCTTACGGAAATTATCATGGCACAACGCCTGGGTGCTCCCCTGGTCAAGCTTTTCCCCGGAAATGTGCTCGGCCCGGGATTTGTAAAAGCTGTGCTCGGCCCCTGTCCCGAATTGGCATTGATGCCCACGGGGGGGGTGACCACCGACGAACAAAACCTGAGAAGCTGGTTTGAAGCGGGTGTTACGTGTGTCGGACTGGGCTCTGCCCTATTTGAAAAATCAATAATGGACAAAAAAGATACCGCCACGCTACGCGAGCGCATCAGACAGGTCGTATCCCTCACCTCCACGATCCGCACATGAGATACCTTGCATTCATCAGCCTTGTTTTTGTCTGGTCCTGCCAGCAGCAGTCGCAGCGTCGCGAACTGGTATTGGCCCATGGCCTTGACGTCAACCATTCGGTGCACAAGGCCATGGAATATATGGCCAGGGAAGTGGAAAAATCCTCATCAGGCCAGCTCATTATCAAAATTTACCCCAACCAGCAACTAGGCTCGGAACGCGAAACACTGGAGTTGCTCCAGATCGGATCCATCGACCTCACCAAAACGTCGGCTGCGGTTATGGAAAATTTTGCCCCTGCCATCCAGGTACTCAGCCTTCCCTATCTTTTTCGATCGGAAGACCATGCCTACCGGGTGTTTACAAGTGAAGTGGGAAAAGAGCTCCTCCTTTCGGGTGAATCCTATTTCCTCCGCGGACTCAGTTATTATGATGCTGGTATGCGAAATTTTTATACGAAAGACCGCCCGGTAAACCATCCGGATGATATCCGGGGCCTCAAGGTCCGGGTACAGCAAAGCATCACCGCAATGGAAATGGTCAAAGCCATGGGCGGTTCGGCAACCCCTATTGCATGGGGTGAATTATACACTGCCTTGCAACAAGGTGTGGTCGATGCTGCCGAAAACAACCTCCCCAGCTTTTACCTCAGCCATCATTACGAAGTTTGCCAATTTCTCAGCATCAACCAGCACACGGCCGTACCCGACATTTTATTGATAAGCACGCACACATGGAAACGCCTTTCTGATCAGGAAAAAAAGTGGGTGCAACAAGCAGCCGACGCTTCCTATGCCTATCAGGTTGGTCTCTGGAAAGAAACGGAGTCGCAGGCATTGGAAGCGGTAAAAAAAGCCGGTGTCCGGATCAATTACCCGGACAAACAGTCCTTTATCGACATTACCGCCCCCATGAGGGACGAATTAAAACAAGATCCGTTGATAGGGCCATACATCGATAAAATTGAAGCCATGGCAATGGATGCTAACACTGACCTAACTCACTGACATGAAAGCTAAAATTGACCGCCTCCTTGAACTTTTCCTGACCCTGTTAATGGGATTGCTGGTGCTGGATGTCGTGTGGCAGGTATTTTCCAGGTATGTATTGAAAAACCCCAGTTCATTTACCGACGAACTGGCCCGGTACCTGATGATCTGGCTGGCACTTTTTGGCTCGGCCTACCTCACTGGCCGAAAGGATGGCCACCTTTCCATTGACCTGCTGCCCGAAAGGATCAAGACCCGCACACTCGCCCTGTTCATCCAGGGCATTGTATTTCTGTTTTCACTGCTGGTTCTGGTAATTGGCGGCTCACGTCATGTGCAGCTCACACTCCAGCTTAACCAAACCTCGGCATCCTTGCGCATCCCGATGGGATATGTATACCTGGCCCTTCCTGTATCAGGATTGCTCGCCTGTTTCTATAGCGGATATGCTTTTTTTCACCTGTTACAACCGAAACGTACATGGAAGGACTGATCCTTATTTTATTGTTTTTTATACTCCTGGGCATCGGTGTGCCTGTCGCCTACAGCATTGGTATTTCATCCTTGGTAGTCATCTGGTTTTCGCTGGACGCATGGATTGCGTTCAATACCCTTTCGCAGCGCATCGCCACAGGGCTTGACAGTTTTTCGCTTCTGGCCATCCCGTTTTTTATCCTTGCCGGCCAGCTTATGAACAAAGGGGGCATTGCCCGACGCCTGATCAATTTTGCCAAAGCATTGGTGGGCTTGTTTCCCGGGGGGCTTATTTATGTAAATATCATCGCCTGCATGCTTTTTGGTGCGATTTCGGGCTCGGCAGTGGCCGCAGCATCGGCCATTGGCAGTTTTATGTTGCCTCGCATGAAAAAAGAAGGCTATCCGGAACCCCTCAGTGCGGCCGTAAACATCTCATCGGCTACCACGGGATTGGTCATTCCGCCCAGCAATGTATTGATCGTCTTTAGTCTGGCTAGTGGCGGGGCTTCAATTGCTGCCCTGTTTCTTGCCGGCTACATTCCCGGATTGCTGATTGGCCTTGGACTGATCCTGACGTCCGCCCTGATGGTCAGAAAGCATAAACTGCCCCGTGCGGCAAGCATCTCCTTCACACAGGTATTCAGGTCGTTTGTGGATGCCTTACCAAGCCTGATGCTCCTTTTCATTGTCATGGGAGGCATTGTGGGGGGTATTTTTACCGCTACAGAAGCCTCGGCCATTGCCGTGATCTATAGTCTGGTGCTGGTCATTATCTATAAGGAGGTCAATTGGGACGATTTTATGGCCGTCGGGCTTAGTTCGGTCAAAACCACCAGTATTGTCCTTTTTTTGGTGGCCAACTCCATGGCCATGTCGTGGGTGATGTCGTATCAGGACATCCCACAGGCTGTCACAGACCTGATGCTGTCGATCAGCGACAATAAAATCGTATTGCTGATCCTCATCAACCTCATCCTGCTGGTAGTTGGTGTCTTTATGGATATAACACCTGCAATTTTGATTTTTACCCCCATATTTCTTCCCGTCGCCCAAAAAATGGGCATGGATGTCGTTCATTTTGGCATCATGATGGTGATCAATCTCTGCATTGGATTATGCACCCCGCCGGTTGGATCCGTATTATTTGTCGGATGTTCAGTGGCCAATCTTTCAATCCGACAGGTCATCCGGCCACTGCTCCCCCTGTTTGTCTCCATGATCCTCATCCTGCTGTTGGTCACATATGTACCGGAAGTCAGTCTGTTTTTACCGCGGTTGCTTGGTTTTTAGCCAATAGCCCGAGGAAAAATGTGCAGGTTGCCAAGCTTCTTTTGGCAAATAGGGCCCTGGTCGTTACTTTGATAGCCAGTTTTTAACCCACAGACCTTTACACATGCCAAAACCAGCTGTCCTTCTTGCCTTTTTATGGTTTTTATCTGCCTGCCAACCGGACAGAAAGCCGGACATCCCAAACGGCATGGTACGTATTCCCGCTGGATCATTCGAAATGGGGGCCAAAAACAATCAGGCCTACCCAGACGAATTCCCACGTCATCCCGTTGAAATCTCAGCATTCTATATGGACAAGACCGAAGTGACCAACAGGCAATTTCTGGAATTTGTAGAGGCAACGGGCTATGTCACCATCGCCGAAAAAAACATAGAGTGGGAAGACATGAAATCACAGGTACCACCGGGTACACCACGTCCGCCTGATTCCCTGCTCCTGGCCGGCTCGCTGGTGTTCCGGCCTACAACCGGCCCGGTAAACCTCGACGATTACAGCCAGTGGTGGGAATGGGTGCACGGAGCCGACTGGCGACATCCCGAAGGGCCCCTAAGCTCCATCACGGAACGAATGGATCATCCGGTTGTGCACATCGCATGGGATGATGCCACAGCCTACGCTGCCTGGGCGGGCAAACGACTGCCCACAGAGGCAGAATGGGAATGGGCTGCCATGGGAGGGAAAACGGATGCCAACTATCCCTGGGGCAATGAGCCAATAGAAAACGCCTTCGGAAAAGCAAATTTCTGGCAGGGCATCTTCCCCTACCAAAACCACGTACTGGACGGGTATTATGGTACATCACCAGTCAAGACCTTTCCTGAAAATGGCTATGGGCTTTTTGATATGGCCGGCAATGTATGGGAATGGTGTAGCGATAAATATGATTATATGGCCTATCAGAATGACCTGAAAAATGGGCAGGTAAAAGACCCGGCAGGCAGCAGGAAGTATAATGATCCCCGTGATCCCTACACAGCAAAACACGTCATTCGGGGAGGCTCCTTTTTGTGTAATGAGGATTATTGTAGCGGATACCGTGTGTCCAGAAGGATGAGTTCCAGCAAAGATTCAGGATTTAACCACACAGGCTTCCGGTGTGTGCGTCAAACAGCCTTTTGACCTAGAAAAACACAATCCATATAAAAAAATAAAATTTAGAGTGTCAGCTACATAAGCTGTCCCTTCTAAATCTTTTTTTCTATCTTCATGCCTAATTTGAATAAGGATATCAATCACCAACAAATATGAAGTTTACCGGACTCAATGAACTTGAGGTAAAAGACTCGCGAAGCAAACATGGGACAAACGAACTTAGCCCAATCCTTGTCGAAGGGTTTTGGAAAAAGCTGTTCGATAATTTCAAAAGCCCAATCATCATCATTCTGATCTTTGCACTAGTTGTCATACTGATATTGTCATTTTTTCACCTGACCGAATGGTATGAAGCCGTTGCCATTGCAGCAGCCGTACTCCTCGCAACAGGTGTTTCCACTTTTTCTGAACATAAAAACGAATCTTCCTTTCAAAAGCTTCAGGAAGAAGCATCACAAATCACCAGTAAAGTCTATCGAAACGGTGATGTAGTCGATATATCGGTCAATAGCATTGTAGTAGGTGATTACGTACTCTTACAATCCGGAGACAAAGTACCTGCTGACGGACTTATTGTAGAAGGTGACATCAAAGTCAACCAGGCCTCCCTGACAGGCGAGACCGACCCGGTTTCCAAGACAATGTATGAGGAAGGTATTGAGATTGACGAATCGGATCTGGCCAATGCATACAGCCTGATGCGTGGAACGGTGGTAGAGGATGGGGAAGCCGTAATGAAAGTCAACACAGTAGGTGACCATACCTTTTATGGCAAACTATCAAAAGAACTTTCGCTTTCCGACAGTCGGTTGTCCCCTCTTCAGGTCAAATTAAAAGGCCTGGCTGATCTGATAGCCAAATTTGGATACATAGCCTCCGTTTTTATTGCGGTGATATTCATGTTTCAAAAAGCCGTGATCCTAAACGATTTTGATGGCGTTAAAATAGCCGAATATTTTTCCAACTGGCAGCATTTTGTAAATGATGCGGTCCATGCCCTGGTACTGGCCATCATCATTGTGGTGGCTGCTATTCCGGAAGGTTTGCCCATGATGATTGCCATTGTCCTGTCGCTCAATATGCAAAAAATGCTTCGCGAAAAAGTACTGGTACGAAAACTCCTTGGGATTGAGACTGCCGGAAGCCTCAGCATTTTGTTTTCGGACAAGACAGGAACCCTGACAAAAGGAAAACTGGAGCCCCGGTTTTTTATTACCGGAGCCAATCAGACGTATGAGAGCTACGGAGAAATACCTGTTAAAATTAGGGAGCTGGTCAAACTATCCATTGCAGGAAATACGGCCAGTCATCGCTCCAAAGACGGGGAAATAACCGGTGGAAACTTTTCGGAAAGGGCCCTGTTGGGGTATCTGGATCCGCATGAAGATTATAGAATCGTAGATGCTGCCAAGCTCGTCCACAAAATACACTTCAATAGTACCCGAAAATTTTCTGCTGCCCAGTTAAAGCTTGAGGAACCACTGGCCACTTTTGGCCAGGACAACCTGATATTCATCAAAGGTGCCCCCGAAATCGTAATGGATGCGGTAGAAACCTGTGTAAATGAAGAAGGGAACGTAGTCCCGATTGAAGATAAAATAGGCCTGATCCATTACATGGACGGATTGGCCGATGCAGGTATCCGTCTTATTTCAATTGCCATCTCTACTGAAAAAATTGAAGATGATGAAAAAATCCCCGGGCATCTCCACCTGGTTGGGGTCTTGGGGATGCAGGATACCATTCGTGAAACCACCTACTCATCTGTACAGCAGGTAAAAAATGCCGGTGTACAGGTCGTGATGATCACAGGCGACCGTAAAGGAACTGCTGCAGCCATTGCCAAGGAAGCCGGCCTGCTTGAAAATGACGACCAGGTCGTCCTGGTTTCTTCAGAACTTCAAACCATGTCGGATGAAGAAGTGAAGGGGATATTGCCAAACCTTCGGGTGATTGCCCGTGCCCTTCCCACGGATAAAAGCCGAATGGTTAGAATCTCCAAATCAATGGGTCAGGTAGTAGGCATGACGGGTGATGGTGTGAATGATTCGGCCGCGCTCAAACAGTCCGATGTGGGTATCGCAATGGGAAGCGGTTCGGAAGTAACCAAAGAGGCCGGTGATATCGTGATTCTGGATGATAATTTCCACTCGATCAGTAATGCCATCCGTTATGGCCGCACCATCTTTCAGTCCATACGCAAGTTTATCATGTTTCAGCTGACGGTAAACGTCGCTGCGGTGTCCATTACGTTTTTGGGGCCCATCATCGGGATTGACTTTCCACTCACCATTATCCAATTACTGTGGATCAATATGATCATGGACACCCTGGCTGCCATTGCACTGGGCGGGGAACCTGCCCTGCACCGCTACATGTCTGATGCTCCGGTACAACGTGAAGAAAACATCCTGACCAAAAAGATGATTTCGGGTATTCTGATCAATGGGTTTTTTATCACGATTTTTTCTGTATTGTTTTTGAAACTCCCTTTCTTCAAGGAACTATTTGGAAGAGATGGGGAGATCGTTTCAGCCGTGCATCTAACTGCATTTTTCAACATTTTCATCTTCCAGATTCTCTTCAATGGATTAAATGTGCGGTCCGAAGGGCTGAATGTATTTGAACATATCAATGAAAACCGCCGGTTTATTTACGTTATGCTCATGGTCTTTGTCCTGCAGATCATTTTCACCTATATAGGTGGTGACATTTTGCGGACAACTGCCCTAACATGGGAAGAATGGGCGAAAGTCTTTTTCTTTTCCATTCTTATCATTCCCATTGACATGCTTCGCAAAGTTTTCATAAGCGGAAAGCAACTCTACCGCGATACGGTGAGGATCATGTTCAGGATTTGACGGAGGCATTTTGGGAAAGAAACGATTTCATAAACCCGGAAAGATCATACGTTCAGGGGTAAAGTCCCTGACTCATCATAGCCATAACCTATATGCACAGTTAAAATCCGAGACCAAAGGCAAAGCAGAAGTTTCATTTATTGGCCAAAAAAAGACCCAGTCCGTAAGTGCGCAATTATATCAGTACAATGCAGATAAGGCTGTCTATGTAAACAACATTCGGGATTTTGACTTTTTCCATACACAGGACAAGCCGGATTATCTATGGCTCAATTTTCACGGACTACATGATGTAGTCATGATTTCATCGCTGGCTGATTCCCTGCAATTGGACAGACTCACCCTGCGAAATATCCTGGACACCACACAGCGACCCAAATCAGAAGAGTTTGAGGGTTATTTACAGTTTAGCATCAAATCAATACTGAAAAAAGAGGATGGTCAGCTACAGGTGGAACAAATTTCCTTTATACTGTCTGATCAGTATGTCATTTCCTTTCAGGAAGAAAGCAGTGACCATTTTGGCTCTATCCGAAGGAAAATCAACGAAGGCACAGGCTCTATCCGCAAAAAGTCAAGCGATTACCTGTTGTCTCAATTGCTCGATGCACTACTCGATAACTATTTTGAAAGTATCGATCAGGTAAACCAGGAACTGCGCATTCTGGAATCGGACGTTTTCAAAAACCCGGTAAAAGAGGTACTCATAGCCCTCGAAAACCACAAAAAAGCCGCCCAGGTCATCAAGAAGTCATTGGTTCCCTGCCGGGAGGCTATCCAGTCCATCCTCAATGGCCGAACCCGTTTCATCCACGATGACAACCAGAAATTCTTCCGTGACCTGTCCAACAACATCACTTCGGCCCTCGATGAAACAGAGGATACCATTCGCACCCTCGACGGGCTGACCAATATATATTTCGCCTCGGAAAGCCAAAAGATGAACGAAACCATGAAACTCCTGACTACCGTGGCCACGTTGTTTATCCCGCTTACATTTATCGCAGGCATCTACGGAATGAATTTCACCTACATGCCGGGATTGACCTACCCCTATGGCTACTATGCTGTATTGGTGGCAATGGCTCTCGTTTCGATCCTGATGATCATTTTCTTCAAGCGAAAGGGGCTGTTTTAAACAAAAAAAACCCGGAACAAATGCCCGGGCCATATCTTATCTCTGGTCTGTGCTAGCACTATACCAGTTGTGCTTTTGTCACCTTATAGCGTTTTCTGATTTCCCAGATGGCATGGATATCCTCGATCAGTTTTTTTAACACATCGGGTGTCAGCGACTGCTTGGGATCGTCTCCAATCCCCAGTTTTGGATTGCTGTGGGTTTCCACAATTACCCCGTCGGCACCGTAGGCCATGGCTGCCAATGACGCAGAAGGCACATATTTGGCACGTCCCACCGAGTGAGAAGGATCCACAATCACCGGTGCCCAGCTTTTTTCCTTGAGCAAGGGGGTAATGGACTCGTCCGGATAATTGCGGTAACCATCCATGGTTGGCTGGGTGCCGCGCGGACAAAACATCACATCGGGGTTACCGGCTGCCGCAATGTACTCGGCCGCAGCGATAAACTCATTGACCGGACCCATCCCAATGGAACGTTTCAACAATACTTTGATGGGCTTATCGGCAGTCATTTCTCCTATTTTCTTCAACAGGGAATAGTTCAGCGCATTTCGTGCCCCTACCTGCAGGATATCAACACCCGCTTCAACCGCAATTTGTAGCTGATATTCATCCATCACCTCGGTATCTACCGGCAAGCCTGTCTGCTCACGGGCCTCAATTAATATTTTCATCGAGCTGTCATCACCCTGAAACGAATACGGCATGGTACGAGGCTTCCAGACACCACCACGCAGGGCAGTTGCCCCGGCTTCTTTGACCGCATGAGCCGATTCAAGAAAATAATTGGGGTTTTTGGGGTCTATGGTACAATGACCGGCGATGATAGTCGGCATTTGCCCCACAATCACCTTTCCGATCGTAATCTGATGATGCGCCAGCTCCGACTGAATCGCCATCAGTTTAAAAGGCGAATCTACGGCATCAAAGCGGTCAATATAGTCAAGTCCTAAAATCCGGTTGACCATGATGGTCTCCCTTTCTTCACCCAGCACAGCATAGATGGTCCTGTGATGCCCCACGATGGGCTGTACTTTACAATGATATGCTTCTACGATGGAATTTACTTCTGCGAGTTGCTCATCTGTCAATCTCGACTCCTTTGGTATGATCATGCCTCTCTCAATTTAAGCGCACAAAAGTAATTGGATAAAGTAGCTATCAATAAAGAAAGGACTTAAATATTTGGCCGACCGTCTTTTTTTTAGAATATTCTCAAAATATACCCCGGATTTCTACCATAATTATTGACCCCTATCCTGACAGATACCAAACGGTGGTAGGTTTTCACGGCCAGCGCATCGAATTTCACCTATCCGAACGTTTGGATTTCTTTACCGAACGATAACCTTCGGCCAGGGTCGTTCCCATGATCAATGCCCCGCCCATCAGAATGTTGCTCTGCGGGATTTCACCCAGAAAAAAAATCCCTATCAAAATCCCAAATACAGGTGTGAGATTGCTCAACAGGCTTACCGTGGTGATGGAAAAATACCGGAAACTACCTACGAAAAGCGTATGCCCCACGGCGGTAGTAAATACCCCCAATAGCAACAGGGGTTTCCAGTTGGACAAAAGGATGTCCTGCCGGATGTCGAGCGGAAAAATA
>Ga0224501_10001318_pt1 | contig 19324 bp, 11 predicted proteins | sample SF_Oct11_sed_USG_4_FD_169105 | JGI IMG/M metagenome (GOLD analysis project Ga0224501, IMG submission 169105) | Sediment microbial communities from San Francisco Bay, California, United States - SF_Oct11_sed_USGS_8_1 | ecosystem: Environmental > Aquatic > Marine > Sediment | place: USA...
CCATTCAGAACCTTTGTGAGGCACACATACCTGCAAATAATCTGTATGAGCAAGCATAGGCAACTTCCTGAGAAGGCGACCACTAAGCCCAACGCTGCTCCTGAAACAATAGAAAAGAGTTAATCACAATCACACTCAATATGATGATGCAATGTTATCAGCTATCTGATTCAATTCACAAGTACCGGTAAATACATTGAAATTTGCAAGGAAAAAGCTTAAAATTATCTCACGGATTCAAACCCACCACTGTCTGTACCCAAGTCGCACACGCTAGCCACATCTACTGCCAGTTATAATTCATCTGACCAAGGAAAATTGAGAACATGGTTGTCGAGATACAAAACCTAATGTTAAATTTATAAATAATGTACCAGCATACGGTCTTTCAAACACTTAGCGGGTTAACTCAATGGTAGAGCACTGAGCTTGAAACATTGAATCTCAGTCATAGCAAGCTCCCATTGTGAGCGGGAGCTTCTCACATTAATCTTAGCTAAAAAAAGTAAGCCCCACTTTGAGGTGGAGCAGTGATACTGAGCCATTCGTGATGCTCCATGCTAACCCGTAACTGGTGAAAAACAAGTATCGAACTCAGCAGCTTTCACCATAACAGTAAAGGGGTCATGCGAGAAAAAAAGACACACAATCAATCATGGTTGAAGAAGGTAAACTCGCTTGGCCCAACCAAAGAGTGTATTTACTGACTGAATTCAATATCCGTAATGAATAAAAATTGGAAAAGTCAGAAAAGAGAAAGACAATGGAGCTCATTTATCTTTGTCACCAATCGGTTCTGCATATGGACGTAGTACACTAAAAGATACTTACACTGAGAGAACCTTGAGCTTATTGCTATGTTTTAGTTCCGTACTGGTAGCTGAGGCTGAGGTTTTCTTATCTGTCAGTGCTTTCCATGACAACAGCTTCACCGGTGGCCCAATGATCTCTTTCTAAAAAGTGAGAAATTTCCCACTGATCGTGCTGCCAGTAAGCAGTTGTCAGTGGTCTATCATACATAAGGTGGGTGCAGATCCTTTACCCAGTCACCTGTGCACGCGAGCAGCACAGTTACCAGTGATTACCGAACTAGGAGGTTGGGTAGGCGACAGCAGAGGCTGTACTGACCCAAGCTATTAGTTTCACTCTTCCCTAGTGGGAGTAATTATATCACATGTATACTGACACCCTCACTCGCCTCTTGCTACTGGGCTCCGGACGAGGTGGGTGAGAGAGTGAGGCTGACGTACGTGCAGCTGTAACTCACTTAAAACAAATTCCTACACAAATCAGAATCAAACTCCCCCTACTGGTCATCTTCGAAAACGAACGAACAACAGTCATAAATTGAAGTTCTCATACTGCGTGCTTCAGTAAATCTTGGAACCCATAACCAGCTACTAGCATAAATACAAATTAAGTACATAGATGAATGATCTTCAGTTGAGGAGGGGGTGAAGTATTTATATCTAGCACTCCTAGCTTGCCTTATACATATATCAGGGTATCTGCATACTGTCGCACTTCCGAATGGCCGACCGTTAGATTTTAGGTTGAACCTCTAGCCATTTCAGATTCTAAATGTGAGGTCTTTGCCAGGACAGCGGGTTAACCCACTGGTAGAGCGCAGAGAACCTGGGTTTGAAGCCCTAGTCATGGCAAACTTCCACTTTGCACAAAAACTAAAACAACCAATACTATGAGGAGGAGCATTGATAAGGCCCGCCTTCATGGTAAGCGGTAATTGGTCGAAAAACAAGTATCTAACTCGGCAGCTTCACCATAACGGTGAAGACGTCATACAAAAAAGCATGGTTCCTGCTGCTGCTCCAAAACAAGCCTAAGACATCCACTAAAGGATGACTAAGAGCTTGTATAACAAAATAAAATAAACCACCTCTTTAGCTACCTTTACCTTCATGAGTTCCATGATGCAGTCTCTGTATATAGTGTAGATTGCTTCCTGATTTGGGTTCTGTATATATTGAGTAATATCAGCCCGATCCAGGAACGCCAGGTCAATCTGTCCAGTTACGTTTGAAGTAGTCAACACTAACACATTGGGGTACCTGTGGGATGAAAAACATGCACAATAGGTGGTCTCAACATTAGCAGATGCTTAGCCTACAAAAATTATTGTGATGCAGTTTATGGCAACATTTATACTGGCAGAGGCTTAGCTAAGGGGCCTACGGGGCGTGTAGAGTTATGTATTGCCTGTGTGGCTGGTATTATAATTGAAATTATTGAAATACTTCTGGCTAATGTTTGCTGGAATGGAATGGAATGGAATGGAATGGAATGGAATGGGTGAGGATTATTTTATTACATACTATTTGCAATTAATAAAATTATTAATTAGGAGCCTTGTGGTTACCATGATCGACAATTGAACTGGTCCGTGTGTGAAATAGTAGACGTGATAAATAGATACGACATTCAAAATAATTCTCAGGTCGTCTGGATCATTCAGAACAGACATTCGCAAAAAGAATTGTAGAAAAGAAATGGTTCAAAAAGAAAACAATTTGCTCAAAATTAGATGATTAAAGTCAATTATACTACAGCTGGCCCTCTGGGTCAACGACTGTAAGCTTTAAACTTGGGGGAAAACTTTTAAATAAAATGACACCCAAGAATTTTGCTCAAAAGCTTATTTGAGCAGAATTTTTTACAAGAACACTTGTTTTAGGTAGATTTTTAAAAAATCTATTAAAATCTATCTCTTAAATAAGTACATAACGCTGCGTGCAGTTACCTTCTGATTTGATCGAGTTGAGTGAGCATGGCGTTAACGACTCTTATTGAGTCAGATGGCTCATTCCCATTCATCATGTGTTTCCTGGCTGCGGTGAGGCTCTCCACCTCATCTATCAGGACACACACTAGAGTCTCTTTGTTGTCAATAAACTCCTGAATTTTCTGGAACATCTTCACCACTAACTTACCTGACTACAACAATGGAGAGGATCACTGGCAGTAAGCTCCATCACCTCACACAGGAAGTACTTATGTCGGATTTAAACAGAAAATTCTAGTGGGTCGATTTCATGCCTGCCTCAAATAATGAAAATCAAATTTACATGTGAGAACTGACCCGGTTAACCAGGAAGTAATGTCCACGAACCGTGGAGGAAATAATTATACAGTATTAGGGGTAACAGGAAAACTCAGTGGTAGAGCGCTGAGCTTATAATAACGTGAATATCGGTTCAAACCCCAGTCAGGGTGAGCTCTTCACATATATCCTAGCTTAAACACACTTGGAGAGGAGATGGGTACTGCCGAGCTGTCACAAATCTTCTGAACAGCCATGAGGAAGATGAAGCAATACAGCTTCTCTTGCCCTCAGGTCCTCCCCCACCCCCCCTACCTGATGACTGCCAATGCTACGGGACTTTCGGTGCATTATGATGAAAAGGAAAAATCTACTGATTTCGCAATTCTGGGGATGAACATTCAATTTTAGATTGTAAACTGACCTCTGAAAACCATTTAGAGAAAAGTCCATGGCTGTTTATCTCCACAAGTTGCCCATATCGATATTTATGTGACATGCGTATGCAGAGTTTATGCGCTAAAGCTCGGCATAATGACGTCTTTCCCGTGCCTGGTGGTCCTACAAGAGAAATTATGCATTCTAGTTAAAACCCCCAGGGACTCTGAAAGGAAGCAAATGTGCAAACATAGAGCAATGTATAATATTAACATAACATTACTGGTTAAAATCAAATGTGGCAAAGAAAATGGATGCCGGTAGCACAAAAAATATATTAGTAACATGTCAATTTAAAGGATTCCTGAAGTTTCGCCTGAATCACGTGTCCAGAAGTCCTTGTATTGAACAATAGAAAAAATATATTACACATTTACTGCTATATGTATGAGCATACATTTATATATAAATGTAATGTTTTCCAACCTTACCATGAAGTAACACGACTCGGTTACAAGAGATGATGTCACGGTCTACATTTTTCTTTGTGTACATCAGTGTCGTCTGAGCATAGTTCAGAAGACGATTTTTTATTTGTGAGTCGAAAATCAAGTTGTCCCACAATCCAGCAAACTCTATATTTGGCAGTATCCAGTGCTTGGCTGAAACAATCCCGAGCCATGAATACGCCATAATATCAAATGTTCACGGATAGCGCCTGCCCTGTCAGTTTCATAAAGCCCTGATGTAAAGCTATATAAAGCTATAGGCTAGGGATAAACTTCACTAATTGTCCGTAGGCATGGTATTTCTTGTGTATTACTGTGCTTGTAAATGGTTACGCAGGTTTCTCATCTCCATGGAAAATTAAATGTTGATTTTCTAACGCAGGGAGCAACGTTCGCTGTGAGTAATTTGAATTGATTTTGTTCTGTATATGACACCTCAAGTCAATTACAAATGATCAATAAAATCAGGTCAATGGGCAAGTAAGAGTTACCCTGTCTCAAATGAACACAGATCTACATCATAATAATTGCATCCACAAATTTTGTTTTACGCTATACGCCTACATAAGTAGTTCATCTTGAACCAAGGGCTAAGTGAACAAGTTTCAGATTTTTTAAGCTAACGCATGCTGGCATGTGGTGAAAGTTTGACAAGCAAAACGGAACCCAGGGGCAAGACTACGGGCCATTCTTTGGTTGTCTGTTTAGCTTGCCCCAAACCCTGCCACATGCCGGAAAGTCAACTCATCTGGGGAACTATCAATAAGAATCCTAGCCAGAGTTACGCTCACCTGTAGCCATATCATCTTCCTCCCAATCATCAGAGGCTGACCCGTCACAATTCTGCTGATACACATGGATTTGATATATTGGCGTCTTCTTCTGCATCCATAGAAAACAAATTAGGATGTTGAAGAAGCAATGGCTTAGTTCAGTGGATGGTGTACTAGGTTTATAACTAGAATACCCTAGTACAGGTATTCCGAATGCCACTTTGGTCTTAACTCACCCTTGTCGGATTCGAAATCGAGGAAGCCTATACCCATAGAGTAATTTTCTCAATGAGGTACACCATGGACCATCCTGGAAGCAAATCGTTGGCTTGACGATGCATCCCGATCAAATTAATGATCTTGTTTTATTTAATATTCTGTTTTGGTACTCACAAGTAGGAACATTTTGAGAGGATGAAAAAACCCACTCAAATTTCGAAAGACACGACCTGGTGAACGGATGCCATCAAGGCATACACATACCTATTGCCTGGATGAGCGTCATGCTTTTTTACAACAAGAATAATTAGTGTTTCACAGGCAACCAATTCACACATCCAATGGGGATTACAACATTACGCGATAGCCTGAGAAAATCATGTTTGAGAAGTTAAATTAATCTTCCTATTTGAAAAGTTGGTCCAGCTGAATATAGTTCTGTAGCATGTCAAACTCAGGTGAAGGTATGCCATCTTGTGACAAGTGCGCTATAATGGGCTTATCCAAACTGGATACATGTCTGTTTTTTCTCGGAAATGTTTTGATCTGAGCATTATAACATACTCTGTGACCTTCAACCACCCGTCCCCCAAATAAAAAATCCGGTTTCGATTTTCATCACTTGAATATATGAGAAACCTGTATAGCTCATTTAGTGTGCCTCATGTGCCCAAATGAGAATGTTACCTTAATGGCTTATGAAATATAGCTTCCGATTTCGTCAAGGGTGTAGCACCAATGTGGCACCAAAAGTTGAAGTTGAGCTGAAACTTTTGGACCCAATCTTGGCTTAGTGTGCTGTCCACTTGGCACTATATGTATGTGGTTTTTATCTATCCTCCTGATGTTTAAAATTTATCGGGACGTCAATTTTAAAAAAAATGATGACTTAATTCAAATAATTAGGAGTAAATTGTGACCTAATCAGTTTCCGGAGGGTCCTTGATGCACCGAGCTTGTTTTTGAATTTAACTTTGACTTATCTATGACACCAGTGTCAGGCCGCACACATCCTGTTATGATGACTGTCTATAGAGTTTGGGTTTTGTCTTAACGCGACCCCTCGGACCCAAAGCGTGGGATTTCAGTGCCCGCTCTCTGGCTCACGTTCTGTTGTTATGACTGGAGTTATGTTTACAGAGTTGGGTAGACATACTTACATTGGACCCTTTGTAGTCAGTCTCTGGAGGTGTGATTATTATTGTTTCTATATTTTCCCTGAGATATGAGTCTCTTGTGAATGGTATTGTGTATTCATCATGGGGATGGTTCCTCAATAAAGTCTTTACTTTATTCTTTACCTCCGCTACTCGGGCTGTGCTGTGGGAATAGAATGGGGAAAGCCGCTAGGACAAATGGCCTGCCTACATGCGGGTAAAATCAGCGGAAACGGGTTGTGTTATTACTGAAATATTGCTGCATATAGTCAAGAAAAATGGAAGGTCACGTACCCCAAAGGTGTCAACTGGGATAGCAGGATAGCTTTGTGGCCAAAGCACTCAAGGTCAAAATAGCTTTGGCTGAAATTCTAGTCATGCCGAGTTTTGACTGTTATTATGATTGAGCTCCTCACATATTTCTTCAGCATTTCAGAAAAAACCTCAGGTTTTTGGGGCCCATTAAAAAGGAGGACCGAGTGCTTGAGTAAAATGTTAAAAAATAAATCAAATAAATTGTGGCTTTATCTACTTTATCTAGAGAATCTACTTGGCTCCAAAGTCTTGACTGGATATTTTTGTCTAAGCGAGTATTCAATTCAAAATTGGCACTTTTTAAAAGCAGTCTATATCTTGGGTCTTACAGTATCTGTTTTTGAAATTCTGGTTGGGCGGAATATATACCTTGCTGGTTTGGCACAGACTTCTACATGGTGTAGGCTGGCCAACCCTTCAGCAGCTTTTACACCTGACATGGATGACTCGTTCGGGTCCCGACGAAGTTTAGGAAGTTTGTGCATAGACTTTGAGCCTTTAAGCCCCTACAATGAAATATATAATGAGCCCCTGAATCTCTACATTGTAAGGAAAAATCTCAATGAGAGAAGATTTCGATCAAAGGGTCGATGAAGTCCAGTTCTGTTAGTCGCATCTTCCTATATTTTTAGAACAGTAATGTGCTGCATAAAAATATTGTGAGGAGCTCACATTCTGATTTAAAACCTTTTACATATGACATGAGAAGGCATTGGGTATCAAAGTAGCAAGTGAACCAAACTGTGTTGTTGTTTGAATCGAAAGTGATAAGACCTTATAATGGTGGACCAGTCTGAAGCACTCCAAGGGCTTAACTCTGAGTGCCCATCATTTTATTATCTAGATAACAGGCTGTGTACCTCCTCATGTAATTTGAGTTTTGCTTGAGAATTGCTTCTCTTCCTGTGTGTAAAATGTGTTTTACTCCGAGATTTTCGCGCTTTCTTGATCGACTTAGTGGTTGCTTCTGACTAAAAACAAGGATAAGGACAAAAATTACCACTGAAGAAAATAGAGCAGCCCCAGTGCTATTACTATTTATTAGAGCACGGATACATGCAGAAAGTGTGGAAGAACTATGCCTACACAACTAGTGATTACATGACTCTGCGAGTGTCATTGCGAGCATCACGGGACAGAATGCTGACTGTACCTTCTCTGGCTGCGTACGACTAGGAGAGCAGTGTGTGGAGTTAGATGGGTGGGAGAGTCTACTATCTGAACTCTGTGATTTTGAGGACATCATATTCAGTCTTTTGTCTGCAAATAATTGAATGGACACAATTTAATTAGCTTAATGATGCCTCAATTTAAAGAAGCCAGCAAAAGTGGATATCTCATGTTTAAAAATCTGCATTCTGTTGCCAAATAGGGATAGGTGAAGCTTAGTGGCTAGAATTCCTGGCCTGTGATAAAAAGATCTTGGGTTCGAGGTCTGACCATGGTAGGCTCTCACTATGAGTATGAGGTTTTTACAGCTTCTTCCGCTCCAGAAGAAACCCCAGGCTTATAGGAGTTCGGCTAGAATGGGCAAATAAACAGTAAAATGATTCAATAAACAGAAGAAAATTAAAATTTAATAAATTAGCTTGATTCAGGTGTCTTCTTTACCGGTCATGCGTCTGGCTAATGCATCTTGTTTTCTTTTAGCTGCATGTTTTGATTTCTCCTTTAGAACCTTCTTTAGTTTAGCTTCAGACATGGGTGTCCTCATAGACTTCTGTGGGGACTTCAGCGGCGTTTTAGTACCGAATCTGCGAGGAGGAGTTTTAGGTCTTCTTCTTGTCCCACTCGATTCCCCTTAAAGTGTTCAAACTATTTTGTGTAAGAGAACAAATATTAAAGTTGTAATAAATATTTCTTGTAGAATTGCATTTACAGTAACCAATCCGAAGGGCGACAGAGAACTGTTCTGGTTTAGTGATTAAAATACTTCCGCGAGCAATGGGCTGTGGGTTTGAATGCATGGACAGGAACCACATTTCTGAGCTATTATAGAGATGATTACACAGTTGATTAGTGCATGCAATGATATCCACTGACCCATCCCAAGCAGGCATGGTAATAAAGCAAGCGCAACCTCAAGTTCTAACCCAAAATCACAGAGTACCTAGTAGTACCATGTAGTAGTACCTAGTAGTCGCAGTTTAGATCATATTGATGAAAGTTGGATATATGAATGTCCTTTTAACTATCAGCTAAGACGATTAGTGATGCTTTTCTCTGACCATTTCAACCCACTACTCACTGGTTCTGCGACTGCGGGGTCGTCCTCGATTTCGCTCCTCTGTGCCCCATCTCCGCGCACTGCGAGATCGCATACGCTCGGAGTGGCGTTTTATAGGCGCCATGACTGATAACTCCTAAACTACACATGCAATGCTGAGGTCATCAAACCAAGCACAACATAAACTATGCGGGTCATTACATCTGTACTGGTCAGAAGGTAGAATTTATATGGAAGATTTGCTATGCCCCAGCCTGTTGCTATGCAGTCTGTTGACTGTTGATCTCCTCTTGATGAACATTGAAGTAGAAGGTGTACAATCTGTGTCAAACTTTGTATTTCTCGCAGTCCGAATTGGAAACATTTAATCCCTTTCATGCATATGACCACGGACAGGTGCCAGCTCAGAGTGGGGTCGTTGGAAAGCTTGATGTTGTTATCTACTATAATCAGCTCTTTTGTGTCCTCCACACGTAACTTTGCTTTGCTTTTCTACAAATTGGTTATAGGGATTATATTGTCAAAAGGTTCAAAAGCAATTATGTCTGCTATGTCCCCAAAAGCCTGCTAGCTGGATCATCAACCATAGGATTTTTGGTATATAAAGTCAAGTTGCCAAGAGTTTTGTGTCAGAGGCGCATCTTGCACACGGTAGTCATCATGAATATTCTGACCGTCTTCCTTATCTTCCTCTCTTCAGCGTTGGTAGGCATTTCCGCTGAAGGATCAGGCGATCTTGGAGACTTTGGTACGTTTTATTTACAATGGCATGTACATATGGCATGTACACACCGAATCTTTCCAATTTCTCTTTTCTACTTTTTTTAACTTGCTTGATCCCGCTCCCGTGTGCATCACTGTAGAATTGCTTGATCGGCGCCTGGTGTATAAATGCTGCGTGTGTGTATATTGTAGAACCATGTGAAGCCTGCGTGAATCAAGTCTACTTGGGCTTATGGGAAGAGGGCCGAACTGCTGTCTGTGCGAGGTTGGTATATGCTACACAGATTTATTGTATACGGATAAACTACCATGTTGACCGAAAATCTCTTTCATTTCTGTTATAAATACAGGCTCAAATACTAAGAATAGTACTAAATTTAATTTAAAAATAACCAGACTATTACAGCTTTAAAAAATGGTTTATATTTGATAAAAATTTGTAGCTTTGAGTTGTTGAGATTCGGTACCTCGAGCTAATGCTGGTCCTTTCATTCTCTTTGCAGAGTGCAGCCATTGTCCGCCTGTTTTGAGACCTGCACCCCGCAGTACACGCCTGTAACTGACCCGTATGGTGTAAAGTTCTTGGGGATGCTCGCACACCTTACGGCTCTTCTCAATCAGTTCAGAGAGTTCGACTGTGAACTGAATGACGGTAATTTAAAATGAGCAGTCGCAGCTAGCTGGAATCTTACTGGGTATCCTTCTCTACGAAACCTATCCTGGACCATTGTGAAACAAGTCGATGGCTTAGCAATGTTATCTAGATGTGCTTGCTCCAACCACTTTCCATTGCTAAGTGATTATAGTTTTCTTTTGAGCTGAACGTTTCCGTAGATGCAAAAATCCATGCAGACACTGGAAAACATGGGTATTCACTGAATAGGGGTTTGATAATGGCTGCCCCTTCTCCCCTCTCCTTCGGTCTAAGACCTAGCAATGAACAAATTGTCCTTTATATTCTAGCAATGAGCGTTTCTGTTTCCAGAAGTGGCATTGGGCTGCTCTTCTGGCATTCTGGATTGTCTTCAGAACACTGTACCATTAGAAGGCCAATGGCCCGGTGTCGCAGATAATCTGGACTGTGGGGATGCTGGTTTGTTGGCAATGCAAACCTGCCTGGACTCTAATGCGGACTGTGCATGGACCGCTCATATTGAAAAAATTGCTAGGAGGGCTCGCTGTACGTATTTAACATTTAACGCATTAACACATGTAGTGTGAGAGTCTCTATCTGACCGCTGGACAACCAGATTGTACCCATGAGGATAACCCTCAAATTGAATGTTTGTATAAATGAAAGCCGTTTATGTGTCTCTATGCATTGGCAGTGTGCTGTTCCACAGTGGTATTTTACCATACTCCGTGCTCGCGCTACGCAGCCATTATTTATTGCTATTTTGTGTCTTGTAGTGGGCTTCTGTTCGGCTGATAACCAGTGCTTATCCACTGGTACCCTTATAGTAGTTGGCTCTCAGTGTCGGACATTCCGCGCGGCTGATTTGAACAATATTGGAGCCCTAGCGCAGGCATTTGACCAACCGGTTGCTGGTGGTACCTTCTTTGATCCAGTGACGTGTTCATTGCAACATCACGGATCCAAAAGATGTCCACTGAATTGAGGATTGTTCTGATGGCTTATGATTTTGTTTTTATATTTTATTTGTATCAATTTTTAAACAGAATGTTTTATTTTGGTTTTAAATGGCGTTGATTTAAATATTTTATCATGGTATTATAATCTATAAACCCAAAATTGACATGCGTATTTTCCATGACGGGATGCTGGAAGGAGGGGCAGTTTGGCCGGGTATTTGCGTTTGACGTCTCTGGAGAAATCTCTTTTGTTGGGAGTTGTTTACTCCAGTTTAACTTTCCTTTACGTCATTAAATGTTGATATTCATCCGCAAAGCAGACGGCAAGTCTCCTTATAGGATGAGTTGGGCGTTTGCACCGTAAAGTCATTTTTAGTTCAGTTGAAGTTTACTCCAAATTGGTCTATTCCATGAGACTGGTTGTTGATGGAGATCTCTGCAGAAACGGCGACTTATTAGAAAGCATTTTATAAGCGTCAGTCGTGACGCGGTCTCGAGCACCAGCGAACACTTGCGAGCACTTACGGGAGAGATTTCCAGGAGTCCAAAAATAGCACTGTTGTGGAAATTCGCCTCAGATTTCACTGGTCAGTAAAAATAGTAACTTGTAGTTATTATTGTCTACGGATTCTGAGGATATCGAGGTAGGAAATTCAAATCAATGGTAGTTGTGTACGGGAAGATAAATCGCTCTATCTAAAGAAATGCACGAGCCAGACGCTTTCACGAGTGAACTCGGGATCGAGGCGACTTTCAGAGTGGACACGAAGGGGATTCCTCGCGTTTGGACTAACGCATTGCTAAAACGACTACCAGAGGATAGTTTTGTGAAGTACCCGCCGCGTGAAACCGCATGTACCGAGCCACTCCACATTGGTATTGATAATATCTATTTGACAAGTGCTAGTAAATCGTTCATGGTGTTGAATATCAGTGAGTGTGACCGTCAACTGGACCACCGGGCCAAATCACCTCGGCTGACTCGGTGACCGACACTCGACAGCGTGTGCAAAGTCGACGACGTATCACCCATTCACTGTGGGTGGTGTGTTTCACTAGGTCGTAGGTTTCATTTTGACTCGGGTACGGACATGGCCTATTGGTTGTGAGAAACCAGCATATACTGTACTGTAATGTAGACAGATCATTCACTAACTAGCTTGTACCTGAATGTGAATCACACGAACGACAACTGGTGTGGTCGTGTTGACTTGATGTGCAAAAAATCATGGCTTGCTAGTTACCAACCTAGTCTTCTCCAAATTGTTTAGGTCAGTTAGCTAGTCATACTCTAGCGTTTTAATTTGTGGCGCACTTGTTTGCAGGGAACTGTTACTGTTCAGAAGAACGCAGCTTACTAGCTGTTCTGAAGGAATGTGGTTAATTAGGTCTAGAGACTAGAGGAGTGGTTAACAAATTAGCGTAAACTAAGCTTACTATAAAATTCGTAAACTAAGCTTACTATAAAATTCGACATGATTCATAAACTTAATGGTGCTGACAAGTGTTCCCTCTAAAGTCTGCTACTACCTGGTAGTTTGCTTCTGACGGTCGTTCAATACATATAATTTGTGAGTTTGTCCCAGGTGGATGGTCCACAGTTCATATTCATGCATAGGTAGAAACTATGGGATGGGTAAACTAGACTAGAGCCTACTGCTATATTGTGCTCGTTGTGAAGTATAGCTTTGGCACGCCATAGCTCGGACTGTAATTTTCACTCACTAGTTCAGCGTTGACTTATTGGGAATGGAAGTGTTTTCCACTATTTGATACTTTTTGCCACGGCTTAGTCAAACTTGTGCAAAAAAAACCTCACAAATTTGTTGTACATACCACAATAATTTGGGAGTAGGGTGTGGACATCATGTATAACGCAGGTCTGATGATGCATGGGGATTTTATGTTTGAGTCTAAGAGTATAGTTTATATGGATGGTGATGCAGCACTTTTGTCTTACTGAGCTCAGTATTGCTTACTAAGTAGGTAGTGGGCCTATTACATTTAGTATTTAGTGCATGTGGTGCGGTAGATATTACAGTGCCTAAGCTTTAATTTCTCTCGTCAATCTTCTTTTGATTCAATGATGCTTGTGATCAGTGATCCCTTCTGTCACTGTTATGATATGTGTATTATTTATGCTATAATGGGCGGCAACCCAACTGAGACACAATGCCATTCAGTATCAAATTGCTTCGTCAGAGGAAGACATCAAACTGAGGAGGGTCCTATTCCTCTATTCAGTTTGTGCGACTTGATTCCTTGTTACTAGGCTGGGTTAACTCACTGAGGAACTGTGAACGTCATCAGGTCCTGATAAGAAAGGTAGGACCTAGTTACCCTTTATATTCTGTTTGCAGACAACACAGATCAGCCATGGGCCGAAAGAAGATACAAATATCTAGGATTGGGGACGAAAGGAATCGTCAGGTGAGTAGTTCACATGGCCACCCATGATCAGTCTAGAATTCAATGAATTCTAATGACACACTACACTGACAATCCATCATAGCTGTCTGGATTGATTCCAGATCAGCACTAGTTGGCACTGCAAACCTTAACACCAGTGTCCGTGCATGCCCGGCTGTAAACATGGCTAATCGCCTCTTTACAGCAGCACAATTATACTAGAATTATCAGCCGCGTTCACAGCATTTTCCTGAATTTATTGATCAAATGGGCCTTCTCGGCTTCCATCTATTCAGGTGAAATGACAGCTCGTGGGCACCTCTGGCACCTGAGAGGCAGATATTGACACACCCAACCTACAATGATATGTCACTACACTAACCTACTGCGCAGCAAAAACCTACTATGTTATGTTTGTGGGGTCATCGCTTTGTTGTGTTGAGATGCGTTAGGACAACATTTCCAACTCTCAGTACTGTTTTACTTTAGCGTTTGCCACAACAAGCTGTGAGACTGGTGTATTTAATCAACTATCAAATTCTAATGAACCTCCTGTTTCAAAATGCATCTCATTGACCGAAGAGTAAATTGAGTTGAACTGAATACTGTTGGCCACCATTGTTTAGTATTTCATCCTTGGGAAGCTACAAGCTCCGGTCTCTCTCTCTCCCTTTTAGGTAACATTTACCAAACGTAAGTTTGGACTGATGAAAAAAGCTTATGAACTGAGCGTTCTGTGCGACTGCGAAATCGCCCTTATTATCTTCAATAGTGCCAACAAGCTGTTTCAATATGCCAGCACTGATATGGACAAGGTTCTTCTCAAATATACCGAGTACAATGAGCCCCATGAGAGTCGCACCAATAAAGACATTGTTGAGGTAAGCTGGGTTTTCTGTCCATTATCATTGTCTACTCTCTTCCACTAGTCTACTCTCTTCTGCTACGAGTAGATAATGCTGCACAGTGGTTGTCCAGTCTTAACACTTGCATACCTAATAGACATTTCGCCATCGGTGGTGATTGATGTCAGTAACGCTAGCTCGGTCTCACCCCTTGATCAGAAAGAAAAGTGTTGTGTAGTTTTGCTCCACAAGAGCTGGCAGCAATAATCTCTGATAAACAGCTGCTAGATGAGTACACCGATATGAATGAAGGTATGGATTGGTGAGAAGGTTTGAACTGTTTTTGATGAGGCACACAGGTGATAGCCTATGTAATGAAACTTTTTTGCTTACTAGTTAGGCTCTGATTGGGCTTGGTCCAAAATTGAAGTCAGTATGGGCACAGGCAGGGCTAGTAACTATTAGTCTTAGGAGTTTTGGTGACCATCAGATAATCCGGAATCGTTTTGTCTATGTCCTACTGAGCCTCTCGGTTAGAAAAGACCCTCATAGTGTTGGATCGGTTCCCAACCACTGTCGCATAGCAAATAGACAGACCACTCAAGAGTGTAAAGTGCCTACTAGATTCTACTGTGACAGACTTGTCTCTAGATAACATGACGACTATATAACATACATATCCTCTCATAATGCGAAAACAACGGATAGGATTGACAGGGTCTCAAACCAACTCCATTTTGGAGCTTTACAATCAATGCGCTACTAGCGCATCTTGAAACAAATTTTCTATGGTGGCAAGTATACATGTTTGTGCACAGAAGTGTGAAAACCTTCACAATCCGGTTTCACGTCATTCATCCCAACAACACGGGTGTGTTTGTACCTCTGCGCTTCCATCTCGGTCACGTCTTGGCACTCACTGTCCGTTATACTGTTCACAGGCTCTAAACAAGAAAGAGGCGAGTGGAAAAGATGTGGACAGCAATGATGAATCCAATGAGCCATACGTGCTTACGCCGCGCACCCAGCAGAATTATGAGAAGATCAATAAGGACTTCGCCGCCGCCATGCACATGCATAGTGTCAACAGGCCTAGTCCTAACCTGGACCGGGTGAGTGAGCGCCTGAACTGTAGACCGGGACAAGTCGGTAGCTACACATTGCCCTCTTAGTACCTATTACTGGTACTAGTATTAACTATATAGAATCAAGTAGCTGCGGATTGGCTGCGTCGGTGTGATTTTATTAGCAGAATTATGAAATTATTTCATTGTATGTGTGGTAGTTGAAAAATTTTGGAAATGGCTTCTAAAGAAGTCAGAAAGAGTTTCAATCCAGAAAGTGCTACTCGACGTTTAATTATGTTCTACAACAGAAAATTTAGTCTCTAAGCTTATTTCTAGTGTGGCTGATGACACTACCGTTAGGTTAGGATTGCTTCATATCTGTGGAAATATTATTACAGTCAGCAGACAGCTGACATTACGTGACCATCGTGATCCTTCATGATGGCTGACTATTGAAAGTCGCCTAGTTGTCTACTATTGGGGTGGGCTATGCGACGGAGATTTTCATGCATAGTTGCACATGCAGCAGTTTGTAGGCTGCTGCTGCTCCAATTACAATGCGTAGGGATCAGTTGACGTTCATTATATATTCTCGTTAGAATTAACTCGGTGACATTCGCCTAAGTAGTACCATGGTTTACTGGATTGATAGCTCTCAAGTTCAATGGTTGTATTGGTTACCCTCTCACATTTTTGTAGGGTTCAATCATAAGCCTAACTCAACCGGTGTATAATCCGCATTTGGTAGGCATATGCCTTTGATTATAGTCAATCAATTGACAAAACTTTGCAGTCAACGAGTCCAGTCAAATATTCAAATGTGTGTGGCCGTTTTTCTACGCTCAAATTAAAATAATCAAAATAATGTCGACAGGTTTTTCAATGGGTTTAAGCTTAACAATGTGAAACATGTGTCACTGATACAGATTTTACGGGAATGTATTTGCATTTAATAATATATTCCATTGTTTTGCAGCTGTCGCCCGCTGCCCAATATCAGAATATGCCCATACCTGGCATGCAACCTATTCATAGCCCGACAGGCTTCCCTCAGGCCAGAAGTCCAGCGCATGGAGGAAATCTTACACCGGTGCCCTCTCATAGCCCTCGACCATCCTCGACATCATGTAAGTGCTAAGCAATTAATGTCAGTAATCCTGTTGGGAAAGGACCTCAATTGAATCCCCTGGCAAGACCAACCTCTTTATCCTGGTTTCACTGTCATGAGATACTAATGAGTTTTTCTGTGTGATGGGAGGGGCATTCAGGTGTATACGCCAGAATATAATCATGCTTTCTTTGATAACAGTTACTCTGAACGGGAATACTTTGCCCCTCATGATTCTGAATTATGCCAAATCTCTGCACACATTAGTGGAATTCTAGGACTAAAAGCGGGCCACCTTTTTCTATTCCAAAATTTTTTATTACCAATGAAAGCTCTGGTAGTACATGCATTCTATTATACCCTCCTCACGAGTTCATAGTACTTTCGGCTCGCGGGTGTGACGTGATTGGGGGTTCTTGATTGAATTGCTCCTTTTTCCACTGTCAGTATGGTAAAGTGACCTTTGATAACTTACACACCGCTGGATGACATTTGCATACTGCGCTTTGGTGTTGGGACTGACAGCTATCGGTCCCGCGGGTGGCTCACTTCTTATCGTCCGATAGTCTCCCGCTAGTAGTTCCCTGTCTCCTCTGAGAGACTTCAAAAGGCGCAGCAATAAAAGCCTGAATCAATGGTGGGGTAAGCCTAACCTTTAAATAGGTCATTGGTGTTATGCCAAAAGTCTTTGGCCAACCACTACTGCCCTATTGGGTTACCCAGTCATCTTATTGATAGGCTAAACTGCTGATAGGCATACTCAATAAGCTCAATATTACGGATATTAAATTAGGATACCATTTTGTTCTGTAATTGTATTCGTGCAGTCTGGCCAGTTGCTGGATTTGCGACTTGTCCCCTATAGACTCATAATAACTACCATGCTGTAATGCTTACTGTGTCGATGAATCGTCCTGAATGTTTCATCGGTTTTGATTTATTCGGGTAATTAAAGGGGCACGCTTAATTTACAGCCGCACACATGCTGGACGTGGGACATAATGAGTATGGCCGCGGCCCATCACCTCAGTCGCCCAATCATCCGCAGCAGTCCCGATCGCCTCAGCCAATGACCAACCGGATACCTGTACCTGGACGCGGGCACCCGAACTTAACGGTTGTCATTCCTAATAGCCGAGGAGAAATGCCACCGACCACAATGGACCAGGTAATAATGTTGACATTGGGCTTAGAGTTTTTCCTCACTCCAGGCCTGTCTATCAGTTACTGATGCTAATTCGATTAAATCATTGGTCAGGCTTTTGCCCATGGCCATTAAGCTGCCTCTGTTGGGCTCGATTTCTTTTCTTCGCCATTAATGGACTGTTAAGATCTCCCGTTGGTATATAATGACTAGCTAGGCACTTAAATTACTCTTTTTTCATGTTATATAACAACTGTTGTAGGCATGTATTAGACTTCCCTTTTTTTAACTCCTGCAATTCGATGCCATACGTCAGAGGCGTATTATCTACTCAAATAATTATCCCCTGCCGTAGAGCGGTCGGTTGGTAACCATCAATCAAGCCTTTTTCCACAACTCGAATTTAATACGTCAGAAGGCCGACTGCCTCATTGGGCAGCGTTGCAACGCTTTGGTCACTCATCAGGCAATCCATGGAACTATGAGAAATACTGATTTCAAACACCTAACAATTCTTATTTCCACCATAGAGGTTTTGGCCTAGTCATGGGCTTCCATCTATACCACATGTTTATTGCTCTCATTAACCTGTTCTTTTCTTCTAATTACAGTCGTATGAATTCGTATTACAGAACCACAGACAGATGAATAACCTTGCAACTCCAATTGTATCTATGACGACTCCCGGTGTCCCTATTGCTTTTCCGACTGGCTTACCTAGCTCATTCCAAGGTACGCTACTGACTGCTGATACTATAGAGTAAGAAGATAACTCTATGACAGCGCAGTTAAACAAGCCTGATCTGCTGAATAGGATGGCCTACCGGGCACTGTACAACGGGTTGACATGGTAGATCGTTGTCGAGATCAAGCTTTGGGTTTGGCCATGAATCAATGGTGACATGATCATGACTGACTAGCAATTGATTTGTTCCCAGGTTTAGGTAATTTCCTGCCTAGCGCAGGCCGCGCAGTTGTAAACCTAACCATAATCCAAGCTCAGTAAAATCATAACATTCCACTTCTCAGACTTGCCAGAATAGATGGGGTAAATCTATAGATAGCGATCAGGAGATGCCTGATGGCGGGTTTCCTTCTGGTGGACAGCTGGGGAAAAATGTACCTGTCACATGAATATGGACATACATACATACATACATACATACATACATACATACATACATACATACATACATACATACATACATACATACATACACATTATGCGTAACTGTAGTGGTTATCCTGTTCTAATTGCGGCTATAACCTGCTGCATATACCCTGGCTGTTGCTATAAATAGCCAATCAAATGATACTCATCCAAGGTCTGACGTCAAGAGAAAACTTTGAGCAATAGTATTGGTTTCTCCCAGCGATGGTACATTCCGTGAGTTTAAAGAATCAAGGCTACAGGGCAATTCATCAGCCAGCTGTCAGTGCCTGTTGCTAATCTGGGAGGGGTCCGGCTCAGATTGTGATGAGTTTGCCTTTCATGATCAGGGGTATTCAAGTAATATCGATAATCCCTGCATCCTGGATTACCTGTTGATGACGTTGCGTGCATACCTGGTTGACCGCACTTGCCACTGCCGCCAGCCTCCCCTTCCATTGATGACACGCCTTTCAATGATGACACAGAGAATGACAGCGGCGATGATTAAAATGAGTCCACGCTGTCTGCTGTTCGTCTGTGCTCATTACAATTCTCTTAACCTGTCAGAATTTGAGTACTTTTTATTTGAAAGTTGACCCAAACCAAATGATTTCTGGCCAGTTGGTGCCCTTTGATAAGCCCAAAC
>Ga0224501_10001319_pt1 | contig 19315 bp, 17 predicted proteins | sample SF_Oct11_sed_USG_4_FD_169105 | JGI IMG/M metagenome (GOLD analysis project Ga0224501, IMG submission 169105) | Sediment microbial communities from San Francisco Bay, California, United States - SF_Oct11_sed_USGS_8_1 | ecosystem: Environmental > Aquatic > Marine > Sediment | place: USA...
CATGTGTGAAATTCAGTTCGAATGACTGAAGTAGACCCGCACCCACAACATGCAAAAAAAATTACAACTTCAGGTGTCCCCACGCACGGCTTCCAATTCGCCATTACTTGCTGAAGCCATCAGAGCGCACCTGTCTCTAAAAAAAGATTCTCCGCTTCAATACAAGATCTTGAAACGCAGTATCGACGCCAGAAGCAGAACCATACGGATCAACCTCGGCGTTCTTGTCGTCATTGACGAAGAACTTCCTATTGATCAATTTGCATTCGATTACCAGGACGTTTCTTCCTCAAAGAAAACATGCCACATTATCGGAGCCGGACCGGGTGGTCTATTCGCAGCGCTGCGGTGTTTGGAACGAGGCATCAAACCCATTGTGATCGAAAGGGGCAAAGATGTACGAGCACGTCGTCGGGATCTCGCAGCCATCCACAAGGAGCATCGAGTTAATCCCGAAAGCAATTACTGTTTTGGCGAAGGTGGCGCAGGCACGTACAGCGACGGCAAACTGTACACGCGATCCAACAAACGAGGAGATATTGACAAGATTCTTAAAACATTGGTCGCTCACGGCGCCAGTCCAGACATTATGGTCGATGCGCATCCGCACATTGGCACCAACAAATTACCCCAACTGATTCAACGTATTCGGGAAACCATTCTGCAACATGGTGGAGAAATCCTTTTCAACACCAAATTGATTGATTTGGGAATACGCGATCAGATGATCGTGTCCATTGTGATCGAACACAAAACTGGCGCAGAGGAAGTTCCGATCACGCATCTCATTCTCGCCACGGGTCATTCAGCCAGAGATATCTATGAGCTGCTCAACACCAAACACATCCTCTTAGAAGCGAAACCGTTTGCGCTTGGCGTCAGAGCCGAACATCCACAGGAACTCATCGATCATATTCAATACCATTGCCGCACCTCGAAAGAGGTGCAAAGCGCACGCGAGTACCTCCCCGCCGCCAGTTACAGCCTGGTTCAGCAGCTAGAGGGCAGAGGCGTCTATTCATTTTGTATGTGTCCGGGTGGCATCATCGCCCCCTGCGCGACGGCACAGCAGGAGGTGGTCGTCAATGGCTGGAGTCCCAGCAAACGAAACAACCCCTTTGCCAACAGTGGAATCGTCGTTGGACTTGAACTCAAAGACTTTCAACCCTACAAAGCACATGGCCCCTTGGCGGGACTGGAATTTCAAAAGACGCTCGAAAAACAGGCCTGGATTCTTGGTGGGCACACCCAAGCCGCCCCGGCCCAACGGTTAACGGATTTCATGACCGGCAAGCTCAGCTCGTCGCTTCCTGCCTGCAGTTATCAACCCGGTCTGCGCTCCATTGATATGCGCCAGGTTCTTGGGCCTATCATCAGCGAAGCCTTACACGGGGGATTTCAATCATTTGGTGGGAAAATGCGCGGCTACCTGAGCCAGGATGCCATCATTGTTGGAGTCGAATCGCGTACCTCCACGCCGGTGCGCATTCCACGCGACAAGGATCATTTGCATCACCCGCAGTTAGTGAACCTTTTTCCGTGCGGAGAGGGTGCCGGATACGCCGGCGGCATCATGAGCGCCGCCATGGATGGAGAACGTTGCGCCAACAGCATGACGTATTAACTCTTCAATGGCGCAAGATTATTCTAGACCGATCGGAAAAACTGCTCTCTTTTTCACCGAGGAACAGGATCATCGGGTATACTGACGGTCAGTAAAGAGGCGCTCAATGTTCTGAGAATGGGGACTGCTTATGTTAATTGCAGAGACTGAAACCGTTGATCTTTCCACCCCGACTGGTCCGATGCGCAGCTATATTGTTCGTCCAGCGGCGAACGGTCGATATCCTGGGGTCGTGTTGTATACGGAGATTTATCAGGTCACAGAACCCGTTCGACGGATCGCGGCCTTTCTGGCCGGGCACAGATTTGTCGTACTGATCCCTGAGGTCTACCATGAGTTGGAGCCACTCGGAACAGTTCTCAACTATGATCAACCTGACACCGACCGAGGCAATCAACACTAAATCACGAAGACGCTCTCCAGTTATCATACTGATGCCCGTACAGCCTTGGACTATCTACACACGTGTTCAAGCCGTACGGATTGCCTAAGTCAGTTTCCAATACGGCCAGGCTAGTCTTCTTGAAGTGCTGGACGCTCAACGCGTCTTATGGCAAACCATCCTAGTATATGGGCAAGCTCAATACGACCTTTCCATTGCCCTCACCCAACTTGCGCGATCGATTGGTGGGGAAATCTAGCGGGAATACCCTCATAAAAATGAAAGTAGTATGTCATGTCTCCTAAACATAGCCTGGGGCCGCTTTGTGGTTTAGGGGCAGCCCTGCTATTCGGACTGACGACACCCCTCATTAAATTGATTCTTCCGGTGTATGATTTGCTCCCTATTGCCGGCCTGTTGTATGTGGGGGCTGGCCTGGGCCTTGGTCTCTGTGAAATCTTTCTGACGTCTACCAAACAACCGGTTTTCTCCCAGCCCGAAACTCCCATTCAGAGGGCCGATATCAGCCCATTACTTGGCATCATTCTAACAGGGGGAATTTTGGGTCCCATTCTCATGCTCTATGGGCTTCAACGGATTTCTGGCGTAGTTGGATCGCTCTTGCTCAACCTGGAAGCACCCCTCACTATACTCCTGGCCGTCACTTTCTTTCATGAGCATCTGGGAAAACGAGAGGTCAGTGCAGCCATGTTCATTTTTGCCGGTGCTGGAATTCTGAGTTATAGCCCTGGAACGCTGGCTGGAGATTGGCTAGGGATTATCAGTATCAGTGGGGCCTGTGTCTGCTGGGCCGTGGATAACAATCTCACCCAGGGCCTTTCCCTTCGAAACCCTCTGGCCGTAGCGAGAATCAAGGGGTTGAGCGCCGGAGGATTTTCCCTAGGCCTTGCATGGATGCTGGGCTATGATATTCCCGATATTACGGCAGTCATCATGGTTTTGTTTTTAGGATTTGTGGGGTATGGAATCAGTGTCGTGCTGGACATTTATGCGTTACGTATACTAGGTGCGGCCCGGGAAGCCGCGTTCTTCGCGACGGCACCTTTTATCGGTGCATTAGCTGCCGTGCCCATTCTCGGGGAACATTGGGGATTTGGGGAGTATCTGGCAGGGGCGACGATGGCCATAGGGCTCGGTGTGCTACTGAGAGAACATCACAGCCACATCCACACTCATCCGGCCATGGAACACGACCATGTCCACACTCATACCGATCCCCATCATCAACACGATCATCAAGAGGAAACCGTAGGGTCTCACGCCCATAGGCATTCGCATCTGCCGTTACAACATGACCATGGGCACGTGTCGGACTTGCATCATCGACATAAGCACTAGAAGGGTAGCAGGCAAAATACTACGAAAATGCACGCTAAGAGGTACGATTCAGACTGCCGTCAAGGGTGTCTTGCCTCGTACCCTAAAAACAAAAAGAGCCGTTCAGGGAAACGTGAATAGCAACGAATTGTTAGAAATGGAAGAACTGGTTAAGTGATAATATTACCCATGACAATTCTGGCAAGTACTCTTCTAAAATTCCTTTAATACTTAGTCCGCTTCTGGCCGAACCGGGCACTCAGAGACGGGTATTCCGCTCAGTGCATCAAATAGTCTGATTGGAATTTTCCCTTCCGATCTCGTACACCTTGCTCAAACACATTAAATGCCACTGTCGACGAAAATGGTTACGTTGCAGAAAGTTTTGATGAATTTAAAGGTAGGAGGGGCTCTCAACACAGGTGGCCTAAGCAAGCAATGATAGATGCGATAATATTTATGACGACGAATAACTGGTACTTTTGTTTGCAATCACAAGATCATACGAAAAACAGGATAGTGCTTAAGAGTCTGCTTGACTTCAAACCTCATGAGAGAAGTGATATTTTCGAAGTCAATGCTTCTTACTTTTTCCCTGAGTCACCTACCTGAATGAGGCCTACGGCCTTTTGAGCATCTAGATCAGCATAAAAATCTTTGCCTTCGTGGTTGATGACGGTGAAGGCAGGGAAGTCTTCGACTTCGATTTTCCATACGGCTTCCATGCCCAGGTCTTCGTATTCCAGAACCTCCACTTTTTTGATGCTGTGTTCCGCCAGACGTGCGGCGGGACCGCCGATGGAACCTAGATAGAACCCGCCATACTTTCCGCAGGCCTCGCGTACCTGTTTGGAGCGATTTCCTTTGGCCAACATCACCATACTGCCGCCTTCAGCTTGAAACTGGTCCACATAGGAGTCCATGCGTCCGGCAGTCGTGGGGCCAAACGAACCGGAGGCATGGCCTTCCGGTTTTTTCGCAGGTCCTGCGTAATAGACGACATGATCTTTCAGATATTGAGGAAGACCCTTCCCCGCATCTAATCGTTCTTTGAGTCGGGCATGGGCAATATCTCGCGCCACGACGATGGGGCCAGTGAGGGAGAGTCGAGTCGCCACAGGGTGCTTGCGCAGTTCGGCTAAGATTTCCGGCATGGGTCGGTTTAAATCAATCTTGACCACATGTCCATCTAAATCTTTTTCTGTGACCTCAGGAAGATATTGCGCCGGATTGGTTTCGAGCTGTTCAAGAAAGACGCCGTCCTTGGTAATTTTTCCAAGAATTTGTCGATCCGCTGAACAGGAGACGCCCAAACCTACTGGGCAGGAGGCCCCATGTCGCGGCAGGCGAATGACTCGCACATCGTGTGCAAAATATTTCCCGCCAAATTGTGCGCCGATTCCGGTCTCCGCACAGAGTTGGAAAATTTGCTTTTCCAGCTCCAGATCTCGAAAGGCACGGCCTTGTGCATTACCTGAAGTGGGAAGATCATCCAGATAATGACAACTGGCCAGCTTGACAGTCTTTAACGTGAACTCTGCCGACATGCCGCCCACGACGAACGCTAAGTGATAGGGCGGGCAGGCCGATGTGCCTAAGGTGCGAATTTTTTCTGCGACAAATGCGAGCAGGGATTTCGGATTCAGGAGGGCTTTGGTCTCTTGATAAAGAAAGGTTTTGTTTGCCGATCCGCCGCCCTTGGCAATAAACAAAAACTTATATTCAGAACCCTTCTCCGCATAAAGGTCGATCTGGGCCGGTAAATTATTGCCAGTATTTTTCTCAGTGTACATATCAAGTGGGGCCATTTGCGAGTACCGCAAATTACGCTGATCGTAGGCTTCAAAGATTCCACGGGAAAGCGTTTCTACATCGTCGCCACTGGTAAACACCTGTTGACCTTTATAGCCCAGAGCGATGGCCGTCCCGGTATCCTGACATCCAGGTAACACTCGACCCGCAGAAATATTCGCATTCTTCAGGAGTTCAATAGCGACAAATCGATCATTATCCGAGGCTTCTGGATCGTCAAGAATTTTGGCCAATTGCTTGAGATGGCTGGATCGTAATAAATGAGTGACATCATCCATGGCTTCATGGGCCAACAATGTCAGTGCTTCAGGTTGAACTTTGAGAATCTCCTGACCATCAAATGTGCTCGTGGACACAAAATCTGATGTGAGCTTACGGTACGTCGTTGTGTCGACTGCATGCTCAAATAGTTCCTGATACTGAAACTCCCCCATGAAGGTACTCCTCTTTTTACGCGTCGTGAAATGAACCTGGCCGCCAAAGCCCTACCCTACTCGTTGTCCCCCATTTTTCGCAAGATACTTTCCTTGCTGACATCTTCACGGTGTCTCACATGCGAGTAAGATGCTCACATACATTAATCGAGTGTTTGGAGATCGAATTTCTGCCACGACATTCGTGAAATGTCTTGAAATGATGGATCGTCAATGAACCCGTACGGTTCACGCAACGGGTGGCGGACTATTGTCTGGGGACCATCCCCCACCTAACGCTTTGTACAGTTGAACGATCGAGACGAGATGCAGACGATGTGTGTCTGTGAGAGCGAGTTCAGCCTCGAATAAATTTCGTTTGGCAAGCAGCACATCAATATAACTGGTAATACCCCCTTTATATCGAAGGTTAGCCAAATGCAAGGCTGACCGGAGGGCGTTCACTTGTTCCTCCTGGGCTTTTCGTTGAGTACCCACCGTGCGAACCGCCACAAGGGCATCCTCCACTTCTTTGAAAGCCACGAGAATGGTCTGCTCATATTGAGCCAATATCTGCTTGGCCTGGGCTTCGACCGCCTTCTGCTCAAAGCCCAATGTTTCGGCATTCAGAATTGGACCGGCCAAACCCAGTCCGGCCTTCCCAAATTCGTTCCCGCCATCCAACAAATTCGAAAGCTGGGGACTGGCCACGCCAAGCAGCCCGGTAATGGAAAGCCTCGGAAATCGTGCGGCCTTGGTGGCCCCGATTCTGGCGGTTGCGGCCACCAAGGCCTGCTCCGCCTGAAGAATATCCGGGCGCCGCTGTAACAGTTCGGACGGAAGTCCCGCCGGCACCGCCGGTGGGAACACTTGGTCCGTGAGTGAGCGCCCTCGTGGAATCGGAATCGGATGATGTCCTAACAATACGCTCAACTCGTTTTCTTTTTGAACCATTTGGCGCTCCAGCTGGGCGACCCGAGCTGCGGCGTTGGCCCGTTCGGCTTCGAATTGGTCGGCATCAAGTTTTGAGCTCACTCCCTGCCGTAGACGGGCGCGAGCAATCATTACCGATTCTTCCCACGACAGCAGGGTCCGTTTGGCAATGTCGAACTGCATGTCGAATTGCAACAGGTCAAAATAGGATTGTGCCACCCCGCTCACCAGTTGCAGCACCACCGCCCGCCGGTTTTCCTCCCGCGCCATCAATTCGGCACGAGCCGCTTCCGTGGAACGGCGAATGCGTCCCCAGATATCCAATTCCCAATTGAGATTACCTTGTCCGAAATAACTGAAAGGGGTGGCAAACCCCGGGGCCGTAAACCCATTTAAACGACCCAACACCGGAGCATTCATCTCCGCATTGGCTTGTGGCATGAAATCGGTGCGCGCGGTATACACACGAGCTTGAAATTCCTCAACACTGGCCACCGCTTCCTTGAGATTGTTGTTTTCGATCAACGCTCGTTCAATAAGATGTTGCAATTCCTCGTCGTGCAACAATTCCCACCAGGGAAGATTCGCGATTGATTCGCCTTCCGTATCCGACATCCGAAAGGTCTCAGCCGTGTCGATTTCTGGACGAGTATAGTCCGGTCCCATGGCGCAGGACAGACTCACCATCGCCAACAACACGATGCTGACGGCATACGACCACATCTTACGGCTCTCCTTCAAAAACAGGTTCTGCTCGATCACCATTGGGAACGTCAGCAGATGTGCCTTTCATTCGTTGCCCCAGCTTCCTAATGAGCACAAAAAATAGCGGCACAAAAAAGATGGCCAAAAAGGTAGCCGCTAGCATTCCCCCGAATACGCCGGTCCCGATGGAATGGCGACTGGCGGCACCCGCTCCAGAGGCCACGACCAGAGGCACCACGCCTAGAATAAAAGCCATGGAAGTCATGATGATCGGACGAAATCGAAGACGGACGGCTTCTAACGCCGACTCGACAAGCGGCATGCCCCCCTGGTAGCGATGATTCGCAAATTCCACGATCAGAATCGCGTTCCGTGCGGCCAACCCAATCAACGTGACTAAGCCGATTTGAAAATAAATGTCATTGCTCAAGCCCCGCATCCACACGGCAGACAAGGCCCCGAAGATGCCGAAGGGCACTGCAAGTATCACGGCAAACGGAACTGACCAGCTCTCGTACAGGGCCGCCAGAACGAGAAAGACCATGAGCAACCCGAAGGCAAAGGCAAAGATGGACTCCGACCCGGTCTTCCGTTCCTGGAAGGAGATCCCGCTCCAATCGATATCGAACCCTTGGGGAATTAAGATCTCCTGAGCCACGCGCTCCAAGGCATCAAGCGCTTCACCTGAACTATATCCCGGAGCCGCGGCACCCAATACGGAAGCGGTATTATATCCATTGAAATGCGTCACGGTGTCCGGCCCACTGGTAAATTCCGTGCTGACCACCGTATCAAGCGGAATCATCGTTGATCCCTTGGTATTCTGCGCCCGCACATAGATTTTTCTGATGTCATCTGGATTCGACCGGAATTCAGGTAAGGCCTCCGTCTGCACCCGATAGACCCGTCCAAACTTGATAAAATCGTTGATATACAAATTGCCAAAATACGCTTGCAACGTATCAAACACCTCGGAGATGGGAACCCCTAAGGCTTTGGCGCGTTCCCGATCTACATGGGCATACAATCGCGGCGCCGTCACGCGAAAACTTGTGCCAATCGCACCAATGGCTGGATCTTGCTGCGCTGTATTGACGAATTCTTGGGTCACGGCAGCAAATTTTTTGAAATCTCCACCGCTAGGATCTTGTAATTGAAGGGAAAATCCACCGGTCGCGCCCAACCCGCGAATGGAAGGGGCATTAAAGGCCAGGATCAAGGCTTCGGGAATTTCCGCAAACTTCTGAAAGGCTTTTCCAATCAAGGCTGTGACGTGCTGGTCAGGTCGAGTGCGATTATCCCAATGATGGAGCGGCACAAACATGGTCGCTTGATTGGCTCCTCGAGTGTTAAAGACAAAATTTTGCCCTGCAAGCGCATCTGTCGAATGCACTTCCGGAACGGAAAGAAAATACTCTTCCACCTTGTGAAGCACTTCAAGGGTTCGTTGCTTTGAAGCACCATCCGGCAATTGAACGATGGAAATAAAATACCCCTGATCTTCTTCGGGCAAAAAGCTTGACGGAAGGGCTTGAAACAGGCCCCCGCTCACAAAGAGGAGCACCCCAAAGATGGCAAGGGACAGGACAGAATGCTTGAGAATTCTGCCAACGCTTCCTACATAGCGATTCTGGGTCCAATCAAATCCCTGATTAAATCTCTTCCAAAACCAGCCCTCCCGTTCCTGCTTCGGCTTAAGAATCAACGCACACAATGCAGGGCTTAAGGTCAGCGCAACGACGCCGGAAAGGACCACAGCCAGGGTAATGGTAATGGCAAATTGTTGGTAGAGTTCACCAGTAATGCCTCCCAAAAAGGCCACGGGCAGAAACACCGCAGCCAGCACCACGACCAGCGCAATGACCGGTCCTGTCACTTCCGACATCGCCAATTTGGCCGCTTCCCTTGGATGACGGCCTTCCTGAATGTGACGGGCGACATTTTCCACAACCACAATGGCATCATCCACGACAATCCCAATGGCCAACACCATCCCGAAAAGAGTCAGAGTATTAATCGAAAATCCGAGAGCCACCATACCCGCAAACGTCCCAATCAGTGACACAGGAACGGCTACCGCTGGGATGACGGTCGCCCGCCAGCTTTGGAGAAAGAGGTAGACGACTAGAATAACCAAGACCAACGCCTCACCCAACGTTTTCACCACTTGTTGAATCGAGACTTCAATAAATCTCGTCGTATCGTACGGAATATCGTATGAAACACCGGCTGGAAAAATAGTAACCAGCTTATTCATCTCTTCCCGGACCCGTTTCACGGTTTCAAGGGCATTGGCTCCTGGCGCAAGAAACGTCAGGAGGAACACATTGGGCTTGCCATTCCACCGTCCCTCGAGATCATAGGACTGCGCGCCAAGTTCGACCCTAGCCACTTCGCCGAGCCGAACCATGGAGCCATCCGGAAAGGCCCTCACAATCATATTTTCGAATTCTTTGGCATCGCTCATTCGTCCCTGAGTAATCACAGGAATGGTCATCTCCGTTCCTTGAGGAGCCGGTTCACGCCCAATCCGTCCAGCTGGAAAATCCCGGTTTTGTTCGCGCACGACATTCGCGATATCAGTGGGCGTCACATCAAGTTGGGCCATTCGGATCGGATCCAGAATCAGCCGCATGGAGTAATTCTGTCCTCCAAAGATCACCGCATCCCCAACTCCAGGAAGCCGTTTGATGGTGTCCACGATCCGCAGGATCGCGAAATTTGAGAGGAAGATCGTATCCTGACGAGGGTCACTGGAACTCAGCGCCACCACCGCCAACAAGTCTGGAGAAACTTTTTTGACGGTGATGCCCTGTCGGACAACCTCTGGCGGAAGCTGTGGCTCGGCCAATCGTTGTCGGTTTTGAGTTTGGACTTGAGCGATATCGACATCTGTCCCAATTTCAAAGGTCAATCGAATCGTCATATGACCATCATTCGTACTCGAAGAATCGTAATACAGGAGATTATCAATTCCTGGAAGTTGCACCTCAATCGGTCGTGCCACGGCCTCAGCCACGACTTCTGCACTGGCTCCAGGGTAATCAGCTTCGATTTGGACGACGGGCGGAGTAATCTCCGGAAATTGGGCGACCGGGAGAATCCGGAGCGATACGAGTCCTACCACCACGATCACAATGGATATGACCGTGGCAAAGATCGGTCGGTCGATAAAGAAATGGGAACTCACGACGTCTCCTGCGTTGTTTCAGGAGGAATAGGATTTTCCTGGCTCGGGCTTTCCGTTGTAGATTTCCCATTCTGGAATGGAACCGGATTGACCTGCACCCCCGGTTGAATACGATGAAACCCTTCCACCACCAACCGTTCTCCCGGTTGGAGACCTTCTTCAATCAACCAGTCACTCCCCTTCCAACTCGTGGCTTGCACCTCACGCACCTCGATCGTTTCGTCAGCACCGACGATATTCACAAAGGTTCCTGTGGGGCCCTGCTGAACGGCACGCTGTGGAATCAAAATCGCATTAGTCCGTATATAGCCCTTGAGACGAATTCTGACGAACTGTCCGGGATAAAAATAGGATTGTCCAGGAGAAAAACCTCCTTCGGGATTGGGAAAGACAAACCTTCCCTGGAGAGTTCCCGTCGCTGCCCGGAGACCGACATCGGCAAAATCCAACTGTCCTTCGTACGGATACACACTCCCATCTGCAAATGTCATGACCCCCCGTAATTGAAAGAGTTCAGGTCTCTGAACTTTTTGTTCAGCCAATTCACGCCGACGCCGCAACAGATAGCTTTCCGGGACCGACACATTCACATACATGGGATCTAACTGATCGATGGTCGTCAACAGATCGGTCTGAGCCGACACTAACCGTCCTTCATAAAACCGGCTACGTCCGATGCGGCCATGGACAGGAGCGGTTACCACGGTGTTTCCCAGATCAAATTTCGACTTCACTAAATCACCCTGCGCAGACTCCAAGGCCGCCTTCGCGGCCAATTGTTCAGCCACCGCATCATCGACATCTTTTTGGCTGACGGCTTGCTCTTCCAGAAGCGGTTTCACTCTTGCCAAGTTCTGGTTGGCCTGAACGAACTTGGCCTGGGCTTGCGTCACTTTGGCTTTGGCACTGAGAAAATCACCTTTAAACGGCACGGGATCAATCAGGTATAATCGATCACCTTTTTTGACGTTGCGGCCTTCGGTAAAAAATACTTCCTTAATGATACCCGTGACCTGTACTCGAATTTCCACCGGACGAAAGGCTTCCGTCTGGCCGATAAACTCAGGTTCATCCGTCACCGTCTGGGTCGTCACCGTCACCACTTCCACGATCGGTGGTGGCGGGTTCGGCGCTGGACCTGTTTCCTGTTTGCACGCTGAGAAGCTCAGGAGAAGACACACCAAGATAGAAATCAACGTTGAAGACGCAGGGGTTCTTACGTCGTGCCTCTGTTTCACTCTATTCATCATGAGGAACCCTGCGATAATTTGCTGCACTGTGTTCTCTTCTTGTCAACACGATCACGACCCACAACACTGGGACTTTTAACCATGATAAAAATCTTCCCGCACAATCTTCCCATGTTCCCAGGTCTGCACGGCCACCTGCTGCATCTTCACGCGATTGCCATCTTTAAACGTAAAATCAAAGGACCATTCCACCGCCGCGTGATCGCCCTCGACGATCACTCTCCCAACTTGCGCACCATGAAACTCATGAACATTGTCGAGAAATTGTATTTCATATTCTCGATTCACCTGTTTCCCGACCCGCTCGTCTGTTCGATTTTCGCTCATGACCACATGGTCGGCATAATACGCATCAAACGTTTCTAGGATTTTTCCGGTTACAATTCCGTCGATGACCGCTTGGACGTGTGGCTTAATACTCATCATTCGTGCTCCTTTTCCTTCATTTTGTCATGATAAAATGGATGATGTGAACTTCTCATAACGTTTCTCGTCCGTGTGGCGCGAAAAGATCCTGGTCTGGACCAAGTGGGACAATGCCAGTGGGATTAATATCATCATGGGTGATGTAGTAATGACGCTTGATATGATCGAAATTCACGGTTTCAGCAATTCCCTCTTGCTGATAGAGGTCTTTGAGATACCCAAATAGATTCGGGTAATCGACGATGCGCCGAAGATTGCATTTAAAATGTCCATGATAGACCGCATCGAAGCGAATTAAGGTGACGAAGAACCGCCAATCAGTTTCGACGATCTGTTGACCAAAGAGATAGCGCTGAGTGGAGAGTCGTCGTTCCATCTGGTCCAACGCGTCAAAAAGCTCATTTACGGCTTGTTCATAGGCGGCTTGGGTTGTCGCAAAACCGGCGCGATACACCCCATTATTCACCTGTTCATACATAAAGGCGTTGAGCTCATCAATTTCCGTCCTCAAATCATTGGGATACAAATCGAGTGGACTGTCGGTGAAACGATGGAATGCCTGATTGAGCATACGCATGATATCGTCATCAGAGTTACTGACTATTCTTTTCGTGTCCCTATCCCACAACACCGGCACAGTGACACGTGCCTGGTAGCGTGGATCAGTGGCTCTATACGCCTCACTGAGAAACTGAAACCCATTGACTGGATCTGCGGTCTGCCCCGGTCCATCTCGAAAGACCCATCCTCGATCATCCCGAATGGGATCGACCGCCGTCATCCCCACTACCTGTTCTAAGTGTTTCAGCCTTCGAACAATAATGGTTCGATGCGCCCACGGACAGGCCCATGAGACATACAGATGATAGCGTCCTTTAGCCGCAGGGTAGGCGGAGCTCCCATCATCCGTTATCCAACTTCGAAACGCATCTTCTTGACGATCATATTCGCCCCCTGCCGTTTGTTCTTCCGGAAACTGTGCTTGCGTCATGATCGAACCTGTTCTTGCCAAATAAACGTTCCTCGCCTGAGATCCGATAATGCCTGTTGAATTTCCTCCTTCGTGTTCATGACAAACGGCCCATAGCGGGCAATCGGTTCATGCAGAGGCTGTGCAGAAATAAGCAACAACCGGACCGGCTCTTCTCCAGTCACGATCTGCACGACATCCCCATCCTCCCACACAACCAGGGCTGGCTTGGCAACCCATTGCTGGGCTCCGCGTTCATCCCCCACAAAAGCCGCACGTCCTTCGAACACATAGGCAAAGGCCGTATGCCCCTGTGCAACTGCATGTGTGAAGGTCGTGCCTGCAGGTATGCGCACATCCAGATAAGTGGGCTTGGCCGCAATACCCGTCACTGCTCCTTCGGTTCCAGCCACGAGTCCGGCAATCACCCGAATAGTGGCCCCATCCTCGGTGATGATTTCCGGAATCGTGTGGGACGGGATATCTTGATAGCGCGGCTGGGTCATCTTGAGTTGCGCCGGAAGATTGACCCACAGTTGAAAGCCACCATTGCCTTCCGGACGGACCTGGGGCATTTCCTCATGCAGAATGCCCCCGCCTGCCGTCATCCATTGCACATCACCCGCTCCGATGCTCCCGGCGTTGCCCAGCGTGTCCCGATGATGCACTTCTCCAGTCAACATATAGGTCACGGTTTCAATGCCGCGATGGGGGTGCATGGGAAACCCGGCTTCATAGTCCTCCGCTTTTGGTGACCCAAAATGATCAAAGAGCAGGAAGGGATCAAGATAATTCAATTGCTCTCCTCCCAGACTTCGCTTCAGCCGTACACCGGCTCCTTCAATCACCGGTACCGGTTCAATGATCGTGCGTATTGTTCTCATGGTATTGTTCATGATGATGGCCTCCTACCTCACTCACGTCATCAAGACCCTTCATGTGCATGCATTTTTTAGACAGAAGGGCTATTGGCCCCAAACGTGATTCCGATATCCTGGACCTCCCGATACGGCAACAACCAAACCAGTGACTCATCTTGGAGATCACCCACCTGAATACGGTTGCCCCATGGATCCCGAAAATCACAACGGAAATCTGGATGTACCTCTAGCCCATATTTTTTAGTAAGCTTTTCTCGAACTTCCTTAATTTGCGCGTCATCCCTGACCATGATTCCAAAATGCTTGCTTCGGTCAGGTTGCAACTCTTTCACTTCAAAAATGGCCAGAAATTGGTGCTCACCAAGCTTACACCACGCCGCCCCTTCACCCCCACGTAACATTTCTAGATTAAAGACATCAGCATAAAACTCAACCGCTTTTTTCGCATCATCCACTTCGATCACCACATGATTCGCACCATACACTTGAACAGCCATCACTTCTTCTCCTTTCACAGAATGTCCAAATGAGCAGAGGCCAAACGTTTCCCATCCTTTACCGCTCACTAAATATTAAGCGCCTTTATGGGCGCTAACACTGCCTTGGGATCTTTCCTCCAATCAATTTCCGGATCATCAACATACAACTCAACTTCATTGCCATCCGGATCTTTCACATACAAACTTTGGGAGACCGTATGATCACTCATGCCCAAAATCGGGATACCTCTTTGTTCAAGTTCATATTTTGCCGCACGTAACGCTTCAAGACTGTCTCCGATTTTGATACCAATGTGATACAACCCGAGTCTCACCCCAGTTGGTGAAGCCGGGGCTTCTCCCACTTCAATCAGGAGAATTTCATGATGCGTTCGCCCCGACGTCAAGGCGACAGCTTTCCCCCCGAATGTCCTCCCTATTTCTTGAAACCCCACCATATCTCGATAAAACAGCAGCGATCGTTCAAGATCTTTGACATACCAGACGACATGTCCTAAATAGTGGGCCTGCATGGCGGTCGATCCTTCCCTTCTGCTCTTTCCCGATACTTCACTTATGATAACCATACGTGGGGCTTCGTTTGAGGCCTACACGTTCTGACCTTTCGGCCTTTTCATGGCCCTCAAAACCTGGGCTTTTGGTGCCTGCGACACACGCGAATCCGTCGATGGATTCTTCATACGCACAGAACCTGTGGTTGGCCCGTTCTCCGCCTCATTAAAACTATCGCGAAGCTGACACAGTAAACGTTTAACGACATCCACTTCACTCGGCTTTAAGGCCTGAACAAAAAACGGCTTCATATAGTCCGCATGGACCGGAAAAACTTGATCAAAAATGGCTTGTCCTTTTGGAGTCAATTGAATGTTGGTGGATCGTCGATCCCCATCGACGGATTCGCGTTGGAGAAGCCCCCGTCTCTCTAGACGATCAAGCACCCCCGTTAACGTTCCCTTCGTCGTCAAGGTTTTTTCAGATAGTTGGCCACAGGTCAGTCCCTCCGTCCCTTCCAGTTCGGCAATCACATCAAACTGCCCAGGCGTAAGGCCCAAAGATTGAATATGCCGATTGCCTACCCGGTAAAAGGCGAGGTAGGCCTCAACCAACGGTCGCAGAAGACTTAAATAGGGATCATCCTGATAATCACGTATGGACATTGGCACTCCTTGATCGATTAACCACTTGGCCATTTCATACTAGCAAATATAGTCCTAACTAGTATCTTTAGCAAGCTCGTTTTTCCGTTCACTCGATCACATGGATTGACCCTCATTCCTAAGCCTTTGACCCCGCCCCTTATTCCATCTTTAGCCTATGCCCTTTCTGAAGGCCTTTCACTGAGTCTGTAGGCCGTTTCCTTCATCACTCTTTTTTATTGAAAGGCGATTTCATGTCTAACTGTCTATTTCATATGGATTTTTTTGTGATATTCATTCCTGGAATACCCTTTGCATTTCGTCTAGATAGACACGGTTTTCCTCAAAAATCCAGGAGGTGTCGCATGAAGCACGAAATAAAAATCAGTCTGTTCTTGGGTGTGCTTAGCGTAGCCCCGCTGCATTCTGTTCTAGGCGGTGAACCAATGAAGGATCTTCCAGGGAATACCAAAGAAACCACCACCGGCTCCCTAGAGCCCTATGCCCTAGAAGGAAAGCTTCTGAATGTCGACGGGGAATTTTGGGTGATGGAGGATAGATCAGGGAATCAACACCGGCTTCATATTGGGGCCGAAACCACCTTGCCCCAGGCCTCCAAGCAACCCGGAGATTCGATTCATGCGGTCATCAACCAAGATGGGCAGGCGCTCATCATTCGATAACTGAGACATCCACGGCGGAGGGACTGGTCTTAAGGAAGCTATGATTCCGACCGCACCCGGGATCTGGTTTCCCATCAGCCACCTTCCCAATGGTCCCTCCGCCACCATTTTTTGACAAGCCCTCACTGAGGACATACCCATCATGGATATTTTTAGTCTCACTCAACCATCCACCTCGGCAACAAGCACAGCTCTTCGCCCTGAAACGATTTTAGTCGTTGATGACGACGACCTTCATCGATCCTGCCTCAAAGAATTTCTTGAACGACGCGGTTATATCTGCTTGGAAGCGACAAACGGAGTACACGGGCTGGAGATACTGCGAAGCCAATCCGTCTCAATCATTATCACCGACAACAACATGCCGGAAATGGATGGGTTAACCTTTATCGAAGAGGTGAAACACGAATTTTCTGACGAGTTCCTGCCTATTTTCTTGATGACGGCGGAGGTTTCCAACTCTGTTCGCCTTCGCGCCTTCAAGAATGGCGTCTACCGCGTGTTCGAAAAACCTCTCGATTTCCAAGAAATCTGTTATGCCGTAGATTGGGTCGCCAAATTTGACCTGCACGCCCCCCTGGCCAAAAGATCGTCGGCCTTATAAATCTGGCCAGTTGAAAAAAGCCGCCAGCGGCATTCTCGCCAGTTTCCGTACTCACGTATTACCAATGCGCTCCGCGCAAAAAACTGGCTACGGCCTTGCTGGGCGTGTTTTTTAAACAAGCCCGTCGCGTCTGGTCTACTTCAGTAAATGTGCCCTTCGACGTCGGTATTATTCAACACTCCCCCTATTCTCTTATGTCGTGACACATGGACGATTAATCATAAGCCCGTGTCTCGTCTCTATCGAGCGGAGGGTTTGGCGATTCGACAGAAATCCCCCAAGGGCCCCGTCTGGGCCATAATTAGGAGGATCGCCTAGAGTCCAACACGTTGAATGTCTGCTGGCCATAGATTTTTTGCACGATCAATTCGTTGACAACCAGCTGGTCAAAATCTTGACCGTCATTGATAGACACAGCACAGTCTGTCCGGTCATAGGAGTAGGCAGAAGATTTCGTGAGGGAGATGTGCTAGAAGCTCTGAAGCACACAAAACGGCAGCATGGAAAGCTGAAACGTATTCGAGTAGATAATGGGCCAGAATTCATCTCACGCAATCTTGATTTGTGGGGGTACCAGCGGGGGATAGCATGGGATTTTCCCCGACCAGGAACACCCACGGACAATGCGTTCCGACAAGAATGTCTCAACCAGCATGGGTTTGTAACAATTCATGAGGCCCAGGCCATGATTGAAGGGTGGCTAGTCGAATGTAATCAAGCACGCCCACATAGGGCGCTAGGAGATCTCACCCCTACGGAATTTTCTCAACAAGCCTATAGAACCCTCTGCAAAAGTCATCTGCATTGAGGCTCTTTGGCGCTCGGCTCGTTTTTTTTTAACGTTCTTCTGCTCTTGCGTTCCCTTTTGCTTCGTCCTTGCTGCCCTATTCGGGTCTTGTCAGTGCCCCTCATGGGGGGCTTGCCTTTTTTAGGTCTCCGCGAGCAGGGCTCGCCGGCAGAAAAAGATGTTTCACAGCGCACACAACGTCGTAAACTGCGACGCGTTTTTAGCCAGGCCTTTATACCGGAGCTTCCGGTGCCCCCACAGATGCTTGATCACTCGGAAGGGATGCTCGACCTTAGCTCGGATGCTCGAATGCCGGCGATTGCGTTTCTTTTGCGATGAGGACAAGGGATGCTTGCGGTACCCGCGGTCCGAAAGCCCATAATAGAAGCCGTCCTGCCGAGCTTGGCGTTTGTCTGCTTGTTTGGTATACGCGCTGACGCCAAATAGCGCCTGTTCTTCCCCGTGTTGCAACTCCTCTAATAGCTGGCTGTCATGCATCTTGGCCGTCGTAAATTCCGTCGAATGAATAATCGGCTGTCCTTGCGCTTGCACGCCGATATGCCCTTTGGCCACAAAGTGCCATGTGTTGTTCTTGCGGGTCGAACTCATCTCGGGGTTCCGTCCCTTTCGACTGTTGTGCTTGCTCACGGGGGCCGCTAACAAGGTGGCGTCCACAATTGTTCCCGCTTTGAGCACCAGCCCATGCGAGTCTCAGTGCGCATTCACGGCGGCCAGAATTTTTTGTGACAGCCCATGTTCTTCCAAGAGATGCCGAAACCGGCAGATGCTGCTCTCATCAGGAATCACGCCCCCAAAACAATCAAACTCCAGAAAGGTCTGAAAACTCAGGCGGTCATAGAGGGCTTCTTCCATCAGAGGATCACTTAAATTATGCCAGAGTTGGAGAAAATGAATGCGCAGCATCACCCGCAACTCATGAGGCGGACGCCCGCCGGTGCTTTTATAATGCGGCTCAATGACCGTTTCCAATTGCTGCCACGGCACGACTTGATCCATCTCGTTCAGAAAGCGCTCAACCCGTAATTTCTTCGTTTTCATTGTGTACCTCATGGTGGTTGGCATGAGCACTATTCTACCTAATTCTGATACTTTTGCAGAGGGTTCTATAGATCAAATCCATCGACAAACAAAACGGGAGAATTTCTCACAATGACTGGTCCAATAATAGGGGCAAGTTCAAAATCGGATAATCCTAGCTCGAACGCCGGTCTAGTTTTGACGGGACAGGTCAAATTCTGAAATTTTGACAGAGCTTGAGGTCCGAGCACCCATACCAAAAAATATAACACTCTCTAGAGTATGGTATTTCTGATCATGAAAGGGGTTCATTTCATTAGGGCAATGCTTCGCGTAGCCGTTCCAATACGAAGTCATAGGGCTCGAACGGCCCTGCCATCGGCACTTGCACGAGGGCCTCATGCGAGATCGTTACTTGGCAAACTTGGAAGGCTGACAAGCCTGCCGTCGGATTCAGCGGGGTTACCCAGGACTCAGCTTTGGATGTGACTGCATAAGCCTCAATTGGGATTTTGTCCGGTCCATCAGTAAGAACGTGCCATTGCCAGAACCTGGCGTTCTCTCGCATCGCCGCTTGCGGTAACCGTAAAGCTTTCAGAAGTCCAACATGAAAGTTACTCAGTCGGCACTTCGGGAGATCATG
>Ga0224501_10001320_pt1 | contig 19313 bp, 14 predicted proteins | sample SF_Oct11_sed_USG_4_FD_169105 | JGI IMG/M metagenome (GOLD analysis project Ga0224501, IMG submission 169105) | Sediment microbial communities from San Francisco Bay, California, United States - SF_Oct11_sed_USGS_8_1 | ecosystem: Environmental > Aquatic > Marine > Sediment | place: USA...
GAAATTCTCGACATGGTTTTATGGGGAATCAGCCTTGCAGTAGCAGCTGTTCCAGAAGCGTTGCCCGCGGTTGTAACGGGTGCGCTTGCAGTAGGCATGTATCGAATGGCAAGAGAAAACTCCATAGTCAGACGGCTACCAGCGGTTGAAACGCTGGGCTGCACAAGCGTCATATGCTCAGACAAAACTGGAACAATGACTAAAGGCGAAATGACTGTGCAGAGAATCTACGTAAACGGCATGGCTTTGAAGGTCAGGGGCGTCGGCTACGAACCGCAAGGAAGTTTTCTTTTTGAAGACAAAAAACTTGATCTCGCCAAAGAAAAAGAGCTTTACACACTCTTGAAAGGCGCCACTTTATGCAACGACGCAAAACTGGAGAAGGAAGAAGGAAAATGGGTCGTGAAAGGCGACCCAACAGAAGGAGCGTTAGTTGTTGCTGCTGCCAAGGCAGATTTATGGAAGGAAGAAATTGAAAAAGAAGAACCACGAATAAACGAAATCCCGTTTTCTTCAGAAAGAAAACGCATGACCACAATTCATGAAGCATACGGCAAAAGCAAGATAGCTTACATGAAAGGCGCTCCAGAAATTGTTCTAGAAAGATGCACTAAAGTTTATACGAATGGAAAAGTACGCAAATTAACTGATGAAAAACGCAGGCAAATATTGGCAGTAAACGAAGCCATGGCTGTACAGGCATTAAGAAACTTAGGCCTCGCATACAGGGAGTTACCTGAATCCTTAACTTCGTTAAGCGAGGAAGATGAGAAAGGTTTTGTTTTCCTTGGAATAGTAGGAATGATCGACCCGCCACGGGAAGAAGTCAAAGAAGCAATTTATACGTGCAGAAAGGCTGGAATCAAAGTTGTCATGGTTACAGGCGACCACAAGCTGACAGCCATGGCAGTAGCCAAGGAACTGAATCTGATAGGCGAAAATGAAGATGAAGCGGGCAGGGTTTTAACAGGAGCAGAACTGGACAAGTTCAGCAAAGAGGAATTCGAGGAAATCGTTGAAAACCTTGTGATTTATGCAAGGGTTTCGCCTGAACACAAAGTTCGAATAGTGAAAGCTCTCAGGGAAAAAGGTTACATCTGCGCCATGACAGGTGACGGAGTAAATGATGCACCAGCCTTAAAGAGAGCTGACATAGGCATAGCGATGGGAATAACCGGAACGGAAGTTACAAAGGAAGCCTCAGACATGGTGTTGACAGATGACAACTTTGCAACGATTGTAAGAGCAATCAGAGAAGGACGCGAAATCTACGACAACATCAAGAAATACTTAACCTATTTGCTCCGCTGTAACATAATGGAAATCCTCGTGTTGTTCATCGCCATGATGCTGAGCCGTGAATCAGATGCGGCCATAGCTTTAACTACGATACAAATTCTTTGGGTGAATCTGACGACAGACGGTTTGCCAGCCATAGCCTTAGGTGTGGATCCTGGCGACCCAGACCTTATGGAGAGGAGACCGAGAGATCCGAATGAAAGCGTTTTCACGCGAGACGTGAAAGTATACTTGTCTGCTGTTCCGACATTGATGACGGTGCTTCTCTTAGGCGGATACTTCTACACTCTGGAAACCTATGGCCTGCTGGAAGCCAGAACACAGCTTTTCACTGCACTGGTCTTGATGGAATTGGCTAACGCTGTGAACGCTCGTTCACTCAAGTATACAGTCTTTAAAGTCGGCGTATTCAAGAACAAGTTCCTTTGGTTCGCAATACTTTCCTCGCTAGGCTTACAGTTGATGGTGCTTTACATTCCAGCACTTCACGACATATTCAAAGTAACATATCCTCAGTTGTTTGACTGGGCTGTAGCGATTGCTTTCACTTTAACAGTGTTCTTCAGCATAGAAATCGGAAAATACGTAGCTAGCAGAAGAAGAACGTGATTTTCCGCGGAAAGACTTATATCCTGCGCGTTACGAACAGAGCTTTTCAAACTCAAAATGGTAGATGAAAATGAGTGAGAAGTTAGCGAATCCTGCACCTCTTGGACTTATGGGTTTTGGAATGACAACCGTTTTATTGAACTTGCATAATGCTGGTGCATACGGCCTTGGCAGCATGATCATAGCAATGGGAATTACCTATGGTGGGCTGGCTCAAGTTATAGCAGGCGTAATGGAATATAAAAAAGGAAATACTTTCGGCACAGCAGCCTTCACATCCTACGGATTGTTCTGGCTTTCATTAGTTATTCTCAAGATATTTCCGGCAATGAATTTGTGGGAGACTCCTTCAAACTATGCAATGGCTGCATATTTTCTCATGTGGGGATTGTTCACTTTCGTAATGTTCTTCGCCACGTTGAAAGCCAACAGAGCCATACAATTCGTTTTTATGAGCCTAGCGATACTTTTCTTCTTGTTAACAATAAAAGAGTTGATGGTGGCTTGGGACTTGACAGGCATAGCAGAGATAAGCACAGTTTTAGGAATTGAAGGAGTAGTATGTGGGCTAAGCGCTGTATACACTGCATTGGCGGAAGTGTTGAACGAAGCCCATGGAAGAACCATTTTGCCTATATGTCCAACGAACAAGTAACAGTTTTATGCACTCCACAGAACTCTTCTTATGATGCTTTTCACGTGTTTAAACGAGAAAGTTTATATCTGAAATCCTACTTTTCCCAGCAAAACTCAATGAGAAACCTAGAGTGGTTAACATGATGTTTAAACCGGTTATGTGGGTGAGGAGAGACCCGCAGAAAAAAAATGTGTTCTGGCCGTCTGACGAAATGAAAAATAAGGCCTGGGTCAAAGATGAATCAATCTATGTTGAAGCAAACAAAGACTTAGCGGCTTTCTGGGCTAAGCTTGCTCGTGAAGGAATTGACTGGTTCAAGGTTTGGGATGAAAACTATCGATGGGAGCCGCCTTATTACAAATGGTTCATTAATGGAAAAATGAACATGTCTTACAATGCTTTAGACAGGCACATAAAAACTTGGAGAAGAAACAAAGCCGCGATAATATGGGTGCCCGAACCACCGGATGAGAAAGAAAGGGTACTCACATATTTTGACCTATACCGTGAAGTCAACAAATTTGCCAACGTGCTGAAGAGTCTCGGAGTAAAAAAAGGCGACAGAGTGGGAATATACCTGCCAATGATTCCAGAAGTGCAAATAGCCATGCTGGCTTGCTCTCGCATTGGGGCCATACACAGCGTAGTCTTCTCAGCCTTCAGCGGCAAATCCCTGCAAGAAAGGATGCTGGATGCAGAAGCCAAAGTTCTCGTAACGGTAGACGGATACCACAGACGGGGAAAACAAATTAACTTGAAAGCCGAAGCAGACAAGGGAACTGAAGGGACACCTATACAAAAGGTTGTTGTGGTTAAACGAATGGGAATGGACGTAAACATGGTTGAAGGCAGAGACTACTGGTGGCATGAATTAATGAAAAACGCTGGCGACTACTGTGAATCAGAAGTTATGGACAGCGAAGACATATTATACATTCTTTACACAAGCGGCACAACAGGCAAACCCAAGGGAGTTGAACATCACACGGGCGGATACGCAGTACAAGCCTACTGGACGACAAAATGGGACTTCGATCTCCATGATGAAGATGTTTTCTGGTGCACCGCTGACATCGGTTGGGTTACAGGTCACACGTACGGCTGCTATGGTCCGCTCTTGTGCGGAGTGACTATGCTGGAGTATGAAGGCGCCCCAAACTATCCCCAACTAGACAGATGGTGGAGCATAGTAGAAAAGTATGGTGTAACTGTCTTTTACACGGCTCCGACAGCGATAAGAATGTTCATGCAATGGGGTGAAGCATGGCCCAAGAAGCATAACTTAAACAGTCTTCGAATACTCGGAACAGTAGGTGAACCAATAAACGAAGAAGCATGGCTCTGGTATTTCAACAATATCGGCGGCGGAAGATGCCCGGTAATTGACACTTGGTGGCAAACCGAAACCGGCGGAACCCTGATCAACTCGTTACCAGGCATAGGCCCGTTCATCCCGACAGTTGCTGGTAGAAGCTTTCCGGGCACAAGCCACGATATTCTGGACGAGTCTGGAAATCCCATGGGCATCGGCGAAGGTGGTTATTTGGTGCAGAAAAACCCGTTCGCGCCTGGAATGCTTAGGAATGTGTGGAGAAAACCGGCAAGATACAAGGAGTATTTCAGTGTTTACGGCGAAAAATACTACTACACAAGTGATGGAGCGCGAAGATGGGACGAGCTTGGGAACATCAGGTTAACCGGCAGGGTTGACGATGTAATGAAGGTTGCAGGCCATAGGCTGTCAACGGCAGAGTTAGAAAACGCTATAAACAGCTATGAAGCAGTTGTGGAATCCGCAGTTGTAGCAGCACCACACGAAATAAAGGGCGAAGTACCAGTGGCTTTTGTAACTCTGAAACCTGATGTAGAGCCTTCAGATCAGCTCGTAAAAGAGCTAATAAAACACATTGACGCAACGATTGGACCAACGGCAAGACCTGATAGGATATTATTTACTAACGAACTGCCCAAAACGCGTAGCGGAAAGATTATGCGGAGAATTCTAAAGTCTTTGGTTAGAAACCAACCTATTGGCGACACTACAACCCTTATGAACCCGGAGTCGGTTCAACTTCTTAAAGAAGAGGTCGGATATAAGGAATAAACTCTTCTTTTTATACATTTATTTTTATGGATAGAATCTTTCCATAATTCTTGGAAATGCCATAGTGCAAATTGGGTTTTCAAGGTCAGGAATCCAAGTCTAGAAAAGTTCTATACCGCGCAGCCAAAAAGAGGAGAAAACTCGCTAAGCTTGAAAAAGGAAGAAGCGGATAAAATTTAGGATAGTTTCATTATTGCTCTTACAGTATCTTCATCAACGGGCTCTATCTTGAATCCTTTCTTAATGCAAAGACGAATCATCTTGAGATTCCTCGGCAGGATGTCTCCACCGATTGTTTCAAGTCTCATGTCTTTGCCAATCTCAGTGATATAATCGACCAGTTTTGAGCCAAGCCCTAGCCCCTGCCACTGATCTCCGACAACAACGGCAAACTCTCCACAATTTCGTCCGGGTTCTAGGATGAGTCGTGAAACACCGATAATTCTCTCATCTTCTTTCTTCGTCTCTGCGACTATGGCGATTTCTCGGTCATAGTCAATGTTACAATATCTGGTTAAAGTTTCATGGGACATGTCTCTGATTACTTGAAAGAATCGAAATCGCATCGTTTCTTCTGAAAGGGACTGAAACAGATTATGGACAAGGATTTCATCTTCAGGCTTTATGGGACGAAGAACAACGGATGTGCCGTTCTTCAACTTCCATCGAGTAACATATTTTTTGGGATAGGGAGCAATCACTAGATGCTTGTGATGTTGATTTCTTTGCAACTTTTTCTCAGTGTCAATAACTATGCGAGCGTCTACAGCCACAGCATCACTTTCGCTAACTATGATTGGGTTTATGTCTATCTCCTTTATTTCAGGAAAATCTATAACAAGCTGAGAAAACTTCACTAAGATTTCTTCAAGGAGTTTAGCGGAAATAGAACACTCATGTGACTCCAAAAGTTTGTAAACACCAGTTTTCTCCATAAGCCGCCTTGCAAGCACTTGATTCAACGGTGGAAATCCTATGCCTACGTCCTTTAACAGCTCAACAACAACTCCTCCCATGCCAAATACAATGACTGAACCAAAGTAAGGGTCTTTCTTGGAACCAATAAAAATTTCACATTTTTTCTTCTGAATCAAAGGTTGAATAGCAACGCCCTGAAATTTCGCTTTAGGTTTGTACTTTTTGACTCTTTCAACCAATTCCTTGAAGGACGCTCTAACTCGCGCAGGAGACCAAACATTCAAAACAACTCCTTCGGCTCTAGATTTGTGAGTTATCTGCTGTGACAACACTTTCAGAACAACGGGGTATCCCAGTTCCGAAGCTGCATTTACTGCTTCTTCAGAAGTCTTAGCTACTAAGGTTTTTATCGTCGGTATCTTGTATGCTTCAAGAAAATGTAAGGACTCAGGTAGACTTAGGACGTTCCGTCCTTCTCTGGACGCCTTTCTTAAAACCTCTTTGAGGAATGTGGGAATGGAAAATTCTACGGAAAGCTCCTCAGGAGTTTCGTATAGGAGCTCTAAGTTCTTGGTGTAACTATACATATACATGAAGGTGGAAACAGCTTGCTCAGGTGTCGGGAAGGCTGGAATACCATTCTTCCGTAGGATTCCTCGAGCCTTCCAGCATTCATCCTCACCCATCAGAGAGGTAAGGATGGGTCTTCTCTTTTTCCTCGCAAGTTCTACGATTATCTTCGCGGTTTCCACCGGGTTCGCTGCTCCTTGAGGAGTGTATATTATCAAGAAGCCGTCGCTGTTGGTGTCTTTGAAGCAGATCTCCATCACTTTCCTAAATCTATCTGCAGTGGCTTCCTCCAAGATGTCAATGGGGTTTAAGATGCTACAATACGAAGGCAAGACATTTTCCAATGCTTGAATTGTTTCGCTACTTAACGGCGAAAGCTTTCCACCTTTAGCAATAAGGAGATCAGTCGCCATAATTCCAGGTCCGCCAGCATTAGTAATTATTGTTAGTTTTGGACCAGTAGGACTTGGCTGCATCGCTAAAGCTTCTGAACAGTTAAAAAGATCATGTATTACTTCAACACGAACAACTCCGGCGCGTCTGAAAGCGGCATCATAAATAGCGTCCTCTCCGCACAGAGCACCAGTATGAAATAGTGCTGCTTCTGCACTTTCACGAAAGCGTCCTGCCTTCACCACTACGATGGGTTTAGCTCTGGCAAACCCCCTCGCTGCACTCATAAATTTCCTTGCGTTCTTGATGGATTCAACATAAAGCACAATGCTTGTTGTCTGAATATCAGTCCCGAAGTAGTCGATCAAGTCTCCGAAATCCACATCAAGCATCGAACCCACTGAAACCACTGCACTGAATCCTACGTGAGCTTCCGACGCCCAATCTAGCACTGAAGCGCATAAAGCTGCACTTTGCGAAATAAATGCAATCTTTCCAAGTTTGGCTGTTTTGTTTGCAAAAGTTGCGTTGAGCTTGATTCTTGGGCGCATGACACCAAGGCTGTTAGGTCCAATAATTCGCATATCATATTGGTTTTTAAGTTTAAGAATTTGTTTTTCAACGGCCTTTCCTTCTTCTCCAGCTTCTCTGAAACCTGCTGAGACAATAATTACTCCTGAAACTCCAGCTGCCCCGCACTCTTCAATGATTTGTGGAACAGTGTGCGCCGGAGTTGCTATGACTGCCAGATCTACTTGCCACGGGATTTTCTTGACATTCGGGTACGCGGTTATGCCTTGAACCGTGGGTCTAAAAGGGTTAACAGGATAAACAACACCTTTGTATCCTACTCCAATTAAATTTTGAAGCAGTTTAGCACCTACAGATTTCTCCCTGTCACTTGCTCCAATGACAGCTATTCTTCGAGGATTGAAAATTTTGTCGAGGTTTTCGGTGCCCACCTCTGAAGTTCCCTCCCTTTCCACTGGACTATTCTTTCACATCTGATAAATAGAATATATATAACACATACTTTTTAATCTTCTTAAGAGGATGCTCGTGTACTTTTTGCTCACTAACAATTCAACAAATCAATGAAGCAATAATCCCGCTGTTCCTTCTACGGATAGAATCTCCTTATTGTCCGCGGAAATGGTATAGCGTCAATTATGTTTTCAAGGTCAAGCATCCAAGTGAGCAGACGCTCTACACCTAATCCAAATCCCACATGTGGCACGGTTCCATAACGCCTCAAATCAATGTACCAGTCGTAATCTTCTTCTCTTAAACCAAACTCTTTAAGCCTCTTAAGCAATTCTTCCTTATCGTCTTCTCTGACTCCGCCTGTTGATATCTCACCAATCCGCGGAACAAGCATATCAGTCGACATCGCAAGATCTGGGTTATCCCTGTATGTTTTGCAATAAAACGCCTTAATTTGCCTCGGGTAAGCATAGATGAAGAACGGCTTGTCAAACTCCTCTGCCAAAGCCTTCTCCTCATCAAAGCCTAAATCTTCACCCCACCTAATTTTGAAGTCCTTCGCATTCAACCTTTCTATGGCTTCTGTATACTTTATTCTTGGGAAAGGTGTCTTAACAGCAATTAATTTTGAAGTGTCAGCCCCCAAGCTTTTCATTTCCCTTCTGCAGTTTTCAACGGTCTTCTGGCATACATAACTTACAAGGTCTTCTTCCACGCGCATTAAATCATCCATGCCAGCAAAAGCCCATTCAGGTTCAACATGCCAGTACTCAGTTAAGTGTCTTATAGTCCGGCTCTTCTCAGCACGGAAAGAAGGAGCAACACAATAAACCTTCTCCAATGAATAAATCAAGGCCTCAAGATAGAGCTGAGCGCTCTGTGTCAGATACAAATCTTTACCGAAATATTTCAAGCCGAAAAGGGTTGCTCCGCCCTCACAAGCACTAGAAATAAACATTGGTGGCGAAACTTCAATAAAGCCTTCCTTTCTGAAAAATTCGTGGATAAACCGCAAAACTTCGCTGCGCACCCTCATTATCCAATTCATTCGGCGACTTCGGAGCCACAAATGGCGGTTATCCCGCAGAAACTTCTCAGTCTCCTCACCCTTACCTTTGGTTATTGGGAAAGTTTCAGCCAAACCTATTATGGATAGCCTTTCAACAGCTATTTCATAACCGCCTGTCGCGCGTTTATCCTGCTTAACTGTGCCCTTGATCATCACAGGGGATTCCTTGGTCACTTTCTTAGCTTGAGTCCAAAAGGGATTATCTCTTTTAACCGTGCATTGAATAACACTGGAGGCGTCACGAACAATCAAGAAAATTGTTTGTTTACTCTCTCTTTTGCGGTGAATCCATCCCCTAATAGTCACGGATTCCCCCTTGGATTTTCCGTCTAAAATTTCTTGTATAGCTATAATGGGCATAGGCATCACCCACTATTTGACTTCCAAACCTAAATATTTACCTTACAAAAGAATTGTTAGACCCCTTTTGTTCGAGTCAAAGAAAAAGATAGACAATGTTCACATGGAACAGAATAAACAGAAAAAGAGGGAGATTCAGGGAAGCTCAATTTCCTTTAGGAACGCTAAATCTTCTAAGCTGTTCATTTTTATCTTCTTGTCAGATGCCGTGTAGAGCACGTTTTCGATGTAAAGCGCCCTCTTCACCCAGTATTCGCTGTACCATCCATTTGTAACCCCTTGATGAGTAACATTGCCTTTTAGTGCAAGTCCACCGCTTAAGGTTATGTTGAAAACGTAGGCGCCCTGCCAGGATGAAACCTTATCCCAGCCGGATGATATTAACATTGGAATAACGAGCAGCTCTTTCGACTTATCAAACAGAAACGCCTTATGCTCTGTTAAAACCAGCGTATCTGACCAATCGCCTTCAATCTTATACTTGTCTATTTCTATTGGATCACTTACATTGCTAACATCGAATAGTGAGATTTTCACATTGCTCCCATCCTTTCCTATACCTATCACATGATCTTCATCATATGGATGCAAATATCTTGTGAAGCCTGGAATTTTTAGGTAGCCTAAGATTTTCGGATCACTTGCGTTTTCAACGTCTATCACGAAGAACGGGTCTTTCTGTACAACTGATGTTGCAAGGTAACATCGGTTTCCAATAAATCTGGCTGAGTCTATAGCTTCGCCGGGTGCAATGTTTGTCAAGCTTCCAACGATACTCAGATTCACGTCTAGCGTGTCTAGGATGTATACGTTATTTTGGGTGTTTCCGTTTACCCATGTTGTGGTTGCTATTCTGAAGTAGTTGTTGTATTCGTCCATTGAAAATTGATTAAGTTCGCGTCCCGGCACTTTACCATGGGCTTCACTGCTAATTGTACTGTTTTCTATGCGTATTCTGTAAACTGCAGTTTGCCCGTCTAGCTCTGGAAACGTTATGTAAATGTTGGTTAACGAAACGTACATGCTGCTTGTCCCGCTCAACATGATCGTCATGTGAGTTGGTTCCTCTTCGGTGTTTTGCATGTTTATGGCGACAACCGTTGTGTACATGTAGTAGTTATCGGAGGCATTAGAATAGTGGATTTCAGAAGCGTTTATCTCTTTAATCCCGTCGCTTGAATAAATTTTTGGGAGAATAACCGTGTCATAGATAACGTAGGCTGGTTGACTTACAACGAAATAGACGTATTCGCCTATCATCCTTGAATTAAAATAGCTGCCGCTCATCGTGAAATTTCTCACAAGTACCGGGTTGGCTTTATTTGAAATGTCATAGACGTTCACGGAAGTTTTGACGTCCGTAATGAAGTATCCATAGTAACCTTCTGTAGGAAACATGTATTTGCAACCTAACACGGTTAATCTATCACCACTCGCATAAATCCCCACAGGATATGTTTCGTTGAAAGTTATCTTTGAAAGCACTTCAGCTTCTTCCGTCGGATAAGCTTTCAGGATGGAAACATTATTGCCTGAAACTAAATAGATGTGTTCACCATCGGTTTTTACGATGTCTGCTTCGTCAACCCCGGCAACCTGAATGTTTGTGGTTGAGTATTCGTCCATTGAATATTTTGAAATCACTTCCGCAAAAAAAGAGTCGGTACTCCAACCTGACAGAGGTGCCAAAATTCTAATGTCCCAAGGTCCATAAAATGGAAACGCCCCTTGAGTTTTTGAATTCGCCATCAAGAAACTTCTAAGCTCTTCGTAGGACGAGAAAGTTCCTAAGAGCGCGGAAGATGGAGGCGGCAGAAATTCTGGTGGGTTAACTCCGAAGTTGTAGCACAATGCGCCTAACACTACGGCTAAAAGAACAGCAGCAACTCCGTAAAGCTGTGCGCGTTTTTTAATTTTCTTTTCCATAGGGCAATATCCCCCACTAAACTCAAGCTTTCCACCGTATTTTATTCTAATCCTTAGTACAGTTCAGTCCAGAAATTAGAACGGTCTTAACGACCACATTCGGATTGCTTCATACCAAAAGATGGCGGAAACTATTGCTCCAAATAAGAGAATGAATAAGTTTTCTCGTGTGAAGCTCTGCATCAGCACTAGAAGATAAGCTATGTAGAAGACTGTGGAGAAAACAGCGTAGAAGAAGTATCTTGGAAACAGAAGTCTTCCCAAACTGACGAAGTGGCGAAGCACTCCGATTTTGACTTTGCTAACCAAAGAATAGCAGCCTCCTACATCTTGCTTCTGTACCAAGCCTAGCCCACACAACTGTTCAAGATGATGATTTGCCACGCTTGGACTGCTAAAACGTAAGGCTCTCTGAACTTCGCGAACACTCATTGGGCGCCCATTCTTCAAAAGAATCCAATAGACTTTCCAAGCCTTACCACGAAGTGCATAGTCAAACTTGTTTTCATCTTCCACATTCAATAGATAACACGCTTCTCTAATAGAGTTCTTAGATATGAGACTTATAAGTCCACTTTTTAGAACAAAGGCTCAAAAGTTAAAAAGTCGGCATCCCATCGGTACGGAACAAATTCTTTGGCTACAGCGATTTTCTAATTGCTTTTTCAATGTCTTTTATTGATTTGTTTGCATCTATGATTGTCCAATTGCCTATTAAAGCCAAAGAAAGGGCTTTATGTCTAATTCGTTTCAATTCTTCCAGACTTTCGAACATTTCTCGTCTTTTGCGTTCTTGTTGTATTCTTCTGTAAGCTTCTTCTGGGTTGACGTCAAGAAAAAACATGAGATTCGATGTCGGTACAAGGGAAGTGAAGAAGTGGTAGGCAATCTTATGGAACGGTGACGGAAGATAGGCAGTTCCCATCAAGTAACGGACAAAAATCGCGTAATCATATCCTCGCCATGAATAAAGCATAATTGAACGGATAACATCGAGCATGTAGAAGAAAGCGGCTGCGAAATGTGCGTCTTTTCCTTTCAAATAGAGAAACTGTTTAGCTTTAACTCCGAAAAAATTGTCGTTTGAGGGATGAAAACGCAGATAAACGGTTTTCCCGTGATTCTTAAGGAAGTTGTAAAGCTTAAGGGCTTGAGTGCTTTTTCCTGAGGCGTCCAGTCCATCTATAACCATGAAAACCAATTGTTCAAATGCCTCCACTCAACAAAAGGAAGACTAAAGCACTGAAGATAGGGACGGTTAAATTGTCAAAACCCAAGGGTGTAAAACTTTCAACCAAAGTTGCGACGGTGGCGGCTGCAAGGGCTGGAAAAATTTTTCCGAGAACTGAAAATGAATAGAGCGAAGAAAAGAAAAGTAGGCTGATTGTAAGGCTGAAAAAGCTTGCAAGAAACATTGCTATTGAACCTTCTAAACTTTTGTCTGCAACAAGTTTGTATCTTCTTTTGCCGTATTTTTCGCCAACTATTGAGGCTGCGCTATCACCATAAGCCATAGGCAAAATGCCAGCAGCAATAACGTGTGGCTTAGAAGCGAAAAACAATGGTAAAAAAGTGTAGGAAACAGCGTAAAAAACAAGTCCTAGATAATGTCCTTCCTCTGTTATATCTGCAAGTCCCTTCAACTTTTCGCTGATGTTCTTGAACGGAGAGTAAGGCGACGCAAAAAACGTTACTAGTATGAACGGAGCAGCAACCAAAACTGGATAAATGTTTGATGTGAAAAATGGAATAATAAGTGGAAGATTTCCAATCATTGCGTGTAAGAACTTACGAGAAGCCTTTTGTGAGACATGTAAAAGTTTATTCGTTCTGCTTGAGATTAGAATTATAAACAGTATGTAAAGGTAACAGAGAAGCATCAAAAGAACATTCATGAAGAATTCGCCAAACATGGATTCACCTTACGGCACCAACAATAAATGCTAACAATCCGAAGATGAACCATAAGAGAACCATACTCTTAACTTTCCTAGCATTTTCCCTTGAATAATCCCTGAGAAGCATAAATGCAGATGCTACAAGCCCAAAATCAGTTACAGCCACTAAGGGAATGAACCAGAAGGAAACAATATTTAGAAGCCTAGGTATTGGACTTAACAAAACAGCAAGCAAATAGAAGATTGTTGCTGCAATTGCCGCGTTTTTCTCCCCATAACGAACAGCCAAAGTTTTCACATTTTGCATTTCGTCCCCCTCAACGTCCACAATTCCCTTAGTTATTTCTCTGCCAGTGTTAGAAAGAAAAGCCATGGAAGCGAAAATCAAAACGTTTAATCCAACCGCATTAGCGATTACTACGCTTCCATAGATGAATGGTGTTGCCACACATGCGCTGACAAGAAAATTGCCGGGCAGTCCACTGCGTTTTCCAACGGTAGTGTAAGTTACAAAGACTATCCATGCGATTATGGCTATTACAAAACAGAAAATATTCGTTAAATAAGCCGCTGCGAAACCTATCGCTGTGAGAATAAATGCAAAGGCTAGGGCTTCTCTTGGATTAATTAAGCCGCTTGGAATTGGGCGGTTTGGCTCATTTATAGCGTCTATTTCCTTATCATAATAGTCGTTTATAGCCATGGATGCAGCAGTCAGCATAAAACCTGTAACAAAACCCCAGATGAGATCCAGCAAAAGCGCTTCTAAGAAATTTGAGCTTGCGAGGACTACTCCAACCATAACTGCAATACTCATCATTAAGCAGTTTACGGGACGCATTAACCGTAAATAACCACTGAGTTTACTCATACGGGTTCGAACCTTGCAATAACTCATAAACTTTAATTAGAGTTATAAAATTCACGTTCAAATTCGAAAGTTTAATACGTCTAATACAAATACATCATTATAAAAGTTCGGTGGCGGCCTTTTGCGCAACAACTACGCACCGGAAAGATTAAGAGTAATAATTCCAGTAGGTGGGAAAGCTAAGCGTCTACTTCCACTCACGGCGGAAACAAGTAAGGCGTGTCTTCGTCTCTTAAACAGACCACTAATAGAATTTTCGTTATTGTCCCTTGCGCGTCAAGGCATCATAAACTTCATCTTCGGAGTGAAGGGCTACACAAACTACAGAGACTTACACGACTATTTTGAGTCAGGCTACGGGTTTTCCGCGAGATACGGCATAAGTCCACGTGTCCACATAAAATATCAACCAAACGTGGACGACCTCGGCAGTGCCGATTCTGCAAGCATAAACATGGAATACTACAACGTTAGGGACCCCGTCTTCGCTGTGCAGGGCGACAATATTTTCGATGTTGACTTGAAGGAGCTTGTGGAATTCCACCAAAAGAAAGGAGCAGTAATGACCATAGCCCTAAGAAAAGTTGAAGATGTTGAGGGCTACGGAATAGCCGACATAAACAAAGCCATGAGAATTTTAAGGTTTGTTGAAAAACCAACACCTAAAGAGGCTCCGTCAAACCTTGCCAACACAGGCTTATACATGGTTTCACCGGAAATAAGGAAAATATTCAAAGAAAGGGGGATCAAACAGATGGTTAAGGAGAGACATCGCCTAGATTTCGGTTTCGATTTCATCCCCTACCTGATAAAAAGCGGTAGACCAGTGTACGGCTACACTTTGAGGGGAAGCTGGTATGATATCGGCGCTCCGAGACGCTACTTAGAAGCCATGCGAGACATGCTTAACGGCCGCTTCTTATCATTGACAGATTTTGGTGGAAGAATAAGCAAAGAAACAAGGATATGGGTTCAAGGCGAAAGCAAGGAATCAATGAAACAGAGAAAAGAGATCATAAGAAAAATCAAGCAAGGGAAAATAGAGGTTGAAGGCTCCGTTCTAATAGGGAGACACTGCAAAATAAGCGATGGCGTGAGAATAGTGAATTCATGCATTGACAACTACACAAAGATAGGCAAAGGAGTTGTGATAGAAAATTCTGCAGTTATGGATAGGGTTATGATCGCGGAAAAAGCGGAAGTAAGAGAAAGCATCATAGGGAGACACGCAACAATCTGTTCAAGTTTAAAAAAGCAGACAAGAATAGGTTCAGTTTCAGTTATTGCAGACGACGTGACGATAGCGAAAGGCTGCAAACTAAAAGCAACAAAAATTTATCCGCACCAATACGTGAGAGGAGAATTTATAAATCAAACATTGATGTCAGATTAATAAATGAACGGTAGCTTATTGAAAATTAAAAAGAAAACAGTTTCGATAGGCCAGTATATAGACAGCCGATAGGTCCATGTGCTTCAGCCTCTGAACGACCCAGTTTTAGAGAGACGCTGCAGCAACTGACTTTGATTTTTCCCTTCCAAATCCCTGATCTTCACCATAAAACGCATCTCAAGGAGACCGTACGCGAATTATCTGCGCCTTAATCTATGCTTTGAACCATTTGAATTTTAAATATCTTATTTTTTCCTTTTCTAGGTCTGGCACTGCGATGATGAATCTTTTTCGAACGGTTGTTGCAAGTCTTCCAGCCTTGACAATCTCTGTTGCTGTCATCTCGGACTTAGCCCTCTTAACTGAAACCATGTATGGCGCATGTTCGATGCCTGGCCCATGCTTGTAAACTGCAAAGTCGCATCCAAACTTTATTCCCGGTGTGACAACTAAACCGCTATCGCGTAGATCGCGGTAAACAGTATACTTCGCATCAAATTCTTCGTATAACTGTCTGGTTCTTTGACGGAGTTTTCTTAGGCTTACCTTCTCCTTCTCAGGGTACTCATATACGGTTATGATTCTTTTTTCAGCGAGATATAAGCCTTCCATCAGATCCAAAATCAGCGGAACATTGAATTCTGGGATTTTTGGCTTGGGAATTCCCACAGGTTTTCCGTAAAAACCCATTTTATAAAGTTCTGAGCCTTCTGTTGGATTCCATACCACTAGGAAGTTTTCAATAAACTCTACTTCTATTTTTCTGGGCATCTGGTTTTTCGCCTTTTACATGATGAAGGATAGGACGCGCGCAGCATCAGCAGCGTCTTCGGCTTTGTCCGCTGAATCCTCCAAGAGTTGCAGAACATCTCTTAAGAGGATCAAGGCTGGAAAGTCAAGCTTGCTGTCGAGGATTTTTATTTCAAGTTCGCGGTAAAGTTCATCAACAGCCCGTTCAGCAGCCTCCACATCCTTTGCTTTTTCCATGGCTTTAGCCGAACCATAACGCAAAACCATCATTGTGTCCCTGAGTATAACCACAGTCTCCAAAACTGCTTCGGAAAGCTTCAGCAAATCATTCTTTATGCCAACAGGCACATTCCAGTCATGTTCCATGATTTCAAGCAGGCGGAAAGCTATGCCCTCGCAAAAATCTGCGATCTCGCTCGTCAGATTCGTGAACCTCAAAAAGTCTTCTCTGCTTAGCAGAATAGCCCCTATTTCAGCAAGTTCTTGGGAAACCAGACGCCTAGCATTGTCAACTTCGTCTTCTCTGCTGCTGATTTCGTTAAAAAGCTGCCTTGCCTTCCCCTTGTCATTTTTGATGAAGCAGTCTATCATTTGAGGAACCTTTCTTGTTAAGTCTAAGACTTTTCTGAAGTGGTCTTGGCAAACGTTTAAAGCTCTGCGTTTCACACGTTCCTCAGTCTCTGCTGGAAGCACCAAGCTCTTTCCCGCCCGCAAAATGGGCTTAGATTTCTAACAGTAGATATGCGGAAGTGTTAAAAAAGGTAACGAAAATTTAACCCTCGAAGGGCTTGCCTAAATCCTCAAAATTAGCTTTCCAACGGAAATACTTGTGCAAAAGCTCTGGCAAGTCTATGACTCTGGTTCTAACCTGTTTCCATGAGTCACGGTCCCGAATGGTGACTGTGTTATCTTTTAGTGTTTCATAGTCAACAGTAATGCCTAAGGGTATGCCAATTTCATCCGCTCTGGCATATCGTCTGCCGATAGATCCAGCTTCATCATACTCTACAATGAAACCTTCATTAAGCAGCATCCTGTACACTTGTAGCGCCTTTTCCGGTAAGCCGTCCTTGCTTACTAATGGATAAACACCAACTTGCATTGGGGCTATGTCTCTTGGAAAGCTCAGTATTGCCCGGTCATCCTTAATACGGTAAGCGTACTCGAGAGCTACGTAAACTAGTCTGTCTGAGCCGAAACTTGGTTCAACAACATGTGGGAAAAACCGTTTCCCTTGTTCCTTAACCTTCCGACGTGTAATTTCTACGTGTTCTGGCAAAATCTTGCATTCACCAAGCATGTAATAACCATCTTTCTTAATGGAAGACGCAACTTCACACGGGTCAACTCCAGAAATCATTTCTGCGACCTCTGCAGCCTCTGTTTTGAAAATCGGGCCAAGCTTAGCCATTAAAGGCTTTATGAAGGCTTGTTCTCTTTCAAGTGGTTTCTCATACTCCTTAAAGACGCGCATGTCTACGCCGCTGAATTTCATATGCCTCTTTAAATCATAGTCTGTTCGGTAAGCGTGGCCCGAAACCTCAACCCAGCCCCAACGTTCAACATAGACCTCTTGGTCAAAGCTTTGAAGAGCGTAATGTGCTCTTTCCCATGGAAGTTTTTCGATGAAACGCTGCTTTTCAGGTGGAACACCTAAATCGGCCAGCAATTTTTTGGCTAGAGCCATGAAAACTGCTTGCCACTCAGCCTTAATGTAACCTTTTTCTAACGCTTCTTTCACTGTGATCTCAACAATTTCTTCTGAACCACGCAGTTTATTTTCAGCAAGAAACAGTCGCAACGTCTCGCCTTCAACATTTTTCAATAGAAAACAGTCTGACTCTTCCGGGTCGAAGAAGAATTCAAGGTCTATTATTGTGAATTCCCTCAGTCTTATTAGGCCTTGCCTCGGCGAAATTTCGTTTCTTAAAGCATGACCTATTTGTATGACACCGAAGGGAAGCTTCTCCCTTGCCATTTCACATAGACGCCTAAACTCCACGAATATTCCTTGTGCGGCCTCAGGACGTCCGTAACCAACAGCCTCAGAGTAGGGGCCAATTGTGGTTTTGAACATCGTTAAGAAGTATTTTGGTTCGCCAAAGGTGCCGCTGCACTCTGGACAACGAATCTCGTTTTTTTCCATTGTCTCTTTAAGCTCTTTTAAGCTCAGTTTTTCTGCCTCTGCCTCGCTGATTTTGGCAAATTCTCGGAGTAAATGGTCTGCACGGAATCGCTTTTTGCATTTTTGACATTCAACCATGGGTTCTTTGAAATGGTCCACGTGACCCGAGGCTTCAAAAACCTTGCTTGGAGAAATCACTGGAGACTCTATCTCTAAGATTCCGAGCTTGCTTACGAAGAGTTCCCTAAGTTTGCTTTCAATCTTCTGCTTTAACTTGGCACCTAAAAAGCCATATGTTACAAAACCGCTTACACCACCGTATATCTCGTATGATTGCCAGAAGAATCCTCGTCGGCGTGCCAACTCGTTGATTATCGTGAACTTGTCAGGGGTTTTGGTTCCGTCTGTCATTTTTGCTCAGCCTCTTTTAAATTAAATGTTCAAAGACTTTAAGACTTACTTAATATAAAGTGTTGTTTTTACGAATAACGCTCGATTTTCTATGCGGTGGATATATTAATCACTATGAGAATTATGAAAACAAGAGAGATGGAGAACATAACAAGAGATCCTTTAAATGAAGGCGTTCTCCAAGGTCGTGACCTCGTCGCTGTCTATGATCAAAAATGAGGCCCTTCATTCGTGATTCGAATCTGAGAGTAAGATGAAGCTTTTGAGAAAGGAAAAAGTAGCGGTTAAAGCTCTAGACGTCTTCAAAGTTTAAAGGCTGTCGATTTAAGAAGCATCTTGCTCCTATTTCAGCTGGTTAAATATGATAAAGGATAATGTGGAGGTGTAATGTTTAAATGAGTGCTGAAATGAAATACGAAGGACTTACTGAGAAGGCAGAGCTGATCATGGCGGTCAGAGACTACAATAATGAAAAAAGGCGAACATGGGAAAGAGGAATAGATCTTATCGTTTCACCTGCCAAGTCGGATGACAAAATATTGATGCGCGTTATAACCAAATCTGGTGCCGTTGGCATAGGCGAGGTCAGAGAAATGAGTGAATTTTTGGAGCGTAATGACTATGACAAAGGTCTTCTTTTCGGAGAGAGGTTTACAGCCGCGGCAAGAGAAGAAATGAGTCAAGAAGACATTGAAGCAGTTTCAGAGGAGATCATGCCCTATTTGGAACCGCAAAGACTATGCTTTACGATACGTGATTACGTAGATGATTTATGCAAAGCCAGATGTGGTCGCGTTCCTGAGAAAGAGTCTGATTGTAAGGGCTGTTCCAAGGAGCACTACTCCTGCAAGATCAGACTGATAAGCGATAACGCTGCGTTCCACTTTGAACGCGGTTGGACACAATTTCTACAAAAAGACCTTATGCGGCTTCTAGCAATAGCCAAGTCCATAAGTAAACAACCCTTAGAAAGCTCAAAAGGTTAGACGGTTTTCA
>Ga0224501_10001321_pt1 | contig 19311 bp, 14 predicted proteins | sample SF_Oct11_sed_USG_4_FD_169105 | JGI IMG/M metagenome (GOLD analysis project Ga0224501, IMG submission 169105) | Sediment microbial communities from San Francisco Bay, California, United States - SF_Oct11_sed_USGS_8_1 | ecosystem: Environmental > Aquatic > Marine > Sediment | place: USA...
TATAAAGTGGTTAAAGACAGTGTAGTGTTTTGTAAGCAAGATGCTCATTCAGCCCAACGATCATTCAATGTGTTGTAGGACGGCAGAGGCTACCAGGTTAAACACTATCACAGTGACAGTTTACCTCTCATCTCGATACACCATAGAAGATGGCTTGATCGTGACCAAAGATGGTGAGTTCTTTATTTGATCGTACCACTGATGATTTCTTGCATAAAGAGTGCTGACCCATCTTAGAAAAGAGTTCATGTTTTGCTGCGGAAGTTTATTCTCTTCCGAGTGATGTAGTTGCCCTTGAAGGATCTCCCTCCAGTTCAATGAATCGCTATTCAGATAGGTGGAACATACAGTTACTTAATTTCATTTTCAAAGCGACCTTCAGATTGAAGGGACGCTTATGGCTTAAGTTAGTTAATTGTCTGTGAGGAAAAGGTACTGTGTCAAATAACTCCCATCCTCTGGCTCAGACACGGTAGTATTTTCAGGCACTCACTCTACTCATAAGCTGGCTATTGACCAGAGGTTGACAGTGTCTCATCTTCTTGCTATGGTCATCAGTGAGGTATGTTTCCAGTATATTCAATGTGCATGTATATCTATGACGATTTGTAAGGCTATTTTTTTTTAATTCTATCCGCGCAGTTGGTCATCCTATTTAGCACACCTCATAACTCTGAGGCTTGTCAGAGTGGTAGGAGCTAGGATAAATGTGAGGAACTCATACTCACGACTGTAGCCCATTGTGACCTGGATTTGAACCCAGGTTCTCACTGCTTGGGAGCCTAGCACTTTTACCACTGAGCTATCCCGCCATGTTATGTCAAACGCAAAGATTATGCATAGTCAGAGCATATGTAAGTGAATCTCCACGTCTCATGGAGCGTTGTGACACAGATAATAGTATACCTAGTAGATAGTAGTGAGATCCAGATTTTTCGATAACTGTATAACTATCTAGCAGTCACTCACTTGAATAGATTTTAAATTCTTAAATGCCCTTTAAATGGAGGGAGAACTGCCAGCAGCCCATTTTATCTCTTTACTGCTACTGGGGAAGCTCTTTGTTTTTTAGCTTTCCGAAGAAGATAAACCTAATGGGTGCAGGTTATATCTGGTGTCACCTGTTCACTCCTGTCTGCACATCTACAGTGATATCTTGGGTAAATCACTGTATACCATTCTCAACTATGCATTCAGTTGGCTAGATAGATCATGGAGTGTGTGCGTGCGCGTGCTTGCGTGCATGTGTGAATTACTTTCATTGCGAGATCGGTTGTAATCTCTCAGTACTTATTCCATTATTTTTATTGTTCTATATGGACAGTTGGCCATTGGTCTACTCGAGCCTGGGGCTTATTTCGGAGCAATAGGAACAAGGAGTTTATGTGACGAGCTCATACTCTCAGTGAGGTCCCGTCAGAACTTGAGCCCAACCAGATCTTTGGGACTCTGACCACTGTGCTATATTCCACTATTCCCTTTAATTTTTCATTGTACATGAATTATAGAGGGCACAGATGAAGATACCATAGTGTCATCGCTCGGGATATCGCAACAAAGGGGATTGCTGCTTCTATCTCCAGAGAAAATTAGCCAATACAAACTCAGATGTGGCACAGAGCATGAGCCGCTCGAGGTAAAGCTAGAAAAAACATGATTAGGCTCGTTCTGTTTGGGGTTGCCAGCTTCGGTCATGGTCACTCTAAGTGATTGATACAAACAAAGTCATTCAAGCATGTTATGTTGAACTTCGAAGTCCGAGTTAGGTATAAAGGCCTAGCGGGGGTCTCTCTGTAGTGGTACATGAGTTAGTAACGAGGCAGGGGGCAACTCTGCGTTATAGATCCAGTCATGATCAAAGGAGTTCTGGAACATTCCATTTAAAGGTTAGCATGGTGGGCGTCAGTAATGGTGTATGGTTCAGTCATTTGAAGTGCCATCAGTGATCTGTCCATCAGGTTGAGTGCACCCATAGAGATGTATAGTGAACACTTACTTACCACTGATACTGTAATAATTGATCAATGATCTTGCTAATGTTTCCGGATGCAGAAATATCTCCACAAGCCGAAAAATACACAACATTGAGTGTTTCTGCTTCTGTTTGTAATGAATATGTGTGCACTACCATTATATATCAAGGTGTAAACTTTTTCCTCTCGGATTTGTAGCTGACAGTGTCATATCGGGATACGCTTCACAAATCGATCATTCCCAAATCTTTCACAAAACAGGAGCTGGTCGTTCATCTGCAGCACCAACTGCAGATGGTGGGGCGGACCATACACATCCAGCGAATCAAATTCAAGGATAATGCAGAGAGAAAGTACCCATTGGCCGATGGTCCGATTTCGGATTGCCTGTGTGACGAGGACAAGATTTTGGTGACTACTAATGAGCCGAATAATGTGGTCAGTAAAAACAACAACATTATTCTTCATGTCAAAGGACCTTATGGACAGTTACAGTTTAGTGACTTCGATGTAAAAGTGGACAAATCGAAGAAGGTATCGGATATCCGAGAAGAAATCATATGGCAGCTTACCGGTCACCACGACATCGAAGCCACTGATCAGATTAGACTTAGACCTTTATCATCATCAGAGGAGCAAGCTCCGCCCCTGATTGATGACTTACCTATTTCCTGCTCAAGCCTTGTAACCGGTGATACTCTGATATTGGAAGTCGGGCGACCGATTAGCAACAAAGAGATACTGGTTAAATATTCGGGTGACTTTGTATCTGGGACGCGCTGTGTTGTCATTCAGAAAACTGCGTCAATTGCTGACTGCATTCAAAAGATGGTTTGTGGGGCATCGCTAGATGCCAGCGACCTGTATTTCCTCCAAACAACGAACTGGTGTGGTGAACCGGCCGAGGTGTTATATGATATAAAACAGCCAATCTATCGTACATCCGGGCCAATCCAACATGGCAGCCTACTGCGATTGTCTCGAGGCTTACCACCTCCAAAGGACCAGCTCACGCTTACAGTGAAACACAAGGTGCTTGACACAAGTGCTGAACCACAGACATACCTTCAATGGGTCGTGGGTTCTCAACCTGACACTAGCTCAATATGGGTGGAGACCGTACATGTGTCATTGGATGCCTCTATAGATGAGCTTAAGGTCCAGCTACTATCTCTTTCTCCGGAACGCATACCGAGTGTGGGTTATATCAGGTTACGTGCGGAGCAGGGCGGATTGCCAGCAAGCATCTATAAAACCGGTAGCAAGACCCTGCGCAGTCTTAAGATAAGAGATCACTCAACTATATTAGCCCAGATTCTGCCACAGGCTGAGCACCTCAGGTGAGGCGTGTGAAAGGTTTTTTTAGTGCTAATCGGAGCTGGTGAAATAATGGATGTAGACTAGCCTCGCGTTTTCTTCTTCATGACCACTCTGTAGACGGAGATGCGTGAGTCATTCATTGTCTTGCAGTTCCTGCAGCGAATCTGTGTGCCAGCATTGCATTTGGCTGACTGAGCATTTTCTGCTCATTTGATAGCTCGGCATAGCCTAGGCAACATAGAGACACAGTTTTTCTCCCCCCCCCCACAGAATTTTCTTTGACAGGCCCATCCATGTATTTATTAAACGCAGTTTTGTCATTTGAGCCATATGGTGTTACGTATTAACTGCTGAATTTTACAGTATCTGAAAACCCCTTGGTAGCCTGAAACTCACTGTTGACTTGTCCTCGTTTCTGCAGGGAAGATGATGTGGAGTTGATCATCCGTTGTAAAGAGACTGCCGGTGACTACGGCTTGGCTGAACAGTTCACATTTGACTTTGCCCAAGGGTGTACAGCAAAACGATTGAGAAATTCTCTGGCTCAACATTTGGATGTTCCGGTCAGCCAATTAGCGATTGCCAAATATCAACCCAGTAAATTCAGTTGGATGGTGATAAAGTCTACCACCGTACCCAAATCTCGGGGCAAAGTGAGTAATGAAAGTTACTGTCATCGAATGAATGAGGAAAAGATGAGAGACCAGGTCTGTTTTTCCCAGGCATTTGGGTGGTTGTGGTATGTGCATACTTGTATGTGATGCGTACAGTGTATATGTGTTTAGTTAAGACAATATTCCGCTCATGAGGAAAGGCTTTCTGAAAAAACAGGAGCACTGTTTATAAAAATAGTGCCATCTAGGAACTCACAGACTGCAAAATTTAATGCTCTACCCTGCCAAACCGTCATCCAACCCATTACTCGTGTAGACTAATAAACAGAAATATCTTAGACCAAACGTCAAACCGGTGTGATTTTGAACACGCATAGGCAGGCTTTATTGATTCTGATGGCCAAACCATTTTACGCGTTATACAACCTAGTTGTAACTAGTTTGAGGTATTCCATCAGTGGCATAAGGAGCATGTGCGATATATTTTCTGCAGCATGGTAAGCACCCGTCAAAGGAAACTAGTCTGAGCAAGGCTCCTTACTTTCTGCAAGATGGCGATCTCATCGGATACTTTCTTTCACCGGATCTCAGTAAGGAGTCCAATGAAAGCTTTCTCTGCGAAGCCGACAAACTTGCTTATCAACTCAACCAAGAAACCAAACAGGAAGAGTGCGTTCACTTATATTTCGAACTAAAGCAGAAACGCTTCAACAGGTTTTTTCAAACCAATGTGGTGGTTTTCCGAGCGATCACTTTTTTGGTTCGATCATCCTCATTTCAGTAGATTGGCATTCTGTTATTGTGGCAGAGCAATGAAAGTCTGATGAGACCAACTAATTTGTTAGATTGAGAATTAATTTGCTAGGCCTACATGCTGAAGTGTACACGTCTATACTTGATCTGTTTTTAGACGGAAGAAGCGAGCTGATCAGGCCGATGTGCTGAGTACCGAACCCTGTTTACCCGTAGGTAAAGGCCGTAAAGAAGCTGTGATCTCCATCAAAGTGAAGACATTCACTAAACCCGAGACTCCTCTGCCCGCAATGAGCACAGCGACTGAACCGAGTGTCCTAGCGGAATGAATTGAGTGGGGTGTGATGGCAATTTTTTGACGTAATAGTGAATCAAATTGAATCATTTTGGTCCGCAGTTAACTATAATTTTGTTTGCTTCATCTACTTTCCAACCAGCATTAGAACAGATAAGTGGTAGAATAAATTTGTATTTCAGTCCCTGTCGTGATATGACAGGTTTTTCACAAAGATGGGAGATATCCGTCCAAATCGCTGGGGTAGTGATTTTACTCACAGTGCAGTTTGAAATGAAGGGTGAACCAGTAAACCTGGGGTAGTGTCATTTTATAAACAAATCAAATGACAGAAAGCAATAAAATACAACTATCGGATCGCATCAAAAACAAAGATTTATATAAATATAAGGCATGATATAACTTTCAATTGCAGTGAAGTAAAATAATTTAATAGCGTCAACGGGCTATAAAAAAACCTATGCAACACAAGTGGAAGTTGCATACAGTAATTAGCTGGCGGCCTTAATACCACAAACTTCTACAAGACTGACCTGATATGGCGATAAAATACTATTTGCCAATATATTGGATCAAGGCAAGAGGGAAAAAACGTGAGCAACCGTGGGATATGAATATGCAGTCATAGCTGTCACAAATCACTAGATATCTTTTAGTTGTGGGGAGTCCGGGAAGCAGAAGCAAAATTGACCTTTGATGGGGAGGGGTAAAGGTGCCAAGGAGATAAATCAATACTCGTCTTCCACATCGCAGTCTTCAGTCCAGTGATCGAATACTAAAATAGAAAGAATCCACTGGAATTTTATACCTGTATTGGTTTGGTTGGCAGCATTGACTTGCAGCTAAAAGAAGAGTATCCCTATTTCTCTTGCTAAATGTTTATCAATTCATAAAGACACCAAATTCCAATCACCAAGCACTGATCGAATCCCAATCTCATCTAGCGCAGCAACTCCGGTTACACTGCATTACTCAGATGAGTACTGAGGTCGCGTGTTCAACCCGCTTAGAGGGCATGGGGTATAAACCGAATCCAATGTATGCCTGCCTTATTCTAAAAAGGAAATAATTTTCCCATTCACTGAGCGGCCTCACCTTCACAGTTGTCGCAGTATGGTCTTTCCTCTCCCCTGGATCCGCCGTGATGAGACGGAGGAGGGCTATCTCCTCCACCTCCTTGTATAGGACAGTCATCCGTGTCATGTGCATCAAAGATATCACAGATATCACAGAAAAGCCTAGGGGGACGACTCCTGTTACCCACCGGACTAAAACAGAGAAATCAATTGAAGATTATTCGCACCCCAACTTATATTTGCGATAAAGTTATCTTTGGGCTGATCAAAGGAAGGGATATAAAAAATTAATTTGAATCCACATCTCACTCTTCAAACATCAATCTTGTTATCCTCTAGGAGGAATACTCAAAGCACAAATGTTTTCAGTCCATCAATCATTTCCACCATCTAAACAGCAATCGAAATGATTTTTCATGTTCACAATGCTTTCATGAAAACGATGTATCACTGCCTACCTCATGGTATCATCAGGCTCTTGCTCCTCCAGGTAACCGTTCTCAGCTGCCTCTGTCAGCACCTGCACCTGCCTCTCCAGCTCCTTAATCTTATCCTGCTGATCCACAATAACCGCGTTCAGGAAGTCAGTTTGAGCCTCCTCTGTAGTTTTTGGTTGGGAATTTACCTGAGTGGCTGCGCTCGCTGTCAACGAAAAATCTCTGTCACCGCTTCGGACAATGCCCCTCTATCATGGGGATAGTGTGATAGCCTAGCCCAGTACTATGGCTAGGGTATTTTGCTGGTACTGGGTTCAAGTACTAGTCATGTTGGGCTTCCATTGACAGTGTAAGCTCTTCGCATCAGACCTAGCTCTTACCACTCCAGAAAAAACCTCCAGTTGACGAGGTTCACTAAGTAGAACGGACATGTTCAGATAGAAATTGACATGATGAGTGTAATCGTTATTACCTAATTCTCTGTTAAGTGTATTTTCATTAACTGCATTATTCCATGTGAACTGGGATTGTGTTCATAACGCAACTCAATTCCAGGGTGGAAAACGTGGAAACATTTACCTCCAGGAATGGACCGGAAATGATTCACTGTCCACAGAATCATCTCTAATGTTCCTAAAAGTGCACTGAGTGGGCAGCAAACAATCAAATAGAACTCCAATACAATACTGAGATCAAGTGAATCAGAAGATCACTGTGGTGGGGTTACTTACCAGCAATGAGTTCGTCGTTTCTAAATGAGATGTCATCCACCTCAGCCTGCAATGCTTCTCTTTCAGATTCGAGCTGACGAAGCTCTGCCCTTAAGTTGCTGATCGTCTCCTGATCACCGCTGGATAGGTTCACCTATAATCCGAGTTAGCTATATAGCAGTATTCAATGTACAGGTGGTCGTAAAGCACTACAGTGAATATGTTTCCAACATTATGCTGTCAAATTGCGCTGGCAATGAAGCAGATTGAAAAAACTAGTGCACTTTATTAAGAATTACTAAGATCTATTATCTATCAAATTTGACTACTAAAGGTGACCCAGAAGATGCTGTCTATTCACTATATTCTACTGTGTCAAATAAACCCACCATACCATAATTAATAAAGCTTTGATAGAAATCAAATGACTTGTAAATCTTTGTACAAACCGGTCAGAAAACTTAAAGTTTAGGTTCTCTAAGCTACTTGGCTACTTAAAAATCAGATTTGTCAATCATTAAAACAGAAGAGATCTTTGAATAAGATCATATCCGAGAGTACTCCAGGCTACCAACAAGTTTATTACGTTGCTTACCTGTTTTTTAAGTTTAGCAATTTCCGCCTCATAGGCAGATATAAGCCCTGATTGGACTTCAATCTCTTCCTGTTTGCTATCCAGCTCAGCAGCATAGGTTGTCTTGGATTGCTCAGCCCTGCAACCCGAAGTGACACGATGAAATGATGAAAGCGGAAAGGTTGCTTCCATCGGGAGGACACATTTATTTGTGAGTGGGATGCGATTTGGACAGGTGGTGGATGTATCAAGGAAGGTCACAACACCACATGCTTGTCAGTTTAGCACAGGCGATGGTAAAGCATAAATTGTGCGGGAGTTTGAGTCCCAGGGAATTTCGAAAGAAAACAATATGCCACCAATCTTATATGTCACGCATAATTGATATACACAATTGGCCTACAATGACTAGAAAGGCTTTAGAAGAAACAGCGTTAGTCCATCAGAGTTTTAGCGAGAGAAATGCAGTGCTTCTAATATTTGAAATGGAGTCTTGAACTTCAGAAAAGTCTAGAAGGTTGGACATCTGTGATAGTCAGCCTAGATGCCTAGACATGAACTGTTATTTATTCTGATGAAAAGTGACAGAAGCAAGCTGGTTAGTTATTGACCAAATCCAGCAGCTTTATGCATGCCAAATTAAAAAAAAATCCTTGAAATTGCACGTTGCTACGGTGAGAGGGAAATTCTCCATTCTGACAATCACAATGACTTCACAGGGTCGCATATCAGCACAACGATCTTACCTGTCTTGCAACCTGGAATTAGATATCATGCATCAGTGACTAAACAGGCACCAGCTACCAGCCGCTGTCGGAATATATCCTAACCGCTCTGATCACATTGATTCATTTCTGTTCCGCAAACACTATATCTACGAGACATGCTTTGACAGGGTATTAACTTCTAAGACACTTGGCATAGAAAAGGCGAAACATTGTTGGCTTATCCTACCTTTTGTTGAGTTTCTCTATCTCCTTCTGAGCCTTTTTCACAGATTTATTTAAAGCTTGGACTTCCTGTTGAGCCGTAGTGAGGTCCTTTTGAATGGCTGCCTTCTCACCTTCCAGTGAGGACACTACAGAAAACAACGATAAGTCTTGTGCACTAAAGTGAAGATCACTTACTGTAGAAAAATGTACACGTACTCTCAATTCAATTTAATTGAATTCGATCAACTTAACCGCTAAAGTTCGATCGGTGTTCATTCGGTTAGATTCACTTCCGTGTCTGATTTCAAGAGTAATTTCGTGTTAACTCCGTGGTCAAATAGCCGTTCTGATATTACTTGAACTATAGATGCTATATACTTGTATCAATATTGTCATAAACTCAAATAAATCACACCTTGCACTCTCATCTCATCGAGACTGTATTGAAGTGTAGAGCTTTCCTCCTTATATTTGTCAGCTTCGTGTCGGGTTTGACTGGCGGCTTCTTGTGATTGGTTCAGCTCGGCAGCAAGCACCCCTACTCTCACCTCCACTTCCTCCTTCTCATGCTGCATGGTCTGCAGAGCCGACTCGGCCACTTCTGCCGCCGATTTTGCTGTGGCGCTGCAATAATGGTTCGAGCTCATCGGAACTTGAGTCAAGGAGAAACCAATGATAGAAGTATCACATGGATATAAGAAAATAATTGGAAAATGGACATGTATGCGTAGCAGTGGATAGCAAACTCACAGCTCTTCGGATAACTGGAACATCTGTGTTTCGGATTCTGTCATCAGGCGCTCTACCTCAGCTTTGTGTGTGGACAGTATCTCAGCCAGGTTAGCCTCAACAGCCTTCAACTGCAAGGTAAAGTTCTTTCTAGAACCAGACAGGCTTATCTTATGCTCTGACAGTGAGAGAATTGATATATAAAAAAACACCAAAACGAATTCATTTTACCATTCCGTGTCTTGAGCACGGCAGAATTTGTTGCACAGAGTAGGCTTAACTCAGCATTCACCAGTGGGCGCCATTAGGAGGCCTTTTACTTGTACCGGTTCCACCCCCTTCCCTCCCCCCCCCCGCCAGGACGCTGAAGGCGCAACTCTTTAATTTAACATTGCAATCTCAAACCCAAGTCATCACAGCACAGCACTGGTTGTCATATTAACCAGGCGGCTAGTTGTTATTTCATATAATAGGGCAGCATAGGGGACCATGCAACTCACTTGTTCAGTCAGAGTATTCGCCTGAGCGATGCTCAATTCTTTCTCCTGTTTCGCCGACTCGCATTCTGACTGCAGCTGAAAAGTGCTTAAACAGTTATCACATCATCAAAGAGTTAAATAGTCTGATGGGTATTAATTAAGTCCATATATTTCCGGTCTATACACTCAGTGGCTAAAAGGATTCGTCCAGTAAATTTTCCTCTACCATAGGCGCTCACCTCTGCAACCTGCTGCTGAAGTTCAGCTAGCTGTTTCTCGCTCAGCTCGCTTGTCTCGTTCAACTTCGCCATCTCCTGCGCCCAACTCGCAGCCGCTGATTCCTTCTCAGCGTTTAGCGATTCCTTCTCTACGACTAGCATATTTCTTGCCTCAACTAGCGCCAACTTTTCTGCTGTTAGTAATTCCCCAGTTGCGATTAGCTCATCCCGTTCGGAGGTCAGTGATTCCTTTTCTGCAGTAAGTGACTTGACCTCATCCACCAATGACTGAACCTTCACCTGCCATTTCTCTTCCTCTGATTTGGCAGCGTCTAGTTGTAAAGTCAGGTCAGCACTTTGCTGCTCTAGTCGAGTGATATCCCCTGATAGAGAGTTCTGTGATGACTTACTCTCGGAAAGCTCAGCTGCTAGTTTATTAATTGCCTCTTCACTAGACTCTTGTGCTTTGACTAGACTGGACTTAAGCTCTTCAATCTTAGCATTTAGTTCGCTGACTGTTGACTCTTTTTCCTTCTACAAAGCCAACAAGCAATTAACAGAAACGAGAGCTAAAAGTTCATCTCTTCGGTAGGAAAATTCAATCTAGAAATCCATTGTCGTCCCAATGGGGGAAAATATTTGGGGTCTGCGGTGTCATAGAATAAAGGGTTAACTACATTGCAAACCAAGTAATACAAAACCAAAGACCCAAATTACTTGCATTTATAATGCATCTTACTGGGAGCAGTTTAATGGAACCGTGTACATCCTTAATGCTATCTCAGGACAGCAGGGTACGTGCAAGGCACTGCAAGGCAACGATCTGATTATCCATTTACCTGTAGACTTTCTACACGCTGCATTAGTTGACTAGCTTTCATTTCTAGCTCGGATTTGGTGCTGTGCAAGCCTGTGAGCTCATTGTCTCTCTCCTCGAGTTTACTCTCCCACTCAGTAATTGAAGATGTCATGCGATCAGCCCAGCTTGTCTCCACCTCACGATGCTTATTATTCAGGTCAGCTATCCGAGACTCCAAGGCATTTTTGCCACTCTCCTGAAATACCGGACCAATAACAGGAGGTTGCACTGTGTGTCTAAGAGTGAAACTGACCTTTGGGCGGAAAATCTTTAAGTCAGCATTGGTTGGAACGACCTCCATAAAGATTACTTCTTTATATGCGTATCAAGTGATTTGGTCACAGCTGAGATAGATGTGTACAATTTTGTTGTTGTAGCTTTGGTGAATCTAGAACACCCTTCTCCGCTCCGCCAGAGTACCCACTAACTGCTTCAAGCATTGTACCACAATGCGCACTTGCAGATACAATCGCAAATAACCACTATGGAAAAGACACATCCCAAGCCCTTTTTGGTCAATCTCGAAAGTGTCTTGGGTTCACTAAGGTCTGTCTTAGCTTATAGACTTAGGTTTGTTCGTTCACTCACCAGCTCTGTGATCCGTTGCTGGAGATCTGTGTGGGACCTGTTATTCTCCTCGTTAATTCTTTCCAGTTCAGCTTTTCCCTGCGCTACTGTCATGTCAAGAACCTAAAGACACAAAAGCATCCTCGGTAAATGGAATGGGGTAAAGCATAGAGGGGATAACTCTGGAGTGAAAACAAACGGGCAAACAAAAAGTGATAGCTGTCAGTTTAAGTTTTAGATTTTCGTAAAATGCCTGGGAAATTTCAATTGAACTACTGACTGCTTTCTGATATTCAACAGAGACCTTTCTGCATGTACCTGACCTAAGTTTTGTAAAACCTAAATACGGGAAACTTGTCTCAAGAACCTTTCGGAAACAAGGCTCGTCATTGACAGTGTTATATCTGTAGAATAGTCCTATCCTCCTATCTTAGTGAGACCTACCTCCTGTAATCTTTGGCATTTCTGATTAGCTTCATTGTGCTCCGCTTGCACCGACTCCAACTTCCTACAGTATAGAAATTTGTGACGATGCATACTGACACTTTACCATGGCGGCAGACTATTGTAATAACAAAAGAGGATGATGAGGTACACAAATAGTCAACACTTAGGTGTGACACCAGTAGGTAACAGGTAGCGAGGTTTACAATGTTTATTGAGGTAAAGCATTGATGAATAATATAAAAAATATCAGTAGTCAACAAATAAAAAGAAGTGGCACCTTGATTACGGACAGAGTCATGAGCCAGCCAAGAGCAAAGTACAGTAAGGCACACCATGCCTAAAAACTACACAGCCTACGAGCTGGCCAATGCAAGATGACCGTTAAAATAGGATAGGGTGGCGGGTTACCCTCCTGGGGGGAATAACTGGAAAGCGTTTACAGCCGACTGAGTCACGCTTTCCATTGCCAACGGAACCCGTATACTGCACAACATGCAAGCACAGGCAACAAAACCCATAATCTAGTCGGCGCACAGGGAATTTCTCTGAAAAATATAGCAAATCACACCCAGATTACAGAGCACCGATAAGACTAGGAATAAACCAGCTACCTGAACTGACAGGTCTAGAGGAAACTATCAGACAAACTTTTTACAGAGTTTGATCAGGTGGTGAGGTATGATGCCTGCCCACAGACTAGTAATAGGGAGGAGCGGGGGTTTTAACTTACCTGTCTTTTTCTCTTAATTCATCATTCAGTAAAGTGAGCTGCTGAGATGAGTCACCGGAGTTCTTCATTAAATCTTCTATCTGTTTCTCCTGTATGATGACATAAGGTCACAGTGACTCCATACAGTATTTCAATAGACCCGGGCACTTGCCTATTCAACCTAAGGGGTGTCTGATTTCTGAGTCTGCATTTATGTGACAGACTAGGTGATTAGTTAGTGGTACGAAGTTGAGACTTAATCATGACCCAGTGCATCATGCAGACATAATGTGTCATAGCATTTGTCTTTTGAGTCAATGTATCAAGAATACAAATCAGATCAGAAACATAATGCATACTCACGAGTTTAACCTTGTCATCGTGCAGTGTGACTTTGGATGTTTCACTAGCCTCTAGTTGCCTTAGAGTATCTGGAAAATATTGCTGACGTGCATTCCTAATATATTTTTAAAAACAGACAGCATTGCCAAAGTTGACTTGACAAAAACTTGGCTGGAGGACGCCATTAAAAACTAACTATTCAAAAAGTCTAGTAGAGGCTGAAAAGGCACTGGGTATTTAGTAGATTAGGAAAACCATAATACCATGTATACCACATTTATTTGATGATCGTCATTCTGAACAAAAGGACTTACCAGAAAGTTTTAGTTTCAACTCGTCGGTTTGGGAAGACAGTGTGCTCCTCTCCTGATTGGTTGAATTCAGCTCATCTGTTAGAGCCTTCATAGAGGTCTCCAGCCTCTTTAACTCAGCCAATTTAGACTCCATCTCTATATTCTATAGTCAAAATGAAAAAAATTCATAACAATGTTGAGTCAGGGCTGAAAATGGTTCCTATTACCCGCTATTATAGGTACTGAGGAGCAAACTAGCACTAAGTTCTAATGAACCCGTGTGTATTAAGTTCGTACAGGGTTTTTCCGGATATGGTAGCGTAAATCTCCTGTCCTCAAGACAAGTAAAGATACCACTGGTTTGAGATGTGCCAACAAGACGCATGGCATGGCTGGGGTTTTTCCCTTTTTAGTTGAAGGGGTTATGACATGGGCAAAAGTGACTTCACTTGTTTGTAGAGTCTGAAGCCTACCATGAATAAATGGGCCCGATACCCAGTTCAAATGGAAGCTTAGATATAATCCTATCCAACGCGCATACTTAGAGCACTCGATGACATACTTTTCAGATCGTCAACGCATCAGAATTGGCCTCGAGATCGGAAATTAACACAGAGCTGTTGGTGTTTGCGTTAATTTCTCGGCTTACGCGCCGATGTTTGACAAATGCGTTTACATGCGTATACTAGACTTGTAGTTACACAAGTCTGAATAGAGAAACCGTACAACAAAAATATAAAAAAAGGGTTTCAGACCGCAGTTTTTCACCTCTGTCAACGAGCTTTAGTGCCATTATTGCGAAATTATAGAGGCCCAAACGCAACGGCCTCTATTTAGGGCTAGGGAAAACCGGCAAAGTACTTCTCATAACTTAGGTTTTCCCCAATCTTACGTTCACATTTAGGTTCTACTCGATGTTCTAAGGGGGTGAAGATCACTAGGTTACTAAGTTTTAGTAATTAGATCCCATTTTATTTCTATTTGGGCCATTTGGGCTGTAGTTATTCTTTTTTTTATATTCTTTTTTAGTTATTCAAAAGACCGATATTTAGTTTGTGGAAAAACACCACTCGCTATCGCTGTGATGAATGTGGACTTGCCCCCTTTATCAACTTCGAAAATGCACCGACCGTGTCATAACCCCTTTAAAGAGCTGTGGTTAGTTAAAAACTAAGATTATATGTAGGCCTACCAACCTGCGAAACGACAACCTCCTCTTTTTCTTCAACCCGCCTGGTCAAATCGGCCATGGCCTTCTCCAGCTCACCGCACCGTTCCTTCTGTGATCGGATTTCCGCATCCTTTGATACTAGCTTAGCTGACAGTTCTGCGGACTGTAACAACAAAATTTAGTTACTCTAACTCATAGAATTATCCTCTTTACTCGAAGCATATCAACAAAGCAATCTAGTGAGCATTTTTATGGAACGAGATAGCATAGGTCTAAGCACTGATATCATACTGATCAAAGAGTGTTCGAAAAAAATGTTAGTGCTCCTGAACAAGCTTAAGGCTTCGGCGATCCGCTAGATTGACAGGTCAAGTGCCGAGGTAGAACAATAGAAAACACTAAGAGAAAGCCTGGCAATAGCACCAGGTTGCAACCAGATCAAATGACACAACGGTTGAGGATATATTATAACTTCAGGTGGCCATACCAACACAGAGAATACAACTCCCTACCTGGCCAGAGGCGAGCGCCGCATGTTGCTCAGCTTGCATTCTAGTTTCCGCCTTCGCCTCCTCCACGCATCGCTTTAGGGACTCAATCTCCGAAACATAGCCAGAAACAGCAACCTCTCCATCTTTAAGCTTTTGCACTTTGGTCGACAGGTCCTTCTAGAAGGATAAAGAAAAATATATACGGGGTACTGGTGAAACATTACGCATCACCCAATGGTGTTTTTTTCTATTACAGGCGAGGACGTGGCCTATTGAGTTCCTCTCGGGAGCAATGTAATAGCATAACCGACAGCAAAATAAAGTGTATATTCTGATTATAAGGGAGAAGCTGTCGCTTAGTGGGTAACCCAATAGGTTTTGAACCAGATGACCCAGGTTCAATTACAAGTGTTTGCTTTCTCCCTCATTGGACTCGTATCTCCCTATTAAATAAAGGAGGTCCATCCAGCGTCCAGCATCCAACTCAATGGGGCAAACTACGGACCACCCTGAAAGCAGCATGATGTAATCTTATTTTACCTTCAGGGTATTGATCTCAGCAGTTAGCTGGGATGATTTCTCCTGTTCCTCTGTGAGCCGTTGGTCAGCAGAGGTCAGACGTGTCTGCAGCTCAGCAACCTCAGTCTCACTCTGGCTTCCTCTAACCTGTGAGTTTTGGATCTGGGACAGAGCCTGAGTGAGCTCACCCTGTGTCGTCTTCAACTGGCCTTGCGCTTCTGACAGCTCGGCAGCTTGATTCTCGAGCTGGGCTTTAGTATCAGCGAGTTCTGTCACCTGATTCGCTAGCTCGGACCTATTGTCAGCGAGTTCTGTCGCCAGATTCGCTAATTGAGCTTTATTGTCATCAAGTTCTGCAGTCTGATTGGCAAACTTGGTTTTGGCAGCGTCGAGTTCGGATTGAATGGAGGAGAAGCGGGCCTCCATGTCCGTCAGTTTGGTCTGTGCATCAATTAACTCAGTCCTGGCTTTCTCAACGAGTTCTGAACTCTCACTGACCGAGGTCTAAAAAAATCAGGATACAGAAAAGAAGAAATGGCAAAGAAGTTCCCAACCAGCGACCGTCCAAATCAGTTGATTAAAAATTTTGTTGAAAGATTCACAGAGGAGGTTCCCCCACTGATTCGCTCTCAGGCTATCAATTGCCTGTCTACTAATGGTTAGCTTGGTTTATAGCGTCTCCAGCAATAGTTTAATTGAAGTAAGATGAATCAAGCCGACAGTCAAGCCAGTCATTTAGTCATTATAATCGATGTGACAGACATTGTGTACAAATATAGCATTTTACAACCCCACGGGTCAGAAGAACAATTATTAGAAAGTAACTAACCTGGTCATCCATCCTGCTGATTTCTTGTTCTTCCATCTGAAACTGTAGGTCTTCCAGCTTTCTACAAACCCACAGAGATATGAGTCCGTTATCCAGACACAGACTGCATCCATCACCGGTGAAAAAATTAGACCTCAGCAAAGCTAAATTTGAGCCGCAGATTTATATTATCTGATAAAACCGCCACCCTATTGCGAGAGAAGTTTACACCTAGGCAAAGAAATGTCTTCAGTTTTAAGTAGCGATATTTAGTTAGAGGTTATCAATTAAGCAGCCGTACTATAATGATGGGGGTTTCATTGTCTGCAACATATTTGGCAAAAGAAACATGGGTACTCAAGAAATCTACAAGCACATTTCGCGTCTAATAGCATGCGTGTGTGATGGTTTTGTTAGAAATCATGCAATACGGGCTTGTCTGCAACCGATGACTTTACCTGGTGTATTTGCTGCGTAAATCAGAGAAGATGACATTGAGCGCAGTGCACAGAACGGGAGACGACATCCAGTGTCAAGACTCAACCAGCCTAATTTACAATAATCGTGCAGTTCACAATGGCGTACACATGCAAGCATTTGGATAGCCTTGCGCGTTCATTTTGCCTTCAATGAGCGTTCACATTGGGCGAAGCATCAGTTACTCAAGCTAGTTCACTCACGCTTCCTGCTCTGACAGTGCGTCTTCGGCAGCCTTTTTACTTCGCTCCATTTCTTCCAATTTAGTGAAAAGTTCTCTGACCCGAGCCTCGGATTCAATTGCGAGAGCCTCGTAATCGGCTTGCATTTTGGCCAGGTTTTCTTCAGCCTGAAAAGAAGATCTTTCTCATAAACGCGAGAAGATATACACATCTCCGAACTAACCGCAAGCGGTTTACACACAGACACCGCATGCAGGAGCTGATACTGTTTAGTTCATGCATGCAATCTCCTGTTAGACTCAACAAATCATAATGTCATGGCTCTTTCCCACAGATATAAGTAGTTACAGTTTTGTGTTAATTTTTTGTAGTAAAGCTTTGAAAGAAAGGTAATCCCAGGTCAGTAGATCTTGGAACAGTTGTTTGTGGTGTTATAGCGTCATAGAAATGATTTAAAATATATTGTAGCTGTTGCAAAAACACTGATAATTAACCAGTTAGTCCCAGATCATTGGTTTGTTATTTTGAACATCATTCAAGCACTCGGTTAGTGTGCCTTATCCAATTTGGTGACACAGATCACCACCCAGAACAAATCACGATTATCAGGTGCTCAATATGGAGGTGAAATGCGTGTAATTTAGCTATTGTGCTATTGTAGACAACACGCAGATTGCGTGAGAACAGGGGACTATCTATAGTCGTGGCATGTTGCGGCAGGGCAAAGCAGGGTCAACTCAAATACCTCAAAAAGTCGTTCAGGGTCTTCCTGAAAATCACAACGGAAATATTAAGCTACAACAACAACAGTACTGTACAACACCAATGAGGACAAATAAACACCCGCAATACACAAGTGTTACATTCACAACCAAAACAACAACACAATGGCTCCTCACTCATGCAATAAAGATACAACAATAATAATACAAGTTCAGAGAGTGACTTATATAACTAAGAAAGCTGCGGCACAGCTTACAGCCTCGGCATACCTCTTCTTTTGCTGATGAAGTTCTGAATACTTCAGACCTCTCCATCTCTCTTTCGCGCAGTAACTGCTCAATATGCTCTTCTTTCTCCTTCAGGGCTTTCTGAGAACAAACACCGAACTCATTAAAAGAGGCTTCCTACATACTGTACATGTATGCATACAGAAACTGGCAAGAATGTTGACCATCAGTCCAAATATGTTATTCTCCATCTGATCCCAATGTTAGTGTTAATCCTCGCCTAGAAAGCTTCCCATGCCAAAATCAGAAATCTGGCACATTCGCACTATATTCGGACCTTGACATCAGCTGAGCTGGGATACATGAATTGTATGTGATCACATACCTGTAGTGCGGCAGTGGCATTTGGGCCACCAGCACTCGTAGCAGTGGTGTATGCTTTTCTAGCCTGAGCCACTCGACTAGCTGCCACCTAAAAAATGAACCATCACAAAAATTATATGGAGTAATAAACATGCACTGCGCGAAGCTGGTTCTACAGAGTTACAAAGAATTATTCATTTGAAACGGCTCCACCTCCATAAATCCAAATGACGATAGTATTAAAAAATATTTTACAAACTATATATGGTTTTCACTAGGGGCGCTAACTACAAAGCGTATATTCTACTTGACAGTATACAGTATATACCAATTGACCCATGCAGTCTTAGAGAAGGTGCTGGCGTATCTCGAGTATTGAGGATTGAGCCAGCGCAAGGGTGAAAGTAAGCATGAGGAGTCTGTAAGTTAGCCAAGAAAACTATAGATAGAAGTGAGTGACAGAAAGAGTAGAGTGTGGTTAGGTTAAATCATGCTTTTAACGTACAACAACTATAACCGAGGATGTCATTGCAAGAGCTCCTGACCGGGTGTTAATAAAATTATTCTGCAAGCCAGGAAACTAAGACTGCATGTAGCCAGAGGTATACCTGATTCTTTTGTCCTTGAAGCGAGGTCACGCCCAGTCTTACCCTGCTTCGGCTCGCACTGCTAGCCGCTGACCCTACAGAGTTCAGCGACTCCTGACTCAAATTGGCCTTTGTTTTTACAAGACCGGCACCGCCTGTTGAGAGTCGAACGGCGCTACGAGTCTGCTGCTCCAAAGATGGCGTTGCGCGGCCAGGCAATACGCTAGCCACACTCTCCTTCGCTACTTTGTGCACCAGAGCAAACAGACCATAATTCGGAGCACACTCAAAATACCTATAAAAAACACCGATGACCGCGGGTAATGATTAATGATGAAAATTATGTTGAATCATTCTAATTTACGAAAACACTAAAACTCTCTCGTATTGGAGCAGTATATTATCGCATGGTTCGTTCCCAAGTATTACGCCAACA
>Ga0224501_10001322_pt1 | contig 19300 bp, 18 predicted proteins | sample SF_Oct11_sed_USG_4_FD_169105 | JGI IMG/M metagenome (GOLD analysis project Ga0224501, IMG submission 169105) | Sediment microbial communities from San Francisco Bay, California, United States - SF_Oct11_sed_USGS_8_1 | ecosystem: Environmental > Aquatic > Marine > Sediment | place: USA...
CCTCCGTGGTGAAGCATTCTCTCTCGATGTTCCAGAGTGTCTCTAGATCATCGGTTGTGGCTCGTCTTACGTGGATGGACAATGAATCACCGACTATTCAGGTTAAGCTTTTGCAGATAGAGAAATTTGAGAGTTTTGGACACAGCTGCCAGCTATCATTTGTCGCGAAATTCGAGAACAACAAGTCTAGAACCGAATTTCTCCGCATAAAACTTTGCGATTTTCTTTTCAACATCATTCTCGCTGAAATACAAGAGGTGACTCTGACAGTTCCCTTGACAGTCTGAAGAACCGAAGCCTGAAGCGCGAATTCTGGCACCTCCCCGCCTTTTAATGTAACAATTCAGCTCACATTCCATCTCTCTATTAATCTCTGCAGCCACGACGGCAGTCACTGCTGCGTGTCTGTGAGCCAGAAGAAAGTCTATATGCCAGTGCTTCTTTTTCCCGGTCTTTCTTAAGTGTCGCGAGACACGTTGTTTCAGGCTTGAGGCTCCAGTTCCGAGGGCTGAGCCAGTGTAGGTGTAGTATCCTCTTGGAAAATTTTTGACGCCCAGCTGCCCTACATTTACGCGAATCTCCTTTGACAGGAATATGATTAACGAGTAGATTCCCCTCACAGGATGGGGTTCAATCAAAGCCGTGTCGCTTTTCCTCCAGGAGAAGAGAGATGTAGATATCAGTAATAAGCGTGACACGTTTAGCTTCAGCCGTGGCAAATAGAAAATCCTTAAAACTGCGTCCTAACAACTACTCAGCTACGAGAGGAAGAAACATGGACGGCAACCAAACAGTCGAGAAGAAAGATCCCATAAAAATACATAGAGAAGGAACAGCCTTCTCTGACACTGGGAAGCATGAGAAAGCGATAGATAAATTCCTCGAAGCTTCTGAACTATATGAAAAAACAGGCAACATCTTCGATGCATCTTATACCTTGTATAAGGCTGCTGAGTGTAGCTTCATACTGAAAGATTATAGCACAGCGTGTGAACGCTTTCTAAAGGCAGCGGAACTAGCATACAAGAAGGGCTTTGACCGCTTCGGAGTGAGCGCGCTAGAATATGCTCTCGACTGCTACAAGGCTGCAGGAGAAGAGGGAAAGATCGAAGAGCTAAAAAAGAAGATAAAGGAAGCTAAAGAGAAGCTCTCAGCTTTCTGATAAGGGTCTCCAACTTATTCCTGCCTTCTTTTGTTCCATTGCTCTTTGTTCATGAAAATGTTTATGTCCCGTATGAACGACTATCCTCTTCAGAAAAGCACTGAGCCCAAAGGTAATTTCATGGAAACAGCGTTTCAGGTCGTAGTTGAACTCTGCGAGAAATTGGAGGCAACATCCAAACGTACATTAATGGTGAGCTTAGTCGCTGATTTTCTAAGGCGTTTGGAAGCAGATGAAGTGGAGCCTGCTGTATCTATGCTTCTCGGCAGAGCATTCCCAAAATGGGATCAAAGGACGCTTGAGGTAAGCTGGAGGACACTGAGTGGAGTGATCAAACGCATAACTGACGTGAAGTGGAGCAAATTTAGCGAGGCTTTTGGCAAAACAGGTGACGTAGGAGCAGCGACAAAAATAGTCTTTGAGAGCGGTAAGATTCGAAAGCAAGCTGCGCTATTCGAGGAGCCCTTGACGATTCTCGAGGTGAGGCGCAGCCTAGAGGCTATAGCCGAGGCTACAGGGCATGGTTCACGAGAACGGAAAGAACGCTTGCTAGAAACATTGTTGGGGAGAGCCACATCGTTAGACGCAAAATATATAGTTAAGATCATGATTGGCGAGATGAGGACCGGTTTCCACGAGGGTCTGATGGAGCTCGCCGTCTCCAAAGCCTTCAATGTCTCTCACGAAACGGTTCAGAGGGCGAGCATGCTAACAGGGGACACCGGAGAAGTCGCTGGGATAGCCAAAATTGAAGGCGGAGAGGGCTTGTCGAGGCTTCAGTTTCAACTTTTCAGGCCTATCAAGCCCATGCTGGCTCAGACGGCTGACGATGTGAATGAAGTTCTTGAAGAGCATGGTGGAGAGACCGCATTCGAACAAAAGCTCGACGGAGCTCGCATTCAGATTCATAAATGCGGGAATGACGTGAGAATTTATAGTCGCAGACTGACGGACGTAACAGAGAGCTTTCCTGAAATAGTGCGGTTGAGTAGAGACGAAGTTGGGGCGCGTAAAGTCATTGTGGAAGGGGAGGTCATAGCCTTAGGGGAGGATGGAAGACCATTGCCATTTCAACATCTAATGAGGAGATTCCGAAGAGCGCGCAACATAGAAGAGATGGTTAAGCTCATTCCAGTTGAACTCTATCTCTTCGACCTCCCATATCTCGACGGACAAAGCCTGACTACTCACTCATACGCCGAGCGAAGAGAGACACTGGAAGAAATCGCCGGAAGTATAAGCCTGACAAAACAGCTGGTGACGAGTGATGCTCAGGAGGCAGAGAGGTTTCTTGATGATGCCATAGCTGAAGGCCATGAAGGGTTAATGGCGAAGAAACTGGACAGTCCTTACACTCCGGGAATCCGCGGGAAACGCTGGTTCAAGATAAAGAAAACTTTGGAGCCTTTGGATCTAGTTATTGTTGCTGCAGAGTGGGGATATGGAAGGAGGCACAACTGGCTTTCAGACTACCACCTTGCAGCCAAAAACGCCGAAACTGGGGAATTACTTATGGTCGGAAAAACCTTCAAGGGACTAACAGATGAAGAGTTCATCGAAATGACAAAAAGACTGAAGGAGCTGTCTATTACAGAGGAACATGGAAAAGTTGTGGTCGCACCAAAAATAGTCATTGAGGTAGCCTACAACGAAATCCAGAAGAGCCCAAAATACAAGTGTGGGATGGCTCTGCGCTTCGCACGAATAACGAGAATTCGAGATGATCTGGGTTCGGAAGATGCTGACACGATTCAAAGAGTTAGAGAAATCTACGAGAAACAATTTGAGAAAAAGGCGAGATACTCCAACTTTTGAACGAATACTAATACTTTGCTATTTATTCACGAGCATTTACTTGCCATGAACAACGAAAAAGACATTCTTGTATATTATATGGTGTTGTGGACGCTCTGATGTTTCCAAAGTTTCCAGTGAATTGTCATAAATCACGTTTTAAATAGCCGTATAATGAAACACATTTTGTGACTTTTACCAAAGACATTGAAATATACGTTGATTCTTGAAACTGCTCGATGACTGCATACGAAGAGTAGATGCCTCACGCATAACAGATATTAAAGAGAAAAAAGGCGTACTATCTTAAAGACAAACTGTGCAATAAGTACGGCCTTCGTGAAATGGTGAATGCCTGGTGTTAACAGCGATTTTACTGACTCTTATCACCTTTGCCCTGAATTCGATCTTCTTGATGTTCTATTTTTCAGCTGTTGTTTTAGATTCCCTAAGTAAACGCACCATACACATGGACGCTGTTAAAATTGCTTTGCCAGGAGCGGTTCTACTTTCTGTTTTCGTCTTCCTCACTCCCATAATGCCTAATTTAATGCCGTTGGGACCTCTATCCAGTTCGATGGATATGGGCATCAGTGCAGCTACAGTAGTCTGGGTAGTGTTAACTAGGCGTTACTGCGAAACAAGCTGGTTGGGTAGCATTGTAATTGTAGCAGTTGCAGCGATATTTTGCCTGCTTGTTGTAGGCTTTGTTGATAAGTTACTAGCGCTAGTGATGAGGCCTGGCGTGTATCCCTGAAATAGTAGAAGAACATATAAGGATTTCTGATGAAACATTGGTGTTAGAATGAGTTTCCACTATTAATACTTCGAAAACTTCACAATTGTTTGTAGAGTAGTTGTAGCACAATAGCGATAATGGATACATCCATCGCAAACAAGAAAATGGCACCAAATATGTAATACGCATAGCTGGATCTTCCCAAAGGCGCGGATAGCCACCAAGACCTAGCTTCATACTGAACGTAGAGTCCGAAACAGATGGGTAACAGAGCCAAGACAACAGCCAGTAGATAGAACTTCAACCTCAACCGCGACCTAAACATTCCCAACAACCTCCCAACCCATCGAATTACCTTGCTACATAATACCTTGTATATAATGCCTTTATCTCTATCTCTTCGTCATACTGTGTCCATGCGCTTGGCAACGTTCAGTCTAACGAGAGACTTGTAAGAGCGCCGTCATACGTGCATGAGCAAAACGTAAAAGCAACTTTCATTCTATGAAATAGAAGTCTAAAGGTGTTTGAAACATGGAAAAGACAATTGTTAGATACGAACCATTCAAGGAGATAGTGGTGATGGAGTGCACCAGATTCTCGACGCCTGACGACCTAGCACGCTTTGTGAACATCGCAGCCGGAGGCAAACCAAGCGGCATATACTGGGCAGACGGAGTGGCCTTCATCTACTTTCCGGTGCCGACATCAACAGAAACCGCAGCAAAATCTGTAATTGAAGAGAAACGCGTCTACTGGGCCTTCCTGAGTTACGCACCAATGCCACAATATAACCCAAAAATCGGGACAAAAGAGGGAATTATTGTTCCAGTTCTTGACATGTCAACTAGTCCCTTGTTTAGAAGGGTCACCCAGTGGCTGAAAAAGCATAAGCCCAAAACAGAAAAATAATAAATCACACAATCCTAAAACCAACAAAATTCAAGGTGAAAGCTGTGAAGAGAAACAATCTAGTGCCTCTAATCTCAATTGCAGTCGGAATTCTTATTCTAATGCACCACTTGATCTACTCTAGTAGACTCTTTGACGAAAGAGATGGCCTTCACCAAGAGTTCTTTGCTGGCGTGTTCATAGCCTTCAGAATGGGAGCATTCCTTTTCGGAGCGAGAAGTATTTAGTAGATTCTTCAAGGGCTATCCTATACTACCGAACGTCAAGTTGTAGCATTTTTCCGAAGCTTCTTCACGTACTCCTCAAAACAACCTCTCTTCCTGAGATACTCTCCATATCTAACCAGAGCAGCCATCGACCTAGCAGCGTCCTCGGGAGAGAAATATGCGGGAATTCCCAGCTTATCAAACCTTGAGCGAATATAAAGAGCCATCTCGGTTTCGCCTATGGCACACGCGACAACAGGCTTAGTATAATTCTCTGCTAATTCAGCTATCATATCAACAAAGTCCTCCTGCAGACCTGGAACGTGATGAAGCCCCAGCACAATCACACCATAGATTTCAGGGTCATCAAGGACAATTTTTGTGCCAGCCTCAAACATCTCAGAGGTCACTGACCCCGTGAGGTCAAGGGGGTTCAAGTTCGTTGCGAAAGCCGGAATCTTACCCTTCTTCTTCAGCTCCTCAAACTGCTGAACGGTCTCATCGGAGAATCTCTTCACGTTTACTCCTCTAGACACACATTCATCAACAGCCATAATTCCTGGTCCACCAGCGTCCGTGATTACGGCGATGTTGTTTCCTGCTGCAGGAGGCTGAAAGGCTAAGGCCTTACCAACATCGAAAAACTCTTCCATGTCTCTGACTCTGATTACGCCTGATTGCGTAAAAGCACTGTCATAGATCCTATCAGAACCTGCGATTGCTCCGGTGTGAGAGAGAGCTGCTCTCGCCCCCGCCTTCGTTTTTCCCAGTTTCATTGCGACTATGGGCTTTTGTTTCGTCACCTCTTTCGCGACTTCCATAAACTCTCTCCCGGCATCTATACTCTCCACATACAGAAGGATAACCCGTGTCCTATTATCATGCAGAAGATAACGGAGCATCTCTGATTCGTCTACGTCGCACTTGTTGCCGAAACTCACGAACTTGCTAACGCCTAACTGCTTGCCAGCCAGATAGTCCAGTGCAGACACACCAAACGCGCCGCTCTGGGTGACGATAGCTATCGGTCCAGACATAGGGCGAGGTGTGGCAACGACCTCGTCTCCTGTGGTAAGAACCTTCGTCTCAGGTAGAAAGAGCATGTCTACTCCAGTCTCGGAATCGTATACGCCCAGGCAGTTCGGACCCAAAACTCTAATTCCAGCTTCCCAGGCGATTGCTGTGACCTGCTCCTCAAGTTCGTGATTTCCGACCTCGCCGAAGCCACCGCTAATGATTACTGCTGCCTTGACGCTTTTGAGCGCTGCGTCTCTCATGATCTGCGGAACGATTTCAGCCGGAACCACAATAACTGTCAGTTCCACCTCTTCAGGGATTTTTGTGATTGATGGGTAGCATCTAAATCCGAGAATCTGCTTCTCATGTGGGTTGACTGGGTAAAGTTCCCCTCTCAAGATGCCTCTCCGTTTGCTATCAGCAAAGTTCTTGAAGATTACGTGGCCCGCTTTCATGATCTTGCGTGACGCTCCCACGACCGCAACCGATCTCGGCTCGAAAAACAAATCCATCTGTTCAATGACGGATTTCATCTCGCTTATTCTCCGGTAGGTTAGGCAAGCTTTCTCTTTATTGAATGCTTATCTTCTTCTCATCTCATAAGGTTTTACGATAACGACAGGCTTGTGATCTAATTCGTTCAGCATGTCCCATGTAACCCCAGTCACAGACACACCGAATCTCTCAGCCATATCCCAGACAGTTCTTCCAGCACCAAAACCTCTAGCTTTATCGGTTATTTCAGCGATTTCAAGAGCCTCTTCTGCCTGCATCTGAGAGCCCGCAACCGCCATGGGAGTGGCTCTATGTCTCATTTTCAGGAATCTTCCAATTATATGAGAGAGAACGCCTCCAAGCGAGTGTATTCCATTGATTGGTTTGGGGCGGGGAGTGAAATGGAATGTCCTTAACGAATATGTTTTGTCGGTGTCTACAATCATGACTACGACGTTCTTGCCTAACTTAGTTCTTATATAACTACGGATTTTTTGTGCAATCTCTGGAGCGTTTCTAAGTGGAAGGCTGACGTAGGAATATGGAAGATTGCTTGCGTCTATTCCCCCCTCAGAGCCGAACATCAGGGCTTTCAAGAATCCCGTTTGTTCTAGGGCTAGTTGCTTATGCGCGCTTCCCCCTTCTAGGGGATAGATGCGAAGGTGCTGAAGTGTTTCATTTCGGAGCCGGGAGAGCGGTCCAAGGAAATAGCCCCAGACTAGACGCATCCAGTACTTGGCGAGCAACCTTGCCATCATGCCTGGCTTGATCGTGCTTTCGTCCACGACGTTGCCGCGGGCTGTTGATATGGCTTTTTCCGAAACCGTGACTATGTCTCCATCCTGGATCTGATTCTCTATGCAATCAACTATCCTTTGGAGGTAGTCTTCTCCAGGCCTCCAGTATCCTGTTGGCACTGTTACCGTTTTGTATCTTCTAACCACCATACATCACGAGAATCCAAGCTTCTAAGGGTTTATCCAAGTGTAAATAGATAAAAACACCATTAATATACGGCTCTAATCCTTAAGGTGAATCTAAGAAACTCGGAGGCCTGTGAAAATGGCGCGGGAACGAGATGAAGACGTAGACATTTTTCAGCTTCTTGAACAGGCCTCTGAGAAAAGAAGGAGAGAGGAGAGAGAGCAGCTTCTGCAGTCTCTTGGCGTGAAAGAGTTTTTCGAAGAGGGAAGCATAAAGATCGAGACGATTATTTGTGATGGGGTCGAATGCAAGTTGTGTATTGAAGCCTGCCCAACCAATGCTCTCTACTGGAGATCAGGAAAAGTGGGGATCGTTGAGGAGTTGTGTGTGTTTTGCACAGCCTGCGTTCTCACCTGCATCGTTGATAACTGTATCAGAGTAAAGAGGAAACGTCCTAACGGAGATGTGGAGGAGTTCAGTACACCAGAAGAGGCTTTGAGGCTTCTGCAGGGAATAAATTCCCGAAAGGTGCATCGGATAGTGAAACGTCGTCTTCCAACAGCCGAAGCCTATCTTGAACGATACGTCAAATAGTCCTTTGTAATTGGTTTGTTAAGAGAATTTTGTTCCAGAAAATCTAGAATTCTCCATTAATCCTCTTTTGGAGGCCAATTTTCCTTTAGGAACTTCGGGATTCCGGAGGAGTCTGTTGGACCCACCTTGACATGCCATTTGGATAATTCCTCGATCTCTCCACTCAACCTAGCAGCCATACCCGGAATAATTAGATGTCTATGTCTGACTTTCTGTTCTACTCCGGTCTCCCTAATCGCGTCCGCAACCATATCTGAGGTCAGTCTCCTTCCGGCTATGGCGCTCTGGACGCTAAGTCCTTCAGTGTCAATCACGATTAGGTAGGAGTCCGCGCCTCCTGATTCGATATCGGACTGAACCGTGAAATATGTTAGGGCGTAGTTTGTTGTGAACATCACCGGCGAGTTTTCATTTGGCTTACCAAAAACCCTCAGTCCAGGTTCAACGGCCACGGGCTTCCGCGGATCAGTGTAGATGTTAAACCTCCACACGACAGTCGGCAATTGGACCCATCCATCTAGGCTATGCATAATCAGTAGGTCGGCATATCTACTCATGAGCATCGACGCCACGTAGGCTTCTCTCCACGCGTTGAGCTCCGGTTTGCCTTCTCCTTCAAGCCAAGCTGTTATGGGGGTTCCGATGAGGGGATACCCAAGTGTTTCGTCTCTCCCTTTGCACACGGCCCTCCGTATCATGGTGAAGTTGTTGATTGTGTCTGACACTCCGTCGCCTGTGAAGGTTCCCGGGTCGAGAACCAGATCTTCAACGCCGTATTCAGTTAGCGTTTTGGCTAGTGACTTCAGAAGATCCAGGTCGTTGGGTGCAAGGACGGCTAGAGGGCACTTGTACATCAGGGCAAGCTCAGCCATGTCTCTCCAATTATCTGTGGTGGCGGCATAGATTAGCGGTCTCCTCTCGTGGGACGCGATTAAGGCTGGCTCCATGACTTCTGGGTTGAGGGCGCATAGAATAAGTGGTAGATCGGTTGTTTCCATGACCTTATCAACGGCGGATTTGAAGGCCGTCGGGTCGTTAGAGACCGATCGAACAGCTATTGCGTCGAGTGTCAGCTCCCTGCCTATGTACTTGTATAAGAACTCTTCAACCCTCTTCACTCTCTTAACGAGTTCAGTCTCTGACGTTACGTCTGTAACGTCTATGGCTATGGGAGTTAGGTTATGGTAGGCAAGTTCATGCCTATACATCACAAGCTTTCCCCCAATCCTGACCGCCTTGTTCCCCGCTCCTATCGTGATCTCCTTGACAGGTGGCTTAAGCATTTCCCGAAGCTTTTGATAGGCCTCCTTAAACTCGGGCTTCAGTAGAGGTGGGCAGTCCTTGAGCCTAGCCTCTCTACTGGCGAGCTTGGTGGCAAAAGCCATGCAGGTCTTCTCCCCGCACTCGCCACAGTTGGTCCTAGGAAGAAACTTGTAGATGTCTATCGGACTTATCTCTGCCTTCGCCAATGTGACCACCTCCTAAATCTCGGCTGAAACCCAGTTCGCTAACTTCTCAGACTCAGCCTTGCCTGGGTTTATGAATTCGTTCATTGTCTCCTTCAATGTTCTAACCGCGGCTGGATGCATCATCAAGAACAGATCAACCCCTGCTAAAAGTAAGGCTACTGCAGTGACCGTCTCCCAGAGAGGACCTCTAAGCTCTCGTGGCTCCCATTCTGGGCCCATCTTCAGCCAAGCCTCCCTCGCAGCCCAAGTGTTGGTGGTTCCAGACAGGAGTGGATGTTGAAGCTCTGGGTCGCCCATCAACGCAGCTATTCTGGCGCGTTCCATTATACTGAATGTGTATTCGAGTCCGTAGCCTAAGGCAGCCGTTGTCAGGTCCATTATTATACTGTCTTTTGGGAGGAAGTCGTAGAGCTTCCTGTTCAGCTCTCTAGCCAAGTTCAAGTCTAGAGCCGTGAATGCGAGAACAACGTGTCCATATTTCTTGGCCGCGTTTGCCACACCTTCAAGGATACCCGCTTCAGCCATGTCGAGAGTGACGGAGCTGAGCAGAACCCTCTCACCCTCAGCCGTCTCAGCCACTTTCTCAAATACTGCGGCGTCTTTTTTCGGGTCTCCACAGCCTCCAACGATAATCGGTACATCTACCGCTTGCAGCACATCCTCTATGGTCTTTGCCGCCTTCGTCGGGGACGCATCCTCGATGAGCGGGTCTGTGCTCATAAGGTGAACCGTGACCATGTCAGCCCCGAACTTCTCAACAGCGAGTTTAGCCCACTCGGCGGGGTCATCTGTGACTTCCTCAACATGCATCCTTATCGCCTTCGGAAGAGGAACCTCCTTCGTGTCGAATACGTCTAAAGAGATTGCGGGTATGTTTGGAGGTGGTCTCTCAAAGGTGTAGAAGGCTGGAGAGGTCGCTCCTCCAACAACTACGGTTTTGCCGCGGGTTCCACCCGAAGCCTTAGTAGCCCCAAGTTTTACCTCCAGAACCTTGCTTGGATACTCCATCACTGGTGGTGTGAATTTGACTCTCATGAGCTCGGTTGGCTTCACTTTTTCGGGTGGGGCTAGGGTTGGGGGGGCTGTCGGAGGTATTGCTAGTGTAGTTGGCTGAATATCCAGCTCAAGCTCTTCAGCTTCAATCAAGACATCTTCAAGCTCTAACTCCTGAAACCTACTCAGCATCTCGAGGAGGTCAGGGACGAATCTGATTGCTCGCTTGCCCTTCTCTTCTTCTCCCATTTCTATTCCTTCTTGGGAGCGGGCTTGATGATTATTTTCTCTGCGTGTATCTTCGCGTTCTTCAGGATAATCCTGATTCCTCCCGCAGCGGGGATCACGGCCGTCGGTGCTCTCAGGGTTGGAACTGGAGCTACGGGTAGCGCTTCTGCCTCGGCAGGTTTAACTTCCTCCGCCTTCCACCCTTCGACAACAGGGTGCCCTCTTTCTTTCAGAAAACTCCTCAGCGCTTCAACAGTCTTTGCATCTTCTTCCGTCGCAATCTTGTCCACGAGCTCTGTGGGTATGAACTCCTTAACTCTTTCCTCGATCTCAGCCGGCACCCAAACCACCCTGTTCCATCCGCCGTCAGCCTGCAGGAACTTGGGGGACCTCATGTACTCAATCGAGATTCCGTGGAAGCCGTCAACCTGTCTGCCCCCGGCTGTAGAGTCGGCTATGCCAACGAAGGTCAATCCGTTGACGGTCATGTCCTTGAATCCCCGGTGGACTAGGCCGAATCCGTCCACCTCCGGTATGTAGAAGGCAGATCCCTCGAAGCAGCCACACGATGTGTGTGGGTATCCGAAGGCTGTGTACAGCCACACTCTCTCGACATCTCCGAGCGACTTCTTCTTGACGGCCTCGTTAACCCCCGTGTACTCGCCTTTCACATCGTCTAAGAGCTCGCCCTTTGCGATCTCAAAAACGGGCCCCTTTGGATCAACCCGGGCCGCTGCCCGGGCGTCGAACCAGCTTATCGCTCCGCAGTTTGAGTATCTCTGGGGGGTTATCACGCATACGTGGCTTGGGGCGAATGATTGGCAGAGTGCACATCCATAGAAAGTTTCCACCTCGTCATCCTTCATCCCTCTGGCTCTGGCATCCCTGGCATCATAGACTTTTAAAGCCTTCTCATACATCTCGGCAACTTCATTGGGGTCTGTGATGAAGGTGACCTGCAGCTTCTCTATGAATGGGAGCTCGCTCTTGAACAGCCTATGGAGAACCTTACCTATTTGCTGTAACGAGTTTAGCCCGCTCTGGAAAGACTTCTTGTTCAGACGCAACCAGATGTCGTAGCGCTGGTTCAGGTGCATGAATCCTTGGATGAAGTTGCAGAATTCGTGGACCCTCCTCTCGATAACTCCTTCAAGCTCCTCCTCAACCTCCTTCCCAGCCACCTCAATGTAGATGGCGAAGGGGTGGTATCTTGTGCCCTCTTTCATGTCCTTGATGTCAGGCCCTCTTATGATGATCTTCCCGTCTTCAACCGCATCCAGACCCTTGGCTCTGACCAGCTCGAACTTGTAGTCACATTTGGGTCCGCCCAGTTCAACTTGTAGTTGCTCGCCTCTGATCCTCTCTCCTTCGTAGATCACACCGACATCTACTGGTATATCTTCAAACATGGACATTCTCATTCTACTCCTAACTTTCTAATCATCGTTTCGAAACTTTCACTCCAATCCTTAACTGAAAGGTTCGGAAATGACCATAACGCGTGAGGATTATAAAATCTGTCTAGGCTTATAGTCTTAAGATTTGTGGAAAAATGTTTCAGCCCAGCCAATACAACGAACTCCATGTAGTAGGGAAGTCCCATAAACATCGCGAGGTCGTATGGGCCCGTCCCGTCTAGACCTTTCCATTCTGGATCCTTAAGCCTGTTACCAATGTCCACTGCGGGCATCCAACCAGCGGGTCGAAGGCCTCTCTTAATGAATTCAGTTGTCATGTGGGCTGTGGCAACCACCGGGATTTCCGCAGCTCTGCTCATGCGGATTGCGTAGTCAATCATCTTGACATCGTCTGAATAATCCTCAGCGGCTAAGCTTCCAACGACGAGGATGGGTCGCTTCGCCCTCTTCACCATTGCTACCACCACCTCGGGCTTCAAGATGAGTAGAGCCTTCTTCGGACCTGCGATTTCGGCTGTCTGCCAAGGTTCTGCCTTCGCACTCATGTCATTCACCTCTTTTCCTGATGAGTCTAGGTAGGAGCGTTGGGTCTGGGATTCTTCTCTCCTTCCATCCCTTCTCCTCCAGAATCTTAAGAATCTCATCCTTCATAGTGATTGGTATGTCGGTCTTGTTTCGGACGAAAAGGTGTATGTCGTCAGGCATGACGCTGTAGAGTCGCTTATGAAGGTCAACGTAGTGGGTTAACTTTATGGCTCGACCTCTGGTAGTGTCGTTGGGTCTCATACAAAGCTTCGCTATCAACACCATGGCTTCCTCCTTGGTTTCAGCCGCAGTGAAGAGATGCTCAGGGGCTGGACCTACATAGACTTTGTCGCCTGTTCTGGCATCATACACATACCAGTCCTCCGCCTTGTCCTTTCTCCCAAGGAGCATACGTCGATACTTTGTCCCATGGGGTCCCACAATCACCGGTATTCCGAGCCTCCAGACGCCTGCGGCTATTGAGGCGGCCTTCTGAGAATAAGCTCCCCAAGCAACTCCCACCGCCCCCACTCGGTTAGAGATGTAGTCGGCAATCTCCTCGTAGTTGGCCCGCAGTCTTCTCTTTGCGAAGATGCTCGCAATCTTGATGGCTGCTCCAGCTATGTGGGAGTTTGCGACGCATGAACCTACATTAACGATGCCGCCTGCATCGAAGGAGCCAGGATATTTCTCATAGAGGGTCCTCCCTTCTTCATCCTTTACCATGGCTATGGACATAGCTGCGCATCCTGAGGTTACGACGATAAACCTACGTTTCGCGAACTCCTCAGCGATCTCCGCAACTTCCTTTCCGCTGCGTGGATAGTTAGCGCATCCTACCAAGGCCACCACTCCAGGTATGTCGCCGAGGACTATAGGACCTCCAACCTCCCTTATCTCCACATCTTGAATTGCGCCCCGTCCAACTCGCATCTTAAACTTCTCCGCCCACAACTGCTTTTCTCCAGCCTTCACTATGAAGCTATGCAATGGGAAGTCGTTGGGGCAAGCGCTGTCACAACGGGCACAACCGATACAACTCTCAAGGATTTCAGCCAGTGGATTTAGGTCACCCTTCGCCGCCGCTTTTATGGCCTCGGGGATGGGTTGATTGTTTGGACAGGCTCGCATACACTCGTTGCATTGGTTGCATTCCTGAGCAGCTTTGATGATCTCTTCTATTTCTGGTATGACTTTGAATTTCTTTCTTTTTGGGGCAACAGCCATCACGGTTTCAACGGCAACTTCTCCAACTTTGTCTGGGTCTAAAATTAGTACTCCAGGAACCTTTTCTTCTACCAGATCCGATATTATTTCTTTCGAGGGGTTTTTGTCTCTATTTTCGAGTCCTAGACAGTTTTTCGGACTTGAAGCGATTACCGGTGCCTTGACTTTTTGGGCTTCAACTAACGCGTCTGCCCGGATACACTGCTCGTCCACAACAATTAGATCAGCTAGTCCGCTTCTGATGTAACGCAGTTGCCAAGATATGGGACCCACTATCTTGGCCATGGAGCTGTACCTAGTGATGTCATGGGCGGTGCAGCATATGCCTACAACCTCGACTTCACCTAACATTCCTTTGTCTGTTAGGTAGTCGATTATTCCCACGGAAGATGGCACATTGTGACCAATCACCAGGATCGTGGGTTTGGAGATATCTGCTATGCCAAAACCTAAATCAGCTAGGGGAGCTTCGGGGTCAGCCTTTGGAAGACCAAGGACTGAAATCTGCGCCAAATCCGCGATTTCCATGCCGACCTGATCCACCATTCCCGCATGAAGAACTTTGGACTCAAAGTCTAAGTTACTGCCTTCCTGCCCAGTATGAGTGGCGGAGAGAAGATGTGTAACCTGTTCTTCACAGTAGTCGAGAGCGTCTTCTAAGTCTTTGAGGGCTTCGGGTTTGATGCCGCAAACCAAGCGGGTAACTGGAGCCTCTACCTCTATGTTTAGGCCTCCAATGTCCAGAGGGATGTTTCGACCGTATTTCTCCATCAGATGTTCAACTAGATGCCGTGCATGTGCTATGTGTGTAGCGGCTCCGATGCAGCAAGCGAGGAGAACTATACGCGACTGCTGGGCAGCCATATTCAGTCCACAGGCGCCCCGTTTGTCTCCTGTTAGGTCGCACTTTCCGAAGGTGCAGAGGCAACAGACGTCGCAGAAGGGCAGATAGAAAGGCTTGTACCGCTGCAGAAGCTTGAAGTCCCACTCCCTCAGATCGGTTATGGAGGGGAAGGGAGTTGGACCAACAGGTTCAGTCCAAGTTTCGTCAAAGATTCTGCCAATGGACACTTCAACGTCTTTTGCGACTGCGATGTCGCTTTTCAATTCCTTTATTTTTATATGCAAGGCTTTTTTGGACAACGAAGCACCCCAAACCATGAAAACATGAATCTACTCCATAATATACGAGCCCTATTTAATCTTTCTAAAAGCTCTAATCAGACCCGCTCTGACAGAAAAAGAGTTAATTAAAGCCATGTCTCCAATACGCTCAGTGAATTAAATGAAGAGAATCGTTGCTATGGGCCGAGGCGGCGTAGGAAAGACAAGCTTTGTCGCGTTAATGACAAAATTCTTCATTGAAATTGATGAAACACCGCTTCTCCTCGTAGACGTAGATCCAGATCAAAATCTGGGAGAAATGGTTGGAGTAGATCTCAAAAGAGAGGGGAAGAAGACCATATCCGAATTGCTGATAGACGCCTTCATACAGGGAGGTGGCACAACCGTTGGTGTAGCGCCCTCAGAGAAGATGGAAGGTAGAATTTGGGCAGAGGGGTTGTATGAAGGAAAATCCTTCGATATGATCGCAGTTGGGACAAAGTTCATAGAAGGTTGTTACTGTCTCCCAGACGCTGCGTTGAAAAATGCCCTGAAGAACCTAACGAAAACATACAGATACGTTCTCATAGATTCTCCAGCGGGTCTGGAACACCTAAACAGGAGGATAGCTTCCGAGGTGGAAGACATCTTCGACATGGTGGGACCCTCCAAAAAGGCATTCGACCACGTCAAGAGGGCATACAGAATAGCGAAGGAGGTTAACATTCAGTTTAAAAACTTCTACCTCATAGGCGGATACAGATTTCCGGAGAACCTAGAAAAGAGAGCGAGGGATACCGGACTAAAATTTCTGGGCAAAATCAGCTACGACGAAAAGGTCGAAGATGCCGTTCTAAGCGGGGAGTCCCTACTTGAGTTGCCTCAAAATTCTCCGGCTTATGTTTCTGTGAAAGAGATAATGCAGAAAGCTGGATATTCTTCTGTGAAAGGATAGTTATTTCCCGAACACGAGGGATGAAGAGTATCTCCTCAATCAATCATATCTAGTCGAGTGAACTTCGCTAGACTTGGGTTTGATCTTTGTTTGCTCCTTTGTGCCTCATCCACACGTTCTTGTTGGCATCTTTTCTTCTTGGTTTGAACAATTCTTCAACTAATTTGAACTGTCTTTTGTATATGTGGCAATTCTTAGAATGAAAAATCAGTTTGCCAGTTTGTAGGGTGAGATCAGCTCTTCTGTTGATTTCCGACACAAATGCTTCATTTAACAGTTGAATTCCAGCTATATTTGCAGGTAGACCCGCATAGGCATCCCAGGATCTAAAATAGCATGTCAGGTGTAACTTTCCGTCAAACATCTCGGTGTCGACTAGACTCAAGCATGGTGGTTCATGTTTTCTGTCATCTATGCTTTTCTTGATATCGATGGGCAATCTGGTTACCAGAGTTATCTGTCTATCTTGCGGGTTCTCTTCATATCTTCTAATAGCTTCTTCTATTTGGTCTATTGGCTTTCTTAATCTACTACCGTAAGTATACGTCTCATCCTCCTTTACCCCAGACCACAGATATTTCAACGCGTACCATTGTACGTACTTCATGTCACACGGTGCCTTCTCATCCACCAGAGGCCGATTTTCAGGGTGCTGGATTTCTATGCTCACATTGAGCTTTTTGGTCAAAGAACGTTCCGATCCATATTCCACTTGAAATACGTCTCCGCTTTCCCATATTTCAAGCAAGGTCTTGAACCATGCATCAGGACAATCAAACGCTCGAATATTCATATAGTTCATCGGCAGAGAACCCCTTCCACGAATAAACACCAAACCTGAATATTAGTCTATTTTCCATTCTAACGAACGTTTGAGGAGCCCAAAAACAAATTGGATGATGATCTTTGCGCTAGTGCAACTGCAGTGACTAATTAGCAAGTCCGAAACGCCTCAGATATGCACGTAGATGCGTTCAGTGCTGTATCTACCGCTTGACATCTCTTTCGCGATCTCACGGAGTAATAGAATCCGCTGAAAAGTTGCTGGATGGGTCGCGAACCAGGTATTGACGGTGGTCCATCTGGATTTTGCTTCCCGTTCCATAGCGAGCTCAAGCTCTCTCTGGTCCAGAACCCCGTCTCTGTCTAGGTCGTACTCCTCTTTTCTTCGTATTAGGCCTTGGCACTCCTGTTTCGCCAGAGCCGGGTCGCCAATGTAAAGCGTTCTGGCTCCGTGGGGTGGTTCCGGTGAAAGTGACAATCCATATGTTATCTTTGTTAGGGCACTTTGCAGTTGTCGGGGTGCGTCTGTTATGTAAGCCGAGTAAGAGTCGGCATAGTGCTCCCGTAGGCGGCTCAATCTCATGACGCATAGGAGAGTGACTATGTATACGATGTAGGAGATGGCAGCAGCTACCAGAAGCAAAATTCTTGAGGCTATTTCCCCACCCTTCTTCTTGCTACTCCCGCCGTCTGTGGCCAACGCAACTCTAAAAGTTAACCTTGTAATCAAAAAAGCCAAGAGTGGCAACGCAGAGAGAACCGTCATCACCAAGAAATCTTTGTGCTTTATGTGTGCCAGTTCGTGGCCGATAACACCGCGGATTTCCTCTTGAGTCAATTGCCTTAGTAGTCCCTCATGAACTGCCAGAGTTGCACCCTTGGTGGTTCTCCCGAAAACGAAGGCATTTGGCGATTTTTCGGGAACTATTGCTAGTTTCGGTGGTGGTATGTTGCTCTTTTCTGCAAGGTCCTCCACTGTCGTCTCCAACCATGGGTGTTCTCCGGGTTTGAGATAGCGCAGTTTCGTTGACCATCTAACCATCCCAGGTCCGATCAGGTATTGAATAAGTATGAAGAGGAGGGTTCCGATTATGGCGATGGTGAGGGCAGGAATGGGCGGAAGGCGGATTAGATATGTCAGCGCGATGAGGAAGGCTGCAAAGATTAGAGTTACCAGTAGAACGGAAACGGTCATTGAAAGTTTCAGTCGAGCCAGTCTAGCCACGTAGCCTTCCTCCTAACTATACGAAATCCAAGGCTCTTTCCAAATATGCCTTGTGCCTCCTTTTAACGTGTTTCTAGTAGGCTCTCTGAGAAAACTTATGTCGAACCTGTACCCATAATCCAAGCCAAGTGGCTCAAGCATGTCGATAGTCCGAGAGATTCGATGCTCCAACTGTGGCGCACCCATCAGCTTCAAACCAGGCGAGATAATCGCCACCTGCCAATACTGCGGGTTCACCTGTGTCATAGAAACTGGAAAAGCATTCACGCTCGAACACTCCATGATACTTAACGAGTACAACCCAGATCAAGCAGAAGAGCTCATACGCAGCTGGATGCGATCTGGCTTCCTGAAACCGGGAGACCTAGCTAAGTCTTCGAGAATCGTCGAAAGAAGTCTGACCTACCTCCCCTTTTGGGTCGTTCCGGTCACAGCCACAAGCAGATACAAGGGCATCTTTGAGCGAGTGGCTCCGCCAGTTGTAAAAGAGGGAACGATTGAGAAGAAATATGATTGGCTGGTTTTGGCGAGGAAAGGCGCCGAGTTTCCAACTAGAGAATATGACATCCCACTTCAAGGAAAGATTCCGTACGACTTCAGAAAAATTGAAGGGTTTGCTAAGACGTTGAATAGTGAAATGGCGAGAGATGAGGCTGTGAGGTTGGCTAGGCAACAGATCGAGGGTCATCATCAGTTTCTGGCGAAGCAAGAGGTTGATAAGATAATCGAGATTAAAAGTGACTTCTCGATCGGTGGCGCTGTATATCTCCACGCGCCAGTATGGTTCATTGTATACGAGTACAAGGGTGAAAGGTATAACATCCTGCTAGACGGTGCCACCGGCGCGGTCATTAAAGGAGACATTCCCGCAACAAGATTTGACCTGTTCTAAATGAAAGCTTTTATACTGATCGACAAAACATAACTCATTAGATGACCTATGCCAAAGAGACCATTGGGTGTTCTTTCATTAGGTGTTTTTATCGTAGTCATGGCGATATCAGCATCTCTACTCGCAATTGCCATTCTTTACAGCATACTTGAAGTGTTTTCGCTTACGTTTCTTCTCTTCGGTCTGTGGGTTATCGTTCTCGCTGGAATTCGAGCGTCTAATCCAGAAATATACGGACATGGAACCTTCAACATCTTTTCTGGCGGAATCCTGATTGCGACACTTGGGACTGTATCGTTTTTGTATCTTCGTGGTCTGCTCACTGACTATCTACTTACAGTTTTGCTGTTTGTGATTGGAGTCCTAATTGTCATTGCAGGAATTCGAGCATGGCGCAGGTAGTCAGTAGGAAATCATCAACACAAAAAAAGGCACTCAACTGTCCAATAGCGAAGTGAGGGGAGTTTGCCTTTCAGGCCGATGACTTTCTGTGTTTTTAGGCTTTGCGTGTTGCTCCACAGTTAGGGCATGCGGATGCTGTTTGAGGCATTAGGGTTCCGCAGTACTCGCACGGTATCATGACTACTTCTTTCACTATTTCTTTAACAACTGTGGGCGCTGCTGCGGGTCTGACAACC